>Ga0335074_10016146_pt1 | contig 10508 bp, 5 predicted proteins | sample Lox_Sample_23_FD_206715 | JGI IMG/M metagenome (GOLD analysis project Ga0335074, IMG submission 206715) | Soil microbial communities from Loxahatchee National Wildlife Refuge, Florida, United States - Lox_Sample_2.3 | ecosystem: Environmental > Terrestrial > Soil > Wetlands | place: USA: Florida...
TATATTAAGCTAGCATTTATTAAGCGATTAGCTTGCTCTAACTTGGTGACGCTTATAATTAGTAGCTTAGTCGTACGGCCTAACTAGAGCAGTTTCTTAGTAAAAGCTACTTGTACAATGTTGACTGTGCCTTTTAGTTTTAAGTTTTATTTGTAGATTTCTTTAATTGCTTGGGCCTAGCTCTAAATTTAATTAACTCTTATTTTATAAGCTATTATAGCAAACTCCTTCTATTTTACTCTAACTCCTTCTTTAAAGGCTGCTAGCCATTTAGTGCATGCTAGCTAGCTCGTACGGGCTTGTTTGTCTTTTTGTAAGACTGCCGGTCTCATAGGGTCTCCAGTAGGGAATCAACACAGGTTATGGTACGATACACTGGTGTCACGTGGGTGATCACGGGATGCAAAGACAGGTCTCCAGAATGACAGTGATATTCAAGGAACTACTCGCTACCTTTTCCATTTCTAGGAATGTCATTCTTTAAGTATGACCAGCGTCAGCCGGCCGGAGAAACCACGCTCCGTAGCGTTCTGACATGTGCAGCGGCCTGAACTATACGCTGTACGTTCTGGCGCCTGACACTTTTATAGTTATTATCATATTGCTACTCCTTAGCTTGCAAATAGCAACTGCTTCGCTAGCAACCCTAGCTTTGTTCATTTGCTCTAAGAGCTCCTTAAAGGTCCTTCTCTTCTGTTTTGCCGTTTTAGTGCCTCGTACAACAACTATCTCGCGTTTGTAGCGTAATAGGACTAACTTTTATAGGGTTACATGATTGGGGTTGAAGCTCTACTAGGCACGCGTTTAGGTAGGGAGTCCCCGCATGGCTGCTGCAGCGTACGAGCTTGGTTTGGCTTGTTCGTCTAGCTTGTTTTCTACCTTGTCGGCTAGTTTTTGGACGACAGCTTGGAGCTAACAGATTGCCTGCTCTGTGGCTCTTTACTTAACGCGTCGTTCGTACGCGTTGTTGATGCGCTTTAAGGCTGCTTGTACTGCCTCTAGGGCTCTCTCTTTAACAAGATAGGCAGTGATTGTTCTAATGTCTGCCTCTATATTGGTCTGCGGGCACTCTGTAGTTTTTAGAGGGGTCGTACGGCCTGAGCTGGTCGCGTTGCTAAACGACGTGTTGCTGGACTGACTTCCCTTAAGGCTCTACTAGCTTGACGCTAGCGTTTCCCCAGCTGGGGCTGGTCGAGCAGCCATTTTATAGTCTGCTCGTACGATTTAAGGTTTGTAAGACTAGGTATTAGATTCTAGTGTGTGTGGAAGTTTCTCCTGTCTGATTTTATTATAAGTTAATACAAGATAAGGCCATATAAGTCTTAGAATTTCCTATCCATTCTAATTGTTTTAGAGGGGGGTTACAAGGTAAGGCTAAACATACATGAACTAGCTAATAGGCGCTAGCCCTCTTAACACGGTCGCTTTTTAGCCAATCACATCAGCTTAGACACAGCAATTACTATTAAGTCTATTGCGAAACATGCCTTTTCCTATTTGAAATATTAATTAATTGATTGATTCATCAATTTTGGAAAGCCTTTATCTAATAGTAATATGCTTTGCAGCATTTATGCCTTAAGCGTCTTAGTACACCATCTTACAACATCTTAAGGAATATGTATACCTGTAAGATACATTTATTAGACATTTTAACTTTCACCCTAATTATCATCCAAATCCTCCTCCTTATTATAGTAGTATCCAACATGCACTATATTTAAATGACTATAAATCCTCCCCTCTAAGAACCCTTTATCGTAGAAATAACACTAATAAGTGCAACACCCCTTTATCATACAAGTAATATGACCACACCCATCCACCTTCTCTGTTAGCACGCTACACTTAAGATACACCTTCACCCTCCTCACTGTCATCTCCGTCGTCCGCCTTAACAAATACTTCACAGTCTCCACCTCCTTTAAATCACGCACGTCTATCGCTCTCCTCGCATCCCTCTCCGCTGCAAGCCGCAGCCGCTCCTCCTTGCAACACTCATTGCACCTCCATCTCTATCGCTCAACATTAGCCGGCATCCCCTACGCACAAACGCGTTCTATGTACTGCTTCGCAAACCCACACCCCAAGCACTAGGCATAGATCTACTGTCCCTGCTCTTATACTACTATTACTAAAACCTCCAACTTCGTAGATGCCTATTCTGTACTTGGCTAGTGTTCGTGCGGCAGGCTTCTGCCGGCAAAATGGGCATGCTAAGGCCGCAGTATTAATGATGCGCCCTAAGGAATTAAGGTTGTATCAGCCTGAGAGGCAAGCCGCGATAGAGGCGTTGGAGACAGCCGTAGCAGCTGCAAGCGGCATTGAGGGCTGTGGGGTAGAAGGTCGAGAAGTAGAGGGAGTAGGAGGCACGTTCGGTTTAGCGGCGGGAGATGAGGTCTTAGAGGTTGAGATTAGGGAGGTGGGATTGCGGATGAGCTTGCCTTTAAGAGTGAGTGGGGTTTTAATGGGAGGGAAGAGCTGGATCTAGAAGAGGAACTTGTCTGCTCTAAAGGTGGAGATGGTGTGGTAGAGGGACTAGTTGGTAAATGGATCTTGTGCTGCTATATTCAAGTCGTAAATCAGCTAGGCCATAGTGCTCTCAGCAGACATCTTCTTTGCAGTAGTCTCTACTTCAATAACGGTTTTGCGGTCTGATATGCAGGATGAACATTTGTAATCGGACTTGGAAAGGGAGGATGGTTGATACGCTTCTAGCCAGATAATGTGGTTCAAGCACTTAGTACACTCAACCCAGGCGCGGAATCGTCACTTCTTTCTGCAGCTAGCAGCGTTGTTTGTAACTAACAGTAAGGGCACTTTAAACGTATATTTAGCGCCTTAAGATTGTAAACGACATATTAAGCGAGGCAAATCCAGATTGAACATTCAACCTATATAGCTGGAGTTGTCTTCTCTAGCATCCAGCCTACCTGTGCCATCAAAGTGCTTTTAAGATTAAGTCCTAGGTTTTTAAAGGCAACTAGACGCTCAAATAGGGCCCTGCTATTGTTTTTAAGCAGACCATTAGACTTCTTCTTATCTCTAGGTGAAGCTTGACGACGGCGTGTCTCCGGGCAGTAACATCTGGGCGTAACATTTGTTACTGCCCATACTTATCGCTGGTAGTTATGCAAGCAAGGTAAATATAACCCCCCCATTTAATGAAGCTATTGATAACTAATCTATTTGTTTAATAGTACAGCACTGCTGGGTGGTGGCACGTAGCCATCTAGCAGCTGGGACATCTCTGCTGCTGCTGCCAATGCCTTCTTTCCTGGTTTGCGCCTCTTTGGCGCTCTTAACGCTGCTACTTCCTTCCTGCTCTAGCTATTCTCAACCAACTTCTAGGACCGCCTTACCCCCCGCTTCAGCCGCAGATTCTCTGCTGGTTCCCCTACGTTGTCGCTGTAGTCGTCGGAAGATTTGCTATTAGAGGAAGAGGAGGATGCCTTAGTGGAGGACGTATTGTTGGGCGAGGGCAGTGGTGGAGATGGAGGGGGCTGGTAGCTAGGAGGAGGAGGGTTGCTGCGAGGAAGGGGAGGACTGTCCTGCTAGCTGTAGCGCGCGATGATGTCCTTTACGGACTGTTCGTGCTATTGCTAGCGGAAGTCTGCATCGTCTTGTGCCTGGGCGACTTCCTTCCTGCGTCAAACCTCGACATCGACTTCCTCTTAGAGGGCAGCCTCATAAGCTGTCATCTTCCTTTTCCAGCTGTTAGGGAAGCCAGGGAAGTTGCGGGCGTTAGGCTGTGGGAGTAGAGGGGGAAGCTTGAGGGGGGCTTGTTCTGCTCGAGCAAGAAGCTCTTGCTGCTTCTCAAGCAAGGCTGCATTTATGTCGCAGACTGCGACGGCATAGCTCTCTGCAAGTGTAAGAGGACACTGTTGGAGGAGGAGGACTGTCTTTATAGCAGCTCCTTTAACCATCTCCTTGCTACGTCCATAAAAGCGGCTTTGAGATGCGTCTAGCTCTTATATAAGTGTTAGCGCTCTTGCGCTATTACTCTACAACATCTTCCACTTTTCGTGGAGGACTAGCAGCCTATTAAAGAGCCACTAAGGATGAAAGAGGGAGAGGGGTAGCTAACAGCCTCTTATAAAAGCTAGATACATTTAGTGCTAGCAAGGTAAGTTATATCTTAATAGTAGTTGACATGCTAATAGACATATAAATCCACTCTCTAAGTTAAAGTTAACAGCCTCCTCCTTCCCCTCTTTAATTGCAAGGCTTATAATCTTTGTGTTTGACTATTCTGTTATTACTAGATTTAAGCAATAATATGTTAGTAGGTCTACAACCTTGCTGAATGCATTTAAATCAAGCAATTTTAGCTTAAACTTCTACTGTCTGTTTACTAAGTTATAATAGATAAACAACAAGCTATTAAGATTTACAACTAGATACTTAACAGCCTTGTAAAGCTTAAAATGCTTTGTAAGGGGTCTTTTTGTAACAATGTAATACCCTTTGTTATACTAAGTAGAATGAGCACTTAGATTCTAATAAGTCCTTGTCTAACAGCGTAAGAACTGCTTCTCCTTTAGCTAATAGTATTCAACTAGGTATTTACACTCTTAAGGCTTAAGAGCTTTAAAAAGAGTATCTCGAGCTTTATTAGCATTATCTTCTATTAGCACTTTAATTTAAGTGTTAACTAAGATAATAAGCCCCTCTCTCCTTTCCTTTAAATACTTTCTAGCATGTACTAACTTTCTTTGTATAGCTTTAACTGCATGCTATTTATAAAGCTGTAAAATAGTCTCCTCCTCCTCCTCCACTTCCTCTCTACCTCCCATCTAAAAACTTAATACATCTAGCAGCTTTTAAGCCTTAAGATAGCACTCTTAAAAGGCTTCATCTTTAATGCTACTCTTACAGAAAGAACGAGCTGCTATTATAGCTCTAAGTCCCTTTATGAAGTTAGCGTATATAACTGCTGCTTCAAGGTAGTTATAAAAGACATACTTAGTAAGCTCCCCTTCTATAAAGTTAAAAGACTTAGCTGACTTGCTTGTAATATAATAATAGGCTAAAGGGAAGGTTTTACTTGCATTTATAATGCTAACTATTACAAATAAGGGGAGATAGAGCTTGTTTGTATTAAACGTAGCATTTGTCTTATATAAAAAGTCGCTTATAAAGCGCTATTTAAGAGATATCTAAGTGTTATTAATAAAGAAGATGTTGCAGACAACTCTTCTATTAGTAGGAAGGCCCTTTTTATTAAGGACCTTCTTATATTAAACTTAGACATAAAAGTCATAATCCTCTAAGTATTACAAAAGGGCCTAGATCTCCTCTTACTTAGTAAGTGCCTCCCCCTCCCTGTCAGCCCTCCTTAAAAGGCTGTAGAACTTCTTAGCAGTAATATCTAAGAGGCCTTCCTTTTAGAGCATCTTTAAAGATGTTGAGTATGATGCAACTCCGTAGTAGACTATCGCCCTAGTAATAGCCTTAAAGAAGCTGATGCGCTTTTCCTTGTGCTACTTGTAAGAGAAGGGGTTTGAGTTGAAATAGTAGGAATAAGCCTTATAGCTCCAGCTAAGTATCTACTCCTTCTATATCTTTCTGTTAGCTAACATATACTCCCTATTTGCAGTCCTTCACCTAAGTTGCTATAGAGATCCACTGACAGTCTTTTGTTGCAGTCTTTTAACAGTTCTTAGTCTTCTTCTTATAATAGACACACTTAAAAATTGCCTGGTTCTTTCAGCGGCTTTTAGTGACCACAGCAAAGCCCTAGGTAAAAGCCTAGTCCTAAAGACGTTGCAAAGCGTTCTTAAGACTGTTAAAAGACTTGCTTGCAGTTAGGGGGAGAAGATGGGCTGGAGAAAGGGCTTGGGTAGCTGCTTGGATTTGCAATGCAAGTAGAAGGGTTACTGTCAAGGTGACAGCAGGCTTAGAGGGGTTTGTAAAGGTAAGTATATCCATTGTATTAAATCTATACTGACTTTTATGTCTACTGTGACGGCACGTACGGAATGCTATTTCAACGAAGGATGAAGGGAGCTCTGTAGATTGCACTTGTCGAAAATACTAAGCTAAAGAGAGAAGAAAAGGACGGGAGAGGAGAAGAGAACTATCTATATATACAAGCTGTATTCTGTGACAGCGCAACCGTAGATAACGCTCAACGCAGTTGGCAGTTTCAAGGGCAGTTTGATACGGTAGTCGTTGCGTATATGAGACGAACCGTCACATCTACAGACTTAAAGTGGGCAGCTTGACGCTCTATATACTTCTCCTCCCCCTTACAACTTGAAACCTTTACCCACTTCCTCCCTCCAACGGCTGGCGCATTTGAAGCAGCAGTGACTATACTACTAGCGCTATTAATGCACCAAGAACTAGTTGTGAGACAGTGGTAGCGATGCCACTAGCTCTACGGCTCCCGCCAAAAGAGCGGTAACAGGCGCCTGCATTTACCACTTCAAGCTGGAATCAACTCCAGTGTGAATATATACATACAACTACGAAGCTCAATGTCACAATCACAAGCACTGCAGCAAAAACATACACATACAAGTAGGAACGGGCTGGTACAGGTATAAGGGGTGGGGCACTATATACTACACTACGGCGAACTACCGGCGATAAGTATGGGCAGTAACAAATGTTACGCCCAGATGTTACTGCCCGGAGACACGCCGGGCTTGGAACGCAGAATTTTGACGAGGTTTTTAAGGGGTAGGTGCGACAGAATTTTCGTGAGGTCATTTCTGGGACTAATAGCGGCAACAAAATACAATTCAAACTCCAAAGATATCCTTGCACTGCTTTTATCAAATCCACACCGGTCTTCATTTTGTGCTATCCTTCTACATAAGCAGCACATCTCGGGATGTGACTAACGAAAATCGGTCTAGCGCGAGATGACAAGTGACACTATCCCTAATTTGTATATATCCTTGTTCACACGTGAGAACTCAATTTGAATTCATCTGCTAGCAGGGCAAGGTCATCACACTAATAGAAGGCATCTTGAGTCCCATGTCATCATGAACTAAAACTTCGAGTCCCACCAAGGCGAAAGGTCATCAATCCGCACTAGGATTTGTATCCTAACAGAGAAATGCATTCGGGCAGGCTTCGATTAGTTCATTCATTCATTTGCGCCAAAGTTCTTGGTCAAAACCTGGCTGGGACTGTGTGTTACAGTAATATCAATCTCATTTTGCTATGACCAAATTGTATCCGAAATTTTCTCTGTTTCTGAACCGTACTACAATCAGTGAATGTGGAGGAAAATCCAAAGATCAAAAAACCTTTGCGTAGAGCACCTAAGCTCCTAAAGTTTTTGCATCTCTAGCTCCCATTTTCTATAAGTCCTCGTAATCGAGGATCCTTACGGTGATTTTCTCTCCATGGCCCCTCAATCCAGCAAGCTTCCCCTTTAAGTCTTCAATTACTTGCCGGTCTACCACCTTCTCCTATAAATATAGTGTAATGAACTCGTCTGAGCCGCGTGGAGATGAATACATAGCAGGTTGAAGATCACTTCGGATCCCTGATTGGTCCAACGCGAAAGCAGTCATGTTCTTATAAGCGTTTGAATTTCCAGAATAGAGTGCCTACATGGCTTACCCCAAGAAACGGAGAATACAGATATCGTGGTATTACTTCTCGTACGTGTTTGAAGCTTTGTGAAGAGAAATATCTCAATGGTAAAGGTAGCATTATGGGCTGGTTAAAGTGACATAATTTGATTGTTTGATCATTGTTCTAAACAATTCCGTGCCTAAAAGCGAGGAGGAAACTCATAGCAACTAATCTTACCTTATTCACGGATGGAGATGCCGGTTTCGTAAGTCAGTGTAGAGTATGTTATGATAATCAATTGTATTTTTGAAAGGGCCCATTGAAATGGAAACAACTCTATCACTATACCACGCGACTTGTGCAGCTAGTCGTAGTACATAAAGGATCCCTGCAATTGGCTTAGGCATGAACTGACTGTCGATCTTTCATGTACTTCTCATAAAGTGCCCAAATCCCCAGCGTCTTTCCATCTCTTGCTCCTACATCCAAATAATCATCGTAGTTGATCATTCGAAGGACAATTTTCTCTCCATGGTCCCTCAATCCAGTGTGCTTCCCCTTTTTGGCTTCAATCTCCTGTTGATCTAGCACCTTCTCCCACAGAAATATCGAGATAAACTCATCCGGGCCACCGGGACTAGGGTACGTGTTGGGTCGGAGATGATCTGAGACCCCAGTTTTGTTTAGAGTGAGAGCAGTTAGGTCTTTTAGCTCAGTTGATGGGATTTTAAACTCGGTCTCCTCGAAGAGTTCTTCGGCTGCTGCAGTTGCAATATCACCGTTGTCATCCAACATTCCCGCAGGGATCTCTTTGAAATTGAGGCTACCGGCCGGGATCGTAAGGTGTAAGTCGCATGGCGAAAGGGCATGGTCGGCCTGCTCTTAAGAGTCGAGTGAGATCTTCAGAGCATTCAACCAGTCTCGAAAAGCACGAAATTCGAACAGCTCGTCTTTGGTAATATCGAGCGTCGAAGGGAGGCGGATTAGGCTTGAGAAACCGGAGAGATCAGAAGACGTCGTTGCCATGTTTGTTAAGTAGTAGTAGTGCTTCTTTTGAAATGGTTGTGTAATGTTGATGGTTGATGCTGAGTTCAAGATGCTTCAGTCAAGAATCTCCTTGGGAGGCACGGCTCTTGATATATGTCCACGAAAACGACCAGACGCTTTACGCAACGTTAGAACGTATTAGGTAGTCGATAAAGTGGCCTCCGAGCTCATAACCTGACAGGTTTTGACAAATTAATGAAGCATATATAGCCTATTGATCGATTGATTGTATGATATATCCAGGACTCCGTATGCTCCCTCTTAAGTGCAGCTCCCAGCCTCCTTATTTATTACCTTATCATCCAATTACGTAAGCATTCCCTGACAGTTTCTGTACCGACAGTTTCAATGTATTCAGCTGGTCCGAGGACCTCGTCCTCCTGGATATCCACTAAGATTACTCTACGGGTCGGGACAGATCAGGACAGACGTTTACGGCGCCTTTATGGGTGCAGTTTAGGTTTTACTGACAGAGTAGAGGTTTACCGACCTTTTACGGCTTTTAGGGGTTTTCTTTAGGGATATAGAATACAGTCTTTTCTTTTGTGCATTTTGAGCATTGTGCTAAGAGTTACCACCGTCCATATCGTCAGCTATTCCGTGGCTTCAAGCCTGTATGCTGTCCTACCTATTGCCTTGACGATCGCGCACTTCGACGGCACATCCGTTCTATCCCACCGCAATATTAAACATAAATTATGAAAAGAGAATATTTTTTGATCCACAAGATACACGTAACAAGACCCCGCCAATCTCACGAAAATTGACAAAGTCAGACCCAAGTTCTTCTGGGCACTGTCACAAGAATACGTCATATCATCTTGTCTTATTTGCGGGAGTTGTAGCCACGGAAACTGTGGTGGCAGCAACTGGAGTTGGTGTCAATGACTCAGTCACGTCAGCATCCGCTGTTGCAGTCGAGTAGAAAGGTTTAACCACGTTGAGTGTAATGCTCTAAATTCTGCGGTACTAAGGAGGAAGGGAAGGTCTTGGGATGGGACCCACTATGTACGTGAGAATCCTCTATTAGAAACTTCGCGAAAGACTCCGTAACGCTCCGAAGAGAGCCGTAAAATACCGAAAGCATTAAAAAATCAAAGAAATAAGGATACAGGCATGGAATTTGCGGGATAGCTAGGGAATTGTTAGGGAATTGCTGTATCCCGCAGGAAGGTTTACGCTCGCTTGTAACAGCGGAGCGAGGGGAGCTGGACCATCTGGCGTATCTTTTGGGGCAGAGCACGAGAGATAGCAATCAACCTCCGCTTTTCCGCCATCGAATTCAACAAAACTGCAATGATAGTCTTAGTCATTGATGATACTCGTCCCCTCCTGGTCGTGATTCGTGCCAAACGGCACTACTGCCCAGAGGGCTTTAACTCCTAACCCGAACGAAAATCCTAACCACTAAACCTAACCACGAGATGGATGTTTCGCTCGTTAGGGTAGACTGGATACAATAAAAGGTAGTCCGGAGGAGGAAACTCTGTTGGAATCACGGGAATAGAGTAGCGATTTCAAGTGCAGCGTAATGACCTTAATTGCTTAAATCCTTAAAGAATCTGGATGGGCACAAAGCCTTTATATATACATATTCGTGTTTCTCTGTCTCACCAATAGCTGAAACTGCTTTTCAGCTGTAGGATCCAAAGGATTATGATTCCTTAAAATTAGGACTCAGCATTTCCAACAGCCACGGAAGCTGTAACTCCAACAAACTTCTATATGTGGAAATCTTGTGCCGATTCGACGACTCGGTCAAAGTCGTAGTGGAGGACGCGTCCAGAAAACGAGCTTATTATTCCTAGTTGATTGAGGCTGAGGTGCGATCCGCGTTGGTGAAGACATCAGCTACTAACTTATGGCCTAATGATGGCTGGTGCATGCCCAGGACTTTTGTCGGAATTACAGCTACAGTAGAC
>Ga0335074_10016148_pt1 | contig 10508 bp, 16 predicted proteins | sample Lox_Sample_23_FD_206715 | JGI IMG/M metagenome (GOLD analysis project Ga0335074, IMG submission 206715) | Soil microbial communities from Loxahatchee National Wildlife Refuge, Florida, United States - Lox_Sample_2.3 | ecosystem: Environmental > Terrestrial > Soil > Wetlands | place: USA...
GGTAAGAAGGAGAAGGGTAAGGATGTTGTGCAGTTGCTTTTGGAGAGGTGGACGCTTGCCAGTGATGGGAAGGTCAAAGAAGATGAGAAGAAGGACGAGAAGGATGCCAAGAAGAAGAAGAAGAAGAAATCTAAGAGGAGAATATTGGATGATTCATCCTCATTTGCTAGCGACTAGAACACACTGTGTTCTGAGGATATGGCTGGTTTGAAGGACTATCACGAATCTTCTATGTTATAGTAATGAATTATTGTTGGCATGCGTTCAATGCTGGTACTTTGCTTTATAATATCGCAATGTTAAACTTTCATAAATTCTTTATAAACACCTTAAGCTTTCCAACTATGAAATAACTAATGCATGCATGCACTTGACAGGTTTTATGGCAAAGGCAATGCAGAGTGGTTGTTACCTCAAGCGTCATGAACATATCTCTGATATCCCTACTATGCTATAACAAATACACATACACCTACACCTACGCAAAGACACACACTCACTCACACATTCTCTCTTGTACCCGACCCCAAAAACAATCTTCTCCCATCCAAGGTAGTCCCCTCTCAACCTGCTCCTAGGATATCTCACCCAGAATCCCTCATCACGTGTCCACACAGGCAACCTACAACAATTACACATTCCATCACTATACTGCTCCACAGAGTACCTCACCTTCCCTTCCCCTATCTCACCTCACTACACACACCCCCCTTCTCTCGCTTCCATTCCCCTCAAAATAATCCGCATGCAAGCAAGCATATATGCCCGAAATCCATCCCTGTAGTTAAGCATAACCTCCCTTGTGCATATGCAATGCATACCTACCTTAACAGCTCTGTTTTTACCTCTCCGTAACCACCAGGCTTTGTCCCGAAGCAGGCCGGGGGGCCAGGATGACTCACATCCAATTTTCTGGCGACACAGCCCTTCGGACTGCAGCTTTCCCCAGCGCGCCTCAAATCAGCCCCAGCCCCAGCCCCAGCCCCCCAGCCCAGTCCGCTTCGCCCCGCCATTTATGTCCACCGAAAAAGCCAGCCATTTTTTTTGGCTCTCCCACACGTGATTTGTATATTAAAAGCAAATTTGTATAAGCAAGGGAAACCGGATCGAGCACAGCCCGAACGAAAAAGGAGGGAATTTTGAGGGAGGAAACTCGGCCGTTCCTTACCTTGTACGTAAACAAAGATTAGAGAAAGAGAGAGAGAGAGGGGGGGGAGAGATGAAAATAGAGCAATACCATTACTGTGCCTCCGCTGTACGAGCAGTGTTTTTTTTTTTTTTTTTTTTTAAGGGAGATATTTTTGTACAGCTAGCCGTCACATCACGTTCCATTCGCACACTCTAGTTGGGCGTTAGTAGGGTATTTCGGGGAAGTCAAACAGTCACGTTTGTACTGTACTAACCGGCAAGAGGGTATTTCGGGCGTTGTATTCTCAGCGTCACCCGGTACGTGGACCACAGAATTGCCCTATCGGCTCCTCGGCAGCTACTCGGCGCGAAAACTCGGGGCGGCTGTTTTTGTCTATGGAGCGCATGCCTGCGGGCTTACAGTAGGTATTATTTTTATTATCACGGCGGTAGTTGTTTGGATCTTGTCATATGATGCCGTAGGTGGGAGAATTTCTTCCGTATGTATGTAAGCGTAAGCAGCTCATGATTTTTTTTCCCCAAGGGCCCGGGTTTTGTTGTGGATGTGGATACGATGGGATCGTGGCTGCTACCCTCACCAGGGTTTTGGGCATGGTACTGGGTGGAAGGAGGCTAGAAGCCTTTTTAGTTACAGGCCTGGCGGTGGGGCGGGCGAGGATCATTTTTGATTGAGGGCATGGGTTCATGGGTTACATATGATAAAGGCTGTACCAAAGCATGTGTCAATGACGCAGCGGCGTCGCCGGTCTTTGTAAAATCCGGGGAAAGGTACTTTGTAATAGTTGTGAGGTATATTTTGGTTGGGCTTAGATTTCTTTTTTTTCTTGTTGTTGGTGTTGGGGCATTGGTGGCGCCCTGGTGAAAGCTGTCTTCGACCAGAAATTTCTTTATATCTGGCTAGGGATTGAAGCGTTGAGTATCGATGACGAAGCCTACTCTGGCCGATAGCATGCCATAGCATATGCTGATGATGTGAAGCCATGTTGTTGCTGGCTCCAGCATACAGGCTCGGCCGTATTTGGCGGAGACCGTTCCTCAATTGCCGGCATGGACCACTTGCAGGACGAGTCTTGGCAGGCACAGAAGCATTAACTGGCCTTTCTATTACGTGCTATGTTGCAGAGGATAAAGATGTTGCGTGATGGTTTTTCACATGCAATCCATAAACGGCATTTGTCAGGAGGCATATGCCGGAATGGGAACCGGGAATGCCGTGAGAACGCAATGCTCTGATGGGAAGGATTTCACATGTCAAGGAGCTTCTCTCATCGTCATTCTTGACGAGACGCATGAATACAGGGAAAATCTTTTTTAAAAGTGGTCTCTCTCTGACTCTTCCGGACACATCTCGGACCGGTCTTGGCGGTCCCGCAGGTGGAATTGTGGTGAAAAAGAAACGTTATATGTTGAATGCGCGATACGGCCTTCTTAGTGGAGGGCATGTGAGGCCCCGGCGCCCGGTCCGAATACCGTATCACCACCGAAATTGTGAGGCAGTCAGCACCGTCAGTGCACGTGTTTCTCGGTAGTAACCGTCAAACAAAATATAGAGTACTCTGTATGTAAAGCCACGGGAGATATCGGAAATGCAACAGATGAGATAAGAAACTACCGGCCACGTGATGGAACGAGTGGAACATGGGATGAAACCGATCTACGTACCCAAGTTGAGGCACGGCCCCCATCGCACGTAAGGGCGCATCATCGCTGTGGCGGCCGGCTCCGTGCTTGCCTTGCCTTGCCTTGCCTTGTTTTAGATACCTTTTACTTCCTTCCGGCAGCTGATGCGGTATCTCTTAGTGATACCTGGCTATCATGTTGCAGTCTCTAATTGTGCTGAGGTTGGGAGAGCTCAGGCTTGTTGGAGGCCTGGCGCCATGGCCGAGATAAACCGAGAGTGCGACCGCGGCATTCCAGGATCTCGAGTGACGGCAGCGGCTCGATTGCTTTTGCGGGGACACCAAAAACCCAAGAGTGGCTTGACCCCCACGCACTGGGTAACCAATCCGTCTTACCGCCCTGGATATCAGGTCTCAGCTCAACTTCTCATGCGGAGCACCAATTCTGGCTGATCATCTTGGGTTCCCATACTTTGCTTCCGCAGAAAATGGGATCACAGATTACTTGTTGCAAAGACAAGAATTCACGCCCATCTGCACGGGCATGGGCATCTATGGGCCGGGGTAGCTGTGGAGAAAGGCACGTTTCCCGGCGGTGAATCTGGAACGCGTCAAAGTTTCCATTCGTCTCCTTCAGGCTGAAATTGGATATCAGGCTACCCCAATCAGGATCATTGCCGCCGTGAATGTCTCTTTACAGAAAGAATTGCGAAGGACAGCTGGCACCATACAAAACAGGAGGCAACCTTGCCAGTCAGTACCCAGTACCGAGTCCACAACGTAATGCTGACTGGAGCACAAATATTCATCGCGATCTGCAGGTGCGGCGTCCTCTTTTCCCTGTCAACAAGTTCTTCATTTTGCCTTATTCAACTCGCAGCGTTTCTTATCAGTTCACACTACCGATCGTATTTAAAACCCCACAAATCACATCCTAAAGCGGAAGAACTCGTAGTCTTCTTTCCCCAGAAATGAGATAACCCCCACAAATGATGTGCAAGGTCAGCTGCAGGGTCGCGGCTGCTGGGAATGGGAGATGTGATGGATGGAATTTGCCCAATTTCGGTTTACGTTCACGAATCATCGCAAACCTGGCTGGTGCAGCGTGTCGCTGCATATTCGTATTCGCCCCTTATCACTCAATGATACGTTCAAAGTTGCGTGCTTAGCCCCAAAATACGTACTGAGACAGGTGAGAGCCTGACAATAACACGAAGCTTCTATTTCAATACGCCAAAGGGGCAAGCTGAGAAATGTATGTAAAGATTGTCGGCGATTCCGACATCAGTGTTAGATCCTGGGGTACTTCACGATGCGCCAGTACACCCACAGGGTATGGCGCTTGGATCGCTACGGCATTCAGTATCGAAGCTTAACTGCGCTAAACCAACTCGCCGCCATGCGCCGAGCCTAAATCCAAAGCATATATCCTGAGCGCCCGAATGTAGTATATTGCCGCCAATGAGTCGGCCAAATCTTCGGAGGACTGGCGTCCTTCAAATTACAGATGTTCTATTAGGTCGTTTGAAAGATAAGACCTCGTTCCCTTCCCCACTTGGCGTTGCAGAAATTGTAGCCAGGCTGATGTCATTTTTGCTTCATGGAACATCCCCAGAGCGATGTCTGGCGTGGGCATGAGTAAGAACCTTTCAAAGTAACCCGGCTCACACGGCTTAAAGGGAATCCTCGAGTTTCTTGCAAACTTTTTCAGCCAGCAAATCCGCGAAGGAAACCCTATCTTGAGCTTAGAGCAGCATGCTTGAAGAAGCCTGCTTCTGTAACGAATCACTTTTCTCTTAGCCGGCTTCCAGCGGATGCATGGTGGAGGACAGTTTGCGTAGTGATAGTTGATAGTTGATAGTTGATGATTAGCTCTTCCAGCCATCTTCAAAGCTCAAACAGTCTAAGGTGCTCGAGACAATGTGTCACTTTTTAATATGCCTCGTCTCACCTTCCAGCACGCAGACAAGTCACAGCCTGTCTCGAGAAATTGGTAGAAAATCTTCGCAACAGGCTCTCCACAGCAGGGTGCACCTGCAACAATGGGTCGTCTTCCAGGTCACTATCATTTGAATTTCAATGGTGAAGTATGAGGTAATCCCTCGCAACATTTCCTCCCCACAAGCGTTGATAGCGTCATCGTATACAAAGGTCGAGTCAGCGGGCCCCCAGTAAATATGAACCAAAGAGAAGCAAAGATGATTACAGAGAGTGCATGGTATGTATCTATGTAAGATTGGTGAAAGTCCATTATAGGGGAGCGACTGGCTGCTGCTCGACGTCCATGAGTACCAATGATACTAGACCGAATCTTAAGTCCCCGGTACATCTTTTGTGGTTACGTCTTAAATACTGCACGGAAATATATTGCTCCCGAGAGAAAATACTCGTAACTATCAGTAAATTAGCAGGGCCTTGTCCCAGTCCCAAGGAACAGTAATCCTTCGGTACCTTGGCCGTGGTTGATGTCAGCCGTAGCCACTATCTCTCACACCCCTTATTTTGTCCTCTGGCGCTTCTCAGCTTCTCCGCAATAGCCCCGTAACCGCCTGGCACAGCTTACATCGGGCAGGTGGAATGAGAAAGAAGCAAAACGACAAGTCTTATCACTTGATTCTCATTACCGCCTCGGGCAAGTGCAAGCGCCCGACTCATATTCTGCATCGGGATACGCAGCGGGCTGAAAAGAATGAAACAAAAAATAGGGAATGCGTACGTGCCGCATCAACCAATACGGAAAGTATCTCCGCCAAGACGAGGTTGATAGGATACATCACCTCGTTCATAGTTCGTGCGGTGAGCACTTTTGCGGAGGTGGAGGGGGTGATAAGACTCGATGAAATGAAATGAGTGATGGGCTTGCACATACGCAAAGCTACTGGTGTGACGGTATGCTTCGCATGGTATTTATGTATTTATCTGTATTATTGATGGCTGATGTGTGGATGAAAGTACTTTCGGATCGACTCATTCCATCACGGATTATTCCCCACGTTTTCGTCACTCGAGGCGCCCTCCGTTGCTCGACCCCCCCGTGTTTTTCCCTCCCACACACTCAACGCAAGCCTAAACAGGCTCTCGCACAAACAGCCTGGCACGCCTCACTTTCAGCCCACACACCCTGCACCACCACCGCCGCCCACCTTCCCTTCCGTCATCCATGGATCCCACAGTAGCAGTACATACACCTACATACACATATACATACATACATACAGTACTCCTTGCTTGCCTTTAAACTCTTACTTCTTCCTTCTTCCTTCTTCTGCCTATTATTTATTATTGATTACTCCTGCACACCACAACCATAACCATAACCATAACCATAACCATAACCATAACCACATACAAGCCTTTCACTAACTCACATCTGTCACTCTTACTATCATCTCATGCATCTCCCGCCCTGCTTGCTTGTGCACACCCCCCCGTTCAACCCGCATTTCGCATATCTCAGGTAGTGTTCGTCCACGCCCACCCCCAACCCAACCCAAGGGCTGTGCCAGCATTAAAATAAATCGCTTTTCGTATAAAGTTCCTTTCACCCCTCGGTACACCTCTGCCTCGCCCTAATCCGTCGTCACCATTCCATCCTTACCCTTTACGCTTGAAACTTACATCACGTCGCAACCAACTTTATCTCCGGCTACTTGTACCGGCTATAATCCGAGGGACCGCATTCACGTTCACGCTCCTCTGCACTCCACGTTTTCCCTTATATTTCTCGGTGTTCCTCTGCCTGTCGTCTATCCACAAAAATTTAAGTTACCACTTTCGCTGCGGCGGCGATCACATGCAACGCGCATCCTCCGCTGTAGATTTTTCAAATCTATTAAATCCACAATCAGACCTCGAGCAGCAGCAAGAGGCTGCACGGCAAAAGTTGGCATTCCTGTCCCAGCAGCAGCAGGAACAGCAACGGCAACGACAACAGCAACAGCAACAGCAACAGGAAGATTCAGAGATGGCAACCGTCAGCGTCATGCCTCTTCCTATCGGTGGGCAATCACATGGGGACGATCGACCCGATCTCCCTCGTCCCTACAAATGCCCTCTCTGCGACAAAGCATTCCACCGCCTTGAACATCAGACGAGACACATTCGAACACATACTGGGGAGAAGCCGCACGCCTGCCAATTCCCAGGTTGCTCAAAACGCTTTAGTCGGTCTGACGAACTTACTCGGCACTCGAGGATTCACAATAACCCGAACTCAAGGAGAGGTAACAAGACGCAGCAGGCTGTCGTCCAAGCTGTTAATAGTGGAGCCCTGTCGCAAGATATTCCCTCCATGTCGACAATGCTGCCGCCCCCTAGCAAGATCCTCTCCCGCTCTGCTCCCACTTCTGCTGTCGGCTCGCCCAACGTCTCACCACCTCACTCCTATGCGACATACAATTCAGTAGTCTCGTCAAATCTCAATCCTTACGGTCGAAGTATGGGTGGAAGTCCAAGTAGTGGCTCGCAACTACCTCTCGACATCAACCTGCTAGCGACAGCTGCGACTCAAGTCGAGCGAGAGAGCATGCCAGCGATACACCACCCACACCACGGTAGCTCAAGACATCATCCGTATTATAGCCACAGCAGTCACAGCAGCAGAAATCACTTACCATCATTGTCGGCGTATCACATGTCGAGATCACATTCACATGATGAGGAGGATCATTATGGGCAACACCGACATTCGAAACGGAGTCGACCAAACTCTCCTCAATCGACTGCTCCCTCGTCCCCTACTTTCTCCCAGGATTCTTTGTCACCAACTCCTGATCACACCCCATTGGCCACACCCGCTCATTCGCCACGCTTAAGACCTGTCTACGGCTATGGTGGTGGCTACGATTTACCAGGAATTCGCAATCTTTCGCTCCAACACACTCCTGCTCTTGCGCCAATGGAGCCTCAAAACCTCGATGGCCAGTACCACGCGACCCCACCTACGAGCACTCCCAGAAGTGGTCTCACAATTAGTGACATCATGTCAAGAACGGACGGAACGCAACGGAAACTGCCGGTCCCCCAAGTCCCGAAGGTTGCTGTCCAGGATATGCTAAGTAGCGAAAATGGCTTTAATTCTTCCGGGCAATCATCTACTACGGGTTCAGTGGCTGGAGATATCATTGACAGGATGTGATACATAGAATGGAAGGATGGATACAAATATGGGGATTGAAGTGGCGTTTTGGGGCATCATCCACTCCGATAATTCGAAACTCTACCAAAGGCACCACACACACCTTGGAGAGCACTACTTCAGAGCACAAATGGATTTGGAATTTTTGTTGTATACCTAGACGGGCGAAGCGCACAGGGATAGACTTGTTTTTTTGTTTTGTTAATACCGCGAGGTTTCAGCCGGCGTATGATGTATGGGAGGACTCTACTTGCAGGAAAGGCCTTGCAGACAACGATTTTCCTTGCTTCACATCATACCACCTGTGTCTTTGTCCCTTTTTTTATTCCACTCCTTTCATTTCTGACGGGGATTATATTATAGAGTTACAGCAGTGAAGAGTATGATCCGGCAGGAGCTGTGCATCTCCTCTTTCGCTGCCCTTAATCTGATTCGATTACTCCATCTTTTATTACCAAGTGTGCACGCATGTGGAGATTTGAGAGTGAATCCCTAGCTACCGAAAATTCACATGTTTGACATTTGAAAGTTATCAAAAAGTCGGATTTATTAATAACAGGCCCACATTACGCTATTGACTGAGGCAGCACTGCACGAAATCTCATGATTCTAGGCCTTTGGGATCCCTGATTCTACAATCATGTGTCACGACTCCTCACGACCACGACTTCTCAGTCCAGTCATATTCAGTCAGCAATCGTATGACCTGACATGGCAAATCATAATCATAATCATACTGTCCCGTACTGATAATCCAACGGATCATCAGTTCAGAAAATTAAAACAATTGGATGGATCCATAACTACCTTGCGAGGGCACGCAACCTTTGGTTTTTAGGATTTCGCAATGGAGATTACGAAAGTAGCATAGTTAGACGGACCCTTTCTCCGCACAAAAGCAAACCATCACCTGTTTCTTTCCTGTCCTGTCGAGACACATCCAGTGGCGCCCGCCCAACACCCCCCACATACATACATATATGCATAATACAAGTAACATACAAACATTCGTTCGTTCGGTACATGCAAGCCTCACCTTGACCTTTCGTCTTTGCCCGTCACTATCCGTCCGGACTTTCTCACCGCCAGAAACGCCCCCCAATGACTGTGATGTGCGAGTTACACTTGTGGGATGTAATGGGTTGGCTACGATTGGGCCAATTCTCACCTCACAGCACAATCACACAAAGCACAGCCCCGACCTCTGCTTTTCATTCATTCATTCATTTATTCATCCATCCCCCTCTTTTCCTTTTGCGCGAGCCCGACGTATGTAGCAAGTTCACTGGACTCTCTCAGGCAGTGCGGGGTTTGGTACCAACCAACACGCTTCCCGCATGCAATGCTGGTAAAAAAAACAAAAAAAATACCCCGTCCCCCTCCCTTTTTCCGCATCATGCACAAAAGTGTGGACCCTTTTCTGTAAATGCAATATTGACGCCTGAATCTGGGGTCTGGGGAAGTCAGGTGGTGTCGAACTGGGCAGTCTTTTTTCTGGAGAAAAGCATCCCGCGGCCTCTTTCTGTCATACGGTACTTTCCTTATTGAATTGGGTCGCCACCCTTTGGGCATTACAGTAGGTAGTGCAGGGGCGAGAGGGGGCGGGATAACGAGCACGTGGCAAGGTCATCATGCTATGATATGCGATCTCCGCGCGGGACCGGTAAGATGGGACCCCGCGCTTCCCTTAATGGGTGATAATGTAACTTTCTTCGTATACATGCGCAAAATAAATCCTACCCCCATCCCCTACCCAGGAGACCAACACTCGGAATTCCCAACTCCGGATCCGCGACACGTGGAAATGTGATGGATGAGATAAGGATGACTGTACTGGTGGCCTCCGGTATGTATCTGTGGGATGCTTATTCTTCTGATTACGGTATACGTATCCCCACCGGGGGGGGTGTGTGTGGTGGGTGCTTCTCCGCTTCAATCTCCCTTTTATCCAGCGCGTGTTTTGAATTTCCTGCAAGGCGCACGCATCCAATTACTCAATCCTGCTGCGCTGCGAGATGGAATGCTTATGCTTATTGCTGGGGAAGGGGTGGATGGGGGTGGGGGGCAAGATCCGGAGACGCAAGCCGGGGATATCTAGACGTTGGATTGCAGATGTGGCGATGGGAAAATACGTGGGTTGTGTGGATTTTGGGCCAGTGGTGGGAGGGGTGGTGTAGATCATTGTACGTGATAGATGGATAAGAACTTAGGAGAAGAGATACTACGAATAAAGAGAAGGAAATTTTTTGCTAAACACTTGCGATTACTTTTCCTTGCGTAGTTGTTACGATATTGACTTCCTTTCTTGCATGCCGAAAAGAGCCTGTTCTGCCAGATCACGTCCACGCCCCTGACCGTGCCCCATTGTGCCGCTGAAAGACCCCGGTCCACTGCATGGCTGGGAGAGGGGAATGATGCCCTTCGATGAACCGTCCATTCCATTTCTTCTTGGACCGAAAGTACCCATCCTGCGGCGTCAAGGGAGGGGCCTTCTGGCCTTGCCAACCGGAAGCGGAGAAACGGTCATCTTTCTGTAAGCGATGGGGATTCACTTCGAGATGATTTGATTGTTAGGTAGATCTAAAATCTGGAGATTCGTCTTT
>Ga0335074_10016150_pt1 | contig 10508 bp, 5 predicted proteins | sample Lox_Sample_23_FD_206715 | JGI IMG/M metagenome (GOLD analysis project Ga0335074, IMG submission 206715) | Soil microbial communities from Loxahatchee National Wildlife Refuge, Florida, United States - Lox_Sample_2.3 | ecosystem: Environmental > Terrestrial > Soil > Wetlands | place: USA: Florida...
ATTGCACAGGAGTTTGATGGGGAAATTGTCAACTGCGATTCGCTCCAGGTGTTCCGCTTCTTCGATATTGGGACTGCCAAACTGCCACCCCCCGCCCGATGTGGAATTCCCCATCACCTGATTGGCATCGTGGACCCCGACGCTCTGTTCACGGCCGGTGAATTCGCCCGCCTGGCGCGCCTGACGATTGGCGAAATTTCCGCGCGCGGCCGGCTGCCGATTCTGGCCGGCGGCACGGGCTTTTACCTGCGGGCGCTGCTGGAGGGCTTATTCCCCGGTCCCACGCGCGATGAACCTCTGCGCCAGCGGCTGGCGGCCCGAGAACGGCGGCGGGCCGGCTCGCTGCATCGCCTGCTGACGCGGTTCGACCGCCAGACCGCCGCCCGGATGCATCCACGCGACGTACCCAAAGTCACCCGGGCGCTGGAAGTGTGCCTGCTCGCGCGGCGGCCGGCCAGCGAGTTATTCCGCGAGGGCAGGAATGCGCTGGCCGGATACCGCACGCTGAAGCTGGGGCTGCTGCCGGACCGGGATGCGCTCTACCGGCAGTTGGATGAGCGCCTGGAGCAGATGTTCGCGGCCGGGCTGGTAGAGGAGGTGCGCGCCATTCTGGCGATGGGCTTCGCGCCCTCGGCCAAGCCGTTCGAGTCGCACGGCTACCGGCAGGCGCTGCAACTGATTGGGGGCGAACTGAATCCGCGCGAGGCTCTGTTCTACGCGCAGCGGAATACGCGCCAGTATGCCAAGCGGCAAATCACCTGGTTTCGCAAGGAGAAAGACTTGGTGTGGCTGAGAGGGTTTGGTGAGGAGCCGGGGATTATTCGCCAGGCGCTGGCCCGCGTGGCGGAGTTTCTAGCGCCTGGCGGCGAGTCCCGGGAGCAGGTCTCCGATACGGCTCCCTGACAGCCGTGGCTCCTCTTCCCGGCCGTGGCGCCAATTGGAACTGCGACCCCGGCGCCCGTTACGCCGTGGCGGACTCCAACTGTGCCAAGATAATTTTGAACTTGCGGGAAGTCATGCGGACGGCGATCCGGCCGCCATCGCAGCGGACGATAAAGCCGGTCACCTGCAGGGATATCGGATCGATATCGCGATACTTGGCGGGCCATTCGATCAGAATTTCGATATGGGCCCCCACGGGCAGCGATTTACGGGAGCGGAAACTCAGGCCCGTGGCGCTAATGTCGAACGTAGTCCCCGAGCCTGTCCGGGGAGGTTCGCCTTTTATGGACACCCGGTAGTGCAGCGGGAGGCGCAAGTCGTAGCGCCGATTCCCGCGCCGGTTTTGAGCAATCTTCAACATCGGGACCTCCCGGGAATTTGACTGGTTTGGGGATCGAACCAACGAGCGGAATTTAGTGCGCCATGAATTATTCCCGAGTGAAGTACAGTGCAAAACGATGACCAAACGGCTGCATGGGCGAACCGGCTGAGGTATTACGTTCGATTGCGCACTTCTTACATGGTACCGAGGGTGTGTAAGGTCAATATTGCATATCCTTGCCACGCGAGGTGGTACATGTTCGCCACAGCGCCGCGCTGAAGCGGGCCCGCCGCGGGCGGTGGCTATCCGCCCGCACGGCGCTGCTTGCCCCTCTGGTACCATGAAAAATCCCCTGTATTTATGCCACTGCGCTTCTACAACACGTTGTCTCAACAGGTGGAGGAATTCTCTCCCGCGCGGGACAACACCGTTCGCATGTATACTTGCGGCCCCACGGTTTACGATTTCGCGCACATCGGAAATTTCCGTTCCTTCACCTTCATCGACATCCTGCGGCGGGCGCTGCGGGCCCACGGCTACGGCCTCGACCACGTCATGAACATCACCGATGTGGACGACAAGATTATTCGCAACGCGGTGGCGCAGCACAAGTCGCTCGAGGAGTACACCGCCACCTACACCAACGCCTTTCTGGAGGATTGCAAAACGCTGCGCCTGGAACGGCCGGAGCGCCTGACGCCGGCCACCAGCCACATCCAGGACATGGTGGAAGCCATCGAGCGGCTGACGGCCGGCCACCACACCTATTCGAGCGATGGCTCGGTATATTTTCGGATTGCGACTTTTCCAGGCTACGGGAAGCTCTCGCACAACGATTTCAGCGGCAACCTGGCCGGCGCGCGGGTGGACGTGGACGAATACGAGAAGGCCGACGCCCGGGATTTCGCGCTTTGGAAAGCGCCCAAGGAGGGCGAACCGGCCTGGCAGACGGCCATTGGACCGGGACGGCCCGGCTGGCACATCGAGTGTTCCGTGATGGCCATCAAGTACCTGGGGGCGACCCTGGACATCCACGCCGGCGGCATCGACCTGGTGTTTCCGCACCACGAAAACGAGATTGCGCAATCCGAGTCCCTAACGGGTAAACCCTTTGCGCGCTTCTGGATGCACGCCGAGTTTCTGATGGTGGAAGGGCAGAAGATGTCCAAGTCGCTGGGGAACTACTATACCCTTCGCGACCTGCTGGACCGCGGCTACCAGCCTGAGGCCATCCGCTACCTGCTGGCCTCCGTGCCCTACCGTAAGCAGTTGAATTTCACTTTCGACGGATTGAAATCGGCCGCCACGGCCATCGACCGGCTGCGCAATTTCAAACTGCGGCTGGAGACCGAGCGGTATCCGGAAGGAGTCAATGAGCAGGTGGCGGCGCGGACCGCCGCGGCATCCAAGGTTTTCAGCGACAGCCTGGACGACGACCTGAATACCGCCGAAGCGTTGGCAGCGGTGTTCGAATTTGTGCGCGAGGCCAACAGCGCCATGGATTCCGGCGAATTCCGCTCCGGCAATGCGGCCGCCGCGCTGGAGTTTCTGGCGCGCTTCGACGGCATTTTCGACGTGCTGGCGCCGACGGCGCGGGGTAATAGCATAGCCGATGCGGAAGTGGAATCGCTGATCGCCGAACGCGACGCCGCCAAGAAAGCCCGCAACTTCGCGCGTGCCGACCAGATCCGCCAGCAGCTTCTGGAACAGGGCATCATCCTGGAGGACACCAAGAGCGGGGTGCGCTGGAAGCGAAAGTAAAGCCGGGAAGAAACCGAGACCATGAAGATCCACACCAAAGCCGTACATGCCGGCGACCGCAAAAAGGCCGCCTCGCATGTACCCGTGACCACCCCCATCCACACCGCCACCAGCTATTTCTACGATTCGATGGCGCAGCTTGACCGCATTTTCGGCCAGGAGGAGGAGGGCTATTGCTACGCCCGCTACGACAACCCCTCCGCGGCGGCGCTGGAGGAGCTGATGTGCGCGCTGGAGGGCGGCCACGGCGCGCTGGCCTGCGCTTCCGGAATGGCCGCGCTGCAAATGGCGGTGACGGCGGCGCTGATGGACCGGCCGCGCTCGATTGTAGCGGCCAGCGCACTCTACGGCGCCACCGTGGGGCTGCTGATGAACGTGCTGGAGCCGGCTGGCGTGGCCGTCCGCTTTGCCGATCCGACGGACATTCCCGCGTTGGCCGCGGCCATTGACGAGGCGCGGCCCGGTTGCGTGCTCATCGAGACCATTTCCAATCCTCTGCTGCGGGTCGGGGAAGTGGACCGGATTGCCGGGCTGGCTCACGGGGTGGACGCCGCCCTGGTGGTGGATAACACCTTCGCCACCCCCCTGGTGGCGCGTCCGCTGGAGTGGGGCGCCGATTTTACCGTGCACAGCCTGACCAAGTACCTGGCGGGCCACGGCGACGTGCTGGGCGGCGTGGTGGTGACCAGCCAGGAGCACACCGTCAATCTGCGGCGGCTTTCGCGGACCCTCGGTCCGGTGCTGGGGCCGTTTGAGTGCTACCTGACCATGCGCGGCATCAAAACCTTCCCGCTGCGCATGGAGCGCCAGTGCGCCAATGCCTGCCGGGTGGCCTCCTGGCTGAGCGCACATCCGAAAGTGGAGCGGGTGTATTTCACCGGCGACCCGGCGCACCCCGACGCTGCCACCATCCGCCGCCTGTTCCCGCCGAACCTGTACGGGGCCATGGTGAGCTTCGAACTGCGCGGCGCGGGGCGCAGGGAGGTCTTCCGGTTTATGGACGCGCTGAACCTGGTGGTACGGGCCACCTCGCTGGGCGATGTGCACAGCATGATGCTCTACCCGGTGATGAGTTCGCACCGCGAGATTTCGCCCAAGCACCGCTTGCGCATGGGCATCCGCGACAGCCTGGTGCGGCTCTCGGTGGGGATCGAAGCGCCGGAGGATATTCTGGAGGACCTGGAGCAGGCGCTGGAGAAGGTGTAGGGGGAGTACTGGTACCCATGGCGGTACCCCTTTTCACGACCAAAAGTACCATTTCATACTAGATCTGGTACTATTAGGCCCGCGGAGGGTTCGTGAAATTACTTTTGAGAGCCGGCTTGGTGGGTTCCCTGGTCCTGACTATTTCGATGGTTGCGGCCGCCAGCAGTATCTGGACTGAAGGGGATAATTCTGAAGGTGGCGCCGGAGGGCAGATCAAAAGCGCCAACGTCACGGTTGGTTTTGGGTCTCTGACGGAGATCATCGGAACGCTTGGTGACGTGACGGCGGGTTCGGATCTGTACGAAATCTACATCTCGGATCCAAGCACCTTTTCCGCGACCACTACCGGGAACGGCAGCAAACCGGTAGTCGACCCGGCTCTATACCTGTTTAACGCGAGCGGCGCCGGGCTGTTCGGAAACGACAATATCTCGGGCACGGACTTTCAAGCCCAGATTCCGGTTGGTACGACCTCATCACTTACCGCGGGCCTGTATTACATTTTGATCGCGCCTTCCGGCCACCTGCCCGAGGACAAGAATGGCAACAGCATTTTTGGAGCGATCACCGGTCAAACCGAGATCTTCGACGGATCGGGCACTCTGAAGGAATACGGCGGAACGCCCAGCGCGGACGATGCCGGCAAAGGTTACACCATTCAGTTGACCGGCGCGGAGTTTGCGTATACCCCGGAACCGGGGTCGCTTACCTTTGTGGGCTTCGGGGTTGCCATGCTGGCGTGGAATCGCGGGAAGCGCCAGCGAGACGCGCGCCGGTCTTAGTTACTCCCCGTCAGCAGTTCCAGAAACGCCTGAGCGGCGCGGTTGAATTTCTTGTGCCGTCGGTGCACGATGCCGACGGGGCGGACCAGGCCCGGGGCATCCAGCGGCACGGCTGCCAGGCGGCCCTGGGCGATTTCGTCCTGCATGGTGCGGGCGGGCAGAATGCTGATGCCGCGGCCCACGGCGACGGCTTCCTTAATGGTCTGGATGTTGTCGAAGTGTAGCGCCGGGTTGACGGCTATGCCGTGGGCGCGCAGGAAACGGTCGATTTCGCGGCGGATGGAGAGGTCTTCGTCGAAGCCTACGAAATCCTGGCCGTTCAGGTCGGCAAGACAGACCTCCGAGCGCGCGGCCAGGGGGTGATCGGGCGGGACCGCCAATTGCATCTCCTCCTGGCGCCACGGAATGGCAGCGATTTCGCGGGTGGGCTGCGGATAACTCACCAGGCCGAGATCGGCCGCATCGTTTTCCACGGCCTCATAAATACGTTCGGGACGCATGTACTCGACGTGCAGGTTGGCGCCGGGATAGGCGGCCGAGAATTCGGCCTGCAGGCGGCCCATTTCCGAGAGGCCAATGGAATAGATGGATGCCACCCGCACGGCGCCTTCGACGTGGCCTTTGAGGGCCTCCAGTTGGAGCTCGAATTCCTCCTGCCGGCGGAGCGCGTCGCGGCAGTAGTCGGCGTAAAGGCGGCCGGCGGAGGTCAATTCCATGGGGCGCTTGCTGCGATCCAACAGGCGCGTGCCCAGGCGCCGTTCCACCTCCTGCACGTGCTGGCTGGCTGCCGATTGGCTAACCCCACAGTGAGCAGCGCCTTTGGTAATGCTTCGGGTGGCTGCGATCTCTTTGAAAAGGCGTAGCTCAAAGGTCGTCACGGGTTTTAGAATACCATAAGTTCAGCTTATTGTATTCCTACATCATTTTTCTATTGCGTAATACTAGGTAAGTTGGTACACTACCTTCCAGGCAACCACCTCGTAGTGTCCCAAGCCTCTGGCGCCGGGATTACCCTTCCGGGCCGACGGGTTCAGGAGCCTCCCATGAGTGACTTTACTGTGAATACCGGTCTACCCCTCGCTCAGGGCCTATACGACCCCCGCAACGAGCACGATTCCTGCGGTATCGGCTTCGTGGCCAACATCAAGGGTCAAAAATCTCACGACATCATCGTCAAGGGCATTCAGGTGCTGATCAACCTGACCCACCGGGGGGCTTGCGGCTGCGATCCCGAAACCGGCGATGGCGCCGGGGTGCTGATCCAGATTCCACACAAGTTCTTCCAGCGGGAATGCGCCAAACTGGGCTTCACGCTGCCGGCGGCGGGCGAATATGGCGTGGGGATGACGTTTTTGCCCGTGGAGCCGCACCCGCGGCTGCTATGCGAAGGAATCCTGGAGCGGATTCTGCGCGAGGAGAAACTGACCCTGCTGGGGTGGCGCGATACTCCCATCGACGGTTCCGCCATTGGCCGCGTGGCGCGCGTTTCACAGCCTTATATCCAGCAGTTTTTCGTGGGCCGCGCGCGGGGTGTGAACGAAGAGCAGTTGGAGCGCAAGCTCTACGTGGTGCGTAAACGGGCGGAAGCCGAGGTGGCCGCCTCGGATATTCCCGACAAGGACTTTTTCTACATCCCGTCGCTTTCGGCGCGGACGATTGTCTATAAAGGCCTGCTGCTGGCGCCGCAGATCGCCAATTTCTATCCGGAGCTGCGCGACCCCGACGTGGTGAGTGCGCTATGCCTGGTACACCAGCGCTTTTCGACCAACACCTTCCCGACGTGGCAACTGGCGCATCCGTACCGCTACATCGCGCACAACGGCGAAATCAACACCCTGCGCGGCAATGTGAACTGGATGCACGCGCGGCAAAGCGTGCTGGCTTCGCCCCTGTTCGGCGAGGACATAAAGAAGCTGTTTCCGATCATTCAGCCGGGCGGCAGCGATTCGGCATCATTCGACAACGCCCTGGAACTGCTGGTAATGGCCGGCCGCTCGATTCCGCACGCCATGGCCATGCTGATTCCGGAGGCCTGGTCGAAGAACGACCACATGAACCCGCAGAAGCGGGCCTTCTACGAATATCACGCCTCGCTGATGGAGCCGTGGGATGGCCCGGCGGCGATCGCCTTCACCGACGGCCGCTCGATCGGCGCCACGCTCGACCGCAACGGCCTGCGTCCGGCCCGCTACCTGGTGACCCACGACGGGCTGATCCTGATGGCCTCGGAGACCGGCGTGCTTCCGGTGAAGCCGGAAGACGTGAAGTTGAAAGGCCGCCTGCAGCCCGGCAAGATGCTGCTGGTGGATACCGAGGAAGGCCGGCTGATTTCGGATAAGGATCTGAAGGCCGGGCTGTATAGCCGCAATCCGTACCAGCTTTGGATCAAGGAAAACCAGATCCGGCTGGACGATCTACCGGACCCTCCGCGCGAGATCGCTCCGCAGCCGGCCACCCTGCTGCTCCGCCAGCGAGCCTTCGGCTACACCGACGAAGATCTGCGCATGATTCTTCAGCCCATGTCCGCCAAGGGCGAAGAGCCGATCGGGTCCATGGGCACGGACACGCCGCTGGCCTGCCTTTCCGACAAGCCGCAGCCGCTGTTCAACTATTTCAAGCAGCTTTTCGCCCAGGTGACCAATCCGCCCATCGACCCGATTCGCGAAGAGATGGTCATGTCGCTCACCAGCTACATCGGGACAGAGCGCAACATCCTGGCCGAGACGCCGCAGCACTGCCACACCCTCAAGATGGAACATCCCATCCTGGCCAACCGCCACCTGGAAAAGCTCCGGCGGGTTTCGCAGGGCGATTTTCTGGCCACCACGCTGCCCATGCTGTTCCCGGTGGACGAAGGCGCCAAGGGGTTGGAGCGGGCGCTCCACCAGCTTTCGCGGCGCGCTTCCCAGGCCATGCAATCGGGCTACACGCTGCTGATTCTTTCCGACCGCGGGGTGGATGAGGACTACGCGCCGATTCCCTGCCTGCTGGCGCTGGCGGCGGTGCACAATCACCTGGTTCGCGAGGAAACGCGCACCCAGGTGGCCCTGATTATCGAATCCGGCGAGCCGCGCGAGGTGATGCATTGCGCGCTGCTGATCGGCTACGGCGCCAGCGCCATCAATCCGTACCTGGCGCTGGAGACGGTGGGGCTGGAAGGCACCGCCAATTTCATCAAAGCCATCAACAAAGGGCTGCTCAAGACCTTCTCGAAGATGGGCATTTCGACCCTGCAAAGCTATCGTGGGGCGCAGGTCTTCGAAGCCATCGGGCTGAACCGTTCGGTGGTGGAGAAATACTTCACCGGGACGGCTTCGCGCATCGAGGGAGTCGGCCTGGAAGTGCTGGCCGAAGAGGCCATCGCGCGCCATCGCCATGCGTTTCGCCCGCTGACGCAATTCGAGCCGGAACTGGCCATCGGCGGCAATTATCAGTACCGCGAGCGCGGCGAATATCATCTGTTCAATCCGCAAACCATCGCCAGGCTGCAGCATGCCGTGCGGCAGGAGAGCGCCCAGACCTTTCAGGAATACACCGACCTGATCGACAAGCAGAGCCGGCAGTTCTGCACCCTGCGGGGCATGCTGGAGATTCAGGCCTCCGACGAACCCATCCCGCTCGAAGAAGTCGAGCCGGCCAGCGAAATCGTCAAGCGCTTCGCCACCGGCGCCATGTCGTTCGGCTCCATTTCCAAAGAAGCGCACGAGACGCTGGCCGTGGCTATGAACCAGATCGGCGGAAAGTCGAACACCGGCGAAGGCGGCGAGGACGAAGCGCGCTATTACGACAACCGCCGCAGCGCCATCAAGCAGGTGGCCAGCGGCCGGTTCGGTGTAACCGCGGAATACCTGGTGAATGCCGACGAGCTGCAAATCAAAATGGCGCAGGGGGCCAAGCCGGGCGAAGGCGGGCAGCTTCCGGGGCACAAGGTGGATGAAACCATCGCGCGGGTGCGCCACTCGATTCCCGGAGTGGGGCTGATTTCTCCGCCGCCGCACCACGATATTTACTCCATTGAAGACCTGGCGCAGCTCATCTACGACCTCAAGAACGTAAACCCGCGGGCACGCATTTCGGTGAAGTTGGTGGCGGAGGTGGGCGTCGGAACGGTGGCCGCCGGGGTGGCTAAGGCGCATGCCGACGTAGTGCTGATTTCGGGCGACGTGGGAGGCACCGGCGCTTCGCCCTTGAGTTCCATCAAGCACGCGGGAGTGCCGTGGGAACTCGGCCTGGCGGAGACGCACCAGGTGCTGGTGTTGAACGACCTGCGCGGGCGCATCCGGGTGCAGACCGATGGCAAGCTGCAAACCGGGCGCGACGTGACCATCGCGGCGCTGCTGGGCGCCGAGGAGTTCGGCTTCGCCACCGCGCCGCTGATTGCCATGGGCTGCATCATGATGCGCAAGTGCCACCTGAACACCTGTCCGGTGGGCATTGCGACGCAGGACCCGGCGCTGCGCGCCAAATTCCGCGGCGCCCCCGAGCACGTCATCAACTTCTTCTTCTTTATCGCCGAACAGGTGCGCGGTTACATGGCGCGCATGGGGTTCCGCACCTTCGATGAAATGGTGGGGCGCGTGGACATGCTGGGAACGCGCGCGGCGCTGAACCACTGGAAGGCCAAGGGTATCGACCTTTCGGCCATCCTTTATAATCCGCACATGCCCAGCCGCATCGCGCGGCGCTGCGTGCAGAAGCAGGACCACGGGCTGAACCAGGCGCTGGATTACAAGCTGATCGACCACGCCCGCGACGCCCTGGAGAACCGTACGCCGGTGGAAATCAAGCTGCCCATCCGCAACGTCCACCGTACCGTGGGCGCCATGCTTTCGGGCGAGATTGCGCGGCGCTACGGCTCGCAGGGGCTTCCCGAAGACACCATCCGCTTCCGGTTCACGGGGTCGGCGGGCCAGAGTTTTGGCGCGTTTCTGGCCAAAGGCGTCACCCTGGAACTGCAAGGCGACGCCAACGATTACGTGGGCAAGGGACTTTCCGGCGGGCGGCTGATCGTGTATCCGCCGTCCGGTTCCACCTTTCTGCCGGAGGAGAATATTCTGATCGGCAACGTGGCGCTTTACGGCGCCACCAGCGGGGAAGCCTTCCTCAACGGAATGGCGGGCGAACGCTTCGCGGTACGCAATTCGGGCGCCACGGCCGTAGTGGAAGGCTTGGGCGACCACGGCTGCGAATATATGACACGCGGGCTGGTGGTGGTGCTGGGCCGGGTGGGCCGGAACTTCGCGGCCGGGATGAGCGGCGGCATCGCCTATGTGCTGGACGAACTCGGCGACTTCGCCGAACGGCGCTGCAACCGCGCCGCGGTGGACCTGGAAACCGTGCCGGCGGGGGACGAAGGCCTGCTGCTTTCGCTGATTACCCGCCACGCCGAATTGACGGCCAGCCCGCGGGCGCGCTGGGTACTGGAGAACTGGGAACAGATGCTGCCGAAGTTCGTCAAGGTGTTCCCGCGCGAGTATAAGCGGATTTTGCAGCAG
>Ga0335074_10016151_pt1 | contig 10508 bp, 7 predicted proteins | sample Lox_Sample_23_FD_206715 | JGI IMG/M metagenome (GOLD analysis project Ga0335074, IMG submission 206715) | Soil microbial communities from Loxahatchee National Wildlife Refuge, Florida, United States - Lox_Sample_2.3 | ecosystem: Environmental > Terrestrial > Soil > Wetlands | place: USA: Florida...
CGTGCCCTGGAAATATCTCTCCCCGCCGCCCTGCGCCATCGCCGAAAGCGAACCCATCCCGCGATACGCCTTGAACGACCGCCCCTGGTAAAGAATCGTCTCGCCCGGACTCTCGTCCACACCCGCAAACAGCGAACCGATCATGATGACGCTGGCTCCGGCTGCAATGGCCTTGGTGATGTCGCCGGAATACTTGATGCCGCCGTCGGCGACGATAGGAATGCCCCGCTTGCTGGCGGCTTTGTACGCTTCGCTGATCGCGGTGATCTGCGGCATCCCCGCTCCCGTCACCATGCGCGTCGTGCAGATCGAGCCAGGGCCAATGCCGACCTTCACCGCGTCCGCTCCCGCGTCGATCAGCGCTTCGGCGCCGTCTCGGGTGGCCACGTTCCCCGCCAGCAAATCGACCCCCGGAAACCTGCTCTTCACCTCGCGCACCGCCTCCAGAACCCGCGAAGAGTGGCCGTGAGCCGAATCGATGGCCAGCACATCGCAGCGGTTGCGCACCAGCTCGCACGCCCGCTCCAGGTAGTCCCCTGTCGCCCCAATCGCCGCGCCCACCCGCAGCCGCCCCTGTTCGTCTTTCGAGGCATTGGGATACTTCAGCTTCTTCTGGATGTCCTTGACCGTGATCAGGCCCTTCAGCACGTAGTTCTCATCGACGACGAGCAGCTTTTCGACCCGATGCTGGTGGAGAATATCCTCGGCCTGTTCGAGGGTAGTGCCGACGGGCACCGTGATGAGATGCTCCTTCGTCATCACCTCGCCGATGGGAATGTCCGTCCGCGTTTCGAAGCGCAGATCGCGGTTGGTCAGGATGCCCACCAGCCTGCGATTCCGCGTGACCGGCACACCGGAAATCTTGTAGCGGCGCATCACTTCCAGCGCGTCGGAGATGAGCTGTTCGGGCGCCATGGTTACCGGATCGACGATCATCCCGCTCTCCGAGCGCTTCACCTTGTCGACCTCGCCCGCCTGCTGCTCGATCGTGAGGTTCCGGTGGATGATCCCCATCCCCCCCTGCTGGGCCATCGCAATCGCCATGCGCGACTCGGTCACCGTGTCCATCGCCGCGCTCAGCAGCGGTGTCGTCAGGGAAATGCGCTGCGTGAGATGCGTGGCCGTGCTCACCTGCGCCGGCGCAACTTCGCTCCAGGCAGGCGCTAAAAGGACGTCATCGAATGTCAGGGCTTCGGCGAGAGGATGCTCGATCATGATGTAGAGATGCGCACAGGCCTCGGATGTTTCAGTTGATCGTGGGCTCGTGGCTTTTGGTCATTGTAGAACACCGCGCGCCGAACGGCGCGCGGTGTTCAGCCAGTCGCCTGTAGCCAGCAGCAGGCAGCGAAAGACGTTTGGCAAAGAACGGCTGGCGGGGAACGTCTCGCTCACAGCTTGTTGCTGACAGCTATTCGCTAATCGTTTTTCGCTGAAACAGAAAAGCCAGTGCCGATGCTTGACCACCGGCACTGGCAAAAACCCGGAGCCGCTGCCCTCAGCGCCTCCGGGAAAGGACCTGATCGAACCCGCCCTACTCCTCGGGACGGGTTGTGACCGCTGCCGGTTCGTGCCCGTTGCGCGGCGAAATGTTCGGTGTCGCCTCGCGCCCCGGCATCGCGGCCCGGCCGGAGTAGACCCGCCACGTCCGCTCCACGTCGTCGGTAGCTTCCTTCAGCAGCGCTTCGGCCGTCTCCGGATGCGCACGCAGCAGCATCGTGTACCGCGTCTCGTTGTAGATGTAATCCTTCAGCGGGATCGATGGCGGCCGCGAGTCGAGGAAGAATGGGTTCTTGCCCTCCGCGCGCACCGCAGGGTTGTAGCGAATCAGCGGCCAGTAGCCGGAGTTGACCGCGGCCTTCTGATGGTCGAGCCCCTGGGTCAGGTCGTAGCCGTGCGCAATGCAGTGGCTGTAGGCGATGATGATCGCCGGTCCATCCCACGCCTCGGCCTCCTGGAAGGCCTTCACGGTATGGCTGTCGTTGGAGCCAAGCGCAACCCGGGCGACGTAAACGTACCCGTAAGCGACCGCTTCCATGGCAAGGTCTTTCTTGCCTGTCGATTTGCCGCCCGCGGCAAACTTCGCCACCGCGCCCCTCGGCGTGGACTTCGACATCTGCCCGCCCGTATTCGAGTAGACCTCCGTATCCAGCACCAGGACCTTGACGTTCTTGCCGGAAGCCAGGACGTGATCCAGTCCCCCGAAGCCAATGTCGTAGGCCCAGCCATCGCCCCCGATAATCCACACGCTCTTGCGCACCAGCGTGTCGGCAACGGCATCGAGGCTCCGCGCATCCGCTGAGTCGATCGCTCCCAGCTTCGTGCGAAGCTGCCGGACTCGCGCGCGCTGCTCGTTGATTCCCAACTCCTTCGACTGATCGGCTTCGAGGATGGCGTGGACCAAATCTTCCCCGACGGCCGGAGCCAGCTTCGCCAGCAGCGCTTCCGCGTACGTCTTCTGCTGATCGAGCGCCAGCCGCATCCCCATGCCGAACTCCGCGTTGTCCTCAAACAGCGAGTTGGACCACGCCGGCCCGCGACCCTCGGAATTCTGGCAGTAAGGCGTCGTCGGCAGATTGCCGCCGTAAATCGAAGAGCAGCCCGTCGCGTTGGCGACCATCAGCCGGTCCCCGAAGAGCTGCGTGAGCAGCTTGATGTACGGCGTCTCGCCGCAACCCGCGCACGCTCCCGAAAATTCAAACAGCGGCTCCAACAGCTGGATGTCTTTCACCTGCGTCCCCGACAGCCGGTCGCGCGCCACCGTCGGCAGCGATTCGAAGAATTCCCAGTTGGCCCGCTCCGGAACCCGCAGCGGTTGCTGCGCCGCCATATTCAGCGCCTTGTGCGCCGGGTCTGCCTTGCTCTTCGCCGGGCAAACCTCCACGCACAGCTGGCACCCGGTGCAATCTTCCGGCGAAACCTGCAGCGTATAAAGCTGATCGTCCATGCCCCGCCACTTTGGCCTGGCCGACTTGAACGTCGCCGGGGCATCCGGCAGCAGCGATCCGTCGTACACCTTTGCCCGGATGACCGCATGCGGGCAAACCATCACGCACTTGCCGCACTGGATGCAAAGTTCCTCGTCCCAGACCGGAATGAACTGCGCGATGTTGCGCTTCTCCCACTTCGCCGTCCCCGTCGGGAACGTCCCTCCCGGCGGCAGCGCGCTCACCGGCAGCAGATCGCCTTTGCCGGCGGCCATCGCACCCAGAACGTCGCGGACGAAAGCCGGAGCCTGCTTCGGAATGGACGGCAGAATGTCGAACTTCGCCGTAACGTGGTCGGGTGTCTTCACCTCGTGCAGATGGGCGAGCGCCGCATCCACGGCCGCGTAGTTCTTCTCCACCACCGCATCGCCGCGCTTGCCGTACGTCTTCTTGATCGCCTTCTTGATCTGCGCGATGGCCTCATCCCGCGGCAAAACTCCGCTGATCGCAAAGAAGCATGTCTGCATGACCGTGTTGATGCGGGTCCCCATGCCGTTCTCGCGAGCCACCGTGTACCCATCGATCACGTAGAACTTCAGCTTCTTCTCGATGATCGTTTTCTGGATCGTGCGCGGCAGATGCTGCCACACATCGTCCGGCCCGTAGGGGCTGTTCAGCAGGAACACCGCGCCCGGCTCTGCCGCCTCCACCACGTCCACCTTCTCCAGAAACTCGAACTGGTGGCACGCGATGAAGTTCGCACGCGAGATCAGATACGTCGACCGGATCGGATCCGGACCGAAGCGCAGGTGCGACGTCGTCAACGACCCCGACTTCTTTGAGTCGTAAACGAAATACCCCTGAGCGTAATTCGGCGTCTCCGAGCCGATAATCTTGATCGAGTTCTTGTTCGCCCCCACCGTGCCGTCCGCCCCCAGCCCGTAGAAAAGCGCTCGCACGGTGCGCGGGCTCTCGGTCGAGAAGTTCTCGTCCCACCGCAGGCTCGAATGCGTCACATCGTCGTCGATGCCGATCGTGAAGTGGTTCTTCGGATGCGGCCGCGCCAGCTCGTCGAAGACTCCCTTGACCATCGCCGGAGTAAATTCCTTCGACGATAAGCCGTAGCGCCCGCCCACAATCACCGGGAACTGCGCCAGCGGCAGGCGCCCCGAAGACAGCGCCTCGGAAACCACCGTCACCACATCCTGGTAGAGCGGCTCGCCCAGCGAGCCCGGTTCCTTGGTGCGATCCAGAACCGCAACCTTGCGCACCGTCTCCGGCAGGGCGGTCAGGAACGCCTCAGCCGCAAACGGCCGGTACAGCCGGACCTTCAGCAGCCCCAGCTTCTCGCCCTGCGCGTTCAGCGCGTCAATGGTTTCCTCTGCCGCACCCGCGGCCGAGCCCATCAGGATGATCACCCGTTCCGCGTCCGGCGCGCCGTAATAGTCGAAGAGCCGATAGCCCCGGCCGGTCAGCCGGGCGAATCGGTCCATCACGTCCTGCAGGATCACTGGGCACGCCAGATAATACGGATTGCACGCCTCACGCGCCTGGAAGAACACATCCGGGTTCTGTGCCGAGCCGCGCAGCACGGGCCGATCCGGAGAAAGCGCACGCTCCCGATGCGCCCGCACCGCTTTCTCGTCCAGCAGCCCGCGAATCACATCGTCCGGAATCGGGAGAACTTTGTTGATCTCGTGCGAGGTGCGAAATCCATCGAAGAAATGCAGGAATGGAATCCTTGACTCCAGGGTCGCTGCGTGCGCAATTGTCGCTAAATCAGCAGCTTCCTGCACAGAGTTCGACGACAACATTGCATATCCGGTCGTCCGACACCCCATCACGTCCGAGTGATCTCCGAAGATCGACAGCGCGTGCGTCGCGATCGAGCGCGCCGTCACATGCATCACCGTCGGCGTCAGTTCGCCCGCAATCTTGTACATATTCGGGATCATCAGCAGCAGGCCCTGGGAAGCCGTAAACGTCGTCGCAAACGCCCCGCCCTGCAGCGCTCCGTGCATTGCGCCCGCCGCACCGCCCTCGCTTTGCATCTCGGCCACAATCGGCACCGATCCGAAGATGTTCGTCTGCCGCTCGGATGCCCACTGATCGGCAAACTCAGCCATCGGCGACGACGGCGTAATGGGATAAATCGAAATGACTTCGGAGAAACGGTAGGCTACAGACGCGGCGGCTTCATTGCCATCGAAAATCGCAGTTTTCTGGGGTGTGCTCATCTTTCTCCTCGCTGGGGTCGGCCGGGCTGAGTGCGCATCGCCACAAACCATCAGAAAAAGTTTGCGCTCCGCATCAGGCCCCCGGCTGTGACCCAGAACACAACTGTGCGAGGATAGAGAGTTCGGGGGTGCATCAGTACCGCGCTCTCCGACTCGCAAGTGCAATGTTGAGCTGTGATTCTGGTCACCGAGCCGGAGGGTCGATGGCGCGTAGCCTCGCAGGTGTCACGGCGGATCGCCGGAGAACCGGCCGGAGAATCGCCCGGAGATTCAATGGATGAGTAGTATTCCCGAGCATCCCTGGCTGATGGTCATCGGCTTGCTGGTTGGAGGGGTCGCTTTTGGCTTCGCACCCCTCGCCCTCGCCTGGCTCTGGGCCCGCTTCTTTTCGCCGCAAAAGCCCGGCGCCGAAAAGAACGCTACCTACGAATGCGGCCTTGAGTCCAAAGGCGATGCGTGGATCCAGTTTGGTGCGTCTTATTACATATACGCGATCGTTTTTCTCGTCTTCGATGTCGAGGCCATTTTCCTGCTCCCCTTCGCCGTCGCCTTTACCGGGCTTCCGGCCGGGGCGTGCATCGCCATGCTGGTTTTCCTGCTCCTGCTGGTCGAGGGCCTCATCTGGGCCTGCCAGAAAGGCGTTTTAACGTGGGCATGACTTGCCAGCCGGACCCGCAGGCAGCTGGCGGCTGGATGCTCGGTGCTGAGGTAAATCGATGGAACAAAACCTGAAAGAGCTGAAAATCGAGCTCAGCAAGAACGGAATCTTCACCACCACCCTCGAAGAACTCTACAACTGGGGGCGCAAAAATTCCGTCTGGCCGCTGACCTTCGGGCTCGCCTGCTGCGCCATCGAGATGATCGCCACCACTATGGCGCGCTATGACCTCGCCCGCTTCGGCGCCGAGGTCTTCCGCCCCTCGCCCCGCCAGGCCGACCTCATCATCGTCTCCGGTACGGTCACCAAAAAGATGGCGCCCCAGGTCGTCCGCCTCTATAACCAGATGCCCGAGCCGAAATACGTCATCGCCATGGGCGCCTGCGCCATCTCCGGCGGTCCCTTCCGCGATGGGTACAACGTGCTCAAAGGCATCGACCGCTACATCCCCGTCGACGTCCATATCCCCGGCTGCCCGCCGCGCCCCGAAGCCCTGATCCACGCCTTCATGACCCTGCAGAAAAAGATCGAGGAGCAGTCCCTCAGCGGAGCCGACCGTCCCCGCCACCTCGACGCCGACCTGCCCAGCGAATTCCCTGTGCCGTCTTTCGGCGAGCACGGACTCGAACCACCCAACAATCCCGACGTCTTCTTCAACGAGCCCGGCAATCCCCTGAAGGTGATTCAGTGACCACGCTTCCCCCGGTCGAAGACATCAAAGCGCAGATTGAAGCTGCCGTGCCCGGCTGTCGCATCACCGTGATCCCGAACGGCAGCCCTTCCGGCCAGCACTCGCTTCTCCTCGACAACGACCATGCCCGGGCCGCCGCCTTGTTCCTGCGCGATCACCCCAGCCTCCGCCTCGACTACTGCTCCCTCGTCACCGGCGTCGACTGGCTCGATACCGAGACCACGGAAAAAGTCAAAGTGAAGAAGCTCGTCGATGGCCCCGAGGGCTCCCAGCAGGAGCAGGAAGTCGAAGAGACGCGCAAAACCAAAGTCCCCGGCCACCTCGAATCCGTCTACCACCTCTTCTCCATGGAGAAGAAGCACGGCCCGGTCGTTCTCCGTCTCCGCACCGCCAATCGCACCGATCAGACCCACCTCCCCTCGCTCACCCCCGTCTGGCGCAGCGCCGAGTTCCAGGAACGCGAGGCCTTCGACCTCTACGGCATCGTCTTCGACGGCCACCCCGACCTCCGCCGCATCCTCATGTGGGATGGCTTCGTCGATTTCCCCATGCGCAAAGACTATGTCCCTCCTGCCGACGATCCCCTGGTCGAGGTGCAACCATGAGCACCTACATGGCTGAAATCGACCCCATCGCCGGCCCCGGCGAAATCATGGAAGTCTCCATGGGCCCGCACCACCCCTCCACCCATGGCGTCTTCCGCATGGATGTCCGCCTCGACGGCGAGAAGGTCGTTCGCCTCAAGCCCGTTTTCGGCTATCTGCACCGCAATCACGAAAAGATCGCCGAGCACGGCGCCTGGCTCGCCGCCATCCCCTACACCGACCGCCTCGACTACCTCTGCTCCATGACCAACAACTGGGGCTACGTCCTGGCCGTCGAAAAGCTGGCCGGCATCCAGGTCCCCGAGCGCGCCGAATACATCCGCATCATCGTCGCCGAGCTTACCCGCTTCCAGAATCACGCCGGCCTGGTCGGCTTCCTCCTCCAGGACATGGGCGCCAGCGGCACGCCCCTCATGTACGCCTTCCGCGAGCGCGAAAAAGTCCTCGACCTTTTCGAATCGCTCTCCGGCGCGCGCATGATGTGCAACTACATGCGCTTTGGCGGCCTGCGGGTCGATTGCACTCCCGCCTGGCTTGACGAAGTCCGCCATCTCGTCTCCCGCCTGCCCCGCTTCATCGATGAATTCGAGAACCTCCTCCGCGCCAACGAAATCCTCATGGCCCGCACCCAGGGGACCGGCGTCCTGCCGCGCGACCTGGCCATCAACGCCGGCGTCACCGGCCCCATGCTCCGCGCCAGCGGCGTCAATTACGACATCCGCAAAGTCGACAAATACGGCATTTACGACCGCTTCAATTTCCGCGTCCCCCTCGGCGATCACGGCGACGTCTACGATCGCTATATGATGCGCATTCTCGAGATGCGCGAATCGGTCAAAATCCTCGAACAGGCTCTCCGCGATATTCCCGCGGGCCCCATCATCGATCCGAAGGTGCGCCTCCGCGGCCTGCGCCCTAAAGCCGGAGAAGCCTATGGCCGCATCGAGTCGCCTAAAGGCGAGCTCGGCTTCTACCTGATCAGCAACGGCACAGGCGATCCCTATCGCTATCGCGTCCGTCCGCCCAGCATGATCAACCTCACCATCCTCGAAGACATGTGCCTGGGCCAGAACATCGCCGACGTCGTCATCATCCTCGGCAGCGTCGATATCGTCCTCGGCGAGGTCGATCGATGAAACTCAGTCGCCACTCGTCAGGGATCAGTCCCCAGCCTTTCCCGGCACCCGGGATCGCCGATGCGCTGGCAGATTTCCGCGGGGACGACTGCGGGACTGGGGACTGCGGACTGGGGACTGGAGACTGGGGACTGGAAACTGTGGACTGGAGACTGACCACTGATGTTAGGTGAAGGCATCATTCAGGGACTCGCCGAGACCGCGCGCAACTTCTTCGGAAGCTACGTCAATAAGAATCGCCTCGTCACCGTGCAGTATCCGGAAGAGCGGCACGAGTTGCCGGAAGCCACGCGCCAGTTCCCCTTCCTTCTCTACGATGGCTCCGACGCCGACGCCGGCCTCCGCTGCGTCGCCTGCCAGATTTGCGAAAAAGAGTGTCCGCCCCGCTGCATCCACATCGAGAAAAGCAAGGACAAAAAGCCCGACTTCGTCGGCAAGCAGCAGTTCTACCCCGCCGTTTTTGACATCGACGTCTCGGTCTGCATGAGCTGCCAGATTTGCGTCGAAGTCTGCCCCTTTGACGCCATCCGCATGGATAACGAATTCGAGCTCAGCACCAGCAATCGCTTCGGCGGTCTTCTCTGGACGAAGAAGGAACTGTCAAAGTCCAACGAGTACTACCGCGCCATCCACCCCACCGAAGCCGCCGAAACCGACGAGCGCCGCGCCACCGAACTCGCCGACGCTCAGGCGAAAGCGGCCGCGGCCGCCGCGAAAGCCGCTCAGCAACCCGCGGCCACAGCCGCACAGGCCAGCCCCGCCAAACCCGAGCCGGCGGTGCAGAAATGAGCTCCGCCGCCGATCAGATCTGGGTCATCCTCAAGCACTGGATCGTCCTCCACACCCCCGAACCCTTCCAGACCCTGGTCTCGATCGTCCTCTCCGTCGCTACCATCATCGTCGTCTTTGCCGCCCTCTTCGCCCTCACCACCGTCTTCGAGCGCAAAGGCCTCGGGCGCATGCAGAATCGCTACGGCCCCAACCGCGTCGGCCCCTTCGGCGTCTTCCAGCCGCTTGCCGATGCCGTCAAATCCCTCACTAAAGAAGACATCGTCCCCCGCTCCGCCGACCACGTCATCCACTACCTCGCGCCTCTCGTCCTCGTCGGCGTCGTCTTCCTCACCTACGCCGTCCTGCCGATCGGCCGCAATATGACCGCCGTCAATCTCGATGCAGGCGTCCTCTTCTTCTTTGCCGTCGGCGCTGGCACCGAACTCGCCATCTTCATGGCGGGATGGTCCAGCCACAACAAATACTCCCTGCTGGGAGCCATGCGCGCCATCGCCCAGATGGTCAGCTACGAGATTCCCCTCATCCTCTCCTCGGTCGCGGTCATCATGACCGCCGGCACTCTCTCCACCGTCGCCATCGTCGAGCGGCAGGCCCGCTACACCGGCACCCTGGCCCACTGGTACGTCTTCACCCCCTGGGGCCTCGCCGGCTTCATCCTCTTCATGATCGCCGCCACCGCGGAAACCAACCGCAGCCCCTTCGATCTCCCCGAAGGCGAATCCGAAATCATTGCCGGCTACTTCATCGAGTACTCCGGCTTCAAATTCGCCCTGTTCTTCCTCGCTGAATATCTCGAGATGTTCGCCGTCAGCGGCCTCGGCATCACCCTCTTCCTCGGCGGATGGTCCTCGCCCTTCAGCTTCCTCGCCTGGATTCCCTCCTGGATCTGGTTCTTCGGCAAGCTCCTCGCCTTCATCTTCGCCTTCATCTGGATCCGCGGCACCCTGCCCCGCCTGCGCATGGATCAGCTGATGAACCTCGCCTGGAAATTCATGCTCCCCATGACCCTCATCGTCATCTTCTCCGCCGGCATCTGGCGCTTTCTCACCCCCTCCGTCGTTGGCTCGGGCCCGCTCGGCGGTGTGATACGCTGGCTGGTCTGTGCTTTGCTGATTTTCGTCCCGTACATCCTCCTGGCTCGCGTTCTCGAACGCGCCAGGAAGATCGAAAAAAGAACCTATCGCTTTGCGGACTAGAGATTTCGGCGCAGCCGTCGACCCGAGCGTGATTTCAATCACAGTCGCGGCCAGAGGGCTGTGCAATCGTAAGAAGGGCCGGACGCGGCGCACACCTGCCCCAGCGCTCCGGGAGCAACAACCATTCCGGCGCACGATTCCGCGCTCCGGAACCCTGCACGTAGATTGATGACCCTGCCTTTCCTGATCCTCGCGCTCCTGACCGTGGCCGGAGGCGTTGCCGCCATGACGCTGCGCCGCCTGGTGCACTGCGCCCTCGCCCTCACCAT
>Ga0335074_10016152_pt1 | contig 10508 bp, 6 predicted proteins | sample Lox_Sample_23_FD_206715 | JGI IMG/M metagenome (GOLD analysis project Ga0335074, IMG submission 206715) | Soil microbial communities from Loxahatchee National Wildlife Refuge, Florida, United States - Lox_Sample_2.3 | ecosystem: Environmental > Terrestrial > Soil > Wetlands | place: USA: Florida...
CCGCCGCGGCGCTTCGGAGTACAGCCGCAGGGTGAACACGCCCGCCTCGGTGAGGCGGCGCAGCCGCACGGTCAGCACCGAGTTGGCGATGCCCAGCGTGTCGCGGAAGTCCTTGTACCGGCTGACGCCGGACATGATGGCCAGCCTGGCGATGGCCAGGTTCCATTCATCGCCCAGCAGGCCCAGGGCGATGGCGTTGGAGTTCTCGGCGACGTGAACGTGATCTGGGGTCGCGGTCATCTTCCGACTCGGGTCCGGGCCGGGCGCCTCACCAGCCCGAGATGGACTCGCCCGGCGCCCAGCAGCTATGCGTGCCACTGGCGATCCGCTCGGGAAGCTGAGCTCGCGCGATCGGGCCGCGGCCCACGTCATCGGCCCGGAACACGACGCACTCGGACAGGTCGCGGTTCATGTCGACCGTGAGCGTCACGAGATACGCGTCGTCTTCCCCGGTCCCGCCTGCCCGCGGGGCCACGCCGACCTCGCTGCAGAACACGCCCGGCTCGAACTGGTACCGCTCCGCGCGGCCGGTCAGCGTGTCGTGCTTGACCAGCCCGTTGAACAGGAACCAGCCTGGTTCGTTGGTGGCGGCGTAATTATAGCGGTAGGGCCTTCCGCCGAACCCGTTGTGAATCGTGCCGAACTCGGTGCACAGGTCGGACAGATCCTCCTCGCTGGTGGCACCGGTGACCAGGTTCATCCGCCAGCGGTGCAGCCGGGTCTGCATCGTGTCCTGAGCCAGGAAGCGGAACATCCGGTCCTTCGGCCCGCCGGGCCCGGCCGTGGCCGGTTCCGGGCAGCCCTGGAAGAAGCCCTCGACGACGATCTCCGCACCCGACTCGTACGCGTTGGTCCAGTGCAGCACGTAGGTGGGCTCGAACTCGAACCAGCGGATCTCACCGGAGCCGCCGCGGCGCGGTATGACGCCGAGCCGGGACGGGAGCTCGGGGTGGAACCGCGATGCGTACAGGCCGCGGGCCAGCAGTTCGGGCTCCCAGAACAGCGGCATGTCGTTGAGGATCGCGTAGTGCTCGGTGTAGGCCATGTCGTGCGGTAGCCGCGGGCCGGGCAGCTCGATCGGCACGTAGTGCACCAGCCGCTGGCTCGCGTCGACGACTCCGTAGTGCAAGTAAGGCGGTTCCGTTCGGTAATTAAAGAACAGGAGCTCACCGGTGTGGTCGTCCACCTTGGTGTGGGCCGAGACCCCGTAGCTGCTGGGGAAGGATCCGCCCCAGGTGGCCTTGCCCAGGTCGCCGAGGGTGAGCGGGTCGAGGCGGTACAGGTCGCCGCACTGGTAGAAGCTGGCCACCGCGACCCCGGCGTGCACGATCACGTCGGTGGACGCGGCGTCCTTCATCCGGCCCCGGGCGCCCCAGCCGTCCGCGCGGATCGCGACGTCCGGGTTCTCGGCCAGGCCGGCCCACAGCGAGCGCCCGGCCTCCTGCTCGGCCAGCAGGCCGTCGGTCCGGACGAAGCGGTTCCGGTAGGACACGCGGCCGTCCCGGAACGACACCTGGTGGATCATCGCGTCGCCGTCGAACGGGTGGTACCTGACGATCGCGGGGTGCAGCGGGTTCTCGGTGTTGCGCAGGTAGACGCCGTACAGGTCGTCGGGCAGCTCGCCGGTGACCTCGAGGTCGGCGGCGTCGTACTCGACGTGCTGCGGCCGCCACGGGCCGGACCGGTAGGGATGGTCGTCGTCGTCCGGCAGGGTCGAGAGCATCTTGCCGTAGACCTCGACGTCGACCATGGTCAGTCCGCCCAGGTGACGACGAAGCTGACGGTGGTGGTCAGGCTACCGCCGATGTTCAGCGTGGCGAAGGTCCGGGCGTCGCCGACCTGGGTCTCGCCGGCCTGGCCCGTGACCTGGCGGGCGGCGTCACGGAGCATGCGCACGCCGCTGGCGCCGACCGGATGCCCGACGCCGATCAGGCCGCCGCTGGGATTGACCGGGATCGCGCCGTCCCGCTCCAGGTCGCCGTTTTCCACGGCCTTCCAGCTCTCGCCGGGCCCGGTGATGCCGAAGTGGTCGATGGCCATGTACTCCGACATCGAGAAGCAGTCGTGGGTCTCGATCCCGTCCAGCGCGCTGACGTCGTCGATCTGCGCGCGGCGGAAGGCGTCGGCGACGGCCTGCCTGACGTGCGGGAAGACGTAGGGCTGGTCCTGGCTGCGGTCGAACTTGGCCTGCAGGGACAGCCCGGCGGTGGCGTGGCCCCAGCCGGCGATGCGGGCTCGCGGCGTCGTGCGGCCGTCCCGGAAACGGTCGGAGACCAGGAGCAGGCCGGCCGTGCCGTCGGTGACCTGGCTGCAGTCGGTGCGGCGCAGCCGGCCCTCGATGACCGGGTTGCCGGTGTCGTCGTCGGCGAAGCTGCCCGGGCCGAACATCCAGTCCCGGGTCTGGGCCAGCGGATTGCCCTTGGCGTTGCGCATGTTGAGCTCGGCGATGGCGTGCAGGTGCCTGGTGTCGAGGCCGTAGCGCCGGTCGTACTCGCCGGCCAGCTCGCTGAACATGTACGGCCACATGAACTTGGCGTCCTGGCCCTCGTGGCCGATCCAGGCCGCGGCGGCCAGGTGCTGCGGTGCCTGCGAGCCTGGCACGTTGCGCTCCTGCTCGACGCCGATGACCAGCACGCAGTCGTACCGGCCGGCCTCGATGTCGGCCATGGCGGCGAGCACCGCGACGCTGCCCGACGCGCAGGCCGCCTCGTGCCGGGCCGCGGGCTTGCCCCACAGCGCCGGCTCGACCGTGGCCGGCATGGCGCCCAGCTGGCCCTGGCCGGTGAACAGCTGCCCGAACGCGTTCCCGACGTGGATGGCCTGCACATCACCGGCGGCGACGCCGGCGTCGTCGAGCGTCCCGGCCACCGCCTCGGCGACCATGTCGGAGATCTCCAGGCCCTCGCGCGCGTAATTCCGCGCGTAGTCGCTCTGGTAGCTGCCCGCGATCCACACGCTGCCCATGGGCCGCATACTACAACAGATGGAGTGACTCATCCAGGGACGAATCCGCCCATGTATCAGGGCCGGCCCGCGCGCCTCTGCGGGAGTAGAGGTACCGCTGAAGGGGGCCTGCCATGTACCGAACCTGGCTGTTGCGCCCGGTCATGGTCATCGCCGCGGTCCTGCTGCTCGCCGTCACGTTCTCAGCCGGCGCCCGGGCCGCGGCCGCTCCCGGCGCTGACGCCCTGGCCGCGGCGATGCTGCACGACAGCGACCTGCCGGCCGGCTTTCAGCCCGACGCCGCGCTGACCGGCCCGCTCGACACCGCGCGCGCCCAGGCGCTGGGGATCGATCTGAGCGGTATCGATCCGCAGCAGTGGCAGGTGCGCGGCTGGATCGCCGTGCGCCAGGCCGTGGTAGCCGAGATCGCGGCGGACGGCGGAACCCGCGATGCGGCCCAGGCGGCCGTCACCGGGGTCGATGCCGCCCTGCTCAAGGCGGGGTACGCCAGGCAGTCCGTGGCCGGACCGGTGCCCCTGACCGCCTTCGGCACCTCCGTCCAGGACGACGGGACCACGCTGTTCCTGCTCGCCCTGCCGATGGCCCGCGGCCCGTACTTCTTCGTCCTGCGCGTGTACGTGCAGGACTCGGCATCGGCGCCGGCGTCGGCCGGCCGCCTGATGAGCACCCTGGCCGCGGCGCAGGCCCGCCGGGTCCCGGCCAGCACGCCCGACACGGCATCGCCGTCCAACCCGTCCGCCCGGGCGGCCGGGACCACCGTGGGCGCCCTGGTTGGCTACCTGCTGCTGATGGACGGGATCGCTTACTGGCGTAATCCGCTGCGCCGCAGGCTCAGGCGAGGCAGGCCCGTGTATCCGCAGCCGGCGCTGGGCGTTACCGACGTGTCCGCCGCGGCAAAGCAGGACAAGAGGACCGCGGTCTGGCGCCTCGCGGTGCAGCTCGCCGGGCTGACCATCGCGGCCTACGGCGCCGACGTGTTCTTCGTCCGCTACTGGTACGCCTACCTGGTCACCGGGCTGGCCATCATCTGGGCGGGCGGCCGGTTCATCCATCCGGCCGGGGTACGCCGCGACAAGAACCGCGCGGCCACGGCCGGACCGCGCAAGATCCTGGTCACGGGGATGCGGGCCGTGGCCTCGGCGATCATCTTGCTCGGGCTGGCGGCGGCCGTCTTCTACGGCCTCTTCCAGGTGCTACCGCAGTCCGGCACGGTGGCACTCGTGCCGGGGCAGGCACCGACGCCGGTGCAGAGCGTGTCCTCGAGCCTGAACGTGGCCGCTCTCATCCTGGTCGCGGTGGGCGCGGTGATCTTCCGCACCGCGGGGCGGCTGGGGGCGATCCATGCGCGCCAGCTGATGCTGCGCGATCCGCGTCCCCCGGTGCTGTACCTGCGGGCGTTCGGCGACGACCGGCTGAAGCTCTGGACGGCGACGTTCGGCAGGCCCTCGCTCATCGAGCGCTTCACCATCCGCCGGTTCGATACCTTCGAGCAGGTGCTGGTCCGGCATCTGTCCCGGTACGGCCCGGTCATCGCGGTCAACCCGCCGGGGATCAGGCTGGCTCCGCTGGGGGCGGCGCGGGAGACCATCGATTCGGCCGACTGGCAAGCCGTGGTGGCAGGCTGGATGGCCGAGGCCGGGCTGGTCGTCTCCGTGGCCCCGCCCGGCCGGGTAACCCCGGGTCTGCTGTGGGAGCTGGAGACCGTCTCGGCCCGTGGTTTCTGGGACAAGACCCTCGTCGTCGTCCCGCCGGTGCGCGCGGACAAGCTGCAGGACAGGTGGCAGCAGTTCTGGGCCGAACGGCCCGGGTGGCCGTTCACGGTTCCCGGCGCGCTCTCCGATCCGCAAGCGCTGGTGCTGGCGTACCGCAACGGGCACTGGCAGGTGACGGCCGCGGACCGGCGGACCGAATGGTCCTACGGCGCGGCGCTGGCCCACGTGCTCGGCGACCCCCGACGGCCGGCTCCCGGTGCGGCGGGTCCCGGTGCGCCGACGGCTGGCCGGCCTGTGCCTGGGCGGGCGGCGGCACGTCGCAGTCCGGTGGCACTGCCGGTGGTCGCCCTCGTCCTGGTGGCCGCGGCCGCGGCGGGAGCAGGTTCCTGGTACGCCTTCGGGCACCAGCCCGCGGCCAGCCAGTCGCCGGTCGCGGTGGGGTCCGCCACGCCGGGTGCGTCGTCACCGCCCAGCCAGCCCGCGCCCGGCCCCTCGTCGCCGGTCGCCTCGTCGCCGGTCGCCTCGTCGGCGGGCGCTAGCCCGGGCGGCCTGGTCTCGGTCGCCGCGGCGGCCACCCAGTTCCCGGCCGCGGCCCAGCTCATGCCGGTGATCACCAAGTACTTCCAGGCAATCAACAACCGGGATTACGCCGGGTACCTGACGACCGAGAGTCCGGACAACGCGCTGAGCGCCCAGCAGTTCCAGACCGGGTTCGAGTCGACCGCAGACTCCGAGGTGGTCGTGACCAGCATGTTCACCGCACCCGACGGGCGGGCGGCCGCCGACGTGACCTTCACCAGCCGTCAGCAGCCGCAAGACGGCCCGGACGGCGAGTCGTGCACCGACTGGCAGGTGACGATGTTCTTCGACTACGACGGCGCGAACTACACCATCGGGATGCCGCCCGGCTACTACCACGCGTCTTACCAGGCCTGCTGAATCGCGGGCGGCAGCCTCCCCTGCAGTCCCGCTGACCTCAGCGGCAGCACCTCGCTCACGAGTTCGATCTGGTGATCGTTATCTGGGAGGATTCGGGCTTACGGGAGGATCCGGTGCATTGGGGTGCGCCACATGCTCCCGGGAACCCGGATCCTCCCGCGAAATGGTGCTGGCGAGACCGTTGTGAACTGCTGGGATTACAAGCCGGGCGCGCATAGGCCCGAACTCGGTGCTCATGCGCAGGATGGGCGGGTCGGGGACGACGTCGACGTACAACTAACGGAGTGATAGAACGAGGCCGTGGGCGGTGAGGCAGGGCACGGGGCGGCGGCCCACGGTGAGGTAGGGCACGGGGCGGCGGGGCACGAGGCGGAGGGCGGGCCGAGGCTGTCGGTGTCGCTGGGGTTGTGGCAGGACCGGCCGCCGGGCGAGGTGGTGCGGACGGCGCAGGTGGCCGACGAGCTTGGGTACGGGGAGATCTGGATCGGCGAGATGGCGACGTTTGACGCCTTCGCGCTGGCTGCGGTGGTGGCGGAGCGGACGGCGCGGGCGGCGCTGACCGTCGGGCCGCTGGCCGTCGCGGTCCGCGATCCGGTCATGATCGCTATGGGGGTCGCCTCGCTGGCCGAGCTGACCGGGCGGCCGGTGAACGTGGCGCTGGGCTCCTCCAGCCCGGTGGTGGTCCAGCAGTGGCACGGCCGCCGGGCCGAACGGACCGCGATCGCGCTGGCCGAGGCGGCCGTAGCGGTGCGCACGCTGCTGGACGGGGGTAAGGCCGAGCTGGACGGCCAGGTCATCCGGACCCATGGCTACCGGCTGCGGACGGCTGCGCCCGGGTCGCCGCTGACCATCGCGGCGTTCGGCGCGGGCGCGGTCGAGGTGGCGGCCCGGTACGCCGACCGGATGGTCATCAACCTGGTGACGCCGAAGTCCGCGGCGCGGCTGGTGCAGATGCTGCGCGATGAGTGCCAGGCGGCCGGGCGACCGGTGCCGCCGGTGGCGGTGTGGCTGGCGGCCGTGGTCGACCCGTCCGAGCAGGGCATCGAGCAGTTGCGGCGGGGGCTCGTCGGCTACCTGTCCGCGCCCGGCTACGGGGAGATGTTCGCCGAGGCGGGCTTCGGGGACCTGGTGCGGTTCGCGGGCAGCAGGCCGCATCCGGGCGAGCTGCTGGCCGCGATACCGGCGGAGCTGGTGGGGCACGTGTCGCTGATCGGCGACGAGCAGGCCGTCCGGGCCCGGCTGGCCGAATACGCTGGCGCGGGCGTGGATGAGGTCGCGCTGGTGCCGGGGTCCAGCGATGCGGACCCGGCCGGGGTGGCGACGTTGACGGCACTGGCGCCATAGGGAGGAACCGTGGGTCTGCATCCGGCCGAACGGATCCGGGAGTACCGTGACCAGGGCTTCTGGAACGACGACACGATCGACGCGCTGCTGCGCGAGCGCGTGGCCCGGGACGGCGACATACCCGCGCTGGTCGACCCGCTGAACCGGGCCGCGCTGATGGACGGCCCGGTGCGCACGCTGACCTGGCCGCAGCTCGACGAGCAGGTATCCCGGCTGGCGCAGGTGCTGCTGGACGAGGGCGTGGGACCCGGGGATGTCGTCGGCGTCCAGCTGCCGAACACGGTGGAGATCGTCGTGTCGTTCCTGGCCATCGTGCGGATCGGCGCGATCGTGGCGCCGTTCCCGGTCCAGTACCGCGCCTACGAGCTCACCCACCTGTCCGGCGTGGCCCAGGTCCAGGCGTTCCTGACCGCCAGCCGGATCGGCCAGCGGTCCGCAGCAGCCGAGCTGGCCGGGCTGCGGCCGCAGATCGGATCGCTGCGGTGGATAGGGGCGTTCGGGCCGGACCTGCCGGACGGGGTGATCGGGCTCGATGAGCGCATCGAAGCGGCCGGCCAGCGCCGCGGACTGGCCGCGCACCTGGCGGCCTGGTCGCCGGACCCGAACGACTGCGTCACGATCTGCTGGACGTCGGGTACCGAAAGCACCCCCAAGGGCGTGCAGCGCACGCACTACGACTGGATGTCGATGCGGACCGGTACCGTGGAGGGCCCGGAACTGACCGCCGGCGACGTGCTGCTCAACCCGTTCCCGATGGTGAACATGGCCGGCATCAACGGCATGTTCCTGCCCTGGCTCACCGTCGGCGGGCTGCTGGTGCAGCACCACCCGTTCGACCTGCCCACGTTCCTGCGGCAGATCGAGCAGTACCGGGCCACCTACACCTGCGCGCCGCCCGCGCTGCTCACCGCCCTGCTGCAGAACGAGGCCCTGCTGGCCCAGGCCGACATCTCCTCGCTGCGCATCCTGGGCTCCGGCTCGACCCCGCTGGCTCCCAGCCTGCTGCAGGGCTGGCACGACAAGTACGGCATCGAGATCATCAACTTCTACGGCTCCAACGAGGGTATCGCGCTGCTGGGCACGCCCAAGGACATCCCCGACCCGGCGGTGCGCGCGCAGTACTTCCCGCGGTACGCGGTCCGGGACTGGTCGATCACCATGTCCCGCACCACGCAGGCCCGGATCGTGGACCCGGTCACCGGCGCCGAGATCACCGAGGCGGGCGTGCCCGGCGAGTTGCGCATCAAGGGGCCCGGCGTGTTCCCCGGGTACCTGCCGGCCAGCGGCGTGCCCGACCCGTTCGACGAGGACGGCTATCTCAAGACGGGCGACATCCTCGAGATCGCCGGCGATGAGCAGCAGTACCTGCACTACGTCGACCGGTCCAAGGACATGGTGGTGCGGGGCGGGATGAAGATCTCGGCCGCCGAATTGGAGGGCCTCATCGCCGACCACCCGAAGGTGGCCGACGTGGCGGTGGTGGCCTACCCCGACGACGTCCTCGGCGAGCGGGCCTGTGCGGTGGTGGTGCCCCGGCCCGGCCAGACGGTGAGCCTGGCCGAGATCGTCGGGTACCTGCGCGGGATCGGCATCGCCACCTTCAAGCTGCCCGAACGGCTGGAACTGCGGGATGAGCTGCCGCGCAACCCGCTGGGCAAGATCCTCAAGCGCGACCTGCGCGAGGAGCTGCACGACTCCTAACCGGCTGCGGGTCTCGTGATCTCCGTCATGGTACGGGCCGGAATACTCCGATTACCTTTCCTACCACGCGATGGCGGTCAGGCTGGAATGGCTCGTCCGCGAGCCGGTCAACATATTCTGACACCAGGCTGATCTCACCGCCTTGCTGCCGGTAGCGTTTCACACTTGTCTTACCGTGCTCCGGATCACCGGATTCCCAGGTCGAAATTACGACTATCTCATTATCCTCTGCTACCTGCTGAAGGCGTACGATCACGTCATCGCCGTCGAATATTCCGGCGCCCACCATCGAGTTTCCCCGGACCCTGAAGGCCGCTACACCGCTTTCGGGGATCTGGTCGGACGGTACTGGCGGCGGGCTGGAATCCTCTGCTAGCGGGGTAACACCGCCACCCGCAGCAGCCTGCAGGCCCGTGTCACTGTACTCCGGTGGTGGGTCGACATATCTGACCTGCCTGACCACTGTTTCGGACGCAGGCGCCGACGGTACCGTGCGATGGGGGCGCTCCCTCGCCGGCGGGCTGCTCGCCGCTCGACCCGCTTCCGGAACTGCTCGCCACCGGCTCAGCGCTCCCCTCATCCGGAACATGTTTGCATTTGCCCCGGCGATGAGGTCACCTGCCTGAGACAGCGCATCACGAGGCTTTCCATAACCGGGAGAATATGCGGCTCGCTTCCTTAGCTCGGCTCGGGCCGCTTCTATTCTCTCCAGCAGGACTCCCGATAGTCGTTGCAACTCCGGCATTATATCCATGATTGGCGGCAGCCCAAGACCATCGTGAGAAGGCCATTCATCGACAAGCTTTTCGACGATTTTTGTCGCGGCCTCAGTTTCTCGAGAAACATTCTCAAGTGAGATGTTCAGCGCTGCCGACGAAACAGCCGCTGACCCAGCAAGCTCATTGTGCCGCTGGATGACATCGTCCAAGTTCTGCCAGGTATCTATTCTCGCCGGCTCCGCATAGCTATGCTCAACCTTCTCCACCTCACGGATAGCGCTATCCAACACGATCCGTACACTTTGCAATTGCTGTTGCGCCATGCTGGCTAGGGCGAGCGGGCTAGGCGCCGAGTCTGCGACGGAGCGATCTTCAGAAGATTGACCCGAATCCTGCTGTGCCGCTAGTTCCTCCTGAAGCGACCGGGTCAATTGCTCGGCAAGCTCCTCGGGCGTCTTCACCAGTTTAAGCGACAGCCCTTCTTCTTCCTGGAGGCGCTTACGGAACTCCTCCTGACGCCCCCGCTTTTCGCCATTCCGCTCATTATCAAACAGTTCTCCGGCCGGTATGCCGAGAACGGCGGCCTTATCATCGAGCAGGTACAGCAATCGTTTGAGGCCCTTATCCTTTGCCGTTCGGTATTCCAGCTCTACATAGGACCGATCCGGGTCATCCTTAACCACCGTGCCATATCGGAATCCGATGATGCCGACATAGAATGAGCATGCCGCCACATGTTCCTGGCACTGGGCTGCTGGATACTGATCCCGGGCGGGGAAGTCCTTCATATCTACGGGCAGCCCCTTGAAGCCGAGGACAGCATCCTTGGCTGCCGCTACGAATGATCGAGGTTCCGGGTACGCCCCCAGTTCGGAAGTGTGACTCAGGAACACCGACAGTTCCCTCTGCCTCATACAGTAAACGGTACCTCGCTAAGACTCTGGCACAAGAGACCCACGGCAGAAACTCCCAGTTGGCTGACGGCGCTCGGACCCCGTTGTCCGCGCCAAAGCAATATTGGCCGCACGAAAAAGCATGGGAGGACTTCGCGGCGGCGGTCCCGATCCATGCAATACTCGGCCGCCCATCGCGCCGGTGCCGAGGGGTTGCCCGCGCCGGACATCGCGCC
>Ga0335074_10016153_pt1 | contig 10508 bp, 8 predicted proteins | sample Lox_Sample_23_FD_206715 | JGI IMG/M metagenome (GOLD analysis project Ga0335074, IMG submission 206715) | Soil microbial communities from Loxahatchee National Wildlife Refuge, Florida, United States - Lox_Sample_2.3 | ecosystem: Environmental > Terrestrial > Soil > Wetlands | place: USA: Florida...
ACCGGGTTCGAGCGGCCGATCCGTTTGGCGTCAGCGACGCACTCGTCAATGATGGACACGACGGGTGCGCTCACGTTCGAGCCAGTCCGGGGTAGCACGCGGATGCGATGGTCGTGGGACGTCAAGACGCGCGGCCTGTTGAGGGTTATGCCCGGAGTCGTGAGCATCATCGGACGGCGGCAGGAGAGGAGCATCTGGGGGAACCTCAAGCGTCTGCTCGAGTCAGGGGCCGCGGCTCAATCTGATCGGAATAGGACGATAGCCGTCCCTCACGCCGGTCGAGCCACCGATCAGGGCGGTGAGCGCTCGGAAACGACGAGCGACGTTCCGGGTCGACCGAACGTCCTCGTCGCCTACGCAAGCGAGCACGGCGCCGCGCAAGGGATCGCCCAGCGGATCGCCGCCCGGCTCGAGTCGACGGCGCACGTCGATCTCCGACCCGTCGAAGAAGCCGATGACCTCGAATCTTATGAGGCAGTCATCCTCGGCAGCGGCGTGTACAGCCGAAGCTGGATCCCCAGCGCGACCGAATTCGTGCGACGGAACAGCCAGGGGCTGGCAGCTCGGACCGTGTGGGTATTCAGCGTTGGATCATTCGGAGACACCCACCACGTGATCGGCAAGCTGATGAGACGAGAGCCGAAGGAGATCGGGCAGATCCAGCACGCCATCCACCCCCGCGAGTACCGGATCTTCGCCGGCGCGATCGATCGACACCAGTGGCCGCTCGCCTCGCGCGTGTTCTTCCACGCGTTCGGGGGACGCTTCGGCGACAATCGCGACTGGCCCGAGATCGACGCGTGGGCAGACACCATCGCCCAGTCTCTGAGCCGGTCGCACAGCTGAACATCTGACGCCGGCATCCAACCACGCCAACTGCGAGGCCGCGGGCGCCGCGCTATCTCGCTCGGGTTCGAGTTCGCTTCCAGCAAACGCCGCGACCGCCGCGCGGTTGCTGACGGAGGCGTCCGCGCCGCCGCGGCGTCGCTGTCGGAAAGGGCGGTCGGTGTGTTTCCACGCGGAACACGTCGCGACCGACGCTCGTCACGCGGCTTCTCGATGTCACCCACGAGGAGAGCCAAGAGGATCATCGCGCCGTCTTGATCCAGAATCCCGCGCCACTGATCGAGCTCGTCGCGCAGCGCTTCCGGGTCCTCGGCGAACCGATGCGGATCAAGCCGCTCGACCGCCTCCGAGAGTGAGGGGCGACCGTCGGCGAGCTGCAGGAGGCGCTCGTGTCTTGACCTCTGCGATCAGGTCTGCGGCGGCGTCCGGCGCCAGCTTCAGGAGCTCGAGGCGATCCTCCAGCCGATGACGTAGGCTGCCGGCGGCGGAGGAACAGCGGCTCGCGCTAGCCGTCCTCCACGCCGGGGAAGACCGGCGCGTGACCGAGTAGAAACGCCTTCTGCTCGAGATGCATGTTCTCGGGGAGGGCCGTGAACCATTGGCCGTGGGGGTGCGCCTTGTCGAGCGGCTCGGCGCGGAACACCAGCCCAACCGGCGAGTCGAGGCCATTCTCGTAATGGCTCGGGTACTCGATATAGCCCACCAGTGGACCAACCCGGACAGAAACTCCAAGCTCATCGGCGGCGACCCGCCTCACCGCCTCGACCAGCCGCTCACCGAACCGGACGGTCCCGCCCGGCAGGTTCCACATTCCCCGGCACGGATCGACGTCGCGCAGCGCGAGCAGGACTCCCTGCTCCTCGGACGTGATCAGGACCTCGACCGTCAGGCGCGGGACCCTGCTGAAGATCCGGTCAAACTCATCCTTGGGCAGAGGCTCGCTCATCGTTGCACGGTAACGGCCACCGGCGCCCGAGCGCGCGATTGCCGCGCGGTTGGAGCAGCGAAAACCCGCCGTTGGCTGTCGCCGAAGACCCCCGCTGCGCGGTGGAGGCGCTCCTCGATGGCTATCGCTCCGCGCTGGCTGATCTGAACTGATCGGCTCCGTACATCCCCGGTGGTTCGTCATGGATTTGTCCGGATGGCGTCGTCGTCCCGCGGAGTGACCATGGGTACATGCCGATGACAGCCACAGCGCGACCCGTCGAAGGAACGCTCCGCCACGAGGTCGACGTCAACGGACGCCACACGATCGTCACCGACGAGCCGACCCGGCTCGGCGGCACTGACGCCGGTCCCGCTCCGCACGAGCTCCTGCCCGCGATGCTTGCCGCCTGCGTCTCAACCATGATCACGACGTACGCCAACGCGCGAGGCCTGGACCTGGCTGACCTCCGCGTCGAGGTCGTCTACGACCCCGAGCCCACCCCACGGCAGGTACAGCTCACCCTTCACGTCCCCGAGGGCTTGAGCGACGGGCAGATTGAGCGGCTGCGCCGGATCGCCGACACCTGTCCGGTCAAGCGCGCGTTCGAAGCCGGGTTCACTTTCGACGAAAAGCTCGTCGTCGACGGGTCGCCGAGCAGCATGGTTGCATGCACCCCCGGATCCTGATCATCGGCGGCGGGACCGCCGGCACGCTGACCGCGAATCGGCTGCGCCGCGTGTACCGGCACAAGGCACAGATCACGGTTCTCGATCGGGACGACCGGCACGTGTATCAGCCGGGCCTGCTGTTCGTTCCGTTCGGCCTCGCCGATCCGCGGAGGCTCGTCCGGTCCCGGCGAAAGCAGCTCCATCGCGGGATTGAGTTTCGGCTCGCCGCAGTGGATCGGATCGAGACCGCCGAGGACAAGGTTTATCTCGACGGCGGCGAGACGATTCCCTATGACGTACTGGTGATCGCCACCGGCGCGTCGCTGCTGCCCGAGGAGACGGAGGGGCTCACCGGCCTCGGCTGGGAGGACCGCGTGTTCACGTTCTACACGCTCGAGCGCGCGATCGCGCTGCGCGACGCGCTACGCTCGTTCGACGGCGGGCGGCTGGTCGTCAACATGGTCGACCTGCCGGTCAAGTGCCCGGTGGCGCCGCTGGAGTTCTGCTTCCTGGCCGACTGGCATTTCCAGCGCCGAGGCGTTCGCGACCGGGTCGAGATCGAGTATGTGACCTCGCTCGACGGCGCGTTCACCAAAGCGACGTGCAACCGCGAGCTGTCAGGGCTGCTCGGCGCTAAGGGGATCGTGGTGACGACCGAGTTCAACACCGGTCAGGTCGACGGTGCCGGCGGCCGGCTGATCAGCTGGGATGACCGCGAGGTCCGGTTCGACCTGCTGGTCACGATCCCGCTGCACGGCGGGTCCGAGATCATCGCGCGCTCGCCGGGGCTGGGTGACGAGATCGGCTTCGTGCCCGTGGATCGCGCGACGCTTCAGGCCGAAGCCGCGCCGAACGTGTTCGCGATCGGCGATGCCACCAACGTCCCCGCCTCGAAGGCAGGGTCGGTCGCGCACTTCGAGGGCGAGACGCTGGTGGCCAACATCCAGCGGTACCTGGAGGGGCGCGAGCTCGTGGCGAACTTCGACGGGCACACGAACTGCTTCATCGAGACCGGCTTTCACAAGGCGCTGCTGATCGACTTCAACTACGACACCGAGCCGGTCCCGGGCCTGTTCCCCGAGCCGCACATCGGCCCGCTGCGGCTGTTGCGGGAGTCGCGCCTGAACCACCTCGGCAAGCTGGCGTTCGAGTGGATCTATTGGCACGTCCTGCTCCCGGGACGTCCCATGCCCGGGATCAGCGCCCAGATGCAGCTAGCCGGCAAGGAACTCGACGCGATCACCCGGAAAGGAGCACCCGATGACCACTTCGATCGACAGCCCGGTCGAACGCGACGCCGAAGGCTTCTTCGTCCACCCTGAGCAATGGACCGAGGCAATGGCCGGTGACATCGCGCGCGAGTGCGGGATCGCCGAGCTGACCGCCCGCCACTGGGAGGTCATCAACTTCATGCGCCGGACCTATCTGCAGACCGGCAGCGCTCCTTCGATCCGAACGCTCGGCAAGGCCTCCGGCGTGCCGGTCAAGGAGCTCTATCAGCTGTTCCCGAAAGGGCCGGCCAAACTCGCGGCCAAGATCGCCGGCATCCCCAAGCCGCGCGGCTGCATCTAGGCCGCATGCCCGCACGATGAAAGCGAGGACAACATGACCGATCTACTCGAACAGTCCCATCCCGCGATACCTCCGCCGCACACGATCGAGAAGGTCTCGATCATCGTCTCCAAGGGATCCCTGGAAGGCATCTACCCCGGCCTGATCATGGCCAACGGCGCCCGCATGGAGGGCATCGACGCCGATCTGTTCTTCACCTTCTTCGGCCTCGATGCGATCAACAAGGCCAAGCACGAGCATGTCAAGGTCGCCACCGTCGGCAACCCCGGCCTGCATCTCGCCACCTGGGCCGGGGGCTTCCCCGGCGTGTCCGCGATGGTCACCCACAAGTTCGCCGCCGAGATGGAGAAGCTCGACATCCCGCCCATTCCCGAGTTCATCGAACTGATCTCCGACTCCGGCGCCGGGCTATATGCCTGCAAGGCCTCGGTCGACATGTTCGGACTGACCAAGGATGACTTCATCCCCCAGGTGCAGGACATCATCACGGTCGGCGAGTTCTATGGCCTAGCCGCCGGCGGCCAGATCATCTTCACCTAGCGGTTCGACAACCGTTTGAGGCTCGGCGGGAATTTGAGCGGCCGGGTGGGAGCACTGCCCGGGGAACCGTGGGTGTGGGGGATCCTCGCGCCGGCCAGTCGTGCGGTCCGGATCAACAAGAACGCAATCAGCGTGCGCGGGGAGACCAAAGACTTGATCCGCTTACTCACCAGCACCGAGTGGCGGTGCTGCACGTCGACCGGCGTCATGAGACCCTTGCTCGGGTCCTGGCATTCACCCCCGTGAGACTCCCGATCCGAGATCGCGCTGCGGGAGGTCGCTATCCGGAGATGTCCGCTCACGATCTGATCCGCGAAGCCGAACGCCAACATCTCGCCCCCCGCAGCGGAACCCCGGCCATGTAGATCGGAAGCGGCGATTCGCCGCGTCTTCGGCAGCGCCCTGCGAGGCGGCATCACGCCGCTCGCACGCGATCGCAGTCTCGCGGGCAGAGGAGGACCAGCGAAGCGCTGCAACGGCGTCCCTGCTCGTCACCAGAAGCGCTAGGTCGCGCACTCCAATCCGGCTGGGCAACCAAGGCCGCGTCGACAGCAGCGCTGCTACTAAAGGCGTCAAACGGCGGCGCGTCAGCGATCGCAGATCCCGTCGGCGAGACCTGCATCCGTGGTCGCGGTGGTACCTCGGGGGCGGCGCCGACTGTCTTGGAATGCGCGGATAGTGCGCACATCGCGCTCGAGCGGATCCCGGCCGAGATCGACGCAATCGGTGTTAGCCAGATCCCGGAAGCTGGCTAGCAGAAGAGCAGCAGCCGTGCCGGTGCCGGTCGCGCTACCCCTCCCGGACAACCTGGCCACGCGGGCTGCCGTACGTCGTGTCGCTGCTCCGCCTTTGGAGCGGCTGCCGCGACGCTTGTCAACGACAGACGCCCCCGGGGACCGAATCAGCGACCACGCGAGCGACTGCTTCAACGCGGCCTCGTCCGGGCCGCGCCACGGCTGACCGGAACGACCGTCGAAGCGCGGCTTGCCGGCGCGGCGGAAGCGATCGCTGGCACGCGACGAGCCGCAAGGTTGATCGCCGCCGCATTCCGCGAGAATGACGCCGTGCCGACGAACTGGACTTGGATCTTCCAGGCGAAGCCGGGTGAATGGGATCTTCGTAGCCAGTTGGCAGAGCAGCCGCGGGCTCAGTGGAAGGTGGCGACGTTCGCCGCGGAAATGAAGATCGGCGACACGGTTTATCTGTGGGAATCCGGACCGAAAGCGGCTCTGCTGGCGCGATGCCGTCTCACGTCAAAGCCAGTCGTGCAACCGCTGCGTCCTGAGCTTCGTGCCTACGTTCGTCATCCCAAATACCTGGGTGAGATCAGACGCGCCGGTCTCCTCGTCGAGCTCGTCATCGAGCCCGAGCTCACGCGCCAGGAACTTCTAGAACACCCTGCGCTTGCTGCCCTCGCACCGATTGGCGGTCCGACCGCTGCTAGGCAAGGGACCAACTTCAGCGTTCCGCCGCAGGCCGCCGAGCTTCTGGACGCCCTCGTGGGGTCGCGCCGGCGCCGCTGATGCGCGCCAGCGCGTCGTCGCCCTTGCAATACCGAGCAGACCACCGCCAGAATCGTGAAAGCGACAGTCCCGATCCCGCAGCCAGCGCCCGCAATCGGGGGACTTGCTCGTAGGCCCGGGCTGCGGTCTGTGGCTGAGGCGCTGGGTGTGGCAGGTCGCTCGCGAACGGATCCTCGCTCCTCGACCCGGTGCGCCACAAGTTGTCGTCGTGATATCACCCCAGACCATGCGGGTCGCGGCTATCTCAGATCTGTTTGCAGCGCGGATTCCGCGCCCAGGACCCGTGCGTCCAGGAATGGCGGTTCCGGGGCCACCGGGCCTGCCGAAGTTCGTGCCGCAGCACGCCATCCCCACCGTCGAGGAGCTATCCGAGTTCGATCTGATCGTCGTTCTAGGGAGCATCAGCGACGCGGATCGGGCAGTCGAGCTCGGCGGAGTGCTCGATCACCTTCTCGACAGGCGCAAGCTCATCGCGCTTGCCTACTACGTCCGTCTCGACGAACCTGGCCTCGCCGCGATCGCATCGCGACTGCTCCCCACCGCCAACATGACGCACGGTCCTAGCGGCCACCCCGTTAGGAGCATCGAGGCCAGTTGGCACGGGTTCTTCACGAGCTACGGTAGGAGTGCGACCTCCTTCGCGAACATCGATGCTCGCGTCTTAGGTGTTGTGGACGCTACGCCCGCTCCGCTTCCGGTCGCGTTAGAGCTTTCCAGTCGTGCCGGCGCGCTATACGTGCTGCCTTTTCACGTCGGGGACCGCGAGAGTCAGCCATCGCTGGAGCGAGTTGTGTTCGCCTTGCGCGACGCAATCATGTCGGACCGTGAGCAAATGCTCCCGCTCGAATACCTCGCTGACCTCAGACTTCCGGGCGAGCAACACGTACTCGCGCGAATTGCCGAACTTGAGAACGATCTCGCGACGCGGCAAGACGAGGCGAGCAAGCTCTACCGCTACCGATTGCTGCTCGGACGCCTTCACGACGAACCGCTCGAGGAACTTGTCCGAGAAACGCTCAGCGTCATCCTCGAACCAACAGACTTCCGCGTTGAGGACCGGCCCGAACGCTTCGGTGAAGATTTCTGGATTACTGGGCCCGCGGGTGACGTCGCGCTCGCGGAGGTCAAGGGCATCAACTCTGGGGTCGGGCGACGTCAAATCAATCAAGTCGATAACCATCGCGAGGCGCTCGGGCGCGACACAACCGAGCTACCAGGGCTTCTCGTAGTCAACGCATACCGACTGGACCCTGACCTCAGCCGAAAGATCGGCGAGCGGATTCATCCGAGTATCATCGGCGCTCTCCGCCGCCAGAACGTGACGCTGCTCCGCTCGGCAGACCTCTACGCCCTCCTCGGCCGAAGGTTGCGCGGTGACGCTGCGGGCGAGCGGCTAGTCGATGCGCTGACGAGCGGCGGTGGCTGGCTCGAGGTGACTGACGAACAGGTAACGCTCCACGGCGCCGAGGTACCGCCGAGATAATGAGGTAGCGGTTTGCCGACGTAGGGCACGAGCGAGCGCCCAGCCGACTGATCGGTAGCCCCACGGACTCGCAACCGGCGGGGCGGCAAGCCGCGGGCTGGGGCGAGTTGCCGTCCCGCGGGAGCGGACGATCAGGACGGTAGCCCGTGGCGACAAAATACGCGCACCTAGCGAGAGTCCTTGTCGTCATCGCCGCTGCCCATCCAGTTCCTGGCCAACCGCATGCTGGCGCCGGCGACGCGAAGCACTGCATCGTCGCCAAAGCGGAAGCCAGCCGATCACCGCCGCTCAGACGAATGCAATCCCGGTGTTGAATCTTGGTTGCCCGCGCGGGCGACGGTTCGCGTAGGGTCGAAGGCTGAACCGAGGTCTGGCTCCGAATGCAATTCCGGCGGCGGCTCGTCCGTGTCGGCGGTGCGGAGTCGGCGTTATCGGTTCACGCGATAGAGATCGCGCAATGCATGCGGCCGAAGGACAGACCTACCGCAGGCTTATTCGGAGTAGGGGGCGAGACTGCGATCGCCTGCGACGACCAGCGCGTCAACAAGGCGTTGCCACTCGCCCTGCGCGTCACCGACGGTCGCAGCGTCACGGATGTCCGTCAGCCATGACGAAAGCAGGTACGTGCGCCGAGAAATCTGGTCAACATCGGCAAGAACCAATGCGGCGACGCGAGGCAACCCGAACGTCACCTGGTCTCCGACCGCGAGAGGGCGGACCAATCCGATCAGTGCGTCCACGCCATCCGGGTCGCCCATCGCGACGGCCATCCAGGCGTCGATCGCTTCGCCCCACGACAGAGGATCTGGCCATGAAATCGGGTCCGCGTGGAGTTCGCGGTACAAGAACTCGACGTCGTGCGTGGGCGTAGGCAGCAGAGACGACAGCGCGCGACCTCCGTAGTGACGCTCGCGGAACGGCGAGTGCCCGTCGGCGTTGAGCGCGAGGACTTGCGTGATGACTGCTGGCCAGAGCCGCCGAGCGGCTTCAGCTCGCGACGGCGTCTCTTCCGCTGCGCCGTTGAGGGCCCGCAGGAGTCCGTCGAGCCTCGCGCTGTTGTCTACATAAGCAGCGATTGCGTCGTGTAGTGGCGCGTCGTCGCCCGCGGCCGCGAGATTGAGCAGCGCGCGCGCCGCCTCCAATGTGTGCGTGCCGCGATCATCGAAGTTCTTGTCATATGCGAGCAACCCTCGGCGTTGTGCGTCGAGCACATGAGTGAGGAGTTCTCGCGCCCGATCACTGACGCAACTGCTCTGCGTCGCGGCCACACCGAGCGCACGTAGTCCGGCATCTAATCGGGGGACGAAGACATTCTCATCGGGTACGGCGTCGAGCGATTCTGCAACCGGCTCAGCGATCGATTCGATGCGTCGTTGTTGCGTGTCGGTGTCCCACGGACCAAGCACGCAGTCGCGCATGGATTCGATGGCGACGTCGAGCATGAGTTCGTGATGGCAGCGACCGTTCTCGGCGCACGGGCTCTCCCAGATCGCGTCCATGCCTCGTGCGAGGTGCACGCGCGTCTCATTGGGGACGGCGCGTGCGAGTTGGAACGCGGCATCTGCGATACGAACAGCGGGCGTCCGATCACCGTCGTCGTCCACGAACGAGCGAAGCCCTGCAGCTTGTGGCAGTAAAAGCAGCGGCACCGCCCCTGCTGCCAGGCGATCGGCTCCCTGCTCCAAGAATGCTCCGTAGTACTCGTACTGGTTTGCGGGCGCTGCATGCTCGGCGATTTCGAGCAGAGCGTTGACGGCAAAACGTTGTGCCTGATCCGGTAACGCCTCGCCGTGCAGAACGACGACCTCGACGGCGTGCGCAGCAATCGCAGCTGCCATCTGCGACACGCTGACCGCAGAGGCCGCCGGTGGGTCGGCCACCAGGGCCTCGGCGATGGCGAGGTCCTTCACCAATTCATCACCGACAGGCGGTGGTGTTTTTGCGCGACCGCGCGCACCACCGGCGAAGTACCTCCATTGGATCCGCAGAACCTCGTTTCCGCGCTGCAGATCCTCATTGCCTTCGCGCAGCGCCTCCTCGACCCATTCGGGTGGAGTGCTTTGCACGTAGAGCTGGTCGCCGTCGGCGTACGCCCGATATCGGCTGCGATCCAATGCGCTGGCCCAGGCCTCGACCATTGTCGTGAACGACGGAGATTCGTTGTGTTCATCTGCAGTCGGCTGTGTTTCGTCTCCGGGCTCGTCGGCCGCCTCCATCTCCCGCGCACGCGCAACGAGCTGCTCGCCGACGGCGCGCAGCGCGTCCGCGCGCTCCGGATCGGCGTTGAGCGTCAGCCATGTTGCGGCCTCACGAAGCGACCACGTTCTCCGCTCTGGCGCCGCCAATCCCTCAGAACTTGCAGCAAGCCCTGACGATTCGTGAACCACACGGCTGAACTCCAGATGCCATGCCCACGGCTCCTCCAGGAACGGGTCGAGCAGCGTTCCCGCGTTTTCCAAGTGTCGTACGAGCAGACCAACCACGAGCGCCGGCATGGCCAGGTTCTCGCAACCCTCCATGAGAATTTGGACGATCCGGTCCGCCGGAAGCCCCATCGAGAAGAGCTGGTCGCAGAAGCGCTCGAGGGCTTGCAGCGCACTCATGCATGGATACGGACCAACTCCCGTTCCGCGATACCACCACCAAACCTGCTGATCGCCGGCGTACTTCACGCGACTGCCCGTCACTCGAAGCTCGACGCTCTCGGCAGCGATCTCCTCATCCGTCAACTGGTTCCAGCGGTCGCCGAGACTTGCCAGCGTGCGCACGCGAGTACGCGCCGCGTGATTGAGGAGCCGGTTCACCACGGCCACCCCGCGACGGAAATCCGTCTGGAACAACGGCCCGAACGGGCCGAGGTACCAGGCCGAGAGCGGAATCCCAAAACCCGTGAAGGTGTGACGGCGGACGCCCTCATCAAGGAGCCCGGAACCGTCTCCACTGTCGTC
>Ga0335074_10016154_pt1 | contig 10507 bp, 6 predicted proteins | sample Lox_Sample_23_FD_206715 | JGI IMG/M metagenome (GOLD analysis project Ga0335074, IMG submission 206715) | Soil microbial communities from Loxahatchee National Wildlife Refuge, Florida, United States - Lox_Sample_2.3 | ecosystem: Environmental > Terrestrial > Soil > Wetlands | place: USA: Florida...
GAAACCGAGCGCTGGACCTACGACGCCCGGATCGCCGAGCACGTGCTGCGCGAGCTGTACCTCGTCCCGTTCGAGGCATGCGTGCGCGAGGCGGACCTGGACCTGGTGATGACCGGCTACAACATGGTCAACGGTGTCACCATGACCGAGCACGCCCAGCTGCTGTCGGCGATCCTCAAGGACGAGTGGGGATTCCGGGGCGTGGCCCTATCCGACTGGCACGCCGCGCGCAGCACGGTGGCGACCGCCGTCGCCGGGCTCGACCTGGCCATGCCCGGCCCGGCCGGACCGTGGGGCGGCCAGCTCACGGCGGCGGTGCGGGCGGGCGAGGTCAGCGAGGACGAGGTGGACGCCAAGGTCCTGCGCATCCTGCGGCTGGCTCGCCGGGTGGGAGCGCTCGGTCCCAACGGCACGGACCGCACCACCTCCAACGGCGGCCCGGTACTGGCCGACCCGGCGCTGCTGCGCCGGTGTGCCGCGGCGGCGTTCACGCTGCTCAGCAACGAGGCCGGCGCGCTGCCGCTGGAGCCGGGCACGATCGGCACGATCGCGCTGATCGGGCCCAACGCGGTCAGCCCGGTCACCCAGGGCGGCGGCAGCGCGACCGTCCCCCCGGTCAGCGTGTCGACTCCGGCCCGTGCCCTGACCGAGGCGCTGGCCGACGTGCACCCGCAGACCCAGGTGATCGTGCGACCGGGCTGCGTGACCTGGAGCAACGTGCCCGAGCCCGAGCTGGCGGCACTGCGCGACCCGGACACCGGCGAACCCGGCGTGCGGCTGGAATTCCGCTCCGGGGAGGGTGAGCTGGCGGGTACGGAGCACCGCACCGCGACCATGTTCACCTGGTGGGATGGCCTGCCGGCGGGCATCGGCTGGGGCGGTCGCGGCACGATCGTGCTCCGGGCCCGCTACCGGGCCGGATGCGGCGGCCCGCACGTGATCGGCGCGGGCGGGGTCGGCCTGCTGACGCTTACCGTCGATGGGACGCGGGTCGCGCAGGGTCACCCGGGCGTGCCCGCCGACCCGGTGGAGGTCATGGTCCGGCCCGGTGAGATCAGGGCCACGGTGGACCTGGCCGAGGGGCAGGAAGCCGAGGTCGGGATCTCGCTGCTGCCCGAGGACTGGCCGGAGGGCCCGGTCGGCATCCGGCTCGGCATCGTGCCCGCGCCAGACGATGCCGCCCTGCTCCGCGAGGCAGTGGAAACCGCGCGCAGCGCCGATGCGGCCATCGTGGTGGTGGGGTCCGGGCCGACGACGGAGAGCGAGGGCTTCGACCGCCCGGGGCTGGCCCTGCCCGGCGAGCAGGACGAGCTGGTGCGCCGGGTGGCGGAGGTCAACGACCGGACGATCGTGGTAGTGAACGCCGGCATGCCGGTGCTCATGCCGTGGGCCGACCAGGTGGCGGCGATCGGCTGCTGCTGGCTGCCCGGGCAGGCCATGGGCGATGCGCTGGCGGACGTGCTGCTCGGCCGGGCCGAGCCGGGCGGCCGCCTGCCGGTCACGATCCCGGCCGCCGAGGCCGACTGCCCGGTGCTGCACTCGGTGCCGGAACAGGGCCGGCTCGAGTACCGCGAGGGGCTGCTGGTCGGCTACCGGGGCTATGACCAGGCCGGGAGGGCACCGCGTTTCGCCTTCGGCCACGGCCTGGGCTACACGAGCTGGGAGTACCTGTCGGCCGCCGCGGAGTCGGCCGTGGTTGACCCGGCCGGTGATCTCGGCCTGATCGTGTGGATCCGCAACACCGGATCCCGCCGGGGCCGGGAGGTCGTCCAGGCCTACGTGGAGCCGGTCACGGCCGAAGCGGGCCGGCCGGTGCGCACGCTGGCCGCCTTCGCCGCCGCGGCCACCGAGCCCGGGGAGACCGCGGAGGTCAGGCTGACCGTGCCGGCCCGGGCGTTCGCCCGCTACGACGAGGCGGCCCCCGGCTGGGTCTGGCCGCCCGGTGAGTTCGCCGTCCGCATCGGCCGTTCGTCCGCTGACCTGCGCCTGTCCGTCCGGGTCAAGTCTTTATTCTTCCGAACGGGCCGGCCCTCGTGCGGCCGGGCCAGCCTCGTGCCGCGCCGACGGTACCCTTTCTGGCATGCGCGCACGCGCCGCGGCGGCCTGCGCCGCCGCGGGAATGATCATCGGGTGCGCGGGCTGTTCCCCGGCTCATACGCATCCGCAGGCCAGCCAGGTTCGCGCCACCGCGACGACCGCGCCCGCCTCGCCGGCGCTGCCCGGCCGCGCACTGCCCCCGCCCGGATGCAGCAACGCGACCGCGAATGCTCCGCTGTTGCGCGGGGCCGACACGGCGATGGTGAGCGTTCCGGGTAACCCGTTCGGCGTGGCGGTGACTCCCGACGGGCGGTGGGCCTTCGTGGCCGCGAGCGCCTCTTCCGCCATCGAGGTGCTGCGTACCGGCCCGTCGCTCGCCCCGGTCAAGGTGGCGACGATCCCCGTCCCGGGTAACCCGGTCGGCGTGACGCTGACCAGGGACGGCCGGTACCTGCTGGCGGCCTCAGGCAACGGCGCGGTGGTGGTCAGCGTGGCCCGCGCCGAGCAGGGCCGGGCAGACGCGGTGCTCGGCACGCTGGGCGACCCCACCAACGGCGGCGCCATCGAGGTGGCGGTCTCCGCCGACGGTGCCTACGCGTTCGTTTCCCAGGAGGGCAGCGCGCAGGCGTCCGTCTTCAACCTGCACCGGGCGCTTACCCGGGGCTTCGGCTCGGCCGACCTGGTGGGCGCGATCCAGCTCGGGATCGCGCCGGTCGGCCTGGCGGTCTCCCCCGACGGCCGCTGGCTGTACGCCACCAGCGAGGCGACACCGGGCAACATCAAGAGCAACCAGGGGACGCTGACCGTGATCAACGTGGCGCGGGCCGAGACCGATCCCGCCGCCTCGGTGGTCGCCACCGTCGCGGCCGGGTGCAACCCGGTCCGGGTGATCACGTCGGCCGACGGCCGCGAGGTGTGGGTGACGGCCCGGGGCAGCGACGACCTGCTCTGCTTCTCGGCCGTGGCCCTGCAGTCCCATCCGGCCCGGGCGCTGGTAGCGATCGTCCGGGTGGGTGAGGCGCCGGTCGGCCTGATGCTGGTCAGGAACGGCGCGCTGGTCGTGGTGGCCGACTCGAACCGGTTCGCCCTGCCCGGCGCCACCTCCGACCTCAGCGTGGTGAACGTGGCCGCCGCCCTGGCGGGCCAGCCCGCCGATGTCGGATACATCCCGGCAGGGATGTTCCCGCGCGAGATGGCGCTCGAGCCGGACGGCCGGCACCTGCTGGTCTCGAACTACGCCTCCAACCAGCTCGAAGCCATCAGCATCCCCAGCATCCCCTGACCGCTGCCTAGGGGCGGTCCACGCGGATGGTGAGGGGGAGGGTGGCGGATGAGGGGCCCGCGGCCAGGACGAACGAGCCGGATTCGGTGGACCAGCCCGGGCCGGCCCAGTGCTGGAAGGCGCGCTCGGGGATGAGGATGGCGACCGTGACCGTCTCGCCCGGGTCCGCGTCGACCGGGGCGAAGCCGGCCAGCCACTTGGGCGGGCGCTCGACCGCCGAGTCCGGCCGGGAGGCGTAGACCTGGACGACTTCACGGCCGCGGCGAGAGCCGGTGTTCCGCACCGTCACGCAGACCGCGATCCGGGGCGCACCGGCCGGGGCCTGGTCCAGCGTGATGGACTCATATGACCAGGTGGTATAGCCGGTGCCGTGACCGAATGGGAACAGGGGTTCCCGGCCGTCGCGGTCGTAGCCGCGGTAGCCGACGAACAGGCCCTCGTGGTAGGTCAGCACGCCGTCGGCCGGCTGGGTCGAGGGCAGGCCTTCCTCCGACGCCGGCCACGTCATGGGCAGCCGCCCGCCGGGCTCGGTGTCGCCGAGCAGCACGTCGGCCAGCGCGTCACCGTATTCCTGGCCGCTGAACCAGGACAGCAGCACCGCCGCCGCGTCCCCGGCCCAGGGCAGCAGGACCGGGGCACCCGAGTTCACCACCACCACGGTCCGGGGGTTGGCCGCGATGACCCGGCGGACCAGCTCGTCCTGGCGGCCCGGCAGCGCCAGCGTGGTGCGGTCGAAGCCCTCGCTCTCCACCTCCGCGGTGGTGCCGACCACGACCACGGCCGCGTCGCTGGCGGCGGCCAGGGCGGCGGCCGCCGCGATCTCCTCGTCGTCGGTGCCGTGCGGCGGCACCAGGTTGAGCTGCACGAGCGTGCCCAGCCCGGCGAACGGTGAGGAGTTCACATCGTGCTCGACCGCCACGGCGACCGACTGCCACGCGGCCAGCTCGACCGGGGCCAGGTGCTGCGGCGGCCGCATCAGCGCCTCGGCGATGTCCGCGCCCTCCGGCAGGGTCAAGGTGGTGTCGAAGACCTCCGCGCCGTCCACGAGCAGGCGGTAACGGCCCAGGCCGGAGACACCCAGCTGGTAGATACCCCCGGCGGTGGCCCGGATCACGCAGCGGATCTCCAGCGTGGCGAGCGGCTCGGTGACCCCCGAGGCCGCGAACCCGCTCAGCCACATGAACGTGGCCCCGTCGCGCAGCTCCGATCCGGCTAGCTCGCCGGCCGCGGAGAGGAACCGGATCTCGGCGCCGGTCCCCGGGTCGATCGGCCGGTCCGGCCGGAGCAGCCACGGTGCCCGGGCCGGGCCGCCCCGCAGGTGCGAGGTCACTCCGGCCGCGTACGTCACGTGCAGCCCGGCGGCCCGCAGGCCGTCCAGCGGTGAGATCGTGTAGGGCGGGAACACCGTGGCGCTGCCGCCGCCCATGGTCCTGGCCACTTCCGCGTTCGGCCCGATGACGGCTACGCGCAGGCGCCGGTCGAGTCCCACCCGGTCCTCGGGGCCGGATCGCGGCAGCGGCAGGATGCCGTCGTTGCGGGCCAGCACGAAGCCGGCTGCCGCGGCGGCCCGCAGTTCCTGCGCCACTTCCACCGAATCCGGCGCGGGCGCGGCCAGCCCGGACGGGGAGGGGGAATCCTCCAGCGCGCCGACCCGGGCGGCCAGGCGGAGGATCCGGAGCACCTTGTCGTCGATGAGCGCCTCGTCGACCGTGCCCTTCGCGACCGCCTCGAGCAGGGCGTCTCCCCAGGGGCCGTACAGGCTCGCGGGGCCCGGCATGGCCAGGTCCAGCGCGGCCCGGGCGGTGGCCTCGGTGGCGCGGGCGGCGGTCCAGTCCGACATCACCAGGCCGTCGTAGCCCCACTCGCCGTGCAGGATCTCGCGCAGCAGCGGGCTCTCGGTCATCGGCGACCCGTTGACTCCGTTATAGGCGGCCATCACCGCCCAGGCGCCCTCGTCACGGACGATCGCCTCGAACGGCGCCAGGTACAGCTCCCGCAGGGTCCGCTCGTCGATACGGACGTCGACGGTCATCCGCTGGGTCTCTGAGTCGTTGCCGACGAAGTGCTTGACGGTCGCGCCCACGCCCGCGCGCTGCAGCCCCCGCACGTAGGCGGCGCCGAGCCGGGCGGTCAGCAGCGGGTCCTCGGAGAAGCACTCGAAGCACCGGCCCGCGTACGGGGTCCGGTGCAGGTTCACGGTCGGCGCGAGCAGCACGTCCACGCCCTTGCGCCGCGCCTCGCGGGCGAGCAGCCCGCCGATCGCCTCGACCCGCCCGGTGTCCCAGGTGGCGCCGAGCGCGGTGGCCGACGGCACGTTCGCCGAACTGTCCCGTTCGTCCCAGGACTCGCCGCGGACCCCGGCCGGGCCGTCGGACAGGACGAGCCGGCGCAGGCCGGCCTCCGGCTCGGCGTACAGCGCCCAGAAATCCGCGCCGGTCAGCAGCTGGATCTTCTGTTCCAGCGACAGGAGCCCGACCCGGCGCCGCAGTTCGGCCTCGTCGGGCAGGACAGCACCGCTCACGGTGTCCACGGCTTTCACGGGCTCAGGGCGCGGGCAGGTTGACCAGGGAAGCGAGCGCGGCACGGTGCGCGTCGGGCGTGCCGAAGGCAATGGAGTCCGCCTTGGCCCGCTTGAGGTACAGGTGCGCGGGGTGCTCCCAGGTGAAACCGATGCCGCCGTGCAGCTGCACGCATTCCTGCGCGGCGTGCACGGCCACCTCCGAGCAGTACGCCTTGGCCAGCGCCACCGCGACCTTGGCGTCCGGGTCGCCGGAAGCCAGGCAGGCGGCCGCGTACCGGGACGCCGCGCGAGCCTGGCTGACCCCGACCCACACGTCGGCCAGCCGGTGCTTGAGCGCCTGGAATGACCCGACCGGCCGGGCGAACTGACGGCGTTCCTTCACGTAGGCCAGCGTCATGTCCAGGCAGCGCTGCGCCAGCCCGACCTGCTCGGCCGCGAGCACGGCCGCGCCCGCGGTCAGCGCCGCGTCGAGCGCCTGCGAGGCCGCCGCGCCGGACGCGAGCAGCGTGCCGGGGGTGTCCTCGAAGGACAGGTCGCACAGCTGCCTGGTCATGTCCAGCGACACCACCGGCGCCTTGGCCACCCGGGGGGCCGACATGTCGACCAGGTACAGGGCGTGCGGCACGCCGTCGGCCGGGACCAGCAGCACGCTGGCGGGCAGCCCGTCGGCGACCCCGCTGACCGTCCCGCGCAGGCGCGCGACCCCGGTCTGGGAGTCGCCGGCCCGCGGCCCGGCCACCCGGACCGAGAGCGGGAACCCGGCGGCTGGCGCGGTGGCGAACGGTACCGCCAGCGTCGCGGTCACGCTGCCGTCCGCCATCCGGCGCAGCAGGTCGGCCGCCGCCCGCGCCGGGGTGAAGGGCGTGCCCGAGGAGACCGAGGCGGCGCTGCGCGGAGCGCCCCCGGCCGCGTCAGCCTGCAGGCCCGACGCCACGCTCAGCAGCGCGGCGGTAGCCACCACGGCGCTGCCGAGAAAGGGAACCGGGGCGACGGAACCGCCCAGGGCTTCGGCGGCCGAGCACACCTCGCGGTACGAGGCGCCGGCGCCGCCGTCGCGCTCGGGGATGAGCAGCCCGGCACAGCCCAGGTCACCCGCGACGGCCTGCCACAGGCCATCGTCGTACGTCTCGGCCGACTCGGTGCGGGCCAGGACCTTGTCCAGGCTGCCCCGGTCGGCGAGCAGGGAGCCGAGGCTGTCGGCCAGGGCCCGTTCTGCATCTGAATAAAGGAGATCGGGGAGGTCCGCCTTATCACTCATCGCGGCAGGTCCTTCCAGGGGATGTCCTTGTCGGCGCGGGGTTCGGGGGGCAGGCCGAGCACACGCTCCGCGATGATGTTGCGCAGGATCTCCGAGGTACCGCCCTCGATGGAGTTGCCCCGCGAGCGAAGGTAGCGGTAACCGGGGCCGCGGCCGAAGAAGGTGGAGTGCTCGGGACGGCGCATGGTCCACTCGTCGTAACGCAGGCCGTCACCGGCGGACAGCTCGACGTCGAATCCGGAGATCTCCTGATTCAGCCGGGCGAAGACCAGCTTGGCCGCCGAACCCTCCGGGCCGGGCTTGCCCGCCGCCAGCTGCTGGCGCATCCGCTCCCCCGCCAGCCGGGCCACCTCGGCCTCGGTCCAGAGCTTCAGCAACCGGTCGTGCAGGCCAGGCGTGCGCAGCTCGGGGCGGGACCGCCAGGTGGCGGCGACCGGGCCGATCATGCCGGCCTCGCGGGGCGCGGCCCGGGAGGAACCGATGTTGACCCGCTCGCTCATCAGCGTGGCGTTGGCCACCTTCCAGCCCTCGCCGACCGGGCCGATCCGGTCCGCGTCGGGGATCCGCACCTCGGTCAGGAACACCTCATTGAACTCGGCCTCGCCGGTGATCTGCCGCAGCGGGCGGACCTCTACCCCCGGGGCGGTCATGTCGACCGCGAAATAGGTGAGCCCCTGGTGCTTGGGCACGTCGGGATCGGAGCGCGCGAGCAGCAGCCCGCGCTTGGCCACCTGCGCCAGCGAGGTCCACACCTTCTGCCCCGTCGCCACCCAGCCGTCACCGCCGGGCACCGCCCGGGTGGCCAGCGAGGCCAGGTCACTGCCCGCGCCGGGCTCGCTGAACAGCTGACACCAGATCTCCCGGCCCGTCCACAGCTCGCGCAGCCAGCGCTTCTGCTGCTCCTCGGTGCCGTAGGCCAGGATGGTCGGCGCGGCCATGCCCAGGCCGATCGCGTTGCGGTCCGCGTTGTTGCCCGGGGAGCCGACCGCCGCGAACTCGGTGTCGACGAGCTGTTGCAGCGAGCGCGACAGGCCGAGCCCGCCGAGCCCCTCGGGGTAGTGGACCCAGGCCAGGCCCGCGTCGAACCGCGCGTTCAGGAAGTCCTGCTTGGCCATCTCGTGCGGGTCATGCTCCGCCAGGAACGCGCGGAGCCGCTCGCGGAGCTCTTCGGGTGTCAGCACGGTGTTGTCCTCAGCACATGTCTTCCTTAGCACAGTTTCCCGACAGTTAGCACAAGGGACCTCCGGCCACGTAGATGACCTGGCCGGAGACGAAGCCCGCACCCTCGCTGACCAGGAAGGAGATCATGTTCGCCACGTCGGCGGGCTGGCCCACCCGGCGGACCGCGATCCGGTCCGCGGCCGCCTTCTGGAAGGCCTCGAACGGGACCCCGACCCGGGCGGCCGTGGACGCGGTCATGTCGGTGACGATGAAGCCGGGCGCGACCGCGTTCGCGGTGATCCCGAACGGCCCGAGTTCGATGGCCAGCGTCTTGGTGAAGCCCTGCATGCCGGCCTTGGCGGCGGAGTAGTTGACCTGCCCGCGGTTTCCGAGCGCGGACGACGAGGACAGGTTGACGATCCGCCCGTAATGCTGATCGACCATGTACTTCTGCACCGCGCGGCTCATCAGGAACGCGCCGCGCAGGTGCACCCCGAGCACCGTGTCCCAGTCGTCGTCGGTCATCTTGAACAGCAGGTTGTCGCGGATCACGCCGGCGTTGTTGACCAGCACCGCGGGCGCGCCGAGTTCGCTGGCCACGCGCCCGACCGCGGCCTCGACCTGATCCCGGTTGCTGACATCGGCGCCCACCGCGAGCGCGCGCCCGCCGGCGTCGGCGATCTCCTTCACGATCCCGGCACAGCCGGCCTCGTCCAGGTCCAGGACCCCGACGGCCATCCCGTCCGCGGCCAGCCTGCGCGCCGTCGCGGCGCCGATGCCACGGGCCGCGCCCGTCACGATCGCGACTGTCTGTGTCACTGAGTGTCTCCTTTAGTCCGAACGGGCTGTGGTGCGGGCCGCCGTTATTCCGAACCGGCGGTGGTACGGGCCGCCGTCTTCCTCAGCTCGCGGCGGGCGAGCGACCTCTTGTGTACTTCGTCGGGGCCGTCGGCGAACCGGAGCGTGCGCGCGCTCGCCCACAGGTGGGCCAGGGGGAAGTCCTGGCTCACCCCTCCCCCGCCGTGGGCCTGGATGGCCTTGTCGATCACCCACTCGGCCATGGCCGGGGTCACGATCTTGATCGCCTGGATCTCGGTGTGCGCGCCCTTGTTACCCACCGTGTCCATCAGCCACGCGGTCTTGAGCACGAGCAGCCGGGCCTGCTCGATCCGGACCCGGGACTCGGCGATCCAGTCCTGGATGACGCCCTGCTCGGCCAGGGGCTTGCCGAACGCGGTGCGGGACATGGCCCGCTGGCACATGAGCTCCAGGGCGTGCTCGGCCGCGCCGATCTGGCGCATGCAGTGGTGGATGCGCCCGGGACCCAGCCGTGCCTGTGCGATCGCGAACCCCTCGCCCTCGTCGCCGATGAGGTTCTCCCGGGGGACGTGCACGTCGGTGAAGTCGACCTCGGCGTGGCCGCCGTGCGTCCCGTCGGTGTAGCCGAACACCCGTATCCCGCGCCTGACCTCGACCCCGGGGGTGTCGGGAGAGACCAGGATCATGGAGTGCCGCCGGTGGCCGCCCACGGCGGCCTCGCCGGTCACGCCCATCACGATGAAGATCTTGCAGTCCGAGCTCATCGCGCCCGATGACCACCACTTCCGGCCGTTGATCACGTAGCCGTCGCTGGTGCTGGTGATCGTGGTGGCGATGTTGGACGCGTCGCTGGAGGCGACGGCGGGCTCGGTCATGCAGAACGCCGACCTGATCGTCCCCTCGAGCAGCGGGCGCAGCCAGCGTTCCTGCTGGTCTGGCGTGCCGAACTCGGCCAGCAGCTCCATGTTGCCGGTATCGGGCGCGGCGCAGTTCAGTGCCTCGGGCGCCAGGGCGGGACTCCAGCCGGTGATCTCGGCCAGCGGCGCGTACTGCAGGTTGGTCAGCGGCGGGTCCGGCAAGAGCTCCGCGTCCAGCGAGCTGACCGCCTTGGCGGCCTTGCCGGTGAGGAACAGGTTCCACAGCCCCCGGCGGCGTGCCTCGGCCTTGAGCTCCGCGGTGACGGGCAGCCGGTCCCAGACGCGGCCCGCGGCCTCGGCTGCCTCCTCTTGCTCCCTGAACACCGGCTCGGCCGGGTAAACCCGCTCGTCCATGAACGCGAGCACGCGTTCCCTGAGGTCCTGCGTGCGGTCGTCGTAAGCGAAGTCCATGGAGCACAACCTCCCGCTTGAGTCGCCCACCAGCCTATCTACTCACCAGTAAGCCCACCACAGCGGCCGCCTGTGGGCTTGCGGCCACACGCTTCCGTCTA
>Ga0335074_10016156_pt1 | contig 10507 bp, 10 predicted proteins | sample Lox_Sample_23_FD_206715 | JGI IMG/M metagenome (GOLD analysis project Ga0335074, IMG submission 206715) | Soil microbial communities from Loxahatchee National Wildlife Refuge, Florida, United States - Lox_Sample_2.3 | ecosystem: Environmental > Terrestrial > Soil > Wetlands | place: USA...
ATCCGACAGATAAACAGCTTTGGTATTTAGATGAGTAATTACAAGTTGACTTCCTAAACATCCAACTTGAAGGCCAGTTTCGCCTAAGTTGTATGTATCATCTTGTGCAACCCTAAACTAAATTTGGACTCTCTGGAAGTCCGAAAAATAAAATTAGAAAGCAGTGATAAGATGCAATACCTTTCTCTCAGCTGCTAGAGTCTTTGTGCGAATTGTCTTATACCATTGTTGGTTCTTATAGGGCCAGTTTCGACAAACCGAACCACTTGCTCGAAGAATGGAATTACCAGCTCTGCGGCCATGGAAGCGTCTGTAATACTAACCGTACGAAACGGCGAATTGAATCGCGACCTTGGTCAATTTTATTCTAGGATATTCAGGAGCAAAAGCAATCGATTTTTCAATGCGATTCCCTAGACCCACTAGTGCTTGCTTTTACAAAAAATATCTTTAATACTCTTTACAATAAGTGGCCGTACTGCAATTGATCTTACGCCTTACAAGGCTCAGATAATTCCTTAGTTCTAGGATGAGAATAAGTCTAGCAGCAAAATTGCAGAGTTAGTTCGGACCTCATATGATATAATCATTACAACACGAACAGTCGAACGTCATCTCAAAGATTGGGGCATCACAAAGTGGACGAACGTCGTTCTAAAAATAGATCCGCTTCGTCCAGAAGAATAATCTTGAAAATCTAAGAGAGCTATAGTTTAGCGTATCTGCCGAGGTGTTCGATTCACCGGCAGAAATCTAGAAGGTCAGCACAGGCTACGGTAAGACATAAGATTAGACACGTACAAAATAAAAGCGGTCCCTCAAGGTGTTCGGATAGCGCCTCAGCTGTCAGAGTCTTTCCAACCCTGGAGGCCCACTTATACTCCCTGTCAGCGTATTGAGTTCAAAATGGGTTCTCACGGCATTTCCTTCCCTGGATTATAGTCGAAGCAGCATTTCATGTCTCCTCGCGCCGATAAAGCTAACATCTTATACGATTCTCACCGGCTTTGTCTTGCGAGATGACATCCAACATCGTGCAGCCCGAGGAGATTTCGATTAGATTATCTGTCTACTCCCAATCGTGGCTTATGGATCTTGGCGGTATTACCTCAAATGCTGGCAAGCCTGGTATACTTCAGTCATTTCCGAAAGCTGACTGGGTGATTGGCGGCCCAGCCCTTGGCCTGTTTTGGACAAAGCTGAAGCCAAAGGTGAGAATGTCATCATCCCAACCTGGCCAGGCCTATCATAGTTTATAGATAACAGCCATTATCGATTGATTGGAGAGGCTTGCACGCATGGACTCGTGTATAGAAAGCTCTTCCAAGACCAGAGCAAAGAACCCGAAAAAACAGTTCTTGAATAGGCCTCATCGATATCTCGTTGAGTACATGAAGCTAGAGGCTTCTATATTCTATATAGGAGTGGGGTTCCGTGGTCCCATACAAAATCACATGATTCTAGCCAATAGTTGTTCTTGTACTGGAAATATTGGTGTATTTAGCTAGCTCGTAGACTATCTTCGAGCATCACTCTTATAATTATCTTCTACGGGTCGTACGGGTCGGACAGTTTGTTTTACGGAAAGTTTACGGACGCATATTAGTTTTCACGGGTTTTAATAGGAAGCTTTACGGACATGGAATACAGTCTTTTCTTTGGTGTGTTTTAAGCATTGCGCTGAGCGTTGCCTTCGTCTTTGTTGCCATCTATTCCGTGGCTTCGGGCTTGTACGCTATTGTTGAGTATAACGTTCCTTTTCTCTCATATGCCCTCTCATTTGTCCTCTCATATTGTTGGACTCATTAATGGGTTTTCAACCCAGCTGAGTTCTTAGCTTTATATAAGTGGCAACTTGCCACATGGCAAATTGGTTCAGCTGCAATAATCAATGCCGTCAGGAACGCCGAACTGTTGTGTATATATAAGGGACCTGTAGTCCCACTACAATCTCTACATACAATAGTAGCAATTGATGAGTCTGTTCCTGAGATCCGCCCAACCTAGTTGCAAACGCAACAGCCGTCCTATCCGTTGTTCTGACGATCTTGCACTTGATGGCACATCCATCCTATCCCTCCACAATATAGCCCAATATCGAGGGTGAGGAATATATACTTCCTGTCACACTTTCTCGTGCTTGTGATATGAAGTAAAGAAAGCATGGAAACAGCCATTTAGCCCTGAAAAGGTCGTTTTCAGGAACAAACCTAGCTGAACTTCAAGTTCGCAACTTAATGTACAAGCCGCCTCGAGTGACTCACCCTAGGCACTCGAAGTCAATCTCAGCCCGTGTCTCGATATAAATTGGCTCCGCAAGAATATATATGCTTGAAACGCATTAATCAAATACCGCCAAAGAGGATATATAGTATATATCGACGAAAAGACCATGCATGCGACTTATCATGTTAGAAAGCCCAGTATATCGAGTAGCAAGACCAAATATCAACCGAGTAAAGAAGTTCTCCCGCATCTTTATACACGTAGAAATTCTCATATCCATTATCCGCTGTGCCTGCTCTCTGGTCGAGTCCCAAATCGTCTAACGTGGACCAATGGAGCGAGACGCCGGAATGGAAGGTTACTGAGACGGGAGTATTAGTAAGGCGTGGCCGGTAGGAGCAGTTTGGGGATGCTAAGACATACCAACGCCTCCATTCTCCCACTGCACATAACTGCCGTTCGTGACAACAATATAATCGTCCGGGCTTTGCCCAATATTCTTCCCTGGTACGAGATTCTTGTAGTATGCCATGCCGGACGAAAGGGAACCTTGAGTGTCGTTACAGTTAACAAAGTAGTTGCCGTCTACATCTACCGGATTGGCACGCGAGGGAGTAACAAAGGGGAGGGCAGTTGTCGAGGGCATTAGCGTCGAGGAGCTGATTGTTGCATTGGATGAGGAACTAGACGCTATGCCTGCTGAGCTCGTTGTAGCTGTGCTAGAGCCATCTGATCGTGTTGAAGTCGCAATAATAGTGGATGTAATTGATACTTGAGGTATGGAACTTGTTCCAGCTGGGCCAATAGACGCACTCGACTGACGGTTCCGTGTTCCAACCACTCCCCCCACCACTGCTCCAATAGCGACAAGGACAAGAATGGTAGCTAGTAACCAGAATATCCTTCTTGACAGGCCGAATATTTTCCACTTGGGAATTGGTGCTGGATCTAACTTCTCACCTTGCACTGGCGGTGGGAGCCTTTCTTTGTCGCCAAATGAATCGTAAAGCTGCAGACCGCCCGATTGGATATTCTCTGCATAATGAGGCGAAAGTTGGTGTTGTAGGCCTCCAGACTGCATGTTCTCGACGAGATTAGGGATGTGAAATTGAAGATTGTCGGATCGCATGTCCTCCACGGTTCCCCTTGAATTTTGCCATGACTGATGCAGAGTGACGCCTGTTGAATCAGCCATCTTGCCAACAAGTCTCGCAGAGGGGATATCCTCTTGCTCGACCCGGCTGCCTTTGGAATTGAAACGATAACGGTCATGACGAGCAAAGTAGCTGAAATTATGCGAGTTGGAGATGACATTATATTCATAGATGCAGGGTTTGCTAATTTCGGAAGACTCTACCAGGAGTGGTGTGGTGTTGCTGTAGTAGGGTATAGGATAAATTTAGGGTTTCAGCTAAATATAGAACAGAGCTACGCTGAGTCAGTTTAGACTCTGTCCGTGCCACTACTTACCGAGAACCACGTGATCTTATCAACGCATTCTAATCCTAATTAGGATAATGGTGTTGACTATTTCCTAATTAAATAAAGTGTGCTTATTGCCTAACTTGCCAGGTTCTACCGTGCCTCTTCTAGTAGGTGATATAGTGCGTGGGGTATTAAGAAGAACGGCCTGATTGTTACAATCTCCTTACTATACAGCTATGTTTTTTTAAAGATGCTGCTACCGTATTATCTGTCGTATAGGATCCCCCCTTAGCGCAAGACCCCCCTTTCTTATAAGACCATTTCCTGGCGTATCATTGAGGGTGGCAAAGTTTTATAAGACCATGGGCCTATATTAATAAGTCTTACATACGCGCAACCTGATTGGTCGATTTATAGTGTTAAGGTTCTCCCAGCTAGATGTTTACAGCCAAAATGTATATAAATTTTGAAAATACTAGGAAAAACAGCATAATAAATAAATAAAACTACATATTCCCATCCTCTATATCCTCGTCCCTATCAATATCGTCATCAAAGTCGGATTCATCGTCCTTATTAGGATCAAAACTATCCACCGAATCGACCCCTAAATCTGTAGTCACATCGTTCTCATCTTCCTCCTTAATTGTGATGCCCTCTGCCACTTCCCGCATAGTATATAAAAGATCCCTCTCGTTATCGTCGACCTCAATTGTATCTAAAACATCGTCATCAATTACAGCTGGGTTTTCTTCTATGCCTTCAGGTGCTTTTTCCCCGTCCCCAACAGTAATGTTTAGTAAGTCTCGTATCTTAAGGAGGTAATCTTCAAAGCCGTTAATAGCGAGGGATAGACTAACGTTCTTAAAGCATGCAATAATAGCATCTTTGTGCTCCAAGTGAACCCTCTTAAAGGCCTTTGCAACCTAGTAAGTTAAAAGGATCCGCCGATCACCAACTAACTACTTCCCTAACTCTTAAACCTCAAAGTTCTCCTTAATCCATAAGTCTTCGTATTCCTCAATATATGCCTTGATAATCTTGTTAATTAGAACGTTAAGAACTTGAATATAGCCTGTGCAACCTCCTGGAATAAGAGATAATGTGACCTTAAGCTTGGCCAATTCGTCTTGAAGCTGCTGTTGCAACTTGTCCTCCTTCAAGCGCGTTTCCTTCTCCTTTTAAGACTCCTCCTCCTTTGCCTTCTTCCCCTTATTTAAGTGTGGTTTGAATGCATTAAGAGCAAGGAATCGAGGTTCACTATCTCGAAGTGGATATGTAGAAGCAGTAGAGTACTAATTTTTAACCTAGTCGAGGAGGTTGGAAGTGCTAGTCCAGGCCTTCTTATTAAAAATAACAACAACTCCAAGGCGATACTTCTTATACTTTGCACGACAACGAGGATCTCCCTTTCCAGGCTTCCCTTTAAACATAAGAAGAGGCTTGCAACGCTGAACTCCATCTGCAAAGACTGCAATTTGAAGGGTACACTGCCGCTTGTCATGCCCACTCTTCTCCTCTTTGAGGCGGACTGTTCTGTCCCCCATTTTAGCATACGTACGACCTTTAAGGAACTCGAATGGGAGCGGTGATTGGTCTATATTGCAGATCTCAAACAGCTTGATACAACCAACAACTAGGACTTCAAGGCTACAAGGGATACAAATAATAGATTTGCCTTTAATTATAGTAAGTATTTAACAGTTGTATTAAATCCAATTACGGAGGACGGGCTCAAGTTCTTCTAGTAATTTTTGTGCTCTTTTAGTACTACAAGGAAGAGAGATATTATATCAACGACGAAACCTATTGTACTAGCTAGAGGAGAACTGGAACTCTAAGTACGTCTTCTTTCTAGTTGTATGAGTAATCACACAGGTTGGATAGAGCTCCTCATAAATCTTTTTAGCATGCTGAATCATCTATTTGTATGAGATCTTCCGTCCTTGTGCCCTAGCCTTCTTAAAGCGGTTATATAAGATATGTTCAAGCTCTAGTTCCCGGGCCCGAGCAGTCTGCTTCCAGGCTCGGAAAGTCCCCTCTTTTGGTTCTAAACTCTCTCCTTATTAGCCACCCAGCTACGTAATGTCTTTTAAGTGATCATAAGCTTTTTGGATGCAGATCGATTTGAGATTCGCTTATAAGTTCCGTCTTTGTTGAGCCTCTAAGTTGTTTGAAAGTAATTGATAACAGCTAACTTGTCCTCGTAAGAGTATTAGTATTGTTTTGTAGGAGTATAGTTGTCCTCCTCATCCTCGTCCTCCTCATCTTCTTCTAAATTGGGAAACCTTCCATTTGCAATGTCGATATCTCCAGGCTCACTAATGCCTTTATAGTCCTAGCTGAGACGAATAGTTGCAAAAAGCTCTAGCACCTGCTTCTCATTTTGTCTATTAATAAGACGTCGTCCTAAGACCGTATTTGCTTGGCCAGATGCTTTGGGGACTGGCCTATGGCGAGGTGTTAAAGGAGGTCGCTGGATACTGATGCCCCCATCTAAGGTACTTAATATAGTAGTCTGCCCTCTTTCTAGGGGCTGGTTGGGACGAGTAGCGGGCGTGGGAGGCATATTGATGAAGCAATTGCAATTGATGAAGTAATTAATGAAGCAATTGATGAGGGCGCAAAGCAGTGGGATAAGGAGATTTTTAAGGGGGTTGGCAAATTAGGGATCTATAACACTATATTAGAACCCCCCTAAGCTATAAGACCACGTCCAATCGTATCGCAATGTTAGGTAACGGGCTATAAGACCATGGTACTATACGACAGATAATACGGTACTTGACTTAGCAAACGAATTACTACAATATATAGCGAAAATATTAGAATTTGAGAGATACATTAACGCCTTCACTCGAACAAACCGCCGCTATTGTGGGCGCGAAGCCGTTGTCAAGCTGCTACTCACTACTAACCGAGTCGACATAAACGCTAAGGACAGCTAGTTGGGTCAGACGCCGCTATTAAGGGCTGCCCAGCACGGGCATGAGGCCGTTGTCAATTTGCTGCTCACAAAGTGTGTCGACCGAAACGCCAAGCACAACACCAGTCACACGTCGCTGTTGTGGGCGGCTGAGAAGAGTATGAGTGGATCGTCAAGCTGCTGCTCGCCACAGATAGCATCGACGCAGCCTCAAAAGATACCTGTAGTCGGACGCCGCTATCACTAGCGGCCGAGAAGGGGCACGAGGGGATCGTCAAGCTACTGCTCGCTATAGATGGCATCGACGCAGCCTCAAAAAATACTTACGGTCTGTTGGAATTTACAGCTCTATTGGTCCAACCTCAATATTGTAAGGACTCCCAATCTCCTAGGAAAATAGAGAGCTGGAGAGGCTGACATTATAGGAGGCTGGATATGCCTCAGTTTGTGCATAAATAGGGGGCCTACGGCCCACTTGGACCATGATCATTATCATCAATTAATTCTATTCAATGCTGCGCATCAAATCACCACTCTATTGCCTGTGATTTCAACACGGTCGGACGCCGCTGTGGCTTGCGGCCGACAATGGGCACCAGGCCAATGTGGGGCTATTACTAGAGGATGGGGTCACTGTTTATACTAAAGACAAAGAATATCAGACTATTCTGCAGGCGGTTGCTTACAACGGCTACAACATTCTACTACAATTACTCACAAGGAAGGAGATTAATTCGGATATCAGCGACGACATTTTTAAAGAATCATTACAACTTAGATGCATTAAAGGTCATATAGACGTCGTCCAACAGCTTCTATACTTGGGTGCAAACCCAAACAAGGCAGATGAGCATGGGTGGATACTATTATTATATGCTTTATAGTTTGGACAAGGCTAAATTTTGATCTACCTCTTATCAAATGGAGGAGATAGAGATTTGCTCTCACTTGTTAATACTAATCCGCCGAATTCATAGAGTAAGATCGACAAGTCTATCAAGTTAGAATTGGATAAGAATTCGATGTGTGTTTGATACATCGGTAAGTTAAAGATCTGCATCTCTCAATTTAAATTTTATGTCCTTACTAACGCGGATATTTTTGGAACGTTTGGATACCAAGGAAACTGGAGAACCTTCTGCTGCGCTCATTCTAGAAAATCACCCAGTCCCTCTTCAATCCGATAGCTTTTACTTTGAAATTTTAATTAGCGGTTACACAGGGGATGTTGAATTTAATGCTCCTTGGCGTATAGCTAACTTATAATATACAGTGAGATCGTGTTGGGCTACTACAGTAGATATACGTCTCTTAATTACTTTCCTGGATGGGCATCAGCCTCAAAACTGTCCAAGCCATGGCCGACCATGCTTCGAATTGTTTTTAAAATTCAGCAATCTAACTACCAACTAGGCATTTAAATTCTTATAAGAGATATAACCAGCAGCTACTGAAGAATGATCGCTTCTACCGACACGGGTCCCTCTTTTCCAAGCTCGCCGTGCATGAGTCCGTGGATATATGCTTCGCCGACTAACTCATATCTGCCGCCCGCGACCTGCCTAACGATGAATGGCACTGGAGAGTTTCGAACAAAGACTACGTTGTCACCAGGTTTAGCAGAGTTGGGCGCAAGTCCAAGAAGGCCGTTTTCAGTTGAGATGAGGCAACGATCACCGGCCACGCCACCCAATCGGCTCTGGAAAGGCGCCACTAGCGGGCTTTTGGTTGGCATGAAATATTGATCTTTTGAGGGATCCAATTGGAGGTATTCTTGATAATATAGATCCGCCTTTGCAACTATCGCTTCTCGACTTGGAAGTAATTCGGTCTTTGCAAACTCTTCATACAGCGTATTTTCGTCCCAGAAGTGTTCAGGGCTTGAGCCATGTATTCGGGAAGCAAGTAGAGCCATCGACATATGGTCTAAGGCAAAATGATAAAAAGATTCTGCTATATTTGCCGGAGCTGGATATTTCTCATCGTATGCATCCCCTATTAGTGTTCGCCAAAGTGCCTCGATTGGGTCTTGCTTCGTTGCGTATGGATAGGGTTTAGTTGAAACCACTTCTAACAGTGCTTGAAATGTACTATGGTGAAAGATTTCCCTCAGTGGAGCAGTGGTCTTCGAAATAGTCTCATATACAGATCCAAAAATTCTGATGAGAGGTGGCGACACTATTCGTTGATCTGAGCTGAGTTAACTCTGCCTCGTCAATGGAGATTATTTTGAGACCGAGTTTTTGGTGCCGAGACAAGGAATTCACACTAACCTCGATCATCGATATCACCCCAGTGCCTTGATGCATTATATGGACAATTGTGTCTCAATGGAGCCGAAGTCTTCGCAACACTGAAGTCAGGGACCCAGGAAGGCAGTTGTTGGAGGATCCTCTCCCTTCGATCCTCGACTTGAGAGAGCAGGGAAAGGCTGGAGGAATTTCGAAGTAGCAAAAGGCTAACTTTAATAAACGCTGTGGCAAAATCTTGACGATAGTCTGGATGTATCCAGTCGCGTGAGTCTGTTCCGTGTCGTACGATCTGTGAGGCAAGAGATAATGGTGCATATACTCGATCTCTAAGATCGGTAGCGCCAAGCTGACGGGAGTAAAAGATTGACATTTCTAGAAAGGCATATCGCTTATCCAAGGGATTGACAGCATTATAATATAATTCAAGGAATGGTTTTGCCTCAGGATGAACTGTTCTGGCCACGTCCAGTAAAGCGGATACACCGAGAAAATGTACACCCCGAAGGACTGCGCTGAAATCGGGGATCGACCAAGGCCCGCGAAGGTAAGTCTTAACCGGCGAAGGATCGGTATACACAACCGCATAATCAAGCCATTCAGAAACGGCCATGGTCGCCGAAAACTCTGTCAATACACTGTATTCGGGCCTTACTATTCCACAAAATAAATCGACTTCCTTGGCAAGAGTAACCTCTTGCAGAACCCAGACCCTGCTGAACCAGGTACGAGTAAAGAATTCCATGACGATTCTCCACTGACGTACATCTAGTGGGGATATTTTAGGGTCTGTGTGAGCATATAATCGAGGGTCATTGAACGGAAAGGTAGACGGCGTCGTCTCGGATTCTTCCCGGGCTTTTTTAAAAGCCCGGGCAATGGCGGAGATCAGAGTAACAGCCTCTCGCGTGTCATTGTCCTCTTTTCCAAGCCATACGATGACTCGATCCGCGTTCGAATAGATGTCACCCATGAATCCAACTTGTTCGCCTCGCTCGTCGATATTCCCCTGGTCTATGCAAATAGCATCAATCCAAAGATAGCCATGCTTTCCCAAGTCGCGAAACTGGTGAAGAGCATCGAAAAGGTTATTAGTGACTGCGAAACGCTTCTTGTTCAGGTATATGACGCGACCAGATTGTGATTCTGTCCGATTCTCGACCGTGCGTGTCGGACTGCCCCAAGTGTATGATAAGGCTTCATAATGGGGAGTATTCTTGGTTACCTCCGCTAATGAACAATGGATTTCACCCACCCCCCTGCGAATCTTCAGGAGCCTGATGCTCGTGCTCTTTGACAGAGGTTCGTACTTGTATGGCTCTATATCTGCGGCCGAGGCCTGAGTCGCCTGCCTTGATGCCCCCAAGTGTAATAACTGGACGCGAGCCCGAAGGCGCATTAAAGGTTCACGCAATAGGTTTGGCATTATGATGATAATGAGAACAAATATAAAAAGAACGAGCCAAAGATGTTGCAAAGGTACCGTACTAATTGCTGTATAAGACCTGACGTTGTAACTCAATTTTCTGCCTGAGGATAGAATAGAACCTGGTCTTATACGGAAATTAGGGTCTTATACGCCGATATGGGGCTAAGAATAGAGGTTTTAGTGCAAATGACGGCTTGAACAGCTTGTAAATGTGTATCTATTAATCTTATATGTGTATCTATAGCCAATAAA
>Ga0335074_10016157_pt1 | contig 10507 bp, 9 predicted proteins | sample Lox_Sample_23_FD_206715 | JGI IMG/M metagenome (GOLD analysis project Ga0335074, IMG submission 206715) | Soil microbial communities from Loxahatchee National Wildlife Refuge, Florida, United States - Lox_Sample_2.3 | ecosystem: Environmental > Terrestrial > Soil > Wetlands | place: USA: Florida...
CGCTCGGTGTCGCGGATCAATAGATGGACGCGATCGGGGCCGATGCTTCGCACGAGGGCGAACAGCCAGCCTTAGCCCCCTTTGCCGGCCGCCAGCCAACCATGAGCGAGAAGCTCGAACGCACCTTCGTCGCCCTCGATCATGATCAACGATTCGCGGATTTCACCATTGTGTCGCAATTGAAACTCATCATGTGCGACCGGCATTGGATCCTCCCTTTGCGCTGCTGGTAAGGTACGCTGCCGCCGCTGTTGACGCGTTGATCTGAGTCAGCGGGATCACCATGCATCCACGGCACCTGTTCACAATCCTGGTCAAAGGCGATCCTGATGTGTCGGATGATTAATGAGGCAGAGTGCCCCCGGATCAAGGGCGGTCGCCCGGTCGCGCCATGTGATGGCGCGAGCGGGCCCGAGAGACACTCAGAATGAACGCGTCCCCCGCGCGTGATCTCCCAGACGCGCTTGGAGCACTCAGCGAGCTTGCGCTCGACCTGCGCTGGACGTGGAGTCATGAGGCGGATGCCCTTTGGCAGCGAGTCGATGCGGAGACCTGGGACCTCACCCGCAACCCGTGGGTCATCCTCCAGAACGTCTCAGCCGAGCGGTTGCACACACTGGCGGCAGATGCGGTTTTCGTTGCCGAACTCGAACGCGTCGCGGCCGCCCGCCGAACCTATCTCGAAACCCCGGGATGGTTCGGAGGCGCACACGAGCTTTCGGCATTGTCCGGTGTGGCCTATTTCAGCATGGAGTTCGGCCTCGGCGAGGGGCTGCCGCTCTATGCAGGAGGGCTCGGTATTCTCGCTGGCGACTTCCTCAAAACGGCGAGCGACCTCGGCTTGCCAGTAATAGGCATCGGCCTGCTCTATCAAGAGGGGTATTTCCGGCAGATCATCGACGCTTCCGGTGCGCAACATGAGGCTTATCCGTTTAACGATCCGGGTTCGATGCCGATCCAGCCGGCGCCAGGTGCGGATGGTAGGTGGCTGCGCATTCACCTCGACTTGCCCGGCCGAACCCTCCAGCTGCGTGTTTGGCAGGCGTTGGTCGGGCGCATCAAGCTCTATCTCCTCGACGCCAACGATCCGCTCAATAGCCCCGCTGACCGAGGCATCACCGGCAGGCTTTACGATGCAGGCCTCGAGATCCGAATAGTGCAGGAGCTCGTCCTCGGTGTGGCCGGCTGGCGGGTCGTGGAAGCGCTCGCTCCCGAGGTCGAGATCTGCCACCTGAACGAGGGTCATGCTGCCTTTGCCGTCATTGAGCGCGCGCGCTCCTATATGCGGCGCTATGGCCGGTGCTTTTGGGACGCATGGTGGGCGACACGAGCTGGAAACGTGTTCACCACCCATACCTCGGTAGGTGCCGGGTTCGACCGGTTTCCGGTCGAGGTACTCGGCAAGTACCCGCGCTATCTCGAAGATTTCCTTGCCGAAGCGAATATCGAGCTGGACGAACTCATGGCGTTGGGTCGCGCCCATGCCGACAACGCGGGCGAGCCATTTAACATGGCATACCTGGCAATGCGCGGATCGCTGATGAGCTTCGGCGTCAGCCGGCTGCACGGCGACGTCAGCCGTCGGATCTTTCAACCGCTGTTTCCACGCTGGCCGCAGGCCGAAGTACCAGCTGGGCATGTGACTAATGGCGTGCATGTTCCAAGCTGGGATTCGCCGCACGCCGACCTGCTGTGGACCAGGGCTTGTGGCAAGGAGCGCTGGCGAGGCTTGCCGGATGCGCTTCCAGCGCTGGTTTTGAACCTCACCGACGAAGAATTGTGGGCGATGGCCGGCGACGAGCGACAGACTCTGGTTCGCAACGTGCGAGCCCGCCTGACCCGACAGCTCGGCAGCCGCGGTTATTCGCCCGAAAGCCTGTGTGAGGCTGCAAACGTGCTTGACCCGAACATACTTACCCTCGGCCTGGCACGGCGCTTTACCGGCTATAAACGTCCAAACCTGCTCCTCGAAGACCCACAGCGGCTTGCTCGCCTGTTGAACGACCCGGTACGGCCAGTCCAGCTCGTCCTCGCCGGGAAGGCCCATCCCGCCGACGAGGAAGGCAAGCGGATGATCCGCGAATGGATCGCTCTCGTGCAGCAGCCCGAGTTTCGCCGCCGGGTGGTTTTTCTGGAGGACTACGACATCGCCCTCGCCCAGGAGCTGGTGCAGGGCGTCGACGTATGGATCAACACCCCGCGCCGGCCATGGGAAGCATGCGGCACAAGCGGCATGAAGGTGCTGGTCAATGGCGGCCTCAACCTTTCGGAACGCGATGGCTGGTGGGAGGAAGCCTATGCCGCGGAGCTCGGCTGGGCAATCGATGACGGGCGGGAGTATCCGGAATCGGAGCGAGACAAAGACGATGCCGGATCGCTTTATTCGATCCTCGAAGGCGAGGTCGTCCGGGAATTCTACGCACGGGATGAAACCGGGCTACCGCGGCAATGGCTTCAACGCATGCGACGGAGCATGTCGGCGTTGACGCCGACCTACAGCAGCAGCCGAATGGCCTGCGATTATGTCGAAAGGTTCTATCTCGTCTGCGCTGCCGAGCTGCGGCGACGCACCGCCGACGGCGGTGAGCCGGCGCGGGTCATGCGCGACTGGGAAGTCCGCCTCAGGCAACATTGGCCCGGGCTCCACATTGGGGATGTCAGCCTTACCCAGGATGACGGAACTTGGCATCTATCGGTGCCGGTGTATCTTGGCGAGATTGGCGCGGACGAAGTTGCAGTTCAACTCTATGCTGACCCGCGTGGCGGCGGGGCACCCTTTCTTGGGGAACTTCGCCGCGGCGAAGTGATCCCCGGCACCACAAACGGTCATATATACATGGGATCTGCGCCGGACACCCGCCCTGCCGAAGAGTTTACTGTCCGGATCATCCCCGCCCATTCGGGTGTGCGGGTCCCGGTCGAGCTTCCATTGATCTTCTGGCAAAAGTGAGCCGCTCCCGGTCCGGATCAGGGGCCGGAATGCACCGAGGTAATTCGAGCAGATTGTCGTTCGGGGGCTTGGCTCGGCGCAGTTGGGGCATGGCCAACAAAGCTCGGATGCGATCCTTGGTTGCCGGGTGATCGCGAAAAAGCGATGGCACGCGCGGCACTGCAGTCTTCGAAAAGCGGTCGCCCAGCAGCATCTGCTCCTGGCGACGCATCGCGACGAGGGCCGAGGCCAAGCCGCAGGGGTCGCCGGTTAATTCGGCAGCTTCGAGATCTGCCTCACACTCGCGAGCCCGCGACAAGGCGAGCTGCATGAGGCTCACGCCGAGCGGCGCGGCAGCGAGCACCAGCAAGGGGGCGATCCGAAAGCTTGACACTGAGACGGCGCGCAGCAAGAGACCGAATACCACGAGAAGAAACGCGATCTGCGACAGCATTCGCGTCAGCCTGGTCACGACAGTCGCGAGTTGCATCAATGCGGTATCGCCATTGCGTACGTGAACGATCTCGTGCGCAATTATTCCCGTGATTTCGCGGGCTGTCATCGCATCGATCAATCCCCTCGAGAGGACGATTGTGGCCGCCCCATCGCCTCCTATGGTGAAGGCGAGCGGAGACTGCTGTCCGACCCAACACATAAGCGGCACTCGGTCGAGACCTGCGCGCCGGCAGAGCGCATCAAGGATCTCGTACAGCGCGGGCGCTTCCCAGCGCGCCACCGGGCGAGCTCCGATCGCGTGCAGAACGAGGCCGGGAGGCGTTCGCCGCAGGAGTACCAGCATCACGGCGCTGACCATCAGGCCCCATAGAATTCCCTCCCACTCGTCAATCATCCACCCGCAATAGGAGAGAAGCGCTGCCATTGCGACCAGCAGAAAGCCCGAATGAATCCGACTGCGCCTGCGCCGACGGTCACTTTCAACGCTCATCGCGGCCCCATGTCTAGAGTCACCACCTCAACACCGGCTGATTTCGGGCTTCGTTTCCGCACCAGATGCCGATCTACGAGCATCGCCAATACTCTGTCCGTCTGACCGGTCAGCCTTGATCCAGGTCAATTGCTCCACGACGTTCCAATTAAGGAGGCCTTGGTTGAATTCCGCTTTACGGAGCCATGGATGCTCGCTGCCCTGATAAGGGCGGCTGTTTCCCCCGATGCGATAGAGCGAGGTTCTGGTGCGATTGGTTGGGCGCCCCGGGCCACATTGGCCTAATCTTATTCCGTCGCTATAGCCAGCGAGCCGGTGAAGCGCCCCCGCACGCGCTGATCGCGTTATATAAGGCGATCCGCGCCTTGACCCGCGCCCGCATCGCCATATCGCACCTTCAGAAACTCCGGCTCGTGATCCGGCGAAATGCCCGAGGCGGGCTGCGGAGTACCTTGTGATCCCCAGCCGCGACGGTGGCGCCTCGACGGTTGATTTCTATCTCTCCGGCGAAGTCTTCCTTAGAAGAGCGCTGACAACGCTGTGCCGGAGCCCTGCGAGAAGGCGCAGCTTCCATTCACCTTCGCCTATGCGCCGGATTAAAGTGGTGATTTTGAAGATCGCCGGCATCGCTTGACCTGGATCAAGGCACCGGCCTGTCGGGAAACTGACACTGCCATGACAATTCCAGTCGAGGGAACAAGCCATGGCAGTACGTGTTGCAATTAACGGTTTCGGCCGCATCGGCCGGCTGATCCTGCGGGCGGTGCATGAAACCAACTGCAACGAGGTCGAGGTGGTGGCAATCAACGACCTCGGTCCGGTCGCAACCAACGCTCATCTTCTCAAATACGATAGCGTGCATGGTCGTTTTCCCGGTGAGATCGCCAGCGGGGACAACTGGATGGATGTTGGGTGCGGCAAGATCATGGTCACCACGGAGGGTGACCCAAGAGAGCTACCTTGGCGCAATCTCGGCGTCGATGTGGCGCTCGAATGCACCGGCGTCTTTACCAAGCGAGCCGCCGCCGCAAAGCACCTCGAGGCGGGAGCGAAACGCGTGATCGTCGCGGCGCCCACCGACGGCGCCGATATGACGATCGTCATGGGGGTCAACCATCATGACTTGACGCCCGCGCACAAGGTGATCTCGAACGCCTCGTGTACGACGAACTGCCTGGCTCCGGTGGCCTTCGTGCTGCAACAGGGCATCGGTATCGAGCGCGGCTACATGACGACCATCCACGCTTATACCGGCGACCAGAACACTGTCGACACGCTGCACAAGGATTTGCGTCGCGCGCGCGCAGCGGCGCTGTCCATGATCCCGACCTCAACCGGTGCTGCAAAATCCGTTGGTCTTGTCATGCCGGTGCTGAAGGGACGGCTCGACGGCACTGCGATCCGCGTGCCCACGGCGAATGTCTCGCTGATCGATTTTAAATTCGATGCTGCCCGCGAGACCTCGCGCGAGGAAATCAACTCGCTGATGGAGAAAGCAGCGGATTCGGACCGGCTGCACGGCGTGCTCGGTGTCAACAAGGCCCCCACAGTGTCGGTCGATTTCAATCACGACCCACACAGTGCGGTGTTCGATATGACACAGACGCAGGTCCTCGACAAACGCTTCGTTCGTGTCCTCGCCTGGTACGACAACGAATGGGGCTTCTCAAATCGTATGGTCGAGGCCGCGGCCTATCTTGGGCGATTTGAGTGAGCGGCTGAACCAGCTGCTGCATAGCCCTCTTCGATCACCCAGAGAGGTCAATAATTCCATGCCGAGATTTCGCACCCTCGACGAGATCGCCGTCCGCGGTAAGCGGGTGTTGCTGCGCGCCGATCTGAACGTACCGGTCAAGGATGGCGTCGTCACCGACGCCACCCGGATCGAGCGGCTCGCGCCGACAATCGAGGCGCTGATCGAGAAAGGCGGCAAGGTGGTCGTGATGTCCCATTTCGGGCGGCCTAAAGGGAAGAGGGACCCCGCCTTCTCCCTCCGGCCGGTGATTGCGCCACTGAGCCAGGCGATCGGTGGCCGCGATGTTATCTTTGCCGAGGATTGCATTGGCGAGGAAGCAAAGCGAGTCGTGGCGCAGCTGCAGCCGGGCGAGGTTGCTCTGCTCGAGAATCTTCGTTTCCACAAGGGAGAGGAGGCGGACTCGGTCGATTTCGCGCGGGCGCTTGCCGAACTAGGCGACGTCTATGTCGACGATGCCTTCTCCGCGGCGCACCGGGCGCACGCCTCGATCGACGCGCTCCCCCGGCTGCTGCCCAGTGCTGCGGGGAAGCTGATGCAGGCCGAGCTGACGGCTTTGACCACCGCGCTTGAGAAGCCGGTGCCGCCGGTTCTGGCACTGATCGGTGGGGCGAAGGTGTCGACCAAGCTTGACCTCTTGCGCTTTTTGATCGGCAAGGTCGATATCCTCGTAGTCGCCGGGGCGATGGCGAACACCTTTCTCTTTGCCGAAGGTCGTGAAATCGGCCACTCGGTTGCCGAACGCGCCATGGCCGAGAGCGCACGCCACATCCTAACCCTGGCCCGCCAACGGAACTGCCGTGTCCTCCTGCCCGACGACGCGCTTGTGGCGTCCACCCCGGAGCTGGGTGTTGCGGTCCGGACAGTCGGGATAGCGGCGGTTCCGAACGATATGATGATTCTCGACATCGGTCCCGCGACCGTAACGCGCATCGCCGCTCTTCTGGGTGAAGCGCATACCCTCGTGTGGAACGGGCCGCTTGGCGCGTTCGAAACCCCGCCTTTCGATCGCGGCACTATGGCCGTGGCGACCAAGATCGGCGAGCTCACTCGCGCAGGCAAGCTGTTCAGCGTCGCCGGCGGCGGCGACACGGTAGCCGCGCTCGACGCAGCTGGGCTGGCGGACGAGCTGACGTACGTTTCGACAGCGGGCGGCGCCTTCCTCGAATGGCTGGAAGGTCGCGAATTGCCCGGAGTTGCGGCCCTCGCCGCAGCGTGTGCGGACCAATAACGCGCGTATATCGGAAGCAAAATGTGCCCCGGCGTAAAGGAGGAGCGTGATGAAGGCGTCGGATATCATGACCGCCGAAGTCGTCTCGATCCGACCGAATGCCGCCATTGAGGAGGCCATTCGTCTGATGCTCGATCACCGGATCAGCGGCCTGCCGGTGGTCGACGATAGCCGCAAGGTCGTGGGTATGCTGACAGAGGGCGATTTATTGCGGCGCGGCGAGATGGGGACTGAGCGGCATCGCCCGCGCTGGCTCGAATTTCTGCTCGGGCCGGGTCGGCTCGCCGACGAATATGTCCGGACGCACGGACGCAAGGTCGGCGAGATCATGACGGAGCATGTCGTCAACGCAACAGAAGATACCCCGCTCTATGACATCGTGCAGATGATGGAGCATCGTCATGTTAAGCGTCTGCCGGTGCTGCGCGGTGGCGTCCTCGTCGGCATCATCAGCCGCGCCGATTTGATGCGAGCCTTAGCTCGGTCGGTTGGCAAAAATAGTGCCTTAACGTCTCTCGATAACGAGATCCGCCAACGCCTTCTTTCCAAGCTGGAGAGAACAGCGTGGGCGCCGCGTGCGGGTATTACAGTCGTGGTGAAGGACGGGGTCGTCGAGCTCGACGGGGTGATCCTCAACGAAAAGGAGCGTGAGGCGCTGCGCGTAGCCGCCGAAAATGTCCCGGGGGTCAAAGCCGTATGCGATCGCCTCGTTTGGGTTGAGCCGGTTTCGGGGACCGTCATCGATGCCCCCTGAGGAGCACTGCAGCGCCCGCTGTGCTGTAGACGACTGGATCGCATAACAATCCTGACAAGCCACTGAGCTCAAGGACGATCATCACTCAGGTCTGATTTTTCTAGCGCCGCTCATCACGGAACAGATGACGCCAGGAACAGTATTTCGGGCGAGCGCGAAATGCGTGGTTCCGGAAAACAGCGAAGCACGGACCACGGAGATTGTGGGCGGTGTTCCATGATTTCCGATTTCCTGACGTATCTTTACCAACTGCCCGTCTGACAAAAATTATATGGAGTTAAAAGAGACATGATTCCGCTCGAGGATGAATCACGACGCCCTTCTCGTTTTCCTGTCGTCACTGCGCTGATCATCGCGTTGAACCTTCTGGCCTTCCTACTGGAGCTAATGAATGGCGATGCGTTTGTGATCCGATGGTCAGTTGTCCCTGCTGAGATCCTTGCCGGCCATCACTTGATCACAATTCTGACCGCACTGTTCATGCACGCGAGCTGGTCACACATTCTTGGCAACATGGTGTTCCTTTGGGCGTTTGGCCCGGAGATCGAAGATTCAATGGCTCCATCGCGATACGTGGTGTTTTACCTTGCTGGTGGAGTTGTGGCGATGATGGCGCAGGTAGTAGCCGACCCCGGCTCTACGATTCCTAATCTGGGCGCGAGCGGAGCGATCGCAGCTGTGATGGGGGCGTTTCTCGTAACTTACCCACACGATAAGATTCGCACGGTTTTATTCATCGGCTGGTTCGTCCGCATCACATTGATGCCAGCTGCGCTCCTGATCGGGTTTTGGTTTCTTGTCCAGCTTCTCAATTTTGGCGTAGTTGCGGACGTGCAGTCGGGGGGTGTGGCCTATTTGGCTCACATTGCGGGCATCATTTTTGGAGTCGTCACGGTACGTTTATTCGAGGAACCGCGGCGGGTCGCCTAATAACCGGGCGACGACAGATCGCTCCTTGAATCGCTCAGGGACCGCCACACTGCCGTCGTTGTACGCTGCAGCAAAAGAACCGCGGATCCTGGGGGCGGACGTAGACGTGATTGACCCAGATCAAAGCCAAATTCGGCCGCCGTGCTCATGATATTTGCCAGATGCGGATCATCTTGTCTGAGGTCTGATCGAGATGCGACGACCTGGTTCATCGGACCGCCGAAAGGAATGCGTAATGACAGGAAGATTGACATGAAGGCTCTCGTCTACCAAGGGCCGGGGAAGAAGGCGGTCGAGGAGCGTCCGGTTCCCGAAATTGCCACGCCGACCGACGCCATCGTCAAGATCGCCAAGACCACGATCTGCGGTACTGACCTGCACATCCTTAAGGGCGACGTGACGACTTGCGCGCCGGGCCGCATCCTCGGCCATGAGGGCGTGGGCGTTGTCGAGAGGATCGGAGCCGGGGTTACCGGGTTTAACCCGGGTGATCGCGTCCTTATTTCCTGCATTTCGGCATGCGGCAGATGCGAGTATTGCCGCAGAGGCATGTACTCCCATTGCACCTCCGGAGGCTGGATCCTCGGCAATCAAGTCGATGGCACGCAGGCGGAATACGTGCGCACACCCCATGCCGATACCAGCCTTTATAAGCTTCCCGATGGTGTCGATGATGAGGCGCTGGTCATGCTGAGCGACATCCTTCCCACCGGTTTCGAATGCGGCGTGCTCAACGGCAAGGTCCAGCCTGGCAACAGCCTTGCTATCGTCGGCGCCGGGCCGATCGGTTTGGCAGCCTTGCTAACCGCCCAGTTCTATTCTCCAGGCGAGATCATCATGATCGATCTCGACGATAATCGGCTCGAAGTAGCAAAGCGTTTCGGCGCCACGGCAACAATCAATGCCGGTAACGGCAACGCCGCCGAAGCGGTTATGAAGAAGACCGCGGGCCGCGGCGTCGACACCGCGATCGAGGCGGTAGGCATACCGGCGAGCTTTCTCACCTGCGAGGCAATCGTGGCGCCCGGCGGCACTATTGCCAATGTCGGGGTGCACGGCGTGAAGGTCGACCTCCATCTGGAGCGCCTCTGGTCGCAGAACATCACCATCACGACCCGGTTGGTCGATACCGTCACGATGCCGATGCTGCTCAAGACGGTGCAGTCTCGAAAGATCAATCCGCAGCTGCTGATTACTCACCGTTTCAAGCTCGATCATATACGGGACGCCTACGATACTTTCAGCAACGCTGCAAGCAGCCAGGCTCTAAAGGTAATCATTGAGGCTTGACTGCAGTTGAAGAGATGTCGATGATCCAGATCGAGGAATGCTTCGGATGATTGCACGCGACGTTATGACCCGCGCGGTCGTGTCGGTGACTCCCGACGTGCCCGTCCGCCAAATCGCACGGCTTCTTCTCAATAAAGGGATCAGCGCGGTGCCGGTCATCGATAGCAATGGGGTGCCGGTCGGAATGGTGAGCGAAGGCGATCTGATCGGCCGTGACGAGGCGGCGCGCGAAGCACGCCGCGACTGGTGGCTGGCGCTTCTCGCCGAAGGCGAAACGCTCAGTTCCGAATTTCTCCGGTATCTTCGCTCTCCGGAATCCGTGGCGCATGAGATTATGTCTACGCCGGTCGTGACGGTGGACGAAAAAGCCGAGCTCGGCGAAATAGCCCGTCTGCTTGCTGCCCATCGTATCAAGCGGGTCCCAGTCGTCCGGAATGGACGCGTCGTGGGCGTCCTGAGCCGCGCCGACCTGCTTCGCGGTATGCGATAGGCCCAGACCGCGGGCAGTTAAAATCACCATTACCGAGGCTTCGGTCCAAATTTACTGACGTTTCATCATTCGCATCCGGCGGTCAGCGAGAGCTGGTTTGACGCCTGCCTTTTTGAAACCTCGTTCGCTCTTCCGGCTTGCGCCGGTGCACGAACGGCGCAACCAGAGTGGGCAAGAATGCCGC
>Ga0335074_10016158_pt1 | contig 10506 bp, 5 predicted proteins | sample Lox_Sample_23_FD_206715 | JGI IMG/M metagenome (GOLD analysis project Ga0335074, IMG submission 206715) | Soil microbial communities from Loxahatchee National Wildlife Refuge, Florida, United States - Lox_Sample_2.3 | ecosystem: Environmental > Terrestrial > Soil > Wetlands | place: USA: Florida...
TTCACGACGATGTCTGAGACCCGCGAGGCTTTGGCTTCGAAGGTCTTGCTTTCATCCTGGCGGCGGCCGAAGAGTTTTGCGAGCTGCGCGCCCGCGACGTTGAAACGCTCGACCATCAGGCTGTTCATCGCGGCGGTGAGGTTGTAGCTTTCGCGCGTGATTTCCTGGAGCTTGCGTCCCCACAAACGCGCGGGAAAGATGAAGAGCGGGAGCAGGATGAGGGCCCCGAGAGTGATCTGCCAGCAGAGGACGAACATCGCGGCGAGGACGAGCACCACGGTAATGATGTTGCCGACAACGTTGGACAGGATGTCGGTAAACGCGGTCCGCGCACCGGAGACGTCGGTATTCAACCGGCTCACGAGAGCGCCGGTCTGCGCTCGCGTGAAAAAGGCCAGCGGCATTTGCTGAATGTGCTCGAAGAGCTTGGTGCGCAGCGAGAGAACGATGCGCGCGCCGACCGTCGCCGAGAGAAATGACTGGGCGACCCCCAGCGCGGCGTCGAAAATGCCGAGAATGCCCACCAGAACCGCAAGGCGTACGATCAGCGGCGCATTGCCTTTGAGAATGCCGTTGTTGATGATGTCGCGAAAGATCAGTGGATTGACGATGCCGACTACGGCATCCACGATCACCACTGCCAGAAAGAGCGCGAGAAGCCACGAATAGGGCAGCGCGAATCGCAGCATGCGTTTTGCGGTCCCGGGGCGAACCGTTTGCTTCACCACTGATGCGTCCTGTCCAAAGGAGCGCATCGAGCTCATCATTCCCGCCATTCCCATCGTGGATTCCCTCGGCTTGGCCGATTATGGTGGCACAATTCAGACACGGCCGCACGTACCGTCTAAACAATAGGCGCACGTCCCGATCCTTGGCCGCTCGCATAGTTTGAGAACTCTCGGCGCTGTGGTAAGAATAGTGGCCATGTGCAAGGCGCCGGCCCGCCGAATGCCAAGGCCATCTCTCGCTTCTTCGATTGCGGTGCTTCTCTTCGCCTCCGCGTTGATTTGCGGCTGCGGAGGAGGCGGAAGCGGAAGCAGTTCCTCGGGCGGTTCGGGCGGCACAACGCAGTATCCACAGCCGCCGGCGGGCTTCGCATTCCTCACCCAAAGCGACGTGATGACGGTCGTGCAAACCGCCGCCGCGACGGCCAATTCCAGCACCATGGCGATTGCGGTGACGGATCGCCTCGGGAACATTCTCGCCGTATGGGAAGGCGCGAGCATGCCGGCGACTTCCACCGGAAACTTCGGGCAGGCCGTGCCGACAGGGGAACTCGCGGTCAATCTCGCTCGCACCGCTTCGTTCTTCAGCAACGATCAGGCGCCGCTTTCGTCGCGCACGGTGCGCTACATCAGTGGCATTCATTTTCCGCCGGGCATCGCCAACACGCCCAACGCCGCGCTTTACGGCATCGAGAATACGAATCGCGGCTGTTCGCTATCGCCCAATTACCTGCCGGGACAGGCGATCCCTCCCGCGACGACGATCAGCGGGTCGCCGAGCCGACTGGGCGTGATCACAGGCAAAGCGGATGTAGATGACAGCGACCCGAACGCAGTGAATCCAGGCGGCGTGCCGATATTCAAGGCGGGGCACATTGTGGGAGGTGTCGGAATCGCAGGTGTGCCGCTCGATGTGGCGGAGTTTGTAGCGTACACGGCGGCGGGGCTGATTGGCGTGCCGTCGGCGAGCGCCGATGGGATTGGCTTTCAGCCGCTGCCGGCACCCGGCGAAGTAGTGATCGACGGAATCGCGCTGCCGTTTGTCGACAACACCACGGCACCCGGCGATTTGACGCCGGCGACGGGCTCGTTCGATGCGACGCGATACGTTTCGGGACCGATTACCGATCCGATCGCTGGTCCCACCCCAGAGGGTTATCTGGTGGCGGCGACGAATGGGCCGCTGGGCGGCCTCAGTGCGAGCGCGGTGAACAGTATCATCATGAACGCGGTGAGCACAGCCGACCAGACGCGCGCGCTGATCCGGCTTCCGCCCGGCGCCCGCGCGCGAATGGCGATTGCCGTGAGCGATCTGGACGGCACGATCATCGGGATGTACCGAATGCATGATGCCACCGTTTTCAGTATCGATGTGGCCGCAAGCAAAGCGCGCAACGTGATCTACTTCAGCGGGCCGAATCGCACGCCGGCCGATCTGCCCGGGGTGCCGATGGGAACGGCTGTGACGAATCGCACGATCGGATTTGGAGCCCAGCCGCTCTATCCGCCTGGCATCAATGGATCGTCGCCCGGGCCGTTTTTCTCGCTCTACACGCAGGACGTTGCGAATCCTTGCACGCAAGGCGCTGACCCGCCGGGGCCTCCGGGACCAAATCCGAATCAGAGCGGGATCGTCTTTTTCCCGGGTTCGGAGCCGCTGTATGTAAATGGCGTGCTCGTAGGCGGCCTCGGCGTCAGCGGCGATGGCGTGGATCAAGATGATTACGTCACGTCGGGCGGCGCGGCAGGGTACGAGGCTCCCGCGAATATTCGGGCCGATCAGATTGTGGACGATGGCGTGCGCCTGCCGTTCTTGCATTTCCCGCGCAATCCGACGGACTAGGAAGCGGGTAGGCAAAGCAGCAGGGGAAGAAGTGCCAACCGGGACCTGCCTGCCGCAGGCGGGGACTGACTTCCCACGGATTTCAGCCTTCGCGCAATTTATGACTGGCCAGGTTGCCCAGGCCGTCGTACGCCGCGTATTTGTACATCTCCGAGAGCGTGGGGAAATTGAAGACGAACGCGATGAAGAGATCGATCGTGCCGCCCGCCTCGAGCACGGCCATCCCGGTGTGAATCAATTCTGTCGCGCTTTCGCCGATGATGTGCACCCCGAGCAGCTTGCGATCGTTGCGCCGGAAGATGAGCTTCAGCAAACCGGTTGTGTCGCCAACCATCGAGCCGCGCACATTGTTTGCGTAGTGCGCGCGGCCTGCTGCGTAGTCGATTTTGTGCTCCCGGCAGGACTCTTCCGTTTCGCCCACCGCGGAGATTTCCGGGATCGTGTAGACGCCCATTGGCAACTGCGAAGCGAGGCGCTTTTTGTAATCGAAGCCGAAGGCGTGGCAGACGGCCACCCGACCCTGTTCCATCGAGGTGGAGGCGAGGGCGGGGAAGCCGATCACGTCGCCGGCGGCGTAGATGTGAGAGAACGACGTTTGATAGGACTCGTTCACATCGATATAGCCGCGTTGATTGAGCGCGAGGCCGATCTTTTCCAGGGCCAGTCCTTCGACCGTTCCGCGGCGGCCTGCGGCGAAGAGCGCCGCATCGGATTCGAGAATTTTGCCCGATTTGAGCTGCAGGCGCGCGCCGTTCGCGGCGCGCTCGGTTTTGGCCACCCGTTCTTCGAGGTGGCACTCGACGCCGAGCATCGAGAGGCGTTCGCGCAGCAATTTGCTCAGTTCAGCATCGAGAAACGGCAGAAGGCGGTCGCGGCCATCGACGAGCGATACTTTCACTCCGAGCGCCGTGAAGATCGAAGCGTATTCGCAGCCGATTACACCGCCGCCCACGACCACGAGGCTCTGCGGCAGGCGGTCCATTTGCAGGATCGAGTCAGAATCGAAAATCGATTTGTCGTCGAACGGAATTTCGGCCGGGCGGTGCGGGCGGGAGCCGGTGGCGATCAAAATCACGTCGCCGCGTAACCTCACGGAAGAATTCTTGGGCGACGCCACAGCAACCGTGTGAGCGTCCTCGAAAGAGCCGGTGCCCCAGAAAACGTCGACGTGATGCGCAGCGAGATTCTTCTTAATCTCCGCGCGCTCCAGATCGACCAAAACGTTCTTCCGGTGGGTAAAGCCTTCGACGGTGAGCCCTTCGCGCAGCGAATAGTCGATACCGTACAGGCCGCGCTGCTTCAGGCCGGAAAAATAGAGCGCCGATTCGCGCAGGATTTTGCTGGGGATCGTCCCCGAATTCACGCAAGCGCCGCCCGGCTCGGCTTCCGATTCGACGAGCGCGACACGCTTTCCGAAATACGCGGCTTGCGCCGCCGCTTTCTCTCCCGCTGGGCCGGAACCGATCACCACCAGGTCATATGACTGCACAAGGAGCCTCCGAATTTCGGACTGCGATTCCTTCATCCCGCGTCTACCGCCATTCGTCGATCAGGTTGGCGACGAGAGCCGTCCAGCCGGTCTGGTGGCTCGCACCGAGACCGGTGCCCGTGTCGCCGTGAAAGTATTCGTAGAAGAGCAGATGATCGCGCCAGTGCGGATCTTGCTGCATTTTCTTTGCGTCGCCAAACACGGGCCGTGCGCCGGACGAATCGCGACGGAAGATACCGATCATGCGGCGGGCGATCTCCTTCGCCATGGCATGCGGCGTCATCCGCGAGCCGTTTCCGGCGGGCACCGCCACGGCAAAGTCCGGACCGAGCGCGGCGCCGAACTTCATCAGCGATTCGATGATTAGGTACGTCGTCGGAAACCAGATCGGCCCACGCCAGTTCGAATTTCCGCCTTTGATGCCAACGTCCGCTTCAGCCGGCGCGTAGTGCACCTCGCTTTCCCCGAAGGCGAACGGGTGGCGCTCGTGGTATTTCGAAAGGCTGCGAATGCCATGCGGCGAGAGGAACTCATCGGGATCGAGCAGGCGCTCTAGAATCCGTGAGAGCTGGTGGCGGTCGAGAATCGAGAGGACGTGGCAGCGCACGCCACCGCGCGTCTCCGAGTAGCACGCGCTGCCGACAAGATCGGGGCGGCTCTTGATGAACCAATTGATGTTGCCGGGAAAATGCGCGAGGTGCTTGAATTCATCTTCGCGCAAGAATTCGATCGCGAACATCGGGATCAGACCGACGAGCGAGCGCACCTGGAATTTGTGGAAGTCGCCGTTTGGATAGCGCAGGACATCGTAGAAGAAGCCCGCGTCTTCGTCCCACAGCTGGTAATCGCGGCCGCCCATCTTTTTCATCGCGGCGCCGATGCCGATGAAGTGCTCGAAGAATTTTACGGCCAGGCCTTCGTAGACGTTGTCCTCACGAGCCAGTTCGAGAGCGATGCGCATCATGTGGAGGCAGAAGAAACCCATCCATCCGGTGGCGTCCGCCTGCTCGAGGATCGCGCCGTCCGGCAGCTTGGCGCTGCGGTCGACGACGGTGATGTTGTCGAGCCCGAGAAATCCGCCCTCGAAAACGTTCAGACCGGAGCTGTCGACCTTGTTGACCCACCAGGCGAAATTAATGAGCAGCTTGTGAAACACTCTTTCCAGGAATTCGCGATCGGCCTTCTTCGCGCGCTTTCTTTCGATTTGATAAATCCGCCACGCCGCCCACGCCTGCACAGGCGGATTCAGGTCGGAAAACTCCCACTCGTACGCGGGTATCTGGCCGTTGGGATGCTGGAACTGCTCGAAGAGCAGCACCCAAAGGTTTTGCTTGGCGGTACGCGGATCGACGAGCGCGAGCGAGACGCAATGAAACGCGAGATCCCAGGAAGCGAACCAAGGATACTCCCACTTGTCCGGCATGGTGAGCACGCGCATGGAATTCAAGTGGCGCCAGTGCACGTTGCGAATATGTTTGCGCGATTCCGGCGGCGGGCAGCGCGGGTTATCGCCGTCGAGCCAGAGATTGACGTCGAAGAGGTACGCCTGCTTGTTCCACAGCATCCCGGCGAGCGCCTGGCGCTGGATCATCTTGTCGTCGGGGCCGGCGTGTGGCGGATGAATCGAATCGTAGAACTCGCCGGCCTCTTGTTTACGCTGCTGAACGATCGCTTCCACTTCCGCGAGAGGATCGCCGCCCCGCGAAGCCTTTTCGGACGCGCGCAGGCGCAGGGGAAGGACGAACGAGCCGCTGGGCGGAATCTCCTGCGTATAGTGAAAGCAGGCTTTCGTCCCCACTTGCTCGGGATTGATGCAGTTCTCACCCTGAATCAGATACCGATGGAACGCATCCTTCACGAAAGGCTTGCGACTAGCGTTGCCCGGGCCGAAAACACGCGGGCCGTTCGTCTCGTTGTCCGTAAAAAGAAGTTCCGCGCCCGTCGCGCCGTAAAGCCGCATAAGCGGGAGCGTGTATTCGAATTGGAGATTCGCGAGCGGGTGCGTGTTCTTCGAGTCGGCCTCGAGAGCGAGCGATTTGCCGCGCGTTGCGGCGCGACGGATCACGGGCTCCGGCGCGGGTGAATCGGTCCACGCCCAGGTATTACGGAACCAGAGGTGCGGCAGAAGATGCAGCGTCGCTGCTTCCGGGCCGCGATTAAAAGCCTCGATGCGAACGCAGACGTCTTCCGCGCCGGCCTTCGCGTATTCGACGAAAACATCGAAGTAGCGATCGTCGTCGAACACGCCCGTATCCAGAAGCTCGAATTCGCCCGAGCGTGCGCCACGGCCGCGGTTTTCGTCGAGCAAACGCCGGTAGGGAAATTCGGCCTGAGGGTATTTGTAGAGGAATTTCATGTAGCTGTGCGTCGGTGTGTTGTCGAGGTAGAAGTAATATTCCTTCACATCCTCGCCGTGATTGGCTTCGGAGCCGTTGAGTCCGAACATTCGTTCTTTCAAGATCGGATCGCGGCCATTCCACAAAGCCAGCGCGAAGACAAGCAGCTGGTAGCGATCGCAGATGCCGGCGATACCGTCTTCGCCCCAGCGATAGGCTTTGCTGCGCGCGAGGTCGTGCGGAAGAAAATTCCAGGCGTCGCCGTTCGCGCTGTAATCTTCGCGCACGGTGCCCCAGGAGCGCTCGCTGACGTAAGGCCCCCAGCGGCGCCAAGGGGCGACGCCGCCTTGATCGGGAGCATTCAGCCGCTCATATTCGCGAGGAAGCGAGCTTGAGCGCTTGGGCATCGGCGGCTAGGGAAGCAGGGCGCTCACGTCGCGCATTTGGCGAGCGAATTTAACGGCATCGTAGCTCGACGGAATTTGGAGCTGGTCGAAAAGACCGGCGATGGCTGCGCGCACTTCGGGAGCATTCTGCGGTTTTTCGTTGCGATCGTAGGCCACAAAAAGTGACTGGAGAGCCATGGCGGCCTGGGCTGCAGCGTGCTCGTCCTGATTGGAGATACTGTCGGCGTCGGAGCAGATGCGCTGAAGGACGCGCAGAGTGAGCGCGCGATCGTAAGGCATCGTGTCGAATTTCGTGGCGAGCTGGCCGGCAAACTGTGCAGTGTCCGTCGCGGCGGATGCGACGGCGCCGCGATCGGGGTTGAGCGTGCTCATCAATTTCGCGAGCTGCAGGATATTGTGGTCGAGACTCTCCGCCGACGCCGGATCGACCTCGCGCACGATTTCGCGGAATACGATGTACCGCGAGGCATTCCACGGAGGATCGCCCGGGCGGCGGTCCTGGTAGCCGCGCGCTTGCCGCCAACTCTGCTCCGCGGGACCGAGCGAGTGGTGGCACGCGTAGCATTCGAGCTGCGAATACTCGGGCCAATCGTTGCCGCGGGTTTGATCCGCAAGCTGCAGCAGAGACTGGCGGAGTTGCACCGCTTGCCCGACCGACCATTCGCGCACTTCATACCATTGATCGCTGCCTTCGGCTTCGCCCGGCTCGCCGGGTTCACTCCAGTGGCGCGGCATCGAGGCCGAGAAAGAATCGAGCTCGAAATAGAGGTCGGGATGGCCGGCGGCGATCATCTGGTGATCGACGAATTTTTCCTTGCTGCCAAGATGGCACGAGAGGCACTTCTGCGTGCGGAGCCCGACGTCGCGAAGATCCGTCATGCCGGCCTGCACCGACTGCGCGTGCGTCCAATCGCGCTCGGTGTGATGGCCAAGCCATGCGGAAGCGGGGCCGTGGCAACTCTCGCAGCTGACGCCATCGCTGAGATCGAACGTACGCGCCCGATCGGCGGCGGGTACATCGAGTGCGTGGCATGCGAGGCATTTCGGCGCTTGCTCCGCTTTGCCGATATTCAGAATCCCGGCCATACGCTCGCCGACCATTCCGGTGAGGGCCTGATAGGCCTTCGAGTGTTTGTCGCGAACGATCCAGACGCTGTATTCGTTCTGCTTCACGCGATTGTCGCTGCGCGGGGCGATGCTGCCGTGACAGCTCGTCGAACTGCAGGAGCCGGGGCCAGTGTACTGATGCGGCTCGTCGGCCGGACTAGCCGCGCCATTCGCCGGCGCAGCGAGAACGCGGGAACGAAACACGGACGGCAGGATCGCAGCTGCCGCGAGCGCGATAGCGAGCGCGAGCAACGCTCCGGCGAAGCGCATGCGTCTTGCGTCCATCCTCAGTTTCATCGTCGGTTAGCAGGCCGGTGTGTTTAGCCGCCAAAGTGACGGCGAGACGCCGCAGGGAATGTGGCATCTCGACGCTTATAGTATCGGCTTCCATCGCAATGTCAACGAGATGAGGCGGGACTGTTGCGAACCAGGTTGCGTCCGTTTCGACCGGCTGTGGACGGATTTGCGAAACTTGCTATACACTCTTGCTCGACTCGGGTGACTCGACCGGTTTTGCAATCAGCTGAACACGGGATCAGCACAACATTCCGGGGAGAAAACAGGTTGATCGTTCGGGAACTGAGAGCGGTCCAGTCCCAGTTTGGTTTCCTGCCAGCCGATCAGCTTCACGCGCTGGCCAAGAAGATTGATGTTCCGATCACGCGCCTCCACCAAGTCGCCAGTTTCTTCCCCCATTTTCGCCTGACGCCTCCGCCGAAGGCAGATGTGCGCGTGTGCCGCGATATGTCGTGCCATTTGCGCGGCGGAGATCGCGTACGCACAAATCTCGAAGAGCGATTCAAGGGCGCGAGCGAGCAGGACGTGACGATCCGCGGCGTGTCGTGCCTGGGGCAGTGCGATCACGCGGTGGCGGTTTCGATCAACGATCGCGTTTACGCGCCTGCCGATGAGGCGCGCGTGGAGCAAATCGTTCGCGACGTGCTGCTGATGGGCGAATTGCCGGAATCCGCGCACCGTCACGAGCGCGTGCAGTGCACGTCGGATCCATACGCCGATGGCGAACGCTATGGCGCCGTGCGCAGGCTTGTCGAATCGCGCGCGTGGAATACGGCGCTCGAATCGCTGAAGGCTTCCGGCCTGCGCGGTCTGGGTGGGGCGGGTTTTCCGACGGAGATGAAATGGCAGCTTGTCCGGCAACAGCCCGGGCCCGAGAAATACATCGTATGCAACGCGGACGAGAGCGAGCCCGGCACCTTCAAGGATCGTTTCATCCTTACCCACCTGCCTTTCCTGGTGATCGAAGGGATGATGATCGCCGGACTTATCACCGGCGCGCGCAAGGGAATTCTTTACATCCGCCATGAATACGAAGCTCAGGAACACCTCTGCGAGCAGGAGATTCGGCGTTGCTACGAGGCCGGCTTGCTCGGCTCGAAGATTCTTGGCACCGATCTAGCGTTCGACCTCGAGGTTTTCGTCAGCCCGGGCGGCTACATCTGCGGCGAGGAGAGCGCGCTGCTCGAGGCGATTGAAGGGAAACGCGCGGAGCCGCGCAACAAGCCGCCGTTTCCGGGCGTGCAGGGCCTGTGGAACAAGCCGACGGTGATCAACAATGTTGAAACGTTCGCGCACGTACCGCAAATCCTGGTGCGCGGCGTGGATTGGTATAAAGCGCAGGGGGCCAGTGGAACGGCCGGGCTGAAGTTTGTCGGTGTAAGCGGCGACATCGAGCGCCCGGGCGTGTACGAACTGCCCATGGGAACGCCGATGTCCGATTTGATCTTCCGTCATGCGGGAGGCGTGCGCGGCGGCAAGGAATTGAAGGCGTTTGCGCCGTCGGGGCCCTCATCCGGCTATCTTCCGGCATCGATGGTTGACGTGCATCTCGATTTCAAATCGCTGGCGGATGCGGGGTCGATGCTAGGCTCGGGGGCCGTGGTGGTGTGCGCCGAGGGAACCTGCATGCTCGATATGGCGCTCAGTGCGACGCAATTCTTTCGTAATGAATCGTGCGGCAAGTGCGTGCCCTGCCGCGTGGGCTCGCAAAAGATGGTCGACATTCTTGCGGGATGGTCGCAGGGACGCGGCTCCGAGGATGACCTCGCACTGGTCCAGGAGCTCTCGCAGTCGATGGTGCTGACCTCGATCTGCGGCCTTGGGCAAGTGGTGCCCGCTCCGATTGGTTCAGTGCTGAAACATTTCCGCGAGGAAGTCGAAGCGCATATCACGCGCCGCGAATGCCCATCGGGAATCTGCTTCTCGGATGCGCCGGTCCGAGGCGCGCTTGCCGGGGTCGCCGCTGTCCCGAGGTTGCTATGAGTTTGACGTCTAACATCGACCTCACGATTGACGGCAAGAAGGTGTCCGTGCCGCAGGGCACGACCGTGTTCGACGCCGCGCGGCTGCACGGAATTCCGATTCCAACGCTGTGCCATCAGCAAAACGAAACGCCGGTTGGGGTGTGCCGGGTATGCGTGGTCGACGCGGGCGGCAGGGTGCTGAGCGCCTCGTGCGTGCGTCCCGCTGAAAACGGCATGAGCGTGAGCACGGCGTCCGACAAGGTGCAGGCCGCGCGCCGAACGCTCGTCGAGCTGCTGATGTCCGATCACCCAAGCCCGTGCGCGCGGCAGCAACACAC
>Ga0335074_10016159_pt1 | contig 10506 bp, 10 predicted proteins | sample Lox_Sample_23_FD_206715 | JGI IMG/M metagenome (GOLD analysis project Ga0335074, IMG submission 206715) | Soil microbial communities from Loxahatchee National Wildlife Refuge, Florida, United States - Lox_Sample_2.3 | ecosystem: Environmental > Terrestrial > Soil > Wetlands | place: USA...
AGCTTCGGTTGAATTTTGAAGAGCGCCCGACTGCCCGCGAAAAAATCTTCCGGCTGCGCCAATCGCGACGGCGTAATAGACGAAAGGCGCGGCCGCCACCACCAGAAGCGCGTCGCGCGCCGCCATCCAGCCGGTCATTGCGCTCCCTCTTCGCGATCCCTTCGGCTAATTCTTACCCAGAAAAACCAGCAGCACGCCGACGCAGACCAACAGGACGCCGAACCACCGCTGCGGCGTGACTCGCTCGCCGAGAAACAGCTTGCCGCCGAGCGCGCCGACTGCGTAGCTGAGCGCCGTCGACGGGAACACGAAGCTTACCTTCGCGAGCGACAGCATGCCAAGGAGCGCGAAAAAAGCGACGGCCATCAGGCTGATGCCCATCCACATGCGCGGCAGAGCCAGGGCGCGTCCCACCACGCGGGCAATTGCGTGCGGACGAAAGTCGGTGACCTCGCCGATCGACTTCATCGCGCGCGAGACGCATAGCTCGCCGCCCGTGCCGACGAAGACGATGAGGATGTAGAGAATCGTCTGCGTAACCACTACGGAAGCTCCTGCGTCTGCGGGTGCGTTTGGCCCACCGCGAAAACCCCGGCGCAGATCACGGCAACGCCGGCCCAGCGCAAGGGTGAAATCGTCTCGCGAAGCACGAAATGCGCCAGCAGCGCGATCAGCACGTACGACGCCGACGACGCCGGCTGGACGTAACTATAGTCGGCCCACGAGAGAACAAGAAGGTATGCGACAAAATAGGCGAGCAGCAGCCCGATCCCGATCCAGACGGTACCCGACGTGAACGCGCGGAAGAAAAAATGGAAAAGATCGCCGGGCGCCCAGCCGGACATTCCGCCGATCTTCTTCATCCCCTTGCCGAGAAACGTGTCGCCAAGCGGGGCGACTGAAATCATGATGAAGATGAGGATGACGGTCTTGAGGTGCAGGCCCTGCGAACCCGTCATGCCTCTTGCGACTCGCCCGTCACTCCCACGGACGAAGGCGGCTTCATCGGCGGCACCGCGACGATCGACTTCTTCTCGACGCCCTTGCTCGTATGCGATATCTTCACGCGATCCGCGCGGAGCTTCAGGAAGTCGACGGCCTCGTGATAGAGGCGCTTGCGTTCGTGAGAATCCCAGAGCGCGTCGCGGACAATGCGCCACGCGACCCGCGGCCGGAAATAGTAGCTGTCGTAAAAGCGGTTCACGGCCTCGACCATGTATTCGCGGGAAAGACCCGGATATTCAAGATGCGGCAGCTGATGGCCGCCATCGTCGGTGATTGCTTCGCCGGCGAGGAAGCCTTCGCGCGTGCCCCTGTCGTAGAGCTCGGTACCGGGATACGCGTGCGCCATCGAAACCTGGATCGTTTCGCAGTCGAGGTCTTTCGCGAAATCGATTGTCTTCTCGATGGTGTCTTTCGTTTCGCCGGGCAGGCCGATGATGAAGTCTCCGTGAACGTGGATGCCGACCTTCTTGCAGTTCTTCACGAAGTTGCGGCCCATCTCGAGCGTCTGGCCTTTCTTGATGTTCTTCAGGATCTGCTCGTCGCCGGATTCGAAGCCCACGATCAGCAGGCGGCATCCGGCGTCGGCCATCGCCTTCAAGGTGTCGTAATCGCCGTGAACGCGCGCGGTGCAGGACCACCGGAAACCCACGGGCTTGAATTCCTTGCACAGCGCGACGACGCGATCCTTGCGAATGTTGAAAGTATCGTCGTCGAAGAAGAACTCTTTCGCCTGCGGGAACATCTTGTGCGCCTGCTTGAATTCGCGCGCCACGTTTTCGACGGAACGCTGGCGCCACTGGTGGCCGGAAAGCGTCTGCGGCCAAAGGCAGAAGGTGCACAGCGCGGGGCATCCACGCGTGGTGTAGAACGAAACGAACGGGTGCAGCAGGAACGGCACGTTGTAATTTTCGATCTTCAGGTTCTTTTCGTAGACTTCGGTGGCAAAAGGCAGCGCGTCCAGCTCCTCGGTCTGCATGAGCGGCCGCGAGGGGTTGTGAACGATCTGGCCCTCTTTCACGTAGCTGGCATTGCCGATTTCGGAGAGCGGCATGCCGTTTGCGTACTCGACTACCGCGTGATCGAATTCACCGCGCACAACGAAATCGATGTCGGAACTTGCCAGCAGGCTTTCGGCCGGCTTGATCTGCACGTGCGGGCCGACGAAGGCGATCTTGAGGTCAGGCTTGGCCTCTTTCATCGCGCGGGCCATGCGCAAGTCACTGAGGAAGCCGACGGTAGAGGTAAAGAGTACGAGGAATTCGTAGTCCTGGGCCGTGCGAATTACTTCCGCGGGGGTGATGTGGTGCGGCGGACCGTCGAGCAGGCGGCTGCCCGGCAACATGCCTGCCGCATACGCGAGCCAAACGGGATACCAGTACGACTCGATCTCGCGCGTGGCCGGCCAGCGGGACCCTGCCCCTCCATCGAATTTCTCGAAGCTGGGCGGGTTCAACAACAGCGTTTTCATCACAGACGGCATCAATACCCCCTCAGAAATTTCGCCGATAAGTCCGTACCGTTCATTCTACTGCATTACGCAGTCCATCGAAAGCCAACCTTTTTCGATGCAACTCATTGAAAAACCTTGGCTAACTGGCCGGTAGCTTCGAGCAGATCCAGCTGAGCCTGCTGGCGGGCGAAATCGGCGTCCAGAAAGGCGACCCATTTGTCGCTTTCGTCGAGCCGCGCCTGTTCGACTTGCTGCAGAGTCGCGTTCTGCTGGTCGAACTTCGTCTGCACCTGCTGCAGGGTTTCCTGCGCGAGTTGGAGGTCGAGGCGTGCGACTTCCCTGGTGGCGTCGAGTTCGCGAACGTTGCGCGCCTTCTGTTGCACGTCCAGGCGAACCTGCTGGCGCTTGTTGCCGAGCAAGAGGTCGGCTTCGTCCAACTGGCTTTTTGCCAGGGCCACATTCGCCGAGGTTTTTGCGGCGAAAAGCGGGATGGTGATCTGGACGCCCACGTTGAGGTTGTTGCGCTGGAAGTTTTTGTAGAACTCGTCGTAATTATTGAATTTGCTCAGGATCGCGTACTGGCCGACGATGTCGATGCTCGGGAAAAAGCTGAGTTGCGCGCCGCGGAGAACGTGCTGGCGCGCTTCACGTTCGTTTTCGGCTTCCGCCACGCTCGGGTCGTTTTGCAGCGCAAGGGTCTCCATATCCGATTCCGGCTGATCGATCGCGAAGGACGGTTCTTCCTGCTCGGCCTGGATCGATTGCGTGTCGGGAATGCCGGTGAGGTCGCGAAGCTCTTCTTCGAGGGTTTCCTCGCGGTCCTCGAGCTTTACGGTGCGTTCTTGGACGCGCGCCAGGGCCAGTTGGCTGCGCGTGACTTCGATCGGGAGTTCCCGATTCGCCGCCACGCGCTCGCGGAGAGCTTCGAGGATTTTCTCGGCGCTGGTCCGCTCGCTGCGCATCAGGTCGAGCGAGTGCTGCACTTTGGCGAGTTCAAGGTACTCGGTGGCCGCCCGCACGATCACGTTGTCGCGCACGTGATCCACTTCCAATTTTTGACTCTTGGCGCGATCTTCAGCTGCTTTCTGCTGCCCCTTGAGCCAGGGATCGAAGAGATGCTGCTCGTAGTCCAGTTGAAAAACAGAAGGCGCGCCGCCGCCGGGCAGCGACGGAAACCCGTATGTGTAAGCGAGGCCGGCACCGGTGTAGAGATTCGGGCGAAAGTCAGCGCGATCGATGCCCGCTTCGTTGGCCGCGACATTGTATTGCACGCGGGCGAGCTTCAGATCGCGGCTATTCTGCAGGGCCAGGGTGATCGCCTGATGCATCGTGAGCGGCTGCGGATCCTGCGCGCGCGCCGGCAGCGACGCGAGACACAGGATCGGTATGGCGACAGCAATTGTTGCATTCTTAATCGCCCAACGTTTTCGGCCTGGATTGTGCGCACTATCAAATGTAGTGGCGCCAAAGCTCCGGCCTCGCGGAGAGCCATTTGTGAAACCGGTTAGATAGTTCCTATTCATAGTGAAGCGATCTCGCCGGCTCGAGTCCGGCCGCGCGGTTTGCCGGCAGATAGCCGAACAGCAGGCCCGTGCAAGAGGATACGATGAATGCGAGCGCGACGGACACCCACGATACCTGAACGCTAACGTCACCCGTATCAGGGATGAAGCTGATCAAAAAGTTGAGCAGCGGAGGAATCGAGATCGCGATCAGGATTCCGGCCAGGGCGCCCATGCCGCTGATAACCATCGCTTCCATCAAGAATTGATAACGAATCGCGTCGCGCGTGGCGCCGATGGCTTTGCGAATTCCGATCTCGCGCGTGCGCTCCGTTACGGTCACCAGCATGATGTTCATGATCCCGATGCCGCTGATGGCGAGCGCGATCAGCGCGACCAACACCAGGACCACCGTGAGACCCCACGCCACATTGCGCGCCGTATCCAGAATGCCGCTGAGATTGTCGACCCGATAATGGGCGCCGGGGCGATGGCGGCTTTGCAGGATTTCGGCGACGTCGCGCGTCACCGTGGCAACATCGTCCGGACTATCCGCCCGCGCGTAGAGGATCTTGAAATAATCGCTGCCCGTGAAGGATTTCATCAGAGAAAACGGAATCAGCACGGATTCGCGGGTAATTTCGGACTCGCCGAGCGTCGCCACCCGCTCGCGGAAGACTCCGATTACCGTAAAATGGAGTTCGCCGACCTGCACGTCGCGACCCACCGGGTCACCGAAGGGCGCAATGCGCTGTGCGAGGGCCTCCGTGAGCAGGCACACTTTGCTGGCCGACGCGAGATCGTCCGGATCGAAGTAGCGGCCACGCAGAACTTCGAGGTTGCGAATCCTCTGGAAGCCGTCCGTGACCCCCACCAGATTGACGACTCTCTCGTGCCCGCCCACGTCCATCGTCATCGACATCCAGTTGGAACCGGCCGTGTCAGTGACAAGTTCCGGGAGGCCTTGTTGCACAGCGGCGCGGTCGGCCGGCGTAATTCGGTCTGCGAAGACGGTCGGGCCTTGCTCGCCCGCCCCCGCAAGGTTCGCGTAGACGAGGTTCGCGCCCACGCCTTCGATCTGTGCCAGGATGTAGCGCTTTCCGGTGAGCGCGATGGTGACGACAAGCACGATCGAGGCCGTGCCGATTACGACGCCGAGCATGGTCAAGGCCGAGCGCATCTTGTTCGCGCGCAGCGCCTGCATGGCGAGCTGAAAAATCTCGCCCCACAATGCCGTCGTGTTGCGCGCGCTGGCCATGAAGAGAGTTCGTTCCCGTGTGCAGTCGCGGCAAGGCGAGCCGCGGTTCCGCGAAGAGCCTTACTGCGAGCTCTTGCTCAGTTTGTCGAGGCGCGTGCGCGCGTCCTTCGATCGTGGATTTACCTGCAGGGCCGCGCGATACTGCTCGGCTGCATCAGGGATCTTCCCTTGCAGCTCGTAGAGGCGGCCGAGCCATACTCGCGCCGACGCGTGGCCGGGCCAGTCGCTGCGATCGGGTGTGGTTGCAAGGTACGATTTCAGATTCCGCTCGGCATCCGGCAGGTTCTGGTCGGAAAGCACACCTTCGGCGCCCCGATAAAACTCAATGCGCGGATCGTTGGCATTCACGGCCGCCGCCGCTTGAATCGCGGTCTCGATGCCGGCCGGCTGATTCTGCCCGATGTAGAAATCGGCGACCTCGAAATAGGGCTCGAGCTTTTTCGGTTTGGCCGCGAGCACCTGGTTGTACTCGTTCTCGGCTTCGTCATTGTTTTTCGAAGCTTCGTGATCGTAGACGGCGTGCGCCAGATGGCCCTGCACCGGATCGATCGCCGCAATGGCGTTGGCCTGGGCCAGCGCCTCATCCTTGTTGCCGCCGACGATCCACGGCGCGTCCAGGCAAAACTCCTCGAGGTCGCGGCGGGCTGCGACATTCAATCCGTCGAGATTGACCGCAGCCTCAAATTCCTTTTTCACCTTCCGCGCAAGGGAGAAGCTGCGCTCGACGTCGGCCTTGCCGCCGTCCGCTTCCCCGAGCCACTGGTGGTACTGCGAATTCTTGGGATCGATGGCGACGGATTTCTCGCCGTTGGCAACGGCATTGTCGTAGTCGCGCAGCTCGTAATAGCTACGCTCGAGCCAAAAATAAACGTCGCCGTCGAGCGAATTCGCGGATGCGAGCGGCTGCAGCGTGGCGATCGCGCCCGAGTAGTTCCCGGCCTCAAATTGCTGCTCCGCCTGCGAAACGATCGCGGATGAGGATGAATCGTCCGGCGCAGCGAAGGCGCCTGGCACGACGCAGAGGGCCGCCATGGATGCGTTCAGAATCACGACCGCCAACCAACCCTGCTGTGCTCTCACTCAGCCTCCGTTGGGCGAATCTCCATGCCGCTGCGCAATCTCCGGTCTCTGGGCAGGGCCACGCGATCGCCATCCGTCAAACCCGCCAGCACTTCGTAGTTCGATGCGTTGGCGATTCCTACCCTGATGTTTCGCCTCTGGACAGTGTTGCCTTCCACTACAAACACATAATGCTGCCCGCCGTCTTCCCCAACCGCTTCGCGCGGCACCACGACCACGCCGCGACGCTCGTTCACGAGAATTCGCACTTCTACGTTCACGTTCGGCAGCAGTTCGAGCTTGGCATTGTCGACCGAGCACAAAACCTCGCCTACGCTGCGCATTCCCAGCGACACGACCTGCTTGGGTATCTGCTCGGTCTGGCCCTTCCAGACCTGTCCCGGCTTCGCGTCCCATGTGATTTCAACGCTTTGGCCGGGCTCGAGCCCTCCAAGATCTGGTTCGTCGACAAACGCGCGAACCCGCACGTGACGCAGATCGGCCATCTCCGCCAAGGTGTCGCCAACCTTCACGTAGTCACCCGCCTTCACCGGCAGCGAATAGAGAGTGCCGTCGAATGGCGCGATCACGGTCGCTGACCGCACCTTCTCTTCCAGCGCCTGCACCCGGTCTCGCGCCTGGCTCTCGCGGAGAGTCGCGCTCTCTACAATGGACGCGGATCGCCGCGACAAATCTTCTTTCTTCGCTTCAAGCGCTTGCAAGTTCGCGCGCGCCTTAGCCAGGTTCGCACGATTCTGCGCGAGCTCGTCTTGCGTGGCCACCCGCTGCGCCACCAGCGCCTCAAGTTCCTCCTCGTCGCGCTCGAGGTTGGCGACCTGCAGGCGCGCGGCCGCGAGATCTCCCTTGAGTTGCGCGACTTCGTCCGGAGGGCCGCCGGCCTGCGCGTTTCGCAGATCATTCTGCGCGGCCAGGAGATCGGCTCGCGCCTGAGCGAGCTGCGCGCGAACGTCCGCCGCGTCGAGCGTGAGGACTGCTTGTCCCCGGTGGACGGATTGCCCCTCCGTCGCGCTCACTTTGGCGACGAACGTGGGAAATTCCGCGTGCGCGACGAACGGAGAAATCGGCTCGACCTTGCCGTTGCTCGTGATGCTGGCGTTCAGGTCCTCGCGCATCACTTCCACTACGGGGACTGCCGGCGGCCTTTTGCGCAGCGCAAGGTAGGCAATCAGCAGGATGGCTAAGCCCGCGACGGCGAGAATTACCCTTTTTCGTGTTTTTGTTTCCGCCATAATGCCGCGCTTCAGCGCGGCCCGCCTCGCACCAGCAAAAATTGTAGCAGACCGTCTCAGGCCTTCCTATGCAAACTGCCGCATGTTCCCTGATCTCGCGCCCGGGATGCAAGGAACGATCATAATCTCGCCCGTTCGATAATTACTGCATCAATCAACGGTGCTGGTGTCATTTTCAAATGACACCACTACCCAATCAGCGGCAGTTGCATGAGCCGCATATCCCCGATGCTATACTTTTCCGTTGAGATGCCAGTCGTATTCGTGATCGCGCGCGACTGGATTTTGCGCGGCGGCGTTCGCGCTGAACTTCGCGAGCGCGGCATCGAGGGGCTCGGCATGGACGCTGCCGCGGACGCCGGACGCGCCATTGCCGGCGGCCAAGTGCCCGCCGTTGTAGTGCTCGAGGCAATCCCCGAACTGGCCGGCAACCCCGCAATACAGAAACTCGTCGAGCGCGTGCCCACGATCCTGATTGCTTCGCGCACTGAAACCGTTCCCCTGCCGCCGGTCGACACCGTTTTCTACCGCCCGGTGAGCATCGGCGAGATCGTGGCGCGCGTTCAGAAGCTCATCGCCCGCGGCCACGCCGCCTAGGCACAGGCGCTCTCCACAAATGTTAGAATCTTCCTGTTCATGACTCCCGAGACCCCGGTCCACGTTCACGACCTTTCGAAGCATTTCCGGAGCTTCAAGCGCCGCGAAGGAGTTCTCGGATCGATCCAGAATTTGTTCGTCCGCGATTACCGAACAGTAGCCGCCGTCGATCGCGTGAGCTTTTCGATCGGGCGCGGCGAGATGGTCGGCTACATCGGCCCGAACGGCGCGGGCAAGTCGACCAGCATCAAGATGCTGACCGGGATTCTCGTTCCCACGAGCGGCGAGATTCGCGTCAACGGCTTCGTCCCATACCGCCAGCGGACGCAATACGTGAAAACCATCGGCGCCGTGTTTGGCCAGCGCACGCAGCTCTGGTGGGACATCGCCGTTGTGGAGTCCTTCAAGCTGTTGCGCCGCATCTACGACGTTTCGCAACGCGACTTCGACGCTCGCATGGAGCATTTCAATGAAATCCTCGCCATTCGCGATTACCTGCACACGCCGGTGCGCAAACTTTCGCTCGGCGAACGCATGCGCTGCGACCTCGCCGCCGCCCTGCTGCACAATCCGCCGCTGCTGTTTCTCGATGAGCCGACCATCGGCCTCGATGTGGTTGCCAAGGACCACATCCGACAGTTCCTGCGCTCGATCAACCGCGAATTCCACACGACGGTCCTGCTGACCACGCACGATCTCGACGATATCGAGGAGCTGTGTCGCCGCATCATGATCATCGACCACGGTCGCGTCCTCTACGATGGCCCGCTGGAAGACCTGAAGCAGCGCCTGCTCCGGACCAAACAGATCAAGTTTGTGCTCAAGGATCGAGCGCAACTCGCTCGCGTTTCCGCGTGCTCCCGCGACGGCCTGGAGATGGAGCAGGTCGACGAACTGACGTATCGCATCCGGTTCGATCGCACGCAGGTCGCAACCGCAGATCTCATCCGGCAGATTCTCGACACTGTCGAAGTGCGGGACCTCTTGATCGAAGACGAGCCCATCGAGGAAATCGTGAAGCGCATCTACGCAGGCGAAGCCTCGCTCGAGGTGAGCGTCTGAAAATGGGCATTCAGCGATGACCGCGTTGATCGAAGCCCTTGCGCCTTACGCCGAATTCATGCGGGTCGGTTTCGTCAACATTCTCGCTTTCAGGTTGCGCTACTTCACCGGCATCATCACGTATTCGCTCAACGTCACGATCTATTATTTCATTTGGAGCGCCGTCTACCATCCCGGGCAATCGATCGCCGGCTACAACATGGCGCAGATGCTCACGTACGTCAGCGTGGGCTGGATTATCCGGTCGTTTTACACGAACACGATCGACCAGGAAATGGCATACGAAGTGATCGACGGCCGGATCGCCATGGACCTGATCAAGCCCGTGTCGATCCAGTGGATGTGGATTTGTCGCTCGATGGGCGAATCGGCGTTCCGGCTCATTTTATTGACGCTCCCGACCGCGTTGGTGGTGGCTTTCATCTTTCCGATGCAGGGGCCAGCCTCTCGCGGGCAGTTTTACATCTTTCTCGCGTCCGTGCTTGGAAGCTTTTTCCTTATGGGGGCGATCGGCTTCCTGATCGGCACGTGCGCGATTCCATTGAAGTCGATCTTGGCGCTGGTGCGTGCCAAGCAATGGCTGATCGAGCTGCTTTCCGGGTTGTTGCTGCCAATGTCATTCTTCCCGGACAGCATTCGCAAAGCGATGGCGTGGCTGCCCTTCGAACATATCGCCTACACGCCGCTGCAAATCTATCTGGGGCATCTCGACCATTCGCAGGCACTGCAGGCGCTCGGAGTCCAATGGCTTTGGGTGGTCGCGCTGCTCGTGCTCGCCCATCTGTGGTGGAAGCGATGCCTTGGCTCGATGTCGATTCACGGTGGATGACGTGCCAAACGCACGAGGATGGATCCCAAAGGAACAAGGCGATTGAGGCGCTTGTCTCAGATCGCCTGGAAATGCTGAGACGATGACGGCGCAGTCCAATCCGGCCCGAGAACTCGCCCGCCCCATTTCGTTTGCGCGCAATATTGCCCGGTACGCGGGCCTGCTCTTCGACTACTTCACGCAATACGCGAAAGTGCAGCTCGGCTATCGGGGCGACTTCATCGTTAGCCTCGTCACCAGCTTCGCTGCGACGATCTTCGGGCTCGCCTTCGTGCTCATCCTATTCCAGAAAGCGCCGCAGCTCGCCGGCTGGAGCCTCCCCGAGGAGGTTTTCCTCTACGGCTTTTCGCTGATTCCCTACGGCGTTTTCAACATCCTCGCGGCGAATCTCTACAATTTCGGCAACGACTACATCATCGAGGGCAAATTCGACCGCATCCTGCTGCGTCCGATTTCGTCGCTGTTTCAGATTCTATTCGAGACATTTCGCATCG
>Ga0335074_10016160_pt1 | contig 10506 bp, 11 predicted proteins | sample Lox_Sample_23_FD_206715 | JGI IMG/M metagenome (GOLD analysis project Ga0335074, IMG submission 206715) | Soil microbial communities from Loxahatchee National Wildlife Refuge, Florida, United States - Lox_Sample_2.3 | ecosystem: Environmental > Terrestrial > Soil > Wetlands | place: USA...
GGCCGCGAGAAACTCCGAAACGCGCCGATCGCCGAGTACTTGGGGCTGCCATTAGCGGTAGGTGGGCCTTAGATCTGGTGGCTGACCTCGATATCGCACTGATTCGCCCGGCGATACTCACAAGTTGCCATTCTGTTTCACTTCGCCGTGTTACAGTGCCGTCCAGTTGAAATTTCGGTGGCTCGGTCATACCCGGGGGGCTCGGGCGGCCGCTGGGATATGGGACAGGCCGAACCTGACGTCGCCTGTCTTCCGGCGGACGGGCAGGCGCCTCCCCTCTGCGAATGTGTCGCAATTGTGTGAGGCGCAATGAGGAATTTCTGGCGTCCGGTCCGCTCGTGGCCCATCCGGCTGTTCCTGATCATCATGCTCGCCGTGCCCCTGGTGTCGTTGGTTGCACTCTGGGCTTTCGCCGCGAGCATCACCGTCCGCGGCGCAATCAGCGACCACACCTACAACACTAGTGTTACTACCCTCACCACCTCCATGGAGCCGCTGACTATCGAGCTGCCAGCGGAACGCGACGCGTCCTACCTCTGGCTGATCAGTGACCGGAAACCCTCCGAAGCATCGCTGCTCGCCACGAGGAGACTCGTGGACGAGGCGATTCCGGCTGCCAGCTCGGCGCTCCAGAGCGGCTCGCTATTCGCCGATTCCAGGCCGGCGATCAACGCGCTGTTCGCGCAGCTCGCACAGCTCGGCAGAATCCGGGCGGCCATCGATTCCGGCGCGATGAGCCCAACGGCAGCATTCCAGGCTTACAGCGGCATGATGGATGCGGAGTTCCGCTTCTTCAAATCCTCGATCCAGTACAGGCCCCCCTCGCTGGCTGAGATCTCGATCGGGACGGTCGACTCGGCATACGCCTACGAGTTGGCTAGGCGAGAGGCCACTCTGGTGGGCGGGGCGCTGGCCGATCGCGGCCAGATGAGCCCGTCGGCCCGCCAGCTGTTCGCCAGTACCGCCGCGAGCCGTAGCATGCTCATGAACGATGTCCTCGTCTTCCTGACTCCCGACCTGCGCGCCCCGTACCAAAACGTTGTCAACTCGCCTGCATACCAGGAGTACCAGGCAGCGGAAGACCGGATCTCGGCCAGCTTGGGCGGCAGCGGGCCCATCCCGGTGAATGCCGCCGCCTGGCAGGCGTCCTCTGGGACGTACCTGGCCGCGATGCTAGGCGCGGAATTGAAGACCAGCACGGCCCTGGCGTCGATGACCTCGTCGCTCACCGACCGGCAGATCACCGAGGCCATCCTCGCCGGGGGCGCCGGGCTGCTTGCCGTCGTCGTCTCGGTCATCCTGCTTGTCTGGTTCGGCCGCAAGGTCACGCGTGACCTTACCCGGCTCGACAACAACGTGCGCGACATGGCGCAGGAGCGACTGCCGCGCGTGGTCGAACAGCTCCGGCGGGGCGACGACGTGGACGTGATAGCGGAGTCCCCGCCGCCGGACACTAGCACGATCCAGGAGATAGCCCGGATCGCGGAGTCGTTCGCCGCGGTGCAGAGGGCGGCCGTCGGGGCCGCCGTGGACCAGGCGAGAATGCGCAAGGGGGTCAACCAGGTCTTCCTGAACATCTCCATGCGGAGTCAGTCCCTGCTGCACCGGCAGCTGGCAATGCTGGATTCGATGGAGCGACAGACCGGTGAGGCCAAAGCGTTGGCCGATCTCTTCCGCCTCGACCACCTCACCACCCGCATGCGCAGGCATGCCGAGGGCCTGATCATCTTGTCCGGCGCCACGCCCGGCCGGGGCTGGCGCGATCCGGTACCCGTGGTCGATGTCCTGCGCGCAGCGGTGGCCGAGGTCGAGGATTACGTCCGGGTGGATGTGGTCAGCGAATCACAAGACCTGGTTGCGGGGAACGTGGTCAACGACGTGGTTCACCTGGTCGCCGAGCTGATCGAGAACGCCACGGTGTTCTCACCACCCAATACGCGGGTCGAGGTCAGGGCCGACCGGGTAGGTGTCGGCCTCGTCGCTGAGATCGAGGACCGGGGCCTGGGTCTGGAGGCCGACGACATCGACGACATCAACCGGCGCCTCGCCAGCCCGCCAGAGTTCGACCTCGCCGACAGCGAGCAACTCGGCCTGTTCGTGGTCGGCCGGCTGGCGGCCAGGCACCACATCCAGGTCTCGCTCCGCCCGTCCCCATACGGGGGCATCACGGCCATTGTTCTGCTGCCATTCGGCGTGATCGTGCGCGAGGAGGACGCCAGCCACGCGGATGATCCACGCAACTGGCCGGCCGCCGCTAGTGCGCAGGATGTCCGGCCCTTGGCCATGCTCGGGCACCTGATGACGGGCGGCGCGAGCACCCGCGAAGGGGAACAGCAACGGCCCGAGGGTCGCAGGATCTCCCCGCACCCGGCAGCGGATCTGGAGCAGACTGCGCCAGAGGCAAGGGCGGCTCTGCCGTCGCCTCCCGCGGCACCATGGGCCGCACCGCCTGCCTGGGATGCCAGCCCGATCACTCCCTGGCCCGGGGCTTTGAAGCCTTCGGTCACCCGGCGGGCAAAGCCGCCGGAAGGGCTGTCCGTGGACAGCGACCAGCCTCGCATCCTCTTGTCACGCTCGCCCACCGGCGCCGGACAACCCGGCCCCGAGTCGTCGGGCAGCCACCTCGGCATGCCCATACGGGTTCCGCAGGCCAGCCTGGCCCCGCAGTTGCGCGGCCGCCCCGAGTTCGGTTGGTGGGCTGCGGCGCCTGAGGAACCCGGGGTCGATGAGCGACCACCGGAGGTGACCGCGAACATGATGGCGTCGATGCAGCAAGGCTGGCAGCGCGGCCGAGTGGACGACCTTGATGACCCCGAGGGCGTCCCGGGCAACGGAACTGACTGATTGTGAGGCTTGGCAATGGCACAGACCGACGCGACCGGTCAGCTGAGTTGGCTGCTGGACAACCTGGTTAATCAGGTCCAGCACATCGAGCAGGCGGTCATCTTGTCCACGGACGGCCTGGTTGTGGCGTCATCGCGCAGCCTGGCTCGTGAAGACGGCGAACATCTCTCGGCGCTGGCCTGCGGCTTGCAGAGCCTGGCCCAGGGAGCAGGACAGCATTTTCGCGACGGCAACGTACGCCAGATCATCATCGAGTTGGAAAAGGCGTTCCTGCTCGTCATCGCGGCCGGCAACGGCACGTGCCTGGCTGTGCGGACCTCCGCGGACCCGAACATAGGCGTGATCGCCTACGAGATGGCAATGCTCGTGCGGCGCATGGGCAAGTATCTCGCCGCCGAGCCGAGATTTCATGACGACGAAATAGCCGAGTGACCGCCCGCGACGGCTCCGGGGATCGCTGGCTCGACCGGGAAGCCGGGCCAGTGGTCCGGCCCTATGCCGTTACGAAGGGACGGACACTACCAAGTGGCGAGCAATCGTTCGGCTTGATCGACGTGGTTTTCGCGACCGGCGAGCAGCCGCCTGCGCATTTCCGGCCCGGACCCGAACACAGGCGGATCCTCAGCCTCTGTCGCCGCCCGACCCCGGTCGCCGACCTGATCTCCGAGATCGACCTTCCCATCGGGGTGGTACGTGTTCTGCTCGGCGACCTCGCCGGAGAAGGGATGCTCCGGGTAATCCTCGCGCGGAGCGAGCCGGGAACTGAACAACGCCTGTTGAGAATGGTGCTCGATGGACTCGAATCGCTCTGATGACGCGCCGGACGAGGCGTGGGCGCCGTCCACTGCCAAGATCCTCATCGCCGGGGGTTTCGGCGTAGGAAAGACAACCCTCGTCGGCGCGATCAGTGAGGTCAGGCCGCTGCGGACCGAGGAACCGATGAGCGACCGCAGCGTCGGCGTCGACGACGTCAATGGCGTGGCCGGCAAGACCACCACGACGGTGGCCATGGATTTCGGCCGGATCAGCTTTCCGTCCGGCCTCGCGCTCTACCTGTTCGGCATGCCTGGCCAAGGGCGCTTCTGGTTCATGTGGGACGATCTAGCTATCGGCGCCATCGGCGCGGTCGTCATGGCCGATACGCGGCGGGTCGCAGACAGTTTCGCTTCGATCGACTACTTCGAGCGGAAGGGAACTCCCTTCGCTATCGCCGTCAACTGCTTCGACGAAGCCCCCCGGGTCGAGCCGGACGACATCAGGATCGCGCTGAGCCTGCGGCCCTGGGTACCGGTCATGACGTGCGACGCGCGGCAGCGGGAGTCCGTCAAGAAGGTTCTCGTCTGCCTGGTTAAGTACGTCATGACCACAAGCGGCAAAGCTGACGGTATCCGCATCACCTGATACTGGCCATATCCCGAACGGACGGTGGGTGACTGCACTCGCCAACGACTCTCCGTCAGGGACGACGTGCGGCTGTTCGCCTGTCTACGCCGGTCAGCGGTGTCCGGTCTGGGTCTCCGGTGTCGCAGGCGCGTGAGCGCGCAGTGCTGCGAGCAGTCGTCCGGCGGCTGGGTTTGGCTGGTGCCGTTTGGGGAGCCAGGCACCGATGTAGCGGGTGGGCTGTGGGGTGATCTGGAGGTCGCGCACCTGTGGGCTGCCGGTAAGGGCCAGGCTGGGCACCAGAGCGACGCCGACACCGGCGCCGACCAGGGCGCTCATGAAGCGGTAGTCGCTGGAGCGGCAGGCCACACGGGGACGGAAACCGCTGAGCGCGGCGAGCATGTCGGTGACATCACCGACATCACCCCATCCGTGAATCCAGCGGTCGCCGGCGACCTCGACCAGGCTGACAGACGGCCGGCCAGCGAGCCGGTGGCCCGCGGGAACCAACAGCCGCATCGGGTCAGCGACAAGCGGGATGTAGGTGCCAGGGCCGGCGGCGGCCGGCCAGCCGCGCGGCGGCTGAGCGGTGTGGAAGTGGTAGAGAAGCGCAAGATCGGCCCGGCCGTCCCGGACCGAGCCCAGCGCCTCATCAGGCTCGGCCTCGATCACGGTGACCTCGACCGGGGAATCGGCCGCGGCCGTCATGGCGGTCAGGGCGGGCGCGAGCAGCGGCTCCCCGGCGCTGGGAAAGGTGACCACGGTCAGATCTTGCGGCCCGCCGGCGGCCAGGGCGCGCAGCCGTTGCGCGGCCAGCTGCAACTCGGCGTGGATCGCGTCGGCAGCGGCGAGCAGGGTCCGGCCGGCGTCGGTGAGGGTGACGCCGCGCGTGCTGCGTTCGACGAGCATGATGCCGGCCCCTCGCTCGAGGGCGGCGATCTGCTGGGACACCGCCGAAGGCGTGTGGTGGAGCGCGGTGGCCGCTCCGGCGAAACTGCCCGCGCGCGCGACTTCCCGCAGCACGGCGAGGCGTTGTACGTCGATCAACAGTTCTCCTAATGGCATCTGCCCTAACTTACTACTTCCGCTAATGTCGGTCAGGGCCGAGGCTGGTCCCCATGAGCGGAATGAACAAGACCGAGCGCGCCGGCGCCGGGCTGGCTGCCGGGTCGGTCCTGCTGGTCGGCGGGTCCGTGGCCGCGTCCAGCCTGCTGGAGGGCTATCCGGTCCTCGGCGGTCAGGCCGCCCGCTATCTGGCGGCAGGACTCCTCCTGGCGGCCTGGGTGCGGCTCTCCCGCAAGCCCCTGCCCCGCCCGGCAGGCCGGGAATGGGTCTGGCTAGCCGGACTGGCCGCCGTCGGACTGGCCGGGTGCAGCGTGCTGATGATCCGGGCCACTCAGGTCGCCGATCCCGCCAGTGTCGGAGTCATCATCGGAGCGGCCCCGCTGGTCATCATCATCGCCACCGCGATGGCCGCCCGCCGCCGACCCGCCCGCCGGGTCCTCCTCGCCGCAGCCGTGGTGACCGCCGGGTCCGCAGCGGCCCAGCTCGGCGGCGCCACCGGACCGACCTTCAGCTCAGCAGGACTGCTGTGGTCAGCCGGGGCGCTTGGCGGCGTCGTGGGCACATCCCTGCTGGCCGCGCCGGTGCTGCCCCGGCTTGGCGCCCTCGCTGTCACGGTCTACGGCTGCGGCATGGCCGGCATGCTGCTGCTGGCCGCCGCTGCCGTGGCCCGTTCCGCCGGCGGACCGCCGATCCTGCGCACGCCCAGCGCGACCCAACTGACCGCGCTGGCCTACCTCACCATCGCGGTCACTGCCGTGGTATTCATCGCCTGGTACGGGGCTATCGAGCGCCTCGGGGTAGACCGCGCCGGACTATTCAACGGGCTGATCCCCGTAACATCGCTGGCCGCCGTCGCACTGACCGGCACCGGCACCATGACACCATTCCGGTTCCTCGGAGCCCTCGCCGTCCTAGTCGGCGTGATCCTTGGCCTCGATCGCGCCCGGCAGGTTCCTGTCGGCACGGCGAACCAGAGCGACCACAGCCCTGGGGGTGAAGGGCCCTGTCCTCGTCAGGCGCGGCGGCCGAAACGGGCAAGCAGCAGGGTCTGGGGGTCCGAGTCACTGGGTACCGGCGGCCGCGCGGCGATCACGCCCGCACTACGGTAGGACTCCTCCATGGCTTCGAACCAGGCCGCGCAGGACGTGACCAGCTCTTCGTCCAGGCGCTCGTCCGCTCCGATCGCGCGAGCCAGGTCCCACGCGTGGATCAGGTGGTCGGCGAACAGCTGCAGCGTGTACTCGCCGCCGGGGAAGTCGCCGAACGACAGGTGGACGATCCGGTCCATCGCGCCGTCGGCTTGGACGGCGCGCACCGCCTCAGCAGAGGCCGCGGTCCAGGCGGCCATGGGCTCGGAACCGAGCACGTCGCCCTCGAAGCGGTCACCCACCTCGGTGATCGTGGATCCGGCCAGCAGCGGCGGCGCCCACAGATCCTCCGCGACCAGATGATTCACCAGGTCGCGAACGCACCAGTCCTCGTCCGGGGTCCCGGCCTGCCACTGGTGGCCGTCGATTTGCCGGACACGGGCATCAAACTCCGCCACGGCGCGGCCGAACATCGCGGGGATATCCATGTGCCCTCCCTGCGCCTGAACGTATGTCACCACCTTAGGCACAGAACCACAGCGGCGGCACGGCAACCGGAACAGCCCAGTGCCTCAGGGCGTGTCTGGGTGTAAGGCTGCCGGCCGCGGCTGGAAGGATGGCCGCATGCACGCCGATGATCCCGTCCTTGACCTCATGGACCGCTTTACCGCTGCCCTCAACTCCCATGACCTTGACGCGGTCACGGCCCTCATCACCGACGACATCGTCTTCGAATCCACCTCGCCACCACCCGACGGCACCCGCTACGAAGGCCGGGACGCGGTGTGCCAGGTCCTGGGACAGATGCTGGCGGCGACGCCCCAGGCCCGGTTTTCCGTCGAGGAGCAGTTCTCGGACGGCTCAGGACGCGCCGTCGTGCGCTGGCGCTACGACTGGGCGGACGGGCATGTACGCGGCGTGGATGTTGTCCGGGTCCGAAATGGCCAGCTCGCCGAAAGCCTGGCCTACGTCAAGGGCTAGCGCAACACCAGAGCAAACCCAGGACCCGGCTGGCCGCGGCTCGGCGTGGTAGGGAACGCGGACTTCTCCGGCTACAGGGATTAGGCAACGGGTCGGTGCCGGGTGCGGTGAGCCTGGTGGCTCGCGACGGCCAGGTCGAGGTGCAGGCTGCCGGCGTGGCCGGCCTTTCGGGCAGTGCCCCGATGGCCAGGGATTCGATCTTCCGCATCGCGTCGATCACCAAGCCGGTCACCGCCGCGGCGGTCATGATGCTGGTCGAGGACGGGCGGATCGCGCTGGACGACCCGGTCCGGCGATGGCTGCCTGAGCTTGCGTCTCCGGTGGTGGTGCGCGCCCCGGCCTCTCCAGTCGACGACGTGGTCCCGGCGGCCCGGCCGATCACCGTAGCCGATCTGCTCACCTTCCGGGCCGGCTACGGGTTCCCGTCCGATTTCTCGCTGCCAGCCGTCGGGCCGTGTCCCGGATCCCGCTGCTGCACCAGCCGGGTGAGGCCTGGCTGTACAACACGTGCTCTGACATCCAGGGCGTGCTGATCGCCCGGGTCTCGGGCCGCCCGCTGCCGGAGTTTCTTGGCCGAGCGGCTGTTCGGGCCGCTGGGCATGGCCGACAGCGGATTCGAGGTACCGGCCGGCAAGCTCGGCCGGTTCACCAGCTATTACCGGACCGGCCAGGCGGGCGGCCTGGAACTGGCCGATGCCCCTAGCGGGCAGTGGAGCACCCCGCCCGCCTTTCCTTCCGGTGCTGGCGGGCTGGTCTCGACTTCCGACGACTGGCATCGTTTCGCTCGGATGCTGCTCGCCGGCGGGACCGGCGGCGGCGGCCGGCTGCTGTCGCCGGAATCGGTGCGCCAGATGACCACCGATCATCTGACCGCGTCCCAGCGCGAGGCCGGCCGGTTGTTCCTGGAGGGCCAGGGCTGGGGGTTTGGCGGCTCGGTCGACGTCGAGGTCATCGACCCCTGGAACGTGCCGGGACGCTACGGCTGGGTAGGCGGCACCGGAACCGCGGCGCACATCACCCCATCCACCGGCGCGGTCACCATCCTGCTCAGCCAGCTCGAACTGGCCGGGCCGACCGCACCGACTCTGCTACGCGACTTCTGGCGGTACGCGGCTACTGCGTGAAGCCGGCATAAACGTGGTTGGCGCGAAGCCCGTGGCACCGCAGATTCCGATGACTGGCCCGCCCCAAGTCCGCGTGCTCGGCGCCCCGGTCCGGGCTTCCGGGCTCAGCTGATGCGCTCGGCCAGCGAGACGATAATCCCCTCCGGACCCCGGACATAAGCCATCCGCCAAGTGCCCTCGTACTCGCCGATGCCACCGACCAACCGGTAGCCGTCCGCGGCCGCCCAATCAACGGCCGCCTGCAGGTCGTGGACCTCGAAGGCCACGTTGCGCAATCCCAGCTCGTTGGCGGGAGCGGCCGGCGAACCGGGCAGGTGGTCTGGCCGGGCGAAGCTTGAGACCTCCAGCCGCGTACCCCCGTCGGGCGGTTTCAGCATCACGATCTCGGTCCGGGAGCCGGGAATGCCGATGACCGTGTCCAGGAACTCGCCCTCGACGAACGTCCTGCCCTCGACCTTCAGGCCCAGCCCTACGAAGAACGCCGTTACGGCGTCGAGGTCCGCGACGGTGATGCCGACGTGATCGAAGCGTCGTACGTGTGACATGGGGTCCATCCTCCGGTTGTCAATGAGCGGTGTTTCCGCCATGGCGGGGCTCCAGCGCAACGGTCAGGACGTCTTGGTGCCGGCGAGGTAGGAGTGGACGGCGGAGATCACCACGGACCCCTCGCCGACCGCCGAGGCTACCCGCTTAACGGACCCAGCGCGTACGTCACCGACAGCGAACACTCCGGGCACCGACGTCACGAAGCCGTCGCGGGTGACTACGAACCCTTTGGCGTTGAGCTCGACGCCCACCTCGCGCAGCCAGGTCGTGCTCGGGTCCGCGCCAATCATCAGGAAGAGACCGGCTACGTCGAGCCGGACGTTCCGCTCGTGGACGTGGTCCCGCCAGTTCAGCGCGCTCAGCCGACTCGTGCCGTGGACCGCGGACAGCTCAGAGCGAGGGTGGACGATGACCCGTTCGTGGTGAGCGAGGCGCTGCGCCAGGTATGTCGACATCGTGTCGCGGAGGTCGTCACGGCGGATCAGGACGTGAACCTGGCCGGCGTGCCGGGCCAGGAACAGGGCGGCCTGGCCGGCCGAGTTGGCGCCCCCCACCACGACGGCGTTCTGGCCGGAGACCACCTTGGCCTCGAGCTCGCTCACGGCATAGTAAACGCCGCGTCCCTCGAGGTCAGCTAGGCCAGGCACGTCCAGGCGCCGGTACCGGACGCCGCTGGCGATGATCACGGCGCATGCCACGATGTCGTGCTCGTCGTCGAGCCGGACACGGAAGCCACCGGACACCTGCGACAACCCTGTGACGGAGCGGGGGGACACTAGCCTCGTCCCGAACTTGACGGCCTGCAGCATCGCGGCCCGTGCCAGCTCTGCCCCGGAAACGCCCCGGGGAAAGCCGAGGTAATTCTCGATCCGCGACGAGCTGCCGGCCTGGCCCCCGATGGCGACATCCTCGACGAGGACCACGTCCAGCCCCTCCGAGGCTCCGTAGACGGCGGCCGCCAGACCCGCTGGTCCGGCGCCCACCACAAGCAGGTCACATCGGGAATCGCCGGAAAGGCACCACAGGTCGATCCCGAGCGCGGTCGCCAGATCGCGCGTCGTCGGTGCGGTCATTACGCGCCGCTGTCCCGTCACCACAACCGTGCCCGCCTCAGGCAGCCCAGTGGTCTTCGCCAGTTCTGACCAAGCCGACGCGTCCGAGCGCAGTACCGTCCGGTACGGGAGCTGGTTGCGCTCGGCAAACTCCTGAAGCCGGTGCAGGTCGCGATCGTCGTCTCCGGCGAGCACGAGACCGCCCTCCCCTATTCTCTTCAGCAAACGCCGCCGGGCGTCGAACGCGGAGAGCAGGACATCGCTCAGCTCCCCCGAGATCTCCACGAGCCGGCGCAACTCCTCGACCCGCACCCGGAGCAACGCGGTCTCCTCCATGGCCACACCCGGAAGGAAGGCTCGTTGCCCCATCAACATGCCCAGCTCGCCGACGAAGTCGCCTTCCTCGACGACAAAGACCACCCGGTC
>Ga0335074_10016161_pt1 | contig 10506 bp, 10 predicted proteins | sample Lox_Sample_23_FD_206715 | JGI IMG/M metagenome (GOLD analysis project Ga0335074, IMG submission 206715) | Soil microbial communities from Loxahatchee National Wildlife Refuge, Florida, United States - Lox_Sample_2.3 | ecosystem: Environmental > Terrestrial > Soil > Wetlands | place: USA...
GTTCGCGGTGCCTTTGGGGGTCACGCGGGCGTGTGCCGGCGCGCCCCGCCGGGGCCCGGTGTTGGGGGGGTGGGGGGTGATCCGGACGGTGGGTCGGGCGATCTATCGTCTCTCGCCGATCGATGCCTTCGCGAGCCAGAGCGCGTCGACGGCGGTCATCCTGGGGAGTGCGTTCGCCGGGGCGCCCGTCTCCACCGCACACGTGGTGGCGTCCTCGGTGGTCGGCGCCGGCGCGGGCCGTAGGCGGTTTCGGCACGTTCGCTGGTCGATCGTCGGCTCAATGGCATTTGCCTGGGTGGTTACGCTGCCCGCGACGGTGGCGCTGGGTGCCCTCAGCCTGATCTTGTGGAACGCGATCGATTGACCCGCCGGCATTGGTTTCTCCCCCACACGCCCGATGTGCTGGGGAAGTTGCGCGCGCAGGCGGCGGTCACCGTCGCGGGCATGGACGCTTTGGCGGCCTGGGCGCAAGGGGATGCGGCGGCCGGCGACCGGTTGCGGGAGTGTGAACACGCTGCTGATGAGGTCAAGGGCCAGGTCCGGGCCGCGCTTACGCAGGCGTTCACCACTCCACTCGAGCCGGAGGATCTATTTCAGCTCTCACAGGAACTCGACGATGTTCTCAATCACGCCAAGAACGTGGTTCGGGAGGCCGACGTTATGGGGGCGCAGCCCGACCAGGCGATGGCTGAAATGTCCGGTCAGCTCATCGAAGGGGTCCGGAACCTGGCCGCCGCGTTCGACGCCCTCGGACAACGTGGACGCGAGGGAGAGGCGACCGATGCCGCTGACCGGGCGATCAAGAACCAGCGACGTCTCGAGCACTGCTATCGGACCGCGATGTCAAGCCTGATCGACGTCGAGGACCTTCGCCAGGTCACCATGAAGCGCGAGCTGTACCGCCGCATGGTCCGTACGAGCGACCGTCTCGCCGGCGTCGCCGAGCGCGTCTGGTACTCGGTTCTCAAGGCCACGTAGGTCGGTGCGCCACACGCCGCCGCCGACCGAGCGCTTGCTGGCTCGGCCGACGTGCGGCAGCGAAGGCGAGTCAGTCGACGGTCGGGAGGATGGGGACCGTCTCCTTATTGCCTCCTCGGAGAGCGGGATCGTCACTCCAAGCGTGACAAGAACCCGTGCCTGGAGACTAATTCGCTCTCGCTGCCGCTCCATCCGGGCGCGGCGCGGTGAACGATACGTGATAACCCCGATGCGGCATCCTCGTCGGGACCCACGGCGTCGAGCCAGGATGCTAATCAGACGGGCATAGTTTCGTGCTCGCCGGCCGCCTTGGAGCGATGGAGCGCTCGTTCGGGATCACCTGCCCTGGCGCTCGCTTACAACGACGTCGAGCGCGTCGTGGCGGTCGTAGACCAGCATGCCTTGCCGGATGCATCTCGTGATAGACGACAGTGATGTCAGCCCGGTCCCGGTGGCCCCAGGGGCCACTTGAGCGGAGTCACTGCCGGACCGTGATCGGCCAGTCGAGGGTGATCGATCCCCGGCTCGTGTGGACAACCGCTTGGAAAATCAGCGGCTCGCCGACGGAATCGGCCGGGAACTGGAGCGCGTCGTGCCATCGGCCATTAGTCACCGGGTGCGTGGGCGGGCTGTCATGTCCCACCACCACTCCGCCGAAGACGAACTCGATGTCCACCGTGCCTGACAACGGATGGCCCGATGCATTGGTCACGATCAGGGAGTAGTGCCAGTCCTTTTTGACCACAGGGGAGTGGTTATCGGCGGTCAGCTTCCCCTGAACAGGTCCTGTGGTCACCGAGGACGTCGGCCTGGTCGTCGTTTGGGTGGCAGTCGTGGTAGACGTCGTCGGACCCGTGCCAGCCGTTGTGGCTGTCGTCCTGGACCTGCCGCCACACGCCGCGCCCCCCAAGACAAGTACCGCCGCGCTCAGGAGCACAGCCAACCGGGCTGCCCCGGGTACGTCTCGGGTTGTGTCGACGATGAATCTCCGTGACATCGCAATTCCCCACCCTAGACTCCGCCGAAGCTCTCGGCATCGCACTGTTCCCGCACTTCTTGCCGAAGATAACTACCGACCGCCAACGCGCGGGTCGGGTTTCTCGGTCTTCTACGGATCGCCGTACGGCGCTGCACCGATGACTCGGATCACTTGCGGGCCCGCGGTCTAAGACAACCGAGAACCCGAAAACCAATTGCCTGCCGCCAAGAAACCAATATGGCGGCTACGCGCGACCGCCGCCGCCAGCGCCGCGGACAACGTTCGTAAGCTCGAACACGTCACCCAATCGCCGACCTGACCCGGAGGAGCTCTTGATTCCGCGCCGCGGTCGCGTGCGGTTCCTGATCGACGAAGGCCGGCACGGTCGCTGGAGACCGGACGTGAAGCACGAGGATCTCCAAGTGCTGCCGGTGCGCAAGCCTTATCGTGTTGTCGAGCGCCGTGAGCTACCGGTGTCTCCCTCAAGCGACACGAGCAGGCGTGTGAATCGTTCGGCCCGCCGAACCTGAGTGGGACGACGGCCACCGGCTTTGTTATCGCGTGATCCCTTGAGCGCGATGTGAGCGGCGAGCCGGGGCCTCTCGGAGGCTCCGCGTGTGCCCAGGTGGATAGCGTGTCCCGGGCTCCACCCGAGCGCGCGAATCTGCTGCGCGATCAATCGGTGTGGACGTAGTCCGACGCGTGGAGCTGCGGCAGCAGCCATCGTTTCTTGCGGTGGTGTCGTTCCATGCGCCGCAGGATGTCGTCGAGCACCCCGATCGCTTGCAGTATCTCCGGTCCCTTGTTCAGCATCACGCACTCGGCCTGGACGCCCATCGCGGCGTCCGTGATCTCCGCGCGTGAGGGACGACCAGTCCTCGCCAAGCGATCCAATACCTCGGTAGCCCAGACGACGGGCACGTGCCCGGCCTGGCAGAGCCAGAGGATTTCCTCCTGGACCTCCGCGAGCCGTTCGTAGCCGCATTCCACGGCAAGGTCGCCGCGGGCAATCATTACACCCGAGGGCCGGTCGCATCCGAGGGCCGCCAGCAGCATTCCGGGTAGATGCTCGAACGCGCGCCGAGTCTCGATCTTGAGGATCATCCCGACCTGCATTCGCGCATGCTCGTCGAGGTACCCGCTGACTCGCTCGACGTCGCGCGGACGGCTGACGAACGACAGCCCGACGATGTCGGCGGCCTCGATGGCGAAGCGAAGAGCTTCCTCGCTGTGGGATCCGAGCAGGTCGACCTCGAGCACGGCGTCCGGCAGGTTGATGCCCTTGCCCGGGCGCAGCTTGGCGCCCTTCGCTGCAGCCGATGTGATGCGAAGCTCGATCGAGTCGTGATCGACCGACTCGACGACCGCGCCGATCTTGCCGTCATCAAGCCATACGTGATGCCCTGGGCGGCTGATCGCAAACGCCTCGGCTAATGAACATCCGATGCGAGCGATTTGGCCCTGACCGGAGCCGGATGGCGCCGGCTCACCGCCGCGAGTCAGGATCAGTCGATCCCCGATCCCGAGGCGTAGATAGTCCCCCTTTCGGTCGCTGGTCGGCTGCGGAGCGAGCGGCCCGGTGCGCAGCTTGGGACCCGGCAGGTCGACCAGTACCCGCGCTCGCCGCCGCGTGTGCCGCTCGGCTGAGCGTAGGTTCCGAAGCATTTCGTGCCACTCCGGCGGGCTGTCGTGGGCACAATTGATCCTCATGCAGTCCATCCCGGCAGCGAGCATCTCGCCGACCAAGTCAGGCTCGCACGCCGCTTCACTCGGCATGGTGACCATGATTCGCGTGGGCCGTCCGCATGGAGCCTGTCCGAGAAGAGCCTCCGTCCTGACCGCCAGTAGTTCACGACTGTGGTTGAAGCCGACCGGGGCCGGGCTGGACCGCAACACCGGCGGATGCTGAGCGAGCGCGCTTAGCGCGTCCAGCACAGCGTCGACGCTGGCCTGGACGTGGCCTTCGCTGCCCCCCAAGGAGGAGAGTCCGAGCGCGATCAGCGGGTACTGCAAGTCGCGCAGATCGTGCTTGCGCAATGCGAGGTACTGGAGCAGGTTGCGCGCGCTCGCGTCCCGGTCGGCCCGGCGGCCCTCGACCCAGGGCCGCCACCCGGCGGCGACCTCAAGTAACTCGTTGCGGATCGTCGACAACTGCTCGATCAACTCCGCCTGACCGCCGCCATCGACTGCGGGCTCTCGCTCCGCGCGATCGGCTTCGCGCGCCTTAGGTATCCCGTCGCGCGGCATCAACCATCTCCAATCAATCGCACAGCAACCAGAACGACCGGATCATGGTCAATCCACCGCACCGCGACATCAGGGAAAACCCGCTAGGGCGATTTTCGCCGGTCCGTAGCTTGCCTGCGGACGGTTGCGGGATCGTCACGATGGCTGCCGGCAACCGGCTCCGTACGGTCGGGTGATGTCGGCGATCGAGGTCGAGAACCTGTTCAAGAGCTATGGCCGGGTGGCTGCTGTGCGCGGGATCAACTTCCGGGTGGAGAAGGGGGAGGTATTCGCGCTGCTCGGACCGAACGGGGCGGGGAAGACCACGACGCTGGAGATCCTGGAGGGCCACCGGCGGCGCAGCGCAGGCCGGGTGTCGGTGCTCGGCGTCGATCCGGAGCGCGGTGGGCGCGCGTTCCGCGAGCGGATCGGGATCGTCCTGCAATCCGCCGGGCTCGACGGCGAGCTCACAGTGGGGGAGACGCTAGCGCTGTACGCGGCCAGCTACTCGCGGTCGCTGCCCGCGGAGGACGTGATCGCATTGATCGGATTGGAAGACAAGACCCGTGCTCGCGTGAAGACTCTCTCGGGCGGGCAGCGCCGGCGGCTGGACCTGGCGCTGGCGCTTGTCGGGAACCCGGATCTCATCTTCCTTGATGAGCCGACGACAGGGTTCGATCCGGCGGCACGGCGGGGCGCCTGGGAGTTGATCGAACGCCTGCGCGGCCTTGGTCGCACGATCGTGCTCACGTCGCACTACATGGATGAGGTCCAGCATCTGGCCGATCGGGCTGCGGTGATCTCGGGCGGCCGGATCGTCGCTGACGGCAGCCCAGATTCGCTGGGTCGATCTGGCCCGCGTCAGACCGTGATTTCTTTCCGGCTCGCGGACCCGCGGACGGTGGACCAATTGCCACTCGAGCTAGGGCGCCTGGTGATGCCTGAGGACGGTGGTCTGATGATCCGCACCACGGATCCCGTCAGGGTGCTGTCGCGCCTGTGCGATTGGGCCCTGGAGCGAGATCTGGACCTGTCCGGGCTCCAGGTCGCGCGCCCCTCCCTCGAGGACGTCTACCTGGAGCTGACCGAGGACGGCCGCGGTGTTTGACCGCCGCCGCCGCTCGCGCTCGCGGCGCCCCTCGACGCACAGCCTGCTCGGGAGGCAGGTTTCCTACCAGCTAAAGCTGCTTGTCCGCTCTCCGATGGCGGCATTCGCGACCATCGTCGTCCCGCTGATGGTGCTGCTCGCGGTGAACCTCCTTTACTCGGGGACGCACCTGGCCACCCGCGGAGGAATCGTTTACGCACAGTTCTTCACGCCGGCGATGGTCGCCTTCGCGGTCGTCAACGCGTGTTACATGAGCATGATCGCGTCGACTACGCTCGCGCGTGATCAGGGGATCCTCAAGCGGCTTCGCTCCACGCCGCTCCCATCGTGGGTGTATATGACGGGCCGGATCATCTCCTCCGGGCTGGTCGCCGCGGTGGGCGCGGTCGTGGTGATCGCGGTCGGTGCCGGCGCGTATGGCTTCGAGCTCGTCTGGGCGGGTCTCCCAGCCATGCTGCTGACGCTCGCGGTCGCGATGTTCTGCTTCTGCTCCCTCGGGCTGGCCGTGACGGTGCTGGTGCCCTCAGCCGAGTCGGCCGTGCCGATCGCTTGGGGCACGATGTTGCCGCTGTGCTTCATCTCCGATGTCTTTCAGCCCATCGACAACGCTCCGAGCTGGCTGCGCGCGATCGCCTCGGCGTTCCCATTGCGCCCTTTCGCCGATGATCTGGAGTCGGCCTTCAACCCGATCACGGGCAGCACGACGATCCACCCTGCTCACCTCGAGCTGATGGCCGTATGGGGGGCGGCGGCGGCCGCGTTCGCGCTGTTTGCCTTCCGCTGGGACCCCGACACGACGTTTCGCGACCGCCGCGGATCGCGCCGGCCGGTCACATTCGCGACCGAACGCTTGCGCGGCTTGCTCGAGACACGCGACCGTCACACCACTCCGACGCCGGCGAGACGGCCGATGGTGGACCGGGCGCGGGTCGAGCGGCGCACCGAGCCAGCCGCCGGCGAGCCGGCGCCACCCGAGTGGATCGAAGGTCCCGCACCGGCAGAGGACTCGAGCGTTCCTCCTGACCCTGACGCGACCGCACCGCCCCGGGCGGCGGCAGGGCCGCCTGTCACGAGCGCTCGGAACGGCCCGGCTGCCCAGTAACACCCGACCCGAATACAGCCGCTGCAAGGCCAGAGAACCGACTCCGTGTTTTTCCGCGGCTGCGTGAGGACGCTCCCCGCATCTCGCGGATCGCCAGGCGGGCTAGTCTCGGTCCGGCAATCACGTGAGGTGGAGGAGGCCGGCGATGACAACCAAGTACCAGCTCGACGGCGATTTCCTCGACGGTCAGGGCGTTGGTTACGAGTTGATCGAGCCCGCGCCGATGAGCACCGTTCGCTCGAGGTTGGGGCCGTCCCGCCTTCCGGGCCGATGGTGCCCGCCGCCGAGCTGATCGACCGCGCGCTGATGGGGCGCCGCCCGATCCTGTGCCCCGCTGGCGACCGTCGACACTCGCTGCTCGTCGACCCAGCCGACGTCGTGCGCATCACTGGCGCGCAGACCGCGAACATCTGCCAGGGATCAGGAGCGGCGGGTCGCTCGCGCCGGGCCATTGCCGCCGTGATCACCTGCTCACGATCGGTTGACCGCTCGCAGCAAGGGCACGGGTGTCACCTGCCAAACGCAGAACAACGCGCCCAATACGCCCAGAGCGAACCGACGAACAGTCTCCGGGCCAGGACCTACTCCAGCGGCCGGCGTTCGTCCGCGTTCGGGCGCGCGGCTGTCGTCATCATGAAGGTCGGCCGGTCGGCGGCGTGTCGCTGACCGACATCGAGCGAACGGTTCGCGCGTCGCACGGGCAACCGCGCAAGCGGGACCGCCGGCTTCGCGTCCCGGTGATCGGTGCCGAGCGGTTCCATCCGTGCAACGGTGCGTTGCGCGGCGACGGACTACTCGTGAAGCTTTGCGGCGCGACGGCAGCCAAAGGGGGGTCATACCCAGATGCTCGAAGCCTTGCCGGGCGCGACAGTGGGATCAACTCATTGTGTACGGAAAAGGAGGTTCTCATGGTCCGCAAGCTACTGTGGCCCGTCCTTGTGATGGGCGTGGCAATGGTGGTGGTTCCGTTCGCCGTCTCGCTGCCAAGCAAGGCCAGTGGCGGGCAGTCGATGCTGGACAACTTCCACTCGATGATGCAGCCCGCCAGCGTCAACACGACGGTCACCTACTTCGACCATACGTTCCTCCCGCTCGGCCCGGTTTCAGCGGTCACCGTTCAGGCAGCCAAGGAGGAGCCGGCCATGATGGCGGCGTTCGCCCAACAGTTCCACATGACACCGACGCAGGTGCAGAGGCTGCTGTCGGCGCAGTTCCCCGCGATGGGGAAGATGCTCACCGGCCTGCCGGCGCTCACCTCGCTATTCACCAAGGTGCCGGCCGGCCTTGCCTGGTATCAGCCCCAGATCAAGACGATCGAGGGCAACGTCAGCAACTACGCGCAGGTGGACAGCCTGCCGAGCCTGCGGTTGCTCACCTGGGCCTTCGTCGTGCCCGGGGCGCTGCTGATCCTGATCTCCGCCTACGGCCTCGGCACCATTGACGCGGTGCGGCGGTTGGTGCGCACATCTCGGCAACCCGCCCCGACTCACTAGGCGGCGTGTGGTCTCGGTTGCAGAGACGTCATCTGACCAACGATGGCGCTGCACCGACGTCTATGTCAGGTGCAGCGCCGGACTTCGTACGACTGGTGGCCCAGTCCGTCACGGTCTGACGGCCACGTGGGCGGCGAGGCGCTCGATCTCCTCGCGCGTCCCGGTGCCCAGCCCGCGTCGCGTGGCATTCAGCGAGCCGGCCGCCATGCCCAGCCGAAGCGCGTCGATCATGCTCATGCCGCGGGCCAGACCGACGCCGGTGGCGGCAAACATCGAGTCGCCGGTGCCGTGGTGGTCGAGCGCCTCGAAGACGGGCGGAACCAGCTCTAGGTGCCCCGGAGCGGCACCGTCGTCGATCAGCACGGCGGGCGCGGACGCGCGGGAGATGAGTACGCGGTTTGCCCCGGCCGCGTGCAGCCGCTGCGCACCGGACACGATGTCCTCGGGACACTTGCTCGCGGCGTAACCCTCCGATAAAAGCTCCTCCTCGCTGAGCCTGAGCAGCTCGACCCCGCCTTCGAGGACCGCCCGCAAGGGCGGCCCGGTCAAGTCGGCAACGACCGTCTTCCCGTTGGCGCGCAGATCGCTGGCCAGCCGTCGGTAGAGATCCGCATTGACGAGGTCTGCGGGCTGGCACCCGGTGATCATCGTGACGTCAGCGTCGAGACCGGCGCCGAGGGCGATGCCGTACAGCTCGTCGGTGGCGTGCCGCTCGAGCGGCCGAGAATCCACGCTGACCACTTCGGCTCGCTGGCCGCCCCGGCGGTCGTGGATGTAGGCGCCGTTCGGGCTTCCCGCCGCGGCCGCCCTGAGCTCGATCGATTCAGCTTCGATCAGCCCTCGCAGTACCCGCCCAGGCTCGCCCCCCAGGGCACAGCAGAACATGACCTCCGCGCCGAGCGTGGCCGCCAGCCGCGAGACCCAGAATCCCTGGCCGCCGGCGTGCAGGTGTACCTCCGGACGGTCGGTTCCGGCCTCGATTGTGATGGTCAGAAGCGGCGAGGGACCGAACACGGCGATCCGCCTGGCGGGCCGCTTGCGAGCCGTCAGCGACGCGAGTGCCGCTCGCGCAGGGTGGCGCCCGCGCAGTAGAGGCCTCACATCGCCTCCACGACGATGCCCCGCACCGGCTCGACCAGCGACGGCACGGATGCGATCGTGTAGCGAGACTGGGCGTCATGCGGGGATCCGTCGTAGTCGAACACGATCCCCCCGGCCTCCCGAACCAGCAGCAGGCCGGCGGTGACGTCCCACGAGAGATTCGACAGCATCAGGGTCGCGTTCAGCCGCCCCGTCGCGAGCCACGCGAGGTCGAGAGCCGCCGAGCCGAGCATCCGGACGCGCAGGCTTTGATGCGCCAGGCGCTCGAGAGCCGCGAGATGAACCCGGTTCTCCTGCTCGGAGCCCACTCCAACCTTGAAGTCCGCGACGCCGACGATCGCCTCTCGCAGTCCGGCCACGTCCGCCACTGAGATCCTCGCGCCGTTGAGGTAGGCGCCTCGCCCGACGAGAGCCACGAATCGCTCGCCGAGCAGCGGAGCGTCGACGACACCTAGCACCGGCTGACCGTCGAGCACGAGCGATAGGGAAATAGAGCACAGCGGACTGTCCCGGGCGAAGTTGATCGTGCCGTCGATTGGATCGAGCACCCAGCGCGGGCCGGCCAGCCCGTCCCGCGCGTCCTCCTCTTCGGCCAGGAACGGAATGTCAGGCGTAGCCGCAGCGAGCGAGGCCTTGATCTCCGACTCGATCCGGAGATCGACGTCGGTCGCGAAGTCACGGTCTCCCTTGCCGATCAGCGCGCCGATGTGGGAGCGGCCGTGGCGCAAGGTTCGTGCACCGATGTCGATTGCTTGCTCGGCGGCGAGCAGCAGACTGACCAGGTTCAGATCTAGGTCCCGCGAAGGGCAATGCTCGGGGACGTGCATACGCCGATGCTGGCGGGCACGAAGGCTCGACTACATCCGCGAGACCGCGTTGCGTACTGCGGATAACTACGGATCCCGCTGCCTGCAGGCGCTCCCGTGTGTCGTGCGGACAACTGCCGATGGCGCGTCGGCCAGTACGGCGTAGCTTGCCAACGACAGAGATGGCCCTCACGCTCGACACGACCACTCACAGGTTCACCGACCGCCGCGCGGCCGGACGCGCACTGGCTGAGCGCCTGCGCCCGCTCGCCTCACAGGACCCCATCGTGCTGGCCCTGCCGCGCGGCGGTGTGCCCGTGGCATACGAGGTGGCCCGGGCGCTGGGCGCCCCGCTCGACGTGCTGATGGTTCGGAAGATCGGTGCCCCCGGCAACCCCGAGTTCGGCATCGGGGCGGTTGCCGAGGGCAATGTTCGCGTGCTTGACCGCGAGGCGGTCCGCCAGATGCTGATGAGCGTGGAGGAGCTGGAAGGCGCGATCGCGCGCGCTCGCACTGAGTTGAAAGCGCGCGTGGAGCGCTACCGCGGCGGGCGCCCGCCGCTCGACGTTCGTGGGCGGACCGCGATCGTTGTCGACGACGGCTTGGCGACCGGCGGGACGGCTCGCGCCGCGCTGCGCGCGGTCCGCGCTCGGGGCCCGCGCCGCTTGGTGCTCGCTGTTCCGGTAGGGGCGCCGGAAACGGTGCGGTCCTTG
>Ga0335074_10016163_pt1 | contig 10505 bp, 10 predicted proteins | sample Lox_Sample_23_FD_206715 | JGI IMG/M metagenome (GOLD analysis project Ga0335074, IMG submission 206715) | Soil microbial communities from Loxahatchee National Wildlife Refuge, Florida, United States - Lox_Sample_2.3 | ecosystem: Environmental > Terrestrial > Soil > Wetlands | place: USA...
ACAATACTGTCTCTCTAATTGACAGACCAGTCAAAGCCATCAACAACCGATCGATACCCATTCCGGTTCCGGTACAAGGCGGCATGGCGTGCTCCAAGGCAGCGAGAAAATCCTCATCGAGCAACATCGCCTCGTCATCACCGGCCGCGGCGGCTCGCGCTTGTTCAGCGAACCTCTCACGTTGCACCACTGGATCGATTAATTCGGAATATCCGGTCGCCAGCTCGACCCCCCGGATATAAAGATCCCACTTCTCGGTTACGCCCGGAATGCTGCGGTGTTGGCGCGTCAAAGGCGTTGTCTCCACTGGGAAATCCCGAACGAACGTTGGCGCGCTCAAGCCGGCGCCCACGGCGTGTTCCCATAATTCTTCGACCAGCTTGCCGTGTCCATACCCGCGGCCGACCGGCACCTCGACACCGAGCGACTCGGCTATAGCACGCAAGCGGTCAACCGTGGTGTTTGGGGTGATCTCTTCGCCGAGTGCCTCCGATAGCGACGGATACATTTGTATCGACGTCCATTCTCCGTCGATGTCATACACGCTGCCGTCGGGCAGCGGGAGTTGTCGAGTACCGATCGCCTCGTCCGCGACGTGTTGAATAAGCTCGCGCGTGACGACCGCCGAATCGTCATACGTGCCATACGCCTGGTAGGTCTCCAACATCGAAAATTCGGGGGAATGGGTGGAATCTGCCCCTTCGTTTCGGAACACCCGATTTAGTTCGAAGACCTTGTCGAAGCCACCGACGACACATCGCTTCAGGAACAGTTCCGGTGCGATCCGAAGGTACAGATCGATGTCGAGAGCATTGGAATGCGTGACGAACGGCCGGGCCGCCGCACCGCCCGCCAAAGTCTGCAACATCGGCGTCTCGACTTCGAGAAACCCACGTTGCTCTAGAGCGGTGCGTATGGCGCGAATGACGGCGATCCGTTGCCGGGCGACCGCGCGTGCCTGCGGACGGACAATCAGGTCGACGTAACGCTGCCGCACCCGGGACTCTTCGCTCATCTCTTTATGAGCCACCGGCAGCGGGCGCAGCGCCTTGGACGCCATCTGCCAGCTGTCGCCGAGCACGGACAGCTCGCCGCGCTTTGAGCTGATCACCTCTCCGTGCACGGCGACGATGTCGCCGATATCCACGTCGGCTTTCCACTCGTCAAGCGCTTCGGCGCCGACGCTGGCCAGGCTGAGCATCACTTGCAGTTGGGTGCCGTCGCCCTCTTGGAGTGTCGCAAAACACAGCTTGCCCGAGTTGCGGGCGAACACCACCCGGCCCGCAACACCGACGATGTCACCGGTGGTCGAGTCGGGTGCGAGGTCTGGGTAGGCGGCACGGATCTGCGCCAGCGTGTGCGTGCGGCCGACTTCGACGGGGTAGGGGTCGCGGCCCTCCGCCCACAGGCGAGCCCGCTTGTCCCGGCGAATCCGGAACTGCTCGGGGATGTCCTCGGGAAGCTCGTGAGGACGTTCTTCGTCGCCGGCGTTCACGACGTGCCAGCTTAAGTCATCGGCGCTTGTGGGCTTTTACCCGCGAACAAGAAGCCTGCGTCGTTGTCCGGGCCGGTTTGCAACCCTGACTTCCGCTTCGCGGACCTGGGAATCAGCGCGCCGTCTTGAGCCGGCCGCGCTGACTGTCGCGGTTGCGCTCGAACACCAGCCGCAGCCCGTGCAGGGTCAGATGCTGGTCGTAGTGGTCGACGGAATCCAGTTCCGCGAGCAGCAACGGGGCGGTGTGGCCAGTCGCCACCACGGTGACGTTGTCGCCCGCGAAACCGTCCACGTCGTCGCGGATGCGTTGAACCAGACCATCGACCAGCCCGGCGAAACCGAAAACGGCGCCGGCCTGCATGCATTCGACGGTGTTCTTACCGACCACCGAACGAGGGCGGGCCAGCTCGACTCGGCGCAACGCGGCAGAGCGCGCGGCAGCCGCGTCAGAGGAGACCTGTATTCCCGGCGCGATAGCGCCGCCGAGGAACTCGCCTTTGGCGGACACCACGTCCACACAGATCGATGAGCCGAAGTCGATCACGATGGCTGCGGTTCCGTACTTCTGAAAAGCCGCGAGGCAGTTGACGATTCGATCGGCGCCGACCTCTTTCGGATTGTCGACGAGCAGCGGGATGCCGGTGCGGACCCCCGGCTCGATCAGCACGTGCGGCAGCGACGGCCAGTACTGGTCGAGCATCACCCGCACCTCGTGCAGCACCGACGGAACCGTGGACAGCGCCGCGGCGCCGGTGAGCTGATCGGCATCGTCACCGATCAGACCGTCGATGGTCAACGCCAGCTCATCTGCGGTGACTTCGGCTTCGGTGCGAATCCGCCACTGCTGCACCACCTTCGCGTGCTCCCCCGAACCGGAGAGCAGTCCGACGACGGTGTGGGTGTTGCGGACGTCGATTGCCAATAGCACGATCAGGAGTCCTTCATCGCGGCGAGACCAGCTCGCCCGCGTCGGCAGGCACATACGCCGGATCGCTGCCGAGATCGACGGCCCGGTTGTCGGCGTCGACGAAGACGATCTTCGGCTGGTAGCTGCGCGCCTCGGCATCCTCCATCGAGGCGTAGGCGATCAGGATCACCAAGTCACCGGGATGTACGAGATGCGCCGCCGCACCGTTGATTCCGATCACTCCGCTACCGCGCTCACCGGTGATCGCGTAAGTGACCAGCCGGGCTCCGTTGTCGATGTCGACGATGGTCACCTGTTCGCCCTCGAGCAGGTCGGCAGCATCCATCAAGTCGGCGTCGATCGTCACCGAGCCGACATAGTGCAGGTCTGCCTGCGTGACGGTCGCCCGGTGGATCTTCGATTTGAGCATTGTGCGTAACATCAGTTCCTCCAGGATGATTCAGAATTTCCGCCGGGAACCGAGGACTGTAGCCCGTCGGCGCCGACGGTGGTACTGATTTCGATCGCGACGTTGTCGAGAAGTCTGGTGGTGCCCAGCCGCGCCGCAACGAGCAGACGGGCCGGGCCGTGCAGCGGGGCGGGCCCAAGTTCGGGGTCGCGAATCTGCAGATAATCCACGTCGATCGCGGGTACTTCAGATAGCACGGCGCGGGCTGCGCGCAGCGCCGCCTCCACGCCGCCCGATGCGGCGTGCGTCCCGGCCAGCAGCGCCGCCGACAACACGCCGGCCAGTTCGCGTTGTGCGGGATCGAGGTAGCGGTTGCGCGACGACATCGCCAGGCCATCGGTTTCGCGCACGATCGGAACGCCGATGACAGAAGTATCGACGTTGAGGTCGGCGACCATCTGGCGCACCAACACCAGCTGCTGATAGTCCTTCTCTCCGAAGAAAACTCGGTCCGGGCGGACGATCTGCAGCAGCTTGAGCACCACGGTCAGCATGCCGGCGAAATGGGTGGGCCGCGCAGCTCCTTCGAGCTCGGATCCCAGTGGCCCCGGATGTACCGCGGTTCGTGGGCCGTCGGGGTACATTGCGGCAACGCTCGGGGTGAAAGCTATTTCAACCCCTTCGCCGCGCAACAGCGCCAGGTCGGCTTCGACGATCCGCGGGTAGGCGTCGAGATCCTCGTCAGCTCCGAACTGCAGCGGGTTGACGAAGATCGACACCACCACTACCGACCCGGGCACCCGTTTGGCCGCGCGCACCAGGGACAGGTGTCCGTCGTGCAGGGCACCCATCGTCGGCACCAACATCACCCGTCGACCGGTATGGCGCAGCGCACGACTGACTTCGCTGACATCGCTGGGGCTTGGGTAGACGTTGAGTTCGCCGGCATTGAACTTCGGCGTCCTGTTGGGCGTCACGGCGCCGAGCCCTCAAGCACTTGGAAGACTTTGTTGGGCGCATGCGCACGTTCCGCGGTGCGCAGCGCATTCACCCGGTAGGCCTGAGCCAGTTGCGCATCGACGGCCGTCAGCGCGTTCAGGTGACCGGCAACGGCATCCGCGTCGCCGCGCGCGACCGGGCCGGTGAGCGCCGCCTGTCCACGTCGCAGGGTGTTCTCCAGCGCCGCGCGGGCCAGCGGTCCGAGTATCCGTTCGGCGATGCCCCCGGGTTGATCGTCGACCAGTTGTTGACCAAGGAGTTCGGTGCCCGACAGCGCGGCCCGAAGTGCGTCCAGGGCATCGGCGAGCACGGTGACGATGTGGTTGCCGGCATGGGCCAGCGCGGCGTGATACAGCATCCGCGCGTCCTCGCGGACCCGGAACGGTTCGCCGCCGATCTCCAGCACCAGCGACTGCGCGATCGCGTAACCGACCTCGTCGGCCGCGGTGATCCCGAAGCAGGTGTCCGGCAGCCGGGAGATGTCTTCGTCGGAGCCGGTGAACGTCATCGCGGGATGAATCGCGAGCGGTATGCAGTCCTGCTCGCTCAGCGGGGCGAGCACGCCAACGCCGTTGACGCCCGAGGTGTGCGCGACGATGGTGCCTGGCCGCACCGCCGAGGTGGCGGCCAATCCCGAGACCAGGCCCGGCAGCTCGGTGTCCGGCACCGCCAGCAACAGCAGCTCGGCGCTGCCGGCAACGTCGGGTACCGACGCCACGGGAGTGTCGGGCAGCCAGCGCTCGGCACGCTGCCGCGACGCCCGGGAAACGGCGCTGCATGCCACTACGACGTGGTCGACGCGTTCCAGCGCGACGCCCAATGCCGTGCCCACCCGGCCGGCGGAGATGATCCCCACCTTGAGCCGGGCGGGCCGCAACCCGTCGAACTGCACCATCGCAGACGACCCTCACAACTCTGTTGGTTCGTTCCAGTCCCGCGTAGCGGGTACCGGACGGTCGCTAAGACTCTACCGCGACAACGACGTGCGTGGCCTGTGGCGTTCGCCTCAGTCCTCGCGGCGACGCCGCCGCCCGCCCCCGGACGGGCTGGTTTGCAGCCGCGCCAGTAATTCGGCGACCGACTGGCCCCCGGACGGCGGGGCATCGGTGTCCGACGGATCGGTGGTGCGATGCCGGGCCGCGGGTGAAGGGGCCGAAGGCGGCGGCGACATCACCGGCTCTCGGTCCGGTGTTGAGGGTGGCGAGGGAGGCACCGGCGGCGGGGGCGGCGACATTGCCGGCGCCGGGGTTGCGGGTTCGCCGATGCCAGAGTCGGGATAAACCATGTTGTCCGACGAGTGGCGGGACCGTGCCCGACGACCCGGCTCGGGTTCGGCTCCGGGTTCGCTGATTTGGCCTGCCGGCTGGGCGGCGCCGGAATGGCGACCCCGCCGCTCATCGGCCGGCGCCGGTGGGGGTGTCCGTTCGCGGGACGGCGCATTGTCGTACTTCCACGGCCCGGCCGCGTTGTCGCTCGGTTCGGAATTCCAATTGCTGCCTGGTGTTCCGGCGGGTAGCCATTGTCCCTCGGGGCTCACCGGCTGCCAATCGGGCCGCTGCGGCTCCTGCGGGGGCTCGGTCGGCGGCATTGGTGGTGGTGCAAACCGAGGCTCGGGCTGCGGCGGCACCTCCTGGCGCCGATGTGAACGGCGTGGCGGGCTCGCCGGCGCGGCCCACCCGTTGGCCTCGGCCGGTTGTTCCCGTAGCCTCCAGCGGCCCTCCGGCTGGCGCTCTGCGCCGCTCAGGGGCGGTGACGGCGGTGCGGCCCAACCGGTGGGCGGCGTGGACTCGTCCTGCTGGGCTTGAGCGGCTTGCTCACCTCGGCGCCGATGCCCGGAAGTCTCGTCAGCCCCGGCGGGCTGGTAGATGTAGGCCGCCGGCTGATAGTCATCCGCGACCGGCTGTGGCGGTGGTGGCGCCAGCGGTTCTTCGGGCACGTCGATGATCGTGCTGTCATCGGCGCGCTGGACAGGCTCTTCGGCCCGCACGGAGGTGACGCGATTCACCCGATCGCGTGCGCTTTCGTGTTCTCGCTCCCAGTCGCTGTGGGCGCGCACGGCTTTACGCTCGGTCTCCAGTGCGGGGCGCTCGCTGAGTTCGGCGTCGAACAGGATCTCCAGATTGGTGCGCAGCGCGGCCAACTCGGCCCGCAACGCCGAGACCTCGTCGGCGGCATGCGTGCGCAATTCGCTGGCCAGCTCGCGACGCAGCTGAGACTCCACAGTGAGCTCATACTCGCGGCGGGCCGAGATTTCCCGGTCCAGTTGCAGGTCGTAAACCAGCTTCAGGTCGCGTGCCCGGGCCTGATCCACGTCGCTTTGCCGGCGGTAAATCACCGACACGAAGGCAGCGACGACGGCGGCCCACAGAGCCAGGATCACGGCGAGCTTGAGGAGCTCGACTCGGTTGGTGAAAACCAGCGCCGAACTGGCGCCGATTGCGAGCACCAGCAACGCCGTCAGCAGCACCCATCCCGGTCTGCGGCCGCCGCGCCGCACCCGGGCGCCGCGGGCCAGATCGGTCATGGTGCGACTGTACCGGCCCGAGGTCACAACGCGTGTCGCCGTCCTCCGGCGATTCTCACCTGGACTAATCGCCCGCGGCTGCCTCGTCGAGCCGAGCTAATTTTCCGCGCCCTCGGCGTGCTCGGTCGGGTCCGGCGGCGACTTGCAGCAATGTTGTAGCCACAGCGCGGCAACCACCAAAACCAGCGCGCTGAAGGCCGCCACCGCCGTCCCCGCGGTGTCTTCGCCGGCCACCCGCAGCCACGATCGCCGCGGCAGCAGGTACACCAGAACCCCGACCCACCAACCCAGCGCCAACGCACCGACCCACGCCGATGCTTTGGCGATGACCAGGCTGCGGGCCACCGACAGCGGATGGAGCCAGCCGGGTCCGTCGCCGATCTCACCCTCGCTGATCTTGACCCGGACATGACGCGCCCAGCCGGCCTCGGCGACGCCGACCGCGAGCAGCGACAGACCCGTCCAGATCGTGATCGGGGGAAACCATCGGTAGAGCAACACGACCAGCAGATAACCGACCACCGCAGTGCCGATCACCGCGGCCGTCAGGTCACGTTTGCGGGTCGGCCCCATCAAGTCCCCGACGTTGAGCCGGATTGCGAACTCTGGCCGCGCAATTCGAGCCGAAGGTCAGTCAGCTGCACACCGGCGCGGTCCGCTCGATCCAGCTGGGCGAGTAGCTTTGCGCATGCCTGCTTTCCGCCGGCCACCGTCAGCTCCGCGGCCGGGTCGATGGCCAGCCACGGGATCATCACGAAGGCCCGCAGGTGGGCCAGCGGATGCGGCAGGGTCAGACCATCGTCCAGCGAGATCACTTCGGTGTCTCCGGTCGGCGACGTCTGGTGGCAGGTGACCAAATCCACGTCGAGAGTGCGCGGGCCCCAACGCTGTCCGCGAACTCGGTCCGCCGCCTCCTCCATCTGCTGGGCGCAGCGCAACCAGCCATGTCCGTCGAGCTTCGCGTCGTCGGCGATCACCACGGCGTTGAGGAACGGGCCCTGCTCGACGCCACCCCAGGCCGCGGTCTCGTACACCGGCGACACGGCCTGCACCGCGTCCCCCAACGTGTCGAGCACCGACTGCAGCCGGGCCAGTCGGTCGCCGATGTTGGATCCGATCGACAGCACCACCCGAGTCACACGGCCCCTCCCGCCGGAACTATCGAGCCCCGTCCGCCGCGCCGCGACCGTCGTGCCACCACCGCGACGTCGGCGAACTTCTGTGGAATCGGAGCCTGCGGCTTGTGCACCGTCACTTCGGCGGCGTGCACCCGCTGGTCTTTCATCACATCCTCGGCGATCTCCCCGGCCACCGTCTCGATCAGATTGCGCGCAGGCCCGGCGACGATAGCGGCCGCGCGCTGCGCCAGCACACCATAATCGTAAGTGTCTTTCAGGTCGTCACTGGCCGCGGCGTCCACCAGGTCGATCCAGACCGTGATATCGACGACGAAATCTTGGCCGTCGGCGCGCTCATGGTCGAAGACCCCGTGTCGACCACGAACCATCAAGCCACGCAACTCAATTCGGTCAGCCATCGGATTCGCCCGCCTTGCTCTCCGTCCATGCGCCGACGACCCGCAGAGCGTCCACCGACGCCCGTACGTCGTGCACCCGCACACCCCAGGCGCCGTGCAATGCCGCCAATGCCGAAATGACCGCAGTTGCCGTCTCGCGCCCATCGGGTGGCCGTACCTCGCCATCGGGCCCCGCCAACAAACTGCCGAGGAACCGTTTTCGTGACGCCCCGACCAAAACCGGGACACCCGTTGCCACCAGCTCCGGCAAGGCATGCAGCAACGCCCAATTATGTTGGCCGGTCTTGGCAAATCCCAGCCCGGGATCGATGATCAGTTTCGCCGGATTCACGCCCGCGGCAACCGCATCGTCGACGCTGGCCAGCAGCTCGGCGCGCACTTCGGCCACCACGTCGCGGTAGCTCGGGGCTTGGTGCGGATGCTCGGACGACACTGATCGCCAGTGCATCAGCACCCAAGGCACATCGGCCTCGGCGAGCAGCGGGGCCATATCGGCGTCGGCGCGCCCGCCCGACACGTCGTTGACCATCTGGGCGCCGCTTTCCAGCGCCGCCCGCGCCACGCCGGCGTGCATTGTGTCGATACTGACCGTAATACCCTGCGATGCAAGCTCTTTGACGACGGGCACCACACGAGCAGTTTCCAGTCGGGTATCGATTCGGACCGCACCGGGCCGCGTCGACTCTCCCCCGACATCGATGATCGCCGCACCCTCGGCGGCCAACGTCAAACCGTGCTCGACAGCTCGGTCGGCGTCCAAGTACTGCCCGCCATCCGAGAACGAGTCGTCGGTGACGTTCACCACCCCCATGACCTGGACGAGCGTCGTGCTCACTTGCGCAGGATCAGTTCGAGCGCCTCAGCTCGAGATGCACTGTTGGACTTGAACTGTCCACGCACCGCGGATGTGGTGGTAACAGCTCCGGGCTTGCGGACACCCCGCATGGACATGCACAGATGCTCGGCCTCGATCACGACGATGACCCCGCGCGGGTTGAGTTTGCGCATCAGCGCGTCGGCGATCTGGGCTGTGAGCCGCTCCTGCACCTGTGGCCGTTTCGCGTACAGGTCGACCAGCCGCGCAATCTTCGACAATCCGGTCACCCGGCCGTCGTGGCCGGGAATGTACCCCACGTGCGCAACACCGTGGAACGCCACCAAATGGTGTTCGCAGGTGGAGTACAGCGGGATCTCCTTGATCATCACCAACTCGTCGTGCTGTTCGTCAAACGTGGTGTCCAGCACGGTGTCCGGATCGGTGTACAGCCCTGCGAACATCTCCCGGTAACTCCGCGCGACACGCGCCGGCGTGTCCATCAGACCGTGCCGATCCGGGTCTTCTCCGATCGCGTACAGCAGCTCGCGGACCGCGGCCTCGGCACGCGGCTGGTCAAAGACCGGCGGGCTGCTCAGGGTCGCGGTTCGGGAATTCTGCTGCGCCATCAAAGCTTCCGTTCGTTTCAGCCGTGCGTCGACGGGTTGGACGGGCTCGGATCGCCGCCGCTCGGAGCCGGAGGGTTAGCGGCCTGGCCTGCCTCCGGTGCGGGCGCACCCGGCGGCGGATAGGGCGGATAAGGCGGATAAGGCTGCCCGCCGTAGTTGGGAGGTGGCGGTGCCCAGTGCGGGGGTGGTGGCGGCGGCGATGCCGGCGGGTACCAGTAGCCCGGTGGTTGTTGCTGGTGCGGCGGCGGCCATCCCGGAGCGTGCCAGCCTGCCGGCGCACCGTAGTCGGGTTGCGTGGTGTGGTTCGGTGGCGCACCGGCAGTCACGCCGGCACCGGGCGCGCCGTGAGACCCGTTGGTGCCGTTGGTGGCTCGATCCGCCTCGGCCTCTGCGTCGCGTGTCGCCGCCGCGATGGCGGCCTTGAACGCGGGTTCGGGCGCCGGTTTCGGCCACGGCTCGCCGCGCTCGATAGCCAGCTCGCCGGGCGTCTTGATCGGCGGCTTGTCCGACGGAATGCGACCGCCGAAGTCGTCGAACAGGGTTAGCCGCGGCCGCTTTTCGACGTCGGCGAAGATCGCCTCCAACTCGGCGCGGTGCAACGTTTCTTTCTCCAGCAGCTCCCCGGCCACGATGTCCAGCACGTCGCGGTATTCGGTGAGAATTTCCCAGGCCTCGGTGTGCGCGGTCTCGATGAGCTTGCGCACCTCTTCGTCGATTTCGCGCGCCACCTCATGGGAGTAGTCCGGTTGGTTGCCCATGGTCCGCCCGAGGAACGGATCACCGTGTTCGGTGCCATATTTCACCGCGCCGAGCTTGGAGCTCATACCGAGTTCGGTCACCATGGCGCGGGCAACTTTGGTGGCCTTCTCGATGTCGGACACTGCGCCCGTCGTCGGCTCGTGGAACACCAACTCCTCAGCGGCGCGTCCACCCAGGGCCATGACCAGCTTGGCGATCAACTCCGAGCGGGTTTGCAGGCCCTTGTCGTCCTCGGGGACCGCCAGTGCGTGGCCCCCGGTGCTACCCCGGGCCAGGATCGTCACCTTGTAGACCGGGTCGATGCCCGGCATCGCCCAGCCCGCCAGCGTGTGCCCGGCTTCGTGGTAGGCGGTGATCTTCTTTTCCTGCTCGCTGATGATCCGGCTCTTGCGGCGCGGCCCGCCGACCACCCGGTCGACCGCCTCTTCCAGC
>Ga0335074_10016166_pt1 | contig 10504 bp, 10 predicted proteins | sample Lox_Sample_23_FD_206715 | JGI IMG/M metagenome (GOLD analysis project Ga0335074, IMG submission 206715) | Soil microbial communities from Loxahatchee National Wildlife Refuge, Florida, United States - Lox_Sample_2.3 | ecosystem: Environmental > Terrestrial > Soil > Wetlands | place: USA...
CCGATCTGATCGCGACGGCTGACGCCCAGTCGCCGATAGAGCTGACTTTGACACCAGTACGCGCGAATGCTCGTAATCTTTCCAGTAGAGGCGGTCAGCACCCATGCCTGGTCGATCTCGATATGCTTTCGTTGGTTCGGGATGCCGAGAAAGTCCCCACTCTGCGTGCCCTCGACGGTGATCTCGGCGACAACGGTGCTTGGATTGCCCATGATCGAACGTATTCGCACCCGCAGATCTGGAAAGGCGGTGCTCAAGTCTCGGAGAAACGGTATGCCTTTTTCCGCAAAGCTGCCGGTGATGCCTGCCGGCCCGAAATCGACTTCGGCGTCTGCCGCAACCAGGGCGCTCGCGCCGGTGACGTTGCAAGCGTTGAGATGTTCGAACATCGCCAGCGCCAGCGATTCAGCGTCAAGCTCGCCGCGACCTATCCTCTGAGCGAACGACAGCGATTGGGCGCCGCCCATGCCGATATACTCCCCCGAACCAGTGAGCTGTTTTCTGCCCATCAGCCCCTTTTGTCAACCGCGACCCTACTTCATCCTGGGTGTGCCGCCGTGCAGCATCGCGTAGACAGAGGTATGAGCCTGTCTACAGTATCAAAGGACTCGAAGGCACAAAATGGCGAGCAGCTTCATGACGATTGCTGAGACGGGGACCGGAATTCTCTCAGCCGCTCGGCGGGCGCCACCGCTCGCCTGGCGATGTGACTGTGCACCCACTCCATCGGGTCTGCGGCGACAAACGGCGACGCACCCGTGAGCATCTGGTAGAAGGTGACCCCAAGTGCGTAGAGGTCGCTGCGCGAATCGGTTGACCGATTCATTCGCCCCGTCTGTTCGGGTGCCATGTAGGCGAGCGTCCCGGCTATCGTCTCGGGAGCATGTGGTGACTGGCGCTCGCATTGCAGGCGCGAGGCGATGCCAAAGCCGGTCAGCCGTACCGCGCCGGTCGCGCAGGTCACCAGAACATTGGCCGGCTTGACGTCCTTGTGGACTAGCCCGCGCTGGTGGAGCTTGCCGAGAGCCGCGGCCATACCGATGGCCAAGCACAGCAAGCGTGCCGGCGCCATAGACTGGCCGAGCAGCCGCCCGAGTGGTTCGCTGGCCCCAACCTCATCGAGTATCAACAGGGTCCGACCGGAATCGTTCACGAGTTCCAGAGCCCGCGCGGCCCACGACCCGTCGAGTTCGCCCTTTAGTTCGTCGTACCGCGTCGCAGCACGAATAGGCGGTACCTGCAAGATGGCGCGGCTCAAGCCAGCGATTGCACAGGCGGTGTGCCAGCCGTGAACCGCCACTCACTATTCTTCCAGCGAGGCAGCAGTGGGGTTAAACGGAGAGCCGGCAAACATGCGACCGGTCATCATCGAAGTGTGCGCGCTGCTAGCCATGCTGACCATCAGCGTGTCCGTCGTCTTGTTCCTTGCGATCTGGAGCGCCCGTGGTGCGTCCGCAACCGCGGCCGCGCCCCGACAGCGCCTCGCAACGGACCTCGCGTGGGCTGCCATTCCGTGCCTGACGCTGCTGGCTGCCGCCGTCCCGGCACTCATCGCAATCGTTTCATCAAACTGAGGTATGCAAAAGAGCCTGCGTGGTTTGAGTGTTTGAGCCTGGGCCATTGCCTCAGGACTCACGGACAGTGGTTGACCAGCGGCGCGGCGATGGCGGCGCGAAATGGGTTATCGAATCATAGGACGGCGCGCAGCAGAGTCTGCGGATGTCGGGTGGTCGCCGCAGGACCCTCAGCTCTCGGGGCAATTCGCCGCGACGCCGGCGCTAGACTCCCCGGCAACCGTCACAATCTCATTGGCGATAACGACCACAGCGCGCTGGTACCCCCTCACCAGCTCTGCGTAACCGGCCCCTACCGGCTCATACGCGCGCGTGCGACAGTCGATGGAGACGTTCATGCGCGGCGATTTCAGGTGCAGCGTCCAAGAAGCCTCGATGAGGGCGTAACGGGAAAGCTCGGATTCGAAGCGCTCGACATTGAGTCGTACTGACATTGAATCCGACCCCGCGGAGTGTTTGGCATCGCCGAGCCTGCTGAGCAGCTCAATCGAAAGTGCGCTCTGCAGTTCATCAGCGACCGGCGCGATCCATCGCTCGTCATCGGCGATTGCGACACCGCCGTTCGGAAGACGAGTGACGAGCTCGAGGCGATCGACTTGAGCTGGGACTGTCACCAGGTCGACCTTCACTCGAAGGTTCGCCTCTCCGGCACTCGAAGTGTTGTGTCCGGATTCGCGCACCAGCGTATGAAAGTGTAGGGGCGCCGAGGCGCACCCTGTTGCAAGCGAAACAATAATGACGAACGTCCAACGCATGCGGGTCATTCGCTCGTCGTGGGGGAGGATGGCACTTTGCTGGGCGTCGACTGCGAAGGGCGGCGCCCGCGAAGCAGAGCCTCCGGGTGACGGTCGAGATAGTCGGTGAGGGAGCGCACGGAGCGCAGCGTCCTGCGAGCTTGGAGTAAGGTCTGGTCGATCTGGTCTCGCCAGGGAGCATCCTCGGCCAAGTTGTCGCCGACGGTGCCGAGGGTCTTGTCCATGGATCGAAGAGCCGCGGTGCCCGCCGGAAGCGTGTCTCCTCGCAATTCCTCGAGGGCTCCGTTCAGGCCGACGAGGTCCGCATCGAGATGCCGGCCGATGTCGGTGATGGGAACGCGGTCGAGCTTATCCACGATACTCACAAGCCTCTGCTGCAGCTCCTCGACGCTCCCGGGAACCGTCGGGATCTCAAGCGGTCGCAGATCTCGGTCAAACCTGACCGGACGAGCTCCGCGGATGAAGTCGAGGGCGATGTAGAGTTGACCCGTCAGAAGACTCCCGATGCGCGGCTGCGCACGCAAGCCGTGCGCCACGAGTTCTCCGACGAATCGTGCCATCCTGTCCTCACTCTCTGCGGTCCCGTTCTGCTCCAGCACTTCGTAGGCTTCTCCCATGAGCCGGGGGAAAAGGAGCACGGTCACGATCACCGGAAAGCTCTTGTGCGTTGGCTCGTAGTCGAGATCCACGGAGAGCACCTGTCCGATCTTGACGCCAAGAAAGTCGACCGGTGCGCCAACCGACAATCCGCGCAAGGACTGCGCGAAGCGCATCCGCACATACCGGGGTTCCCCGGCAGAGGGTGCCATCGCTTCGGCTTGATCGTCGAATAGCACGAATTCAGCGCCCGAAGGGACGGGCGCGGCATCCTGCGCCGCGGGCGCGGTGGCGAAGGCGATGCCGCCGGCAAGCACCGTGGCTAGCGACTGGGTGCGAACTGTCAGGCCATCGGCGCTCAGCTTGAGATCGACCCCACTGGCATTCCAGAACCGTGTCGCACGTGTGACCAGACGGTCGTACGGCGCATCGATGAACACGACCACCCGTGCGCCATAGCCATCTGGGTCGAGCTCCCGGTCTATCACATGTCCGACCTCGAAGTGCCGAAAGTAGACCGGCGCATCCAGTGCCAGCGAGCCCACGTCCTTGGCGTGCAGTACGATGGTCTTGCCGAGGAGGCCGTGGGTCGAAGGAGGTGGATCCTCGAGTCCGACAAACTCCGTTTGACCAGTCTTGGCTTCGCCAGCCTCCACGGCGATGTAAGGACCCGAGATCAGCGTCTCGAGACCCGACACCCAGCCGATGCCGATGCGGGGCCGAACCACCCAGAACCGTGCATCCGCGGTCAAGAGGTCCTTGGCGGACCGGCTGAGCTCCGCGCTGACCAGCACGCGCTGGTGGTCGGGGCTCACAGAGATCGCGGTCACATGCCCTACCGTGACGCTGCGATACTTAACCAGCGTTTTACCTACCTCGAGGCCCTCGGCAGTTTGAAAACTGACCGTGATCCGAGGCCCAGCCGTCCGCCACGCATTCACCACAAGCGATGCCCCGAGCACGACGGCCGTGACGGGTACGAGCCAGACGAGCGAGGGCAGCCGGCGCCGCTTCAAGATCAGCGGCGCGGACGGTTCGGGCCTGGGATTGGCTCGCGCCTCAGCGTCCATCGCCGGCCCCCATGTCCCAGATGAGCCTCGGGTCAAAACTGAAGGCGGCCATCATAGTGGCGACAACGACCCCGCAGAAAAAGACGATACCCAGGCGCGGCTCGGCGGTGCCGAGCGTCTTGAACCTCAGGAGCGCAGCCGTCAGTGCCACCACCACGACATCCAACATCGACCAATAGCCGATGATCTCGACCAGCCTGTAGAGCACGGTCCGTTGCCTTCTCGCCCAGCTGCTCTCGCGATACACTGTCCATAGCAGGAACCCCAGCGCCAGAAACTTTGTTCCCGGAACCGCGACGCTCGCGGTGAAGATCAGCAGCGCCAGATCCCAGTCGCCGGCCTTCCAGAAGCTCAGCACTCCACTCAGAATCGTGCTGTCCTGCCCTCCCCCGATGCCGCTCACGTGCATCACCGGCATGAGGTTTGCCGGGAGGTAGAGAATCACGCCGGCGATCAGCCATGCCAGGGTTCGCTCGCTGCTCCGAACGATGCGATCACCCATCGTCGTCGCACAGCGCGAACAGACGGTTGGCGCAGCACTCGAGCCAGGCGCGCGCTGCAAGGTCAGACCGCAAGTGCGACAGGCCACGAGTCCGACCGTGATGGCACGTGCCGGGGTGTTCATGTGCGGGCCTGCATGAGAGTCCACCAGAACTGTGGCTCAACCATGCTAAGAATCGTGAGCAGGATCGTGAGGCTCGCGAGCGCCCAGATGCCGACTCCAGGCGTGACGTGCACCCAGCTCGACAACCTTACAACTGCAACCAGAGCGCCGAGGAGAAACACTTCAGTCATGCTCCAGGGGCGACTGCGGTGCAGGGCGACCAGCAGCACTCGAATACCTGGAGCGCGTCGCCCGACCCGGGCGAAGGCCAGTATCCACAGGAGCAGCGCTATCTGGAGCATTGGGAGGATGAACATCGTGAGTGCCAGCACCGCGGCCGGCCAGGCGGTCCACCCGTGCAACATCAGCCGAGCGGCATCCCATATGGTTGCCTCGGTTTGCATGCCGTGAACTTCGACTGTCATCAGGGGATAGGAATTGGCCACCAGAAAGAGCACCGCTGCTGCCACGGTGAGTGCCAGCAGCTGATCGATCGACAGCGAACGATGGCGCGCCAACACGCGTCCGCACGCGATACAGGCGGCGACCTCGTGTCTAGAGAGATCCACCGCGCGATGGAGGACGTCGCAATGCGGACAGATGATGGTATCGTTTGCGCCGCTCAACATTGCTGAACCATACAAGGCTCCGGCTCTCCGCTGACTCACGGCTGAGCGTAAGTCCCGTGCCGTCAGTCCTTTTGGCGTCCAACTCGCATGCGCGCCTCACCCGCGTTTGTTGGCGCACGTCGGCTTCGCACAAGCCGCCTCAGCAACATCCAATCCCCCGATTCGCCGCGAGCGCACGCTTCTGCCCGTACTGGGAGAAGCCGCGACGTGTCCACCCTTGGAACTATTTGCTTGTTTCGCGCTCAGCAACACCCGCAGGGAGTGCCGCATCATGCTCGTAGATCGAACCGACGCGAGGGGGATATCTGGAGAGCTCGATGGAGCGATGCACTCCTGGCGACAGAAGAGAAACCGCCCCTGGGCTCACACCTGGTTTCGCAACGCCGTGGATTCCGCCATCACGGCATCTATGCGGGAGATGGCCTCGTCGTCCACTACGAGTCCGCCGTACGCCGACTCCGCCGAGGTCCGGTGGAGGAGGTTCCTCTCGCTCGCTTCACGCTCGGGCGCCAGACCTGGATTCGCGTCCACGCCACCTCCCGGTTCTGTGGCGCAGAAGTGGTGCGTCGAGCGCGCTCGCGCCTCGGCGAAGACCGTTACCGACTGCTGAGCAACAACTGCGAGCATTTCTGCGAATGGTGCCTGCAGGGCGAGCACCGCAGCTATCAAGTCGAGCGCCTGCTGGGGCTGCTGCGGCAACTGTTGCGCGTGTGCGGTCGCACTGATGCGGCGCTCCGCCCCGACGGCGGTGGCTTCTTTGACCGTTCAATTCGCGTGCTGCGCGCTCTTCCCCCCCGAGGGCAGCACGTAAGCCTGGGCCGGTAGCCTCTTGACTACCGGCCTTTTTTTTCTTGGCCAGTCGGCGCATTGAGATCCACCGGTGAGCGCTGGCTCCTGGATGTCCTTAGGAACGCCGCGACGATGGCGGGAGGCGGTGTGAGCGTGCTCGGGCTCGACTGGCACAGGGTCCTGGAACTCGCCTGGCGCACTCTGGTGTTCATGGTCGCCATTGGGATCATCGCGGCCGTATCGAGCAACTGGCAGCGCTGGGAAGGCGGCGAAGGCTGGCAGAGTACGAACGATGCTTACCTCGAGTCGGACCTCACCCCGATTGCATCCAAGGTCACAGGCTATGTCCGTGACCTTCCGATCCAGGACTACGAGCGAGTACACAAGGGTCAAGTGCTCGCGCAGCTGATCGACGACGACTATGCGGCTGCCGTTACGCAGGCGGAGGCGGGCATCGCTTCCGCTCTGGCACAGGCCCAGACACTGCGAGCCCAGCGTGAGGTGCAGCTCTCAAACATCACCGCGGCGCGCGCTGTCGTCGCTTCGACGGTCGCCCTGCGCGAGCAGAACGGCAGAGACCTCCGCCGGCAGCTGCGCCTACTCGAGACCGGTTCCTCCTCCACGGAATCGCGCGAGAAGCTGGAAACGACCGGCGCCCAGATCGAGGCTCAGCTTGCACAGAATCGAGCGCAAGCGGCTGCCGCGGAGCGCGACCTTGCGGTACTCGACGGGCAGCTTGCGCAGACCGAGGCAAGGCTTTCCGCGGCACGCGCCGCACTCATAATCGCGCGCCTGAACCTCGAGTACACGACGATCACCGCCCCGCAAGACGGGGTGCTCGGCCGCCGCCAAGTCAAGCCCGGCCAGCTGGTCGGTGTCGGCACCCAGATTACCACGCTAACGCCGCTACCGATGGTATGGGTGATCGCAAACTACAAGGAGACCCAGGTGACTCACATGGCGGTCGGCCAAAAGGCGGAAATCACCGTCGATAGCTTTCCCGGGCACAAGCTCCGTGGTCATCTCCTGAGGTTTGCGCCCGGCTCGGGCGCAGAATTCGCGCTGCTGCCGCCGGACAACGCGACGGGCAACTTCACCAAGGTGGTGCAGCGCATCCCGGTCAAGATCGCGATCGACAATGCGGACGGACTCGCCGATCGACTCGTCCCAGGCATGTCCGTCGAAGTGCGGATCTACGCTCAGGACCGCCGATGAGCGCGACAGCGCCTCGGCGCGAAGCCGGTCTGGTCGCGCCGGCGCTGCCGTCACCGCCGACTTCCATACCGTGGCTCGGCCTCGTCGCGGTGCTCATGGGCACCTTCATCTCTACGCTCAACGGACGACTGTCGAGCTTCGGGCTAGCTGACATTCGTGGCGCCACGAGCGCCGGATTCGACGAGGGCGCCTGGATTACGACGGCACAGACGGCGGCTCAGATGCTGATCACCCTCCCCGCCGTCTGGCTGGGAGCCGCCTATGGCCCGCGCAGGGTGCTGATCTGGGCCTCGCTCGCCTTTGCAGCGATCTCACTCCTGACGCCGTTCTCCTCGACGCTGCCCATGCTGCTCATCATGCAGTTTCTGGGCGGACTGGCTTCCGGATGCTTCATTCCCCTGACCCTGGCCTTTGTGCTGCTCAATACCCCTCCCAAGTACTGGGCGTTCGGCATTGCGCTCTATGCGCTCAATCTCGAGCTGTCGCTCAACGTATCGGCCTCGCTCGAGGGGTGGTACACCGAGCACCACACTTGGGCGTGGATCTTCTGGCAGAACGTGCCCCTCGCCCTCGTCATGACGTTGTGCTTGCACCACGGCATCGCTCAAAGACCGATCACTGTTCGCCCCCCCTTCGATACCTTCGGCCTGGTCGCTGGCGGGTCGGGACTTGCGCTGATCTACGCGGCGCTCGACCAGGGCAATCGACTCGACTGGCTGAATTCGGGGCTCATTTGGGGCCTGCTCCTCGCTGGAGCTCTGCTGATGGTGGCCTTTTTGGTCCACGAGGCCACCACCTCACGTCCCTTGTTCAACCTCAGGGTTGCCTTCGCCGCGCCGCTACCGAGTTTGATCACGCTGATCGCGTTTCTGCGTCTCACGATTCTGGCGACGAGCTTCCTCATCCCGCTGTACCTAGGCTCGGTGCGCGGGTACCGCGACCTTGAGGTCGGGAGCGCACTCCTTTGGATCGCGGCTCCGCAGCTCCTATTCTGCCCGTTGGCCGGGTTACTTTTGCGTCGCTCCGATCCGCGCCTCGTCGGGTCGATCGGCTTCGTCCTGATCAGCGTCGCCTGCCTGATGGTGGCCTACTATCTGACTCCAATCTGGGGCTCCGACCAGTTCCTTCCGTCCGCTCTCATGCAGGCACTTGGGCAGAGTCTGGCGCTCTCGGGCGTCATCTTCTTCGCGATCCTTCACCTCAAGCCCCAGGACGCATTGACTTTCGGTGCCGTCCTTCAAACGGCGCGCCTCATGGGCGGCGAGCTCGGCTCGGCGTTCGTCTCGACACTGAGCCGGGTGCGAGAACAGATCGCCTCAAACCTGATCGGACTGCACGTGCAGGCGGGTGATGCAACGGTGCTCGAGAGAATTCGCGCCTATGGCGCGGCCACCACGCGCAACCTGGACCCGGTGGGTGCCCAGCACCGCGGCGAGCTCGTGCTGGGCAACACCGTGCGGGCGGCGGCGACCACCCAGGCGGTAATGGACTGCTTCGTGGCCATCGCATTCCTGACCGCGGTGGGGCTCTTGATTCTCATCACCCGTCGTGCCGCTCCGCAGGGACCCGCTTCGGCCCAGGGGTTGTTTGCAAACTCGAGGCCCGAGGCACCATGAGGCGAGACTTTCCGCGCCCGGATCGAGCCGCGGCCATCCCCGTCCTCGCAGGCCTCGGCGCCGCCTGCCTCGCAGCGTGTCACGCTGGGCCTAACTACCGGGCACCGGCACTGCCCGCAGGCGCGGAAGCGCCTCTGGTGTCGCTCGATGCCGCGCTGGAAACGCCGGTACCACCCCCTGATGCCTGGTGGCGGCTCTACGCGGACCCGCGGCTCGATGAACTGGTGCGCGAGGCCCTCACGGCGAACCGCGATCTGGCGGCCGCCGAGGCCAATCTGACGGCCGCGCGCGCCGCACTCACCGTGGCACATGCCGAGCGTTACCCGTCCACCCAAGTGGTCGCATCCGGAGTCCGGGGTCGTGATCCCACGACGGATGAGATTCTCGCCTACGGCGGCCATCAACCCAAGACGGTCTCGCTCTTCGACGACGTGTTTGAGGCAGCCTACGAGGTTGACCTCTTCGGCCGCATCCACCGTGCCATCGAGCAAGCGAGTGCCAACGCCGACTCCGTCGCCGCGGCCCGCGATTCGGTCCGAGTCACGGTCGCAGCTGAAACAGCGCGTGCATACGCTGAGATCTGCTCGCTCGGAGAGGAGCTTACCGTGGCCCGGCACTCGCTCGCGATCGTCGCACAGGAATCCGAGATCACCGAGCAGCGCTACGAGGCCGGGGGCAATTCGCAGTTCGACGTGCAGCGGTCGAAGGCGCTCGTCTCCCAGGTCAGCGCCAAAATTCCCCAGATCGAGGGAATCCGGCGCGCAGCGCTCTTCGAATTGACCGCGCTCCTTGGCCGAACGCCGGTTAACGCCCCGCGGGAGCTGGAAACGTGCGTTACCCCGCCGCATCTCACAGCGCTCGTTCCCGTGGGAGACGGGCGCGCGCTACTCGCACGCCGTCCTGATGTCCGCCAGGCCGAGCGAGAGCTCGCCGCAGCGACCGCCGCGATCGGCGTGGCCACAGCCGAACTCTATCCGTCCATCCGACTGAACGGGTTCTATGGCGGTGCCGCGTCGCAGGTGTCACAGCTCACTACGAATGCCGGGCTTATCTGGGGCGTGGGCCCCTCGATCAGCTGGTCGTTCCCCAATCTAATGGGCGCGCGCGCCCGCGTGCGCAAGGCCAGCGCCGAGCAGGCGGGGGCGCTCGCTTCGTTCGATTCGGTGGTTCTCACCGCGCTGAAGGAAACCGAGCAGGCGCTCTCGACCTACCGTGCCACGCTCGATAATCGTCAAGCCCTAATCGAAGCCCAAGGCAGCATCCACCGATCCTTTGAAATCGCGCGGGAAGAGTTCGCAGCGGGCTCACTGAGCTCCATCGACCTGCTGACGACGGAGCAGTCACTGGTGGCCGCCGATGCCGCGGTGGCGTCCGCAGATTCGTCGCTCGTGCGAGATCAGATTGCCGTCTTCAAAGCTTTGGGCGGCGGTTGGGAGAGCGGCGCCGTGCAGGCGCCCTGAAATGGCGGCGCGTCGCATGTAGTTTCGGATTCCCGCCGCGCGGCTGAAAGCTGAGTCGCGGACGGAGCTCGATGATCGCGCGGACGAGGTGAGCGAGCATTCGCTTTCTACTCGTCTGCATCATGAACCTCCAAGAGCTCATGAGACCCGGCCCCTAACATCAGTCTTTAACACCGGTCGCAGCACTGCGCTCGG
>Ga0335074_10016167_pt1 | contig 10503 bp, 9 predicted proteins | sample Lox_Sample_23_FD_206715 | JGI IMG/M metagenome (GOLD analysis project Ga0335074, IMG submission 206715) | Soil microbial communities from Loxahatchee National Wildlife Refuge, Florida, United States - Lox_Sample_2.3 | ecosystem: Environmental > Terrestrial > Soil > Wetlands | place: USA: Florida...
CCGACATAGACGACGCCGACGATGAGCTCGGCGGCCGCCGACGCGCGCCGGATCAGGCCGAGATCGAGACTCGCGCCCGCGACGCCGAAGGCCGCCGTCTTGAGCAAATTGCGGCGAGAGAATTCCGCTGCTGACATTCCTGACACCCTCATGCTCGGAGAGTTCACGCGGGAAGTCCCGCCGAACCCGAGGCTGCTTTTTGCAAAGTCCATGCCGCAAGGTCCTATTGGCCTTGATCGAGGTTTGCAGCCTCATCTTTCGGCGCCCCGCCCGAATGTTGAGCGCAAGCGCCCAGCTTTTCCGCCTTGCGTGCGTTCGGCGGAGGCGATCGCGGACCAAAGCCGAATTTGCCTGGCTTTTGCTTTCGTTCGATGCTTGAGAGCAGGCGCGACGGCGCGGCCAAGGGACTTGAGGGGCATGAAAGCTGCGATCGGAACGCTTCTCGCCGCGCACGAAGCGGGCAAGCCGCTAACCGCGACGATCGAAGAGACTTATGCGCGCATCGAAGCCCATGACGATGCCGCGCTGTTCATCGCCATCCGCCCGAAGGAAGAGGCTGTGGCGATCGCGGAGCGCGTCCAGGCCTCAGGCCCCAAGGGCAAGCCGCTCTACGGCGTTCCGTTTGTGGTCAAGGACAATATCGATGTCGCCGGGTTTCCGACCACGGCGGCCTGTCCCGCCTTCGCCTACCGCCCGGACAAGTCCGCGTTCGTGGTCGAGCGGCTCGAGCGGGCGGGGGCGATCGTCATCGGCAAAACGAATCTCGACCAGTTCGCGACCGGCCTCGTCGGCGTCCGCTCGCCCTATGGCGTCCCGCGCAACGCGCTCAAGCCCGATCTCATACCCGGAGGATCGAGCTCGGGCTCCGCGGCGGCGGTCGGCGCCGGGCTCGTTCCCTTTGCACTCGGCACCGACACGGCGGGCTCGGGACGCGCGCCGGCGGCGCTCAACGGAATCGTGGGCTTAAAACCATCGCTCGGCGCTCTCTCCGCCTCCGGCGTCGTGCCCGCCTGCCGGACGCTCGACACGGTCTCAATCTTTGCCGGCGGCGTTGGCGACGCGTTCGCGGTCTATGAGGCGACGTGCGCCTTCGACGAGACGGACGCCTACAGCCGCGCGTTCCCTCAGCCGGCGCTTTCGGCGCTGCCCGGCGGAATTCGGCTCGGCGTTCCACGCCCGGATCAACGCCAGTTCTTCGACGACGGGCATGCCTCGGCCGCTTTTGCGCAAGACCTCGAGCTTGCACGATCGCTCGGTCTCCGGATCGTCGAGTTCGACTTCGAGCCGTTCGCCGAGGTCGCGCGCTCCCTCTACGAAGGCCCGTGGGTCGCCGAGCGCTACGCGGCGGTGAAGCCCCTGATCGAGGCCAATCCCGAGGCTCTGCATCCCGTCACTCGCGAGATCATCGAAGGCGCGCGGAAGTTCGACGCGGTCGCGACTTTCGAGGCGTTCTACCGGCTCGCCGACCAGAAGCGGAGGACGGCCCATGTCTGGTCAAAATTCGACGCGATGCTGGTTCCGACGATCCCGCGCCCCTATGCGATCGCCGAGGTCGAGGCCGATCCGATCCGTCTCAATTCGAGGCTCGGAACTTATACCAACTTCGTCAACCTGCTCGACCTCTGCGCCATCGCCGTCCCCTCGAGCCTTCGGGCCGACGGGTTGCCGGCGAGCGTGACCCTGATCGCCCCCTCAGGCGCAGACGGTCTAGTCGCCGGCGTCGCGGCTGCGATCGAGGCGCGCTTAAGCCCCGGCGCTTCCCCGCCACAAGCGAAAGCGCGCGCGCCACGCGGCCGGATCGAGATCGCGGTCGTCGGCGCGCATCTTTCGGGGCTGCCGCTCAACCGCGAGCTTATCGAACTCGGCGCGGCCTTTGCGCGCGAGGTCGAGACGACGCGGGATTACCGCCTGTTCGCGCTTGCCCGCTCGTCTCCGCCCAAACCCGGGTTGCTGCGGGTCGCGGACGGCGCAGGCGCTTCGATCAAGGCCGAGGTCTGGACCCTCGACCCGGCGGCCTTCGGCGCCTTCGTCGCGAACATCCCCGCGCCGCTCGGAATCGGCGCGATCCGGCTCGAGGGCGGCGGCTCGGTCAAGGGCTTTCTGGTCGAGGCCGCGGCGGTCAAGGGGGCGGAGGATATCTCGCGCTTCAGCGGCTGGCGCGCCTATCTCAAGTCTCTTTGATTGCGCCCGGCGCGCGCCGGCTGCTCCCTCAGCGGGCGGCCTGCCCCTTCGCCTCCGCCAGCGGCCCCGGCTTGAGGCGCGCGAGATCGAAAGCAAGCACGTCGCGCAACAGGTCGAGGAACGCATCGGCCGCGTTCTCGGCGCAGGCCTCGCCCTTCTCCGCCGTCGCCTTGGAGGCGTCGCCGGCCGTGCCGAGCGGATGGAGATCGCTCGCCATCCAGCCGAAGCCGATCGGTTGCGTCACGCGAAGCTGCTTGAACTCCTGCTCGATCCCGATCGCCGCGCTCATGAAATTCTGCGCATTCTCCATCCGCACCGTCTTTGGCCTGAAGGCGAGCATGAGCGAGGTCTCCGCTTCGCCGCCGTGGATGCCATGCGCGCGCTCCTGCGCGGAGAACAGGTCCGCCGGATAGCCGAGCCGGTGCCAGGCCGCGTGGACCGCCAGCATACGGTGGCGGACGCGCAACTCTCTCGCCACCGCGTCGATGACCGGAACATTGCCACCGTGCGAATTCATGAAGATGAGCTTGCGGCACCCCGTGCGCGCGACGCTCTCGCCGATCTCGGTCCAGGCGCGGGTGATGGTTTCCAGCGAAAAGGTGAGCGTGCCGGGATATTCGATGTGCTCGTTGGATTTGCCGATCGCCTGCACGGGCAGGATCAAGACCGGCATGTCGTCGGGGATGCGCTTGACCGCGCGGGCGAAATAGCCCCCGTTGATGAACATGTCGACCCCGACCGGCAGATGAGGCCCATGCTGCTCGATCGCGGCCACCGGCAAAACCGCGACCACCTTGCTCATGTCGGTCGCGGCGAAATCGCGCCAGCTCATCTCGGCCCAGAACTTGGTTGGCGGCATGCGGTTCTCCCAAGCAGGATTGCCGAAAAGTGGATGCCGGTTTTCGGCTCAAAATCCTGCGACATCTAAGGAAGCTGAGCAGGTTCGCGTTGGCGAGCCAACGAAAACCTGCTTAGCCTTTCAAGGCTCGCGCGCGGCGACGGCCTCGACCTCGACTTTGAATTCGGGCCGGGCAAAACCCTGAACGATCATCAAAGTCGAGGCCGGAGGCGGATTGCTCACGAATTCGTCACGCACCTTCATATAGCCGCTCAAATATTGAGCCGAAACGACATAGGCGTTGAGGCGAACGAGATCGGCGAGCGACATCGAGGCTTCGCCCAGGATTGCGGCGATCGCGCGAAAGCAGAGGCGCGCCTGAGATTCCACGTCTTCGGGGACGGCGCCGTCCGCGCCGATGCCCAATTGGCCCGAGCAGAAAACCATGCGCGAACCCGAGGCGACCTCCACCCCATGCGCGTATTTGGCGAAGGGCGGATGGATTGCAGTCGGGTTCAATCTTCGCATTCGCGGGGTTCTCCAATGGGCGCCAGATCGAGCGCCTTGCTGTCTGCCTTAGCCCAGATTAACGATGGCGCCCAAGTTGCTGGCGTCGACGCGAGCGATTTCACGAACGGGAGCAAACGATGAAATTCCTTGGCGCGGTCCTGTCCCTCGGAGTTTGCCTGGCAGGCTCGCCCACCCTCGCGGCCGACAAGGTCTCGTTCGGGACCAACTGGCTCGCCGAGGCCGAGCACGGCGGATATTACCAGGCGGTCGTCGACGGCACCTATGCGAAATACGGGCTCGACGTCACGATCGTCCAGGGAGGGCCGCAGGCCAACAACGAGATGCTGCTCGCGGCCGGACGGCTCGACTTCTACATGGGCGGCAATCTTCTCTTGGCCTTCGACGCGGTCGCGCGCGGCGTCCCGATCGTGGTGGTCGCCGGGGATTTCCAAAAGGACCCGCAAATCATGATGTCGCATCCGGGGGTCGGGCTCGACAAGTGGGCGGACCTGCCGAAGGCGACGACGGCTTTCGTCAGCAAGGAGGGCCTCGTCACCTTCTACCGGTGGATGGAGTCCGCCTATGGGTTCAAGGAGGACATCGTCAAGCCCTATACGTTCAACGCCGGGCCGTTCATCGCCGACACGCACTCCATCCAGCAAGGCTATGTCACCTCCGAGCCGTTCGCCGTCGAGCGCGAGGGGCATTTCAAGCCGAACGTCTTCCTGCTCGCCGACAACGGCTACGGAACATACGCGACCACGATCGAGGCCCGCGGCGATCTGGTCAAGAATCATCCCGACATCGTGCAGCGCTTCGTCGACGCCTCCGCGATCGGCTGGTACCACTATCTCTATGGCGACAATTCCAAGGCGAATGCCCTCATCAAGAAGGACAATCCGGACATGACGGATGCGCAGATCGCCTTCTCGATCGCCAAGATCAAGCAATATGGCCTGATCGATTCCGGCGACACGCTGAAGCTCGGCATCGGCGCCATGACTGACAAGCGGATCAAGGATTTCTATGAAGCGATGGTCAAGGCGGGGGTCGAGAAGCCGGGCCTCGATTACAAGAAGGCCTATACGCTGCAATTCGTGAACAAGGGCGTCGGCGTCGACTTGCGGCCCAAATAAGGGGCGCGGAATTCGATGCCATGAACGATCGCCACGAAACGCCCGCAGACGCGTCGTCGCCGCGCGCGACGGGAAGTGGACCTGCGCCATTCGCCCTGCCCCGCTCGCGCCGCTACGTTCTGAGAAAAGCGCGCGTGCTTGGCCGCTCGCTGCCTGAGCCCATCGGGCCGCTCGACTTCGACGGCTTCGCTCTTCTCGACATCCTCGTGGATGAGGGCAGGGTCGCGAAGGTCACGCCGGCGGGCGCTATCGCTTTCGGCGACATCGCCGAGGTCGCCATGTCGGGGCGCATCGTGCTGCCCCTGTTCGTCGACGTCCACACGCACATCGACAAGGGCCATATCTGGCGGCGCAAGCGCAACCCGACCGGGGATTTTCCGACCGCGCTCAAGGCCGTGATCGAGGACCGCACGGTCAACTGGACCGCGGCCGACGTCGCCGCCCGCATGGAATTCAGCCTGCGCTCGGCCCATGCCTACGGCACGACCGCGCTGCGCACCCATATCGATAGCGTCGGCGCGCAGACGCGCATCAGCTGGCCGGTTCTGGCGGAGGCGCGCGAGCGCTGGCGCGGGCGGATCGAACTGCAGGCTTCGCCTTTGTTCAGCATCGAGTATGCGCTCGACGATTCGCACATGGCCGACATCGAGGCGATGCTCGACGCGCATGGGACGGGAATCCTCGGCGCGGTGACCTACATGGTGCCGCGGCTCAGCGAGGGCCTCGTGAGGCTGTTCGAGCTTGCCGAGCGCAAGGGCTGGGAGCTCGACTTCCATGTCGACGAAAGCGCCGATCCCGCGGCCCGCTCGCTTAAGGTCGTCGCCGACATGGCGATCGAGCGCCGCTTTGAGCGCCGCATCCTGGTCGGCCATTGCTGCTCGCTCGCGCTGCAGGAGGACGACGAACGGAAAAAGACCATCGACGCCGTCGCGCGGGCGGGGCTTAGCGTGGTCTCTCTGCCGATGTGCAACATGTTCCTTCAGGATCGCGAGCCCGGCCGCACGCCGCGCTGGCGCGGCGTGACCGCGCTGCACGAGCTGAAGAGCGCGGGGGTGAGAGTGATGATCGCCAGCGACAACACCCGCGACCCGTTCTACCCTTATGGCGATCTCGACATGATGGAGACCTGGCGTGAAGGCGTGCGGATCCTGCACCTCGACTATCCGTTCGCCGACTGGGCGCTCGCCGTCTCGGCTGTCCCGGCTGAGGCGATGGGGCTCGACTTGGGGAGCTTGCGCGAAGGCGGGCGCGCCGACATGATCCTCACGCGCGCGCGAGATTTCCCTGAACTGCTGGCGCGCCCGCAATCGAACCGCATCGTGGTGAGAGGCGGCGAAGCCTCGACCGCCGAGCCTCCCGATTATTCCGAGCTCGACGCGCTTTACGGCCTCGCGCCATGAAGCAGCTTTATGACATCGCTGCGCTGCGCGCCGAGATCGGCCCGGTCAAGTGGGAGGACAATCCCATCCTGGTCAGGCAGAAGAGCCGCGACTTCTACTGGTATTCGCCGGTCTTGAAGCGCGAGCTCGAGGCGGTCACCGCCGACGTCGTGGTGACCCCTTCGAGCGAAGAGGAAGTGCGGACGATCCTCAGGGCCGCCTATAAGCTCGGGATTCCGGTCACCCCGCGCGGCGCCGGCACCGGCAATTACGGGCAGGCGATGCCGCTCATGGGCGGCGTGCTTTTGAACCTCGCCGAGATGAACAGGATCCGCTCGATCGAGCAGGGGCGGGTCGTCTGCGAACCCGGCGCGCTGCTCATCAACATCGACAAGGCGGCCGAAGCGTCGGGGCAGGAATTGCGCATGTTCCCCTCTACCCGCGGGACCGCTTCGATCGGCGGTTTCATCGCCGGCGGGTCCGGCGGGGTGGGGTCGATCACCTGGGGCGGCTTGCGCGATTTCGGCAATGTGCTGCGCCTGCGCGTTATGACGATGGAAGAGGCGCCGCGCACGCTCGAACTCACGGGCGAGGATCTGCACAAGGCGGTGCACGCCTATGGCACCAACGGCGTCATCGTCGAGGTCGAGGCGCCGCTCACGGCGCACTACGATTGGGTCGACCTGATCGTGGGGTTCGACACATTCGACGCCGCCGCCGCATACGCTCTGGCGCTCGGCGAGCAGGATGGCATTCTGAAGAAGCTCATCACCGTCGTCGAGGGTCCGGCGCCGCACGACTATTTTCTCCGCCACCGCGCGCTCATCCCCGAGGGCGTGAGCGTCGTCATCCTGATGATCGCGCCGCACGCGCTCGACGCTTTCGAGGCCTTCACGCGGCCTTACAGGCAAGCGCGGATCCTGCTCGACTCGAGCAAAGCCTCGCCCGAGACGCTCGCTGGCCTGCCGCCGAATTACGAGCTCACCTGGAACCACACCACGCTGCGCGGGCTGCGCGTCGATCCGAGCGTCACCTACCTGCAAGTGCGCTACCCGAGCGACGGCGGGCTAGAGGCGGTCAAACGCATCCACGAGCGCTACGGGCCGGAGGTCCTGGGCCATCTCGAGGTCATCCGCTTCAACGGGCGGATCGCCTTCGCCGGGCTGCCGCTGGTCAAGTTCACCACCGAAGCGCGGCTGCAAGAAATCATCGCCGGGCACGAATCTGAGGGCGCGATGATCTTCAACCCCCATCGCTACACCCTCGAAGAAGGCGGCATGAAACAAACCGACGCGATCCAGCTCGCTTTCAAGCGCGAAACCGATCCCAAGGGGCTGCTCAATCCCGGCAAGATGATCGCGTGGGAGAACCCGGACTTCGATTATTCGGCCGGCAGGAATTTTCTCTTCCCCGGCCTCGAGGCGCGGGCGCGCGCGGCGCAGGGCTGAGCTTGCCTTGCGCATTCTCGTGCTGTTCGCCCATCCGGTCGAAACGAGCTTCGCCGCGGCCCTGCACGCGAAAGTCGTCGGGGTTTTGCGCGGGAGCGGCCACAAGGTCGACGATTGCGATCTCTATGCCGAGGGCTTCGACCCGGTGATGTCGCGCCAGGACCGGATCGACTACCACAATGCGGCTTTCAACCGGCGCAACGTCGCGCCCTATGTCGACCGGCTGCTCGCTGCGGAAGCGCTCGTGTTTTCCTATCCGGTCTGGAACATGGGCTTTCCAGCGATCCTTAAAGGATTCGTCGACAAGGTTTTCCTGCCAGGCGTCAGCTTCACCCTGAGCGAGGACGGCGCCTACAATCCCTGCCTTCACAACATCAAGCGTCTCGGCGCGGTCTGCACCTATGGCGGCTCGCGCTGGCTGACCTTCATGATGGGCGATCCGCCGCGCCGTTTTCTCACCCGCTCCATGCGCCGCATCTGCGCGCCGGGCGCGCGTTGCGACTATCTCGCCCATTACGACATGAATCACTCGAGACCCGAGCGCCGCGCCGCTTTCCTGAAAAGGATCGAGGCGCGCTTTTCGAGCTGGTGAAACGAGAGCGTGGCTCATTCCGTTGCGCCGCTTTCCTCGCCCTCGATCGCGCGCCGCTGCTTGGTGAGCTCCGATCCGGCGAAATCCATGAAGGCGCGCACGCGCGGCGAGCGGCGCAGATCGGAATGGGTCAGCATCCACAAGCCTAAGTCGAGTTCCGGCGCCAGATAGCCGAGGCGCGCGAGGTCCGGGGTGCGGTCGCCAAGGAAGCAGGGCAGCAATGTGGCTCCAAAGCCCAGAAGCGCGAATTGCATCAGGCAATGCGCCGAATTGGCCTTGGCGACCAGCCGTTCCGGAGGGATGTTGGCCTCGATCCACCGCCGGCCCGCCGCCGGTCCGAAATTGTCGCTGAAGCCGATGAAATTGAGCGAATCGATCGGCTGAGCGCCGGGTTCCCCGATCAAGTCGCGCCTGCAATAGGGGGCCCATCGGCCGGTGCAAATTCTTCTCCCGACCAGTGATTCCGGCGGGTCGTTGGTCAAGCGAATCGCGATGTCGGCGTCGCGCCGGCTGAGGTTCAGCGACTGATCGGCCAGGATCAGTTCGACCACGATGCCGGGGTTCTGCGCCTGGAACTGGGCCACGATCGCCGGCATGAAATGCTGGCCGATCGCCTCGGGCGTGGTGACGGACAATTCCCCGGTAGGCTTGACGTCGCGCCCCGCGACCCGGCGCTCGAATTCGAGCACCGACTCGGCCATCGTGGCGGCGAGCGCAATCATCTCCTCGCCGGCCGAGGTGGGCTCGTAGCCAGCGCGCGAGCGCTCGAACAGACGCGCGCCGACCGCGGTCTCGACCGCCGCCAAGCGCCGGAACACCGTCGAATGATTGACGCCGAGCCGTTCGGCCGCCCCGACCAGCGACCGGGCTTCCGCGATCGACTTGACCAGTCGAAATTCGTCCCAGCTGAACCCTGAATTCATGTTTGCAAACGTTGGTCGCCGCTCGTCTCCGCCAAGGCCAGGTGGTCGGATCGCAAGTTCTTTACCATGTCCCGCGCGCCAATGAGACAAACGCGAAATTCCGAGCTGATTCAGCGTCCGTGGGTAACTCCCAATCACCTCGTCCTGAGGAGCGCCGGAGGCACGTCTCGAAGGACGCTCCGGGAGGTGCAAACGACGTTGCAAGCTGGAGCATCCTTCGAGACGCGAAGCCATAGGGCGTTCGTAAGAACGCCCGTCTCTAGCCGGGCTATGGCTTCGCTCCTCAGGATGAGGTCATGGGGTCGGCGCCATTCCGGAGCTCCACCTTGGGAGTTGTGTCCGTAGAGCGCGGCGCGGCGGCGCGGCGCAGCCGATCGTTGATCGCCGCCCCGAGCCCATGTTCGGGGACGGCCGCGACTGCGATCCGCTCAACGCCTTCCGCGTCGAGCGCGCGAAGATAGGCAAACAGATGCGACGCGGCCTCGACGAGGTCTCCGGAGGGCGAAAGATCGAGCCGCGCGCTTGGCCGCCCGCCCTTGAGCGCGCCGCCGAAATCGAGCGCCGCCTCGTCCGCCGACGCGCAGGACGCGCCGAGCCGAAGCTCGGCCTTCGGCGCATAGTGCGACGCCAGTTGCCCCGGCGCGTTGGGGACGGTTTGCGGCGCGCCCGCCGTGTCGATCGGGAACCCGAGCGCGGCTTCGATCGCCTCCCGCGTGACGGCGCCCGGACGCAGCAATCGCGGCCGAGGCCCAAGGCAGGCGACGATCGTCGATTCGAGGCCATGGCGACATGGCCCCGCGTCAAGGATGAAGTCGACCCGGCCGTCGAGGTCGGCCGCGACATGCGCGGCGGTGGTCGGGCTCACCGCCCCCGACCGGTTCGCCGAGGGCGCCGCGAGCGGAACGCCCGCCGCCTCGATGAGAGCCCGCGCCGTCTCGTGCGAGGGCGCGCGGATCGCCACCGTGTCGAGGCCGGCGCGCGCTAGCAAGCTGATGCGGCAGGTCGAAGCGACAGGGAGGACCAGAGTGAGAGGCCCGGGCCAGAACGCGCGCGCCAGCGCCTCCGCCTCCGGGCCGAGCAGGCCATGCTCGCGCGCGGCCTCGATGTCGAGCACATGGGCGATGAGCGGGTTGATCGCGGGCCGGTCCTTGGCGGCGTACACGCCCGCGACCGCTTTGTCCGACGTCGCGTCCGCGGCGAGGCCGTAGACGGTCTCGGTCGGCATGGCGACGAGGCCGCCCGCGCGAAGGCATTCCGCCGCGGCGGCGATCGCGCCGGGGCTTGCGTCCACGAGGCGGGTCGTCTTCAGCTCGAGCGCCATATCATTTTCGGTTCGCATTTGCGCGCAAAGTCGACTGTACATAAGCTTATTTGCCCCTGCCGCCGCAAACGGCGGCCGCGGGGGCCGCGGTCCGTTGGCGGCCAGGGAGGAGCGTGACATGCCTTATCGTTCGCCGGTCGCCGATATCCTCTTTTCGCTGCGCGCGGTCGCCGAC
>Ga0335074_10016168_pt1 | contig 10503 bp, 9 predicted proteins | sample Lox_Sample_23_FD_206715 | JGI IMG/M metagenome (GOLD analysis project Ga0335074, IMG submission 206715) | Soil microbial communities from Loxahatchee National Wildlife Refuge, Florida, United States - Lox_Sample_2.3 | ecosystem: Environmental > Terrestrial > Soil > Wetlands | place: USA: Florida...
TGGCGACGCTCAAGACGTTGCGCGATCTCGGCAACACCCTGATCATCATCGAACACGACGAGGACACGATGCGCACCGCCGACGTGGTCGTCGACATCGGGCCGGGCGCCGGCGCGGAAGGCGGCGAAGTGCTCACCGCCGGGACGCTCGACGAGGTGATCGCCAATCCGCTCTCGGAGACCGGCGCGTATCTATCGGGACGCAAGTTCATTCCGATTCCGAAGATCCGGCGCGCGCCGCGCGGCTGGCTCGACGTGCGCAAGGCAACGGCGAACAACCTGTTCGGCGTCGACGTCAAGTTCCCGATCGGCGTGTTCGCCGCGGTGACCGGTGTAAGCGGCAGCGGCAAGTCGACGCTCGTGAATCAGGTGCTGGTGCGCGCGCTGAACCAGCATCTCCACGATCAGCCCGCGGGCGGAACCTACGGCACGATCAAAGGCGCCGCGCAGCTCGACAAACTGGTCGTCATCGATCAATCGCCGATCGGCCGCACGCCGCGTTCCAATCCCGCCACGTACAGCGGCGCGTTCGATCACATTCGCGAGCTCTTTTCGATGGTGCCCGAAGCGAAACTACGCGGCTACACGCCCGGACGCTTCTCGTTCAACGTCAAGGGCGGACGCTGCGAGGCCTGCGAGGGCGACGGCATCATCAAGATCGAGATGCACTTTCTGCCCGACGTGTACGTGCCGTGCGAGGTTTGCAAGGGCAAACGCTACAACGCGCAGACGCTCGAGGTGAAATACAAGGGCAAAACGATTGCCGACGTGCTCGAGATGCGCGTCGACGAAGCCACCGAGCTCTTCGCGACGATTCCGCGCATCTACAACAAACTCAAGACGATCTGCGAGGTCGGACTCGGCTATATCAAGATGGGCCAGCCTGCCACGACGCTGTCGGGCGGCGAGGCGCAGCGTGTGAAGTTGGCGACGGAGCTCGCGCGCCGTTCGACGGGACGGACGTTCTACGTGCTCGACGAGCCGACGACCGGGTTGCACTTTGCGGATATCCACAAACTGCTGGAGGTCTTGCAGCGATTGGTCCAGACCGGCAACACGGTACTGGTCATCGAGCACAATCTCGACGTCATCAAGACGGCCGACTATCTGATCGACCTCGGGCCCGAAGGCGGGGATCGCGGCGGCACGCTCGTGGGGACGGGAACGCCCGAGGAGCTGGCGCTCAACCCGGCGTCGTACACCGGCGCGTATTTGGTACCGGTGCTCGAAGACGAGCGTGCGGTCGGTCACCATCGTCCCGACAGCGCGGCTCTGGAACGCATGGAGCGTGAAAATATGCGAGCCCTGAGCGGTCTGGCGAAGGGTGAGGCCTTCGACGAGCTCAGGACAGACTCGGTCGCCGTCGAAGCCTAGCCGTCGTGTTCTCGGTGGTGATGCTGGTTTGCAAGGACCTTACGCGTTCGCGCGATTTTTACCGCACCGTGATGGGGCTGAGACTGCGCTCGGAGCGGACGCCGCATTGGGTCGAGTTCGAACTCTCGAACGGCGTCACGTTAGGTCTGCACCAGAGCAGCGATCTTTTGGCGGTGCGTCCCGGGTCGCTGCAATTGGGCTTTAGCGTCGAGAGCGTCGACAAGTTCATCGCTGATTGCACAACGCTGCAGGTGCCGATCCTGCAGTATCCGTACGACGAAGGACCGCTGCGCATCGCGGTGATCAGCGATCCCGACGGCTATCCGATTCAAATCGGATCCTCGCGTTGACGGTAGGACGCTGATGGCGCGCGCCGCCGGCCTGCGCAAGCGTGTCGAGGAGCTGCGGGCCGAGATCGAAGAGGCGAACCGGCGTTACTACGTGCTCGACGATCCGTCGATTACCGATGCCGAATACGACCGGCTGCTGCGCGAGCTGATCGAGATCGAGACGGCGCATCCGGAGTTGCGCACGCCCGATTCACCGACGCAGCGGGTCGGCGCTGCGCCCTCCGAACGTTTCGCCCCGTTCCAGCATTCGCAACCGATGCTGAGCCTGGCCAACGCTTTCGATGAAGAAGAGCTGCGCGCGTTCGACGAGCGCGTGCGCAAGCTCGCTGTTCCTTCGACAGGCTCGGGACACGGTATGCCGCTCTCCTACGTCTGCGAATTGAAGATCGATGGTTTGGCGATCGCGCTCGACTATCGCGACGGCGTGTTGGTTCGCGGCGGCACGCGCGGCGACGGTCGCGTCGGCGAAGACGTGACCCCGAATCTAAAAACGATCACTACGATCCCACTGCGTCTCTCGCGCCCTTCGAAGGCACCTCGGGTTGATGACGGCCTGGTTGAAGTTCGGGGCGAAGTCTATCTGCGGAAGAGCGATTTCGAGAAGCTCAACGCGCGGCGCGAGCGCGAGGGAATGCCGGTGTTTGCCAATCCGCGCAACGCGGCATCCGGCGGCGTTCGCCAACTCGACCCCAAGCTCACCGCGCAGCGGCGGCTTTCGTTTTTCGCGTATGCCGTTGCGCAAGGCCCGGTGCTCGAGACGCAGCGTCAAGCGCTCGAGTATCTGCTCGAGGCCGGATTCGCCGTCAACGATCACATCGAACCGGCTGCGGACATCGATGCGGTCATCGCGTTTTGCCGTCGCTGGGAGGCCGAGCGCGACAGCCTCGACTACGAGATCGATGGCGTCGTGGTGAAGATCGACGACCTCGCGTTGCAGGAGCGGCTCGGCGCGGTGTCGCGCGAGCCGCGTTGGGCGATTGCGTACAAGTTCAAACCGCGCGAGGCCCGGACGAAATTGCTCGACATCGTCGTGACCGTGGGCCGAACGGGGACGCTCAATCCAAACGCGGTGCTCGAGCCCGTGCCCATCGGCGGCGTCACGGTCAAGAGCGCAACGCTGCACAACGCGGAATACATCGCGAGCAACGACATTCGCATCGGCGACACGGTGCTGATTACACGTGCGGGCGACGTGATTCCGCGCGTGGTCGGACCGATCGCGAGCGAGCGCACGGGCCGCGAAAAAATCTTTGTCATGCCCGGCCGTTGTCCGGTCTGCGACAGCGCGGTCGATCATCCGCCGGGCGAAGCGATGTCACGCTGCACCAACGCCGCGTGCCCGGCGCAAGTGTACGAGCGCGTGCGGCACTTTGCTTCGCGCGGCGCAATGGATATCGAGGGCTTCGGCGACGTGCTTGCGGAACAGCTCACGAGCGCCGGCATCGTACGCGATATCGCCGACGTCTACGCGCTCGATGCCAAAAAGCTTGCGCGCGTTCCGCGGACCGGCGAGAAGAGCATTGCCAACCTGCTTGCGGCGATCGAGGGATCGAAGTCGCGTGGGCTCGCGCGCGTGCTCAACGGGCTCGGTATCCGGTTCGTTGGCGAGCAGACCGCTGCCATACTCGCCGGAGACTTCGGGTCGATCGACGCAATCGCAGATGCCGGCGAAGATGATTTGCAACGCAGCGAGGGCATCGGTACCGAAGTGGCCGCGAGCGTTCGGCTCTTCTTCGATCAGCCCGCGAATCGCCGGATGATCGAGCGCTTACGTCGCGCCGGCGTCGTGATGGAGGGGGCGCGCCGCGCGCGCACCGCCGGCCCGCTTTCGGGCAAAACGTTCGTGCTGACGGGGACGCTGCCGTCGCTCACCCGCGACGAGGCCGGCGCGTTGATCGAGGCGCGCGGCGGCAAAGTCAGCGGGTCGGTCAGCCGCAAAACCGACTACGTCGTGGCGGGGGACGCCGCGGGCAGCAAGCTCGCGAAAGCGCGCGAATTGGGACTGACCATCCTCGATGAAGAGGGGTTACGGCGCCTGTTGGAGGAGTAGCCTTTCCTCGACCGATCCGTACGGGGGTGGGTACCATGGTCGGCAGCCAAACGGAAATCTATCTTCGGCACGCGCAGCTCCACGACGATGCTGCGGCGCTTTTTCGTGCGCTAGACGATGGCGACGGCGAGCGTGTCGCCTCGCTCTTCGGGCGTTTCATCGATCACGTCAAGACGCATCTCGACATCGACCTCGCGGTGGGTTACACGTTGCTGCGCCGTCATCCGAGCGAGTTCGTGCGGCGGCTCGCCGAGCGGGTGCTCGAAGAGCAAGAGCGCTTTCCGCAACAGTTTCACGTACTCGCGGCGCGTTGGGAACGCGCTGATCCGCAGATGTTGCTCACGCAGTCGTTTCGCGACGAACTGGAGACGTTCGTCAGCAACCTGCTCAAGCGTATACGCGTCGAAGAGCGTCTGCTTGCGGCCTTATCGAGCGTAGCGTAACCGCCAGCGCATCGGGCAGATCGCCGGCGATCACGCCGACCGGTCGCGTGAGCGCGCAGTGTTGCGCGGTCAATCCGTGCCAGTAGGCCCCGGCACACGCCGCGTCGAGCGGTTCCAGACCCTGTGAGAGCAGCGTGGCGATGATCCCGGTCAGGACGTCGCCCGTTCCGGCGGTCGCGAGCACGTTCGTTCCCGTCGCGTTGATAGAGGTGCGGGTGCCGTCGTCGACCAACGTGGCCGGCCCCTTGAGCAGCGTCGTGACGCCGGTGCGTTGCGTGAACTCGCGCAGACGCGCTACGCGCGTTCCCGGCGCGACCGTGCCGAGGCCGGAGAGACGCGCGAACTCACCTTCGTGCGGCGTGAGCACGCAACGCTTCCCCCGCAGGATGTCGAGATGTTTGCCGAGGTGGAAGAGCGCGCTTGCGTCGATGACCATCGGCAGGTCGCAGCCTTCGATGAACGTACGCACCAGGACGCCGGTTCGTTCGTCGAGGCTGAGCCCCGGTCCGATGCCGACCGCGGTGTTCCGCTTTGCGACGTCGAGCAGATCCTGGGCGGCGAGTTCGGCCGCACCGCTGTCCACGGTGACCACGACCTGTTCGGTGAGATGCGCGCGCAACACCGTCGCCGCATCGGTCGCCGTCGCCACCGTGACGTAACCGGCGCCCGCGCGTGCCGCGCCGCGTGCGCAGAGCACGGCTGCGCCGGGGAACTGGGCGGAGCCCGCGAGGATGAGCGGCGCGCCCGCGCTGCGTTTGTCGGCGTCCCGCGCGCGGCGCGGCACGAGCGCGAGGAACGCATCATCGTCGAGCGCCGCGAACGAGGCGGCGTGCGCGTGCAGCGTTGCCGCGGCGATGCCGATGTCGGCGAGCCAGAGTTCGCCGCAATGGCCGCGCGCAGGTTCGAAGAGTAAGCCGGGTTTCATCGCGGCCAGCGTCATGGTCGCCGTCGCGCGCACGGCGTCGCCCGGCACGGCGCCGCTGAGCGCGTCGACACCGCTGGGAATATCGACCGCGAGCACGTGCCGCCGGCGTGCGTCGAGCGCGCGAATCGCGGCAGCGTACGGTTGCGGTAACGGCAACCTGGCGCCCGTCCCGAAGAGCCCGTCGATCGCGATGGCCGCATCTTCGAGACACCGGCGCGCGCCGTCGTCGTCGCGCGGCATCTCGCTCGGCCCGTAGACGGCGCAGTCGTACTCCGGAAGTTGCGCGCACGCGACGCGCGCATCGCCGCCGTTGTTTCCCGGACCGGCGAAGGCGACGATGCGGCTCCCGCTGGGAGCGTGCGCGCGCACGTATGCCGCAATGGCGGCGCCGGCGTTGCGCATCAGGGCCTCGACGCCGGACACGGCGACGGCCTGCGCATCGGCTTCGCGCATCTCTTGCGGCGTGAGAACCTCGATCATTGCTCGAGTATGACGACGGCGGCCGCCGTGGTGGCAGAGTGGGTGATGGTCAAGTGAATCGCCGCGACCGCCCGCGAGCGCGGAAGTTGCTCGGCCGCGCCGTAAAAGCGCACGATCGGCTTGCCGCTGCGCTCGTGCGAGACGCCGACCAGGCGCCAGGGAATGGCGTGACCGAATGCTTTGCGCGTCGCCTCCTTCGCCGCAAAAAATCCGGCGAGACGTTCGGCCCAGTGGCGCTTGCGCATCGCATACGCCATCTCTTCCTCGGTGTAGACCTTACGCGCGAACCACGCGAGTGCGTGCTCGTCGAAGTGATAACGCGACACCTCGGCAAGGTCGATGCCGACCCCGACGATCACGGCAGAAGCTCCATAAAAAACCCTTCGCGAGTATCGGGCGGTGTTCCGGCCGCGCGCGTCGAAATGCAATGCCAGATGGAGTCCCGTATCCGCATCGTCCCGATCAACGCCATGGATGGCACCTTTATCGACCGGCTCGTCCCTACATTGGAAGAACGGTTCCTTGCGACGGTGCAGGTCGAACGCGCGCTCAGCATTCCGCGCAGCGCACTCAACGCGACGCGCATGCAGCTCTTCCTTTCGACGCTGGTTGCGCGCGTACGGCGCGCCCATCCCGACGGCGCCGGTCTCTATCTGGCCTTGACCGAATACGACCTCTACAAGACCTCGCATCGTTTCATCTACGGCGACGCCGACGAGACGCAGGGCGTCGCGGTGGTTTCGCTGCATCGCTTGCGTTCCGAGTATTATGGCGAGGAGCCCGATGCCAACGTCCTCTTCCAGCGCACGCTCAAAGAGTGCGTGCACGAGCTGGGGCGGGCTTTCGGATTGCGTCACTGCTACAACGCGCGCTGCGCCATGTACTACTCCAACTCGATTTTCGAGACCGACAACAAGATGTCGCACTTCTGCGACGCATGCGACAAACGCATCAGCCGCGCCCGTAACGAACGCTGAACACTGCGTTAAGCTCGCGATACGGAGTGATTCTCGTGTGGGGCGCGCAGCGGCTCAAGGTGCTCGTCGTCGGAGGCGAAGTCTCCGGCGACCACGTGGTCAAGACGCAAGAGACCTTGGAGGAGATCCGCCGATCGTGACCGCCGAAGAGCGGGACGGCGCGGGCGTCGAGCAAGTGCGCGCCCCCAGCCGGAACTAGCCGGCAAGGGGCTAAAGGTCACGGCGTTTTCGACCGTCAATCTTGTAAACGCTTTTATCGTTTCTGAGAAGGAGCGTCGTGATTTCTGCCTATTTCGCCGGTCTGCGGGCCCGGTTGAGCGTGCCGGCTCGTCTCGGCGTGGCGGTAATCGGCGTCGGGGTCTGCGCGCTGGCGGCGTGGGTGGGCTTCTCGCTTCCTATTGAAGCCCTACTGGTCGTCCTCGTCGCGCTGGTTGCAGCCTCCGCCGGCTTCCCGCTCGGCGCGGCGTGCGCGCTGCTTGCCGCAGTCGCCGATTACGTATCGCGCGGCCAGCATGCCGCGGGTGATCCGCTGCTTGGCGCGCTTTTCGTCTTGATTCCCGGTGTCGCGGTCAGCGCGCTCTTCTTCGGCGGCGATACGGTGGAGCCCGCGGCCGATACCGGCGCGCTGCACCTCGCGTTCCGGTCTACCGCTCGCGCCGCGTTGCCGCGCGGCGACGTCAACGGCTCGCCGATGTCGACGAGCATCGCCGCGCTCGCGTCGGGGATCCGTGAAGTCTCACAAGGTGATTTCACCAAGAATATCGCGGTGAGCGACGCGCAACTCCAAGATCTCGCTATTGCTCTCAACAAGCTGATCTTCGGCATGCGCGAGTTCTTGCGTCAGTTGCACGGTAATGCCGACAATCTCGGCGGCGCGGGCACGGATCTACGCACGACCGCCTCGACGGCCCTCGCCGTTATCGAAGGCGCCGCCGTGGCGCAGGGCCAGCTCGACGAAGGCATTCAAGAGCAATCGCGGATCGTCGACGAGGCGACGTCGAAAGTCGTCGTGCTTTCCGAGGCGATTACGTCGATCGCCGCGTCGGCCGAAGAACAGACGCGCAGCCTCGACGAAACCGCACTCGCCGTTTCCAACATGGCAAGCTCCATCGAGGAGGTTGCCGCACAAGTCGACTCGCTTTCGACCATCTCGACCGAAACCTCGCACACGGCCGAACGCGGTGGCACGGCAATCGGCACGATCGTGGACGGCATGCACACCATTCGCGACACGATCAACGATTTGGCCGGCGACATTCGTGAGCTGGGCAACAACTCCGAACAAATCGGCGACATCGTCAAAGTCATCGATCGCATCGCCGAGCAGACGAACCTGCTCGCGCTCAATGCGGCGATCGAAGCGGCACGTGCCGGCGAGCACGGCCGGGGCTTTGCGGTCGTCGCGAGCGAGATTCGTAAGCTCGCCGACGGCAGCGTGCAGGCCACGAAGGAAATCGCAGGCCATATCGCCTCGACGCAGGCCGTCATCAATGAAGTCGTGAGCGCGATGGAGCGGCTGACCGAACGGGTCGAAGAGAGCACCGGAAGCACGAGCTCGGCGTCGACCGCGCTCCAAGAGATCGTCTCGGCGGTTCTGGCCGCCAATCAGCAGATCGGTGAGATTAGCTCGGTGACGCGGGCGATGAGCGCGAACTCCTACCAAGTCATTCGCCAAATCGAAGAGATCACCAAGTCCGTGAGCCTCAATCTCAAGGCGACGCAGTCGATGACGCGTCAATCCGACGAGGTCAGCAAAGCATTCTCGGACATCTCCTCGATCTCGCAACAAAACGCGTCATCGGTCGAAGTGCTCACGTACGTCAACCGCGAAGTCACGGATGCTGCGCAGCGCATGCTCTCGTCGGTCGATCAGATGAACGACCTGGCCGGGAAGATCGATTCGCGCTTGGCACAGTTCAAGGTCAGCGAATCGGGTACGGAGGGAGTCAGAGCATGAGAACGAGTCTGCGCGTTCGTCTCTTGGGGACCATCGTCGGCGTTATCGTCTTTTTCTTTCTCGTGACCGTCGTCGCGTCGCGCGTCGTCTTGCAGCACGACCTCACGCAGCTCGGCCAAACGCAGGTCACCAACGGCGGCGGGGCGTTCGCGGGGTATTGGGACTCCCGCAAGGACCAGATCCGTTTGCTCGTCGCGCAGGACGCCGTGAGCGACGCGCTGCGCAAGAGCCTGCAGGCAAACAACGTCGGCGCGCTCACCGATCAACTCGCGAATGTCGCGCGAACGTCGGGCCTTTCATTTCTCACCGTGGTCGACGCGAACGGCCGGGTGGTCGCGCGCGCGAACGGCGCGCAGGCCGGTTCGCTCAAGAGCAATCCGTTGATCCAGCGCGCGTTGACGGGAGAGACGGTGAGCACCGCGGCGTTGCTCGATCAAAGCGTCCTCGCCGGCGAGGGTCTCGCACCCCAAGCACAGGCGGAGATTCGCGGCAGTGACGGCAAGCCTGCGGTAGAGCACATCGATCGCGGTTTGGCCATCGTGGCGGCGGCGCCGATCAGCGATCAAAACGAGCGCACGATCGGCGCCATCTACGGCGGCGTGTTGCTCAATCACTACTACGATCTGGTGGATCAGGCGACCGCCGCGCTCGGCGGCGCGTCGGCGATCCTCGAGGGCGACGCGATCGTCTCGAGCACCATTCAGCAGCCCGACGGAACCCGCACGGTCGATCAGCAGGTTGGACCGGCAGCCGACGTGGTGAAGAGCGGAACGGCGTATACGGGAACCGACACCGAAGGCGGCACGCGGTATCTCGTGCACATCGATCCCATCCTCGACGATCAGCAGCACGTCGTCGGCGCGCGCTGGTACGGTACGCCGCTGGCGAATCTCACCGCCATCATCAACCACACGACGACGACCGTGATCCTATGGGGCGTCATCGCCGCGATCGTCGCGCTTGCATTCGGCATCGTCGTCGTGAACGTGCTCTCGGCGACGCTCGATCAGCGAAGCAAGCAGGTACGCCGCGCCGCCAAGGAGCTAGGCGTCGTCATCGTCGGCAGCGAGGTATCGGGCGATCACGTTGCGATGACGAAAGCGGCCGTCGAACGCGCCGGGCGTCTGATCGACGAAATGGCCGCGAGCTCACCTTCACCGAAGATCACCGAACTAAAATCGGTCAACGCCGAACTGGAGAGTGACGTCACCGTGATCGACACGCTGTCGCAAGAGATGAGCAGCCGAATGAAGCAGGCTGCGGATCGCGTGGCCGAACTCAACGACGTTGCCGGCGCGCTGACACAGCTCGTGACCGGAGATCCGGGTTAGGTGACGGAATCATGGCCGATTTGATTCTGTTCTTCGGCAGTAACGCCGACACGATGATCGCCACCAAGGCCCTCAAGGATGCCGGAATTACGGCAAAGATGATTCCGAAGCCGGCGAATGTCGCCTCGGCTTCGAACTTGTGCCTCTCGATTGACACGGGAGCGGAGGCGCAGGCAAAAACGGCACTCTCGGGTGCAGGCGTTTCACTGGGCGGCGTCGTCAAGTAGCATTCTATGCAAGCACGTTCATTTTTTGGCGCTCTTCTGGGCGCGCTCTTTATTGCGTCGTCGGTTGCCGGAGCAGCCGAAGAGCCGAAAGCGCAAGCCGCGCCGGCTCCTGCCGCTGCGAGCGAGGAGAGTATTACCCATCACCAGGTGACCGTCGGCGGGCGCACCATCGCCTACACGGCGACGGCCGGAACGATCGTCATCAAAAACGACAAGGATGCGCCCGAAGCGCGCGTCTTCTACATCGCCTACACGCAAGACGGGGCCGATCCCAACACGCGGCCGGTGACCTTCCTTTATAACGGCGGGCCCGGGTGCTCGAGCGTTCCGCTCGACATGGGCGCGTTCGGCCCGCGCCGGGTCGAGTTTCCCAACGCCGGACACAACGTC
>Ga0335074_10016169_pt1 | contig 10503 bp, 8 predicted proteins | sample Lox_Sample_23_FD_206715 | JGI IMG/M metagenome (GOLD analysis project Ga0335074, IMG submission 206715) | Soil microbial communities from Loxahatchee National Wildlife Refuge, Florida, United States - Lox_Sample_2.3 | ecosystem: Environmental > Terrestrial > Soil > Wetlands | place: USA: Florida...
TGGGAGGGTCGCCTGGCCTGCTTGCCCATCGTCCCCGCTCACCCTACGACTCAAGCCGATCACTCAGCGCGAATTAGTCTTTGCTGTACTGGCCTGACTGCCTTGGCCGGACTGACTTTGACCGCACTGCCCAGGCTGGGCTGCCTTGGCCGGCCTCAGGCCAGGCCGCCCGGACGCCCAGCCGGTACCGCTGACCCGCGCATCAGCCTAGCGGCTGTGCTGGCCAGGCCCGGTCAGTTAGGCGATACCAGGAGCTAGGAGGCGATCAGGCGCCTCACGGACCTATCCGGCGGTGCCGGCCGCGACCAGAGGGCAGCCCGCGCGCCCGCTACCGCCGCGACCTGAGAGCAAACCGCTCCCGGCCTTGTGTGCACAGCGCTTCATAAGGCCTTGGGTGGTTCGGGCGCTCTGGGCGCGGGCGGCCGTGTCTGCGGGCGTTACGCTGTCACCCATTGCAAACCTGGAGGTTGCGTTGGTACTGCGGATAGTCATCGGACTGGCCCTGACGGTCGTCGCGGCCGCGGTCGGCGGACGCCGCCTGTTCTGGCTGTACCGGCTCGGCCGTACCGGGCAGCCCGCGCCGGAGCGTGTGGAGGCGCTGCGCGAGCATCCGTCCCGCCAGGCTGAGACTCAGGTCACCGAAGTGATCGGGCAGCGCAAGCTGCTCAAGTGGTCGGTGCCCGGCCTCGCGCACGCGTTCACGTTCTGGGGCTTCATCGTGCTGCTGCTCACGATCATCGAGGCGTACGGCTCGCTGTTCAGCAAGCATTTCGCCATCGTGCTGATCGGAACCTGGGCCTGGGTGGGCTTTCTCGAGGACCTGTTCGCGGTCGCGGTGCTCGCGGGAATCATCACCTTCGCGATCATCCGCCTCACCACGAACCCGAGCCGCGAAGGGCGTAAGTCCCGCTTCGCCGGCTCGCACACCGGCGCTGCCTGGATCGTGCTGCTCGGCATCTTCCTGGTCGTCGCGACCCTGCTGATCTACCGCGGCGCGCAGATCAACACCGGTGACTTCCCGTATCCGAGCGGTGCGTTCGCCTCCGAGATAGTGGGGCACTGGCTGCACCCGCTCGGCGCAGCCAACAAGGGCATCGAGACCACCTTCATCCTGCTCCAGCTCGCGGTGATCATGGCCTTCGGCGTCTTCGTCACCTACTCGAAGCACCTGCACATCGTTGTTGCCCCGATCAACGTGCTGTTCTCGCGGCGGCCCAACGGTCTCGGCCCGCTGCAGCCGATGCGGTCGAACGGCAAGGTGCTCGATTTCGAGGAGGCCGACCCGGACGAGGACGTTTTCGGCATCGGCAAGATCGAGGACCTGAGCTGGAAGGGCATGCTCGATCTGGCTACCTGCACCGAATGCGGTCGCTGCCAGTCCCAGTGCCCGGCCTGGGCCACCGGCAAGCCGCTATCACCCAAGATGATCATCCTTGAGCTGCGCGACCACGCCTTCGCCAAGGCGCCGTATCTGCTGGCCGGGACGGAGGACGCCCGCGCGGCGCTGCCTGATGAGGCCAAGGCCGAGGCCGCCCGCCCGATCATCGGCGACGAGGAGTCGCACGGTGTCATCCACCCGGACGAGCTGTGGTCGTGCACCAACTGCGGCGCCTGCGTCGAGGAGTGCCCGGTCGATATCGAGCACATCGACCACATCACCGGGATGCGCCGGTATCAGGTGCTGGTGGAGTCGGCGTTCCCGACCGAAGCTGGCACGATGCTACGGAACCTGGAAAACAAAGGTGACCCGTGGGGGATGGGCGGGAACAAGCGCACCGACTGGATGACCGAGCTTGACTTCGAGGTGCCAGTCGTCGACGGAAAGATCGGCGACGACGTGGAGTACCTGTTCTGGGTGGGCTGCGCGGGGGCGCTGGAGGACCGGGCGAAGAAGACCACCAAGGCGATCGCGCAGCTGCTGCACACTGCGGGAGTGAACTTCGCAGTGCTCGGCCCGGCCGAGTCCTGCACCGGAGATCCGGCGCGGCGGATGGGCAACGAGTTCGTCTTCAGCATGCTGGCCCAGCAGAACATCGAGACGCTGAACGAGGCCGGCGCCCGCAAGATCGTTGCCAGTTGCCCGCACTGCTTTAACACGATCTCCAGGGAATACCCGCAGCTGGGCGGCAATTACGAGGTCATACACCACACCCAGTTGCTGGCCCAGCTGGTCGCGGACGGGAAGATCAAGCCCGTCAACCCGATCGAGGAGAAGGTCACCTATCACGACCCGTGCTTCCTGGGCAGGCACAACCGGGTGTTCACGCCGCCGCGGGAGATCATGGAACAGGTGCCCGGCGTGCAGGCGCAGGAGATGCACCGGTGCAAGGAGCGCGGCTTCTGCTGCGGCGCCGGCGGCGCCCGGATGTGGATGGAAGAGCGGATCGGCAAGCGGATCAACACCGAGCGGATTGACGAGGCGCTCGGCACTGACCCTGACACGATCTCCACGGGCTGCCCGTTCTGCCTGGTGATGCTCGGCGACGCGGTTGCCGCCAAGAAGGGCGCCGGGGAGGCGAAGGAGTCGCTCGAGGTCGTTGACGTGGCTCAGCTGCTAGTCAGGTCGGTAACTCAGCCCGCGCCGATCGGGCCGTCCGGCTCTACGGCCGGAGCCGAAGACCAGGCGTGAGTGGACTCCCGGCGGGCTGAGTCGTTCAGCGACGGTGTCTTCGCCGTAGCGATCACCGTCCTGGTCTTCAACCTGCTGGCTGTCGCTGACAAGACCGCGCTGCCTGCGGCGTTAACCGTAGCTTCGCACCGCGGGCAGGCCGGGCTCGGCCACTACTGGCCGCGGCTATCGACGTTCAGATTTACCATCGGGAACGCGGGCTATATCGGTGGCACACTTATCGCCCTGGTCTGGCCGCTGGTCGCCTTGATCATCTTCGGGCTGCTGGCCGGTTACTACATGGTGGAGCATCTGCCGTCGGAGCCGGCCGGGAGCGAAGAAGACGCTGAGCCCGAGCCAGTTACGGAACGATCCTGACCGGTAGCCAGACGCGCACCTTGGTGCCCTGGCCGGGGAGTGACTCAAGCGTGGCCCGGCCGCCGTGCGCGTTCGCGATCGCTTGCACGATTGACAGGCCGAGACCGCTGCCGCTGGTCCGTTCCGCGCGGCTCGGACCGCCTGGGCCGCGGTGCCGGTCCTGACTGGCACCGTAGCCATAGGCCGCGCTGTCGTAAGCGGCACCGTTGTGTGCGGTACCGTTGTGTGCGGCACCGTTGTGTGCGGCACCGTTTACGGCACCGTTGTGTGCGGCATTGCCGTTTGCTGGGCGACCGGCTGCTGAGTTGCCGTAAACCGGGCTGCCGGGAGATGCACTGGCCCAGTCGGCTGCGTTCCCGCCGTTAAATTGGCTTTCCTCGGCCGCGTCGAGGTCACCCGCATCCATCCGCTCGGCCGCGCGGTGGAACCGGTCGAACGCCCTGATCGCATCCTGCGTGGACATGCCAGGCCCGGCGTCGGCTACCTCAATGAGCACACCGCCAGTGATCGCGCCAAGCCGGACCGCGACCGGCGTGGACACCGGCGTGTGCGTGCGCACGTTGCCGAGCAGGTTAGCCAGCACCTGGCGGATGCGCGGTTCGTCGACGACCGCGACCAGTCGCGGTGGCGCTTCGGCGTGAACCGGTCGCTGCGGCTCGACCGCGACAGCGTCGGCCACCGCGTCCCTGACCACACCGGCCAGATCGGTCTCGGCGAGGTCGAGCGAGGACGTGCGGTCCAGCCGAGCCAGCTCGAGCAGTTCGGCTACCAGCGTGCTCATCCGCTCAGCTTCCTGTTCGATGCGGCGCATCGCGTTCGGCAGCTGGTCGGGCCCGAGTGCGCCCTGCCGGTACAACTCGGCGTAACCCCGGATCGTCGTCAGCGGCGTGCGCAATTCGTGTGAGGCGTCGGCGGCGAATTCGCGGACCTTCTGCTCCGACCGGAGCCGGGAGCTGAAGGCCTGCTGGATGCGGTCCAGCATGGTGTTAATGGACGAACCGAGCCGGCCTACCTCGGTCTGGTCGTCGGCCTCTGGCATCCGCGCCGCCAGGTCGCCGCGAGAGGTGATCTCGTTAGCCGTTCTGGTCATCTCGTCCAGCGGAATCAGGCCGCGGCCGATGAGCCATTCGCCGGCCAGTGCGAGCAGCGCGATCAGCGCGGTTCCGGTAATCAGCTCGGCGATGATGAACCCCCGGACCGCGCCTGGACCGGTGGTGATCGGCTCGGCGATGAACAGCAGCGCCGGACCGCCGGTTATGGGCACGCCGTTCAGCTCGGCGGGCACGAAGCGGCTGGCAACCAGCATCTGCTGCATCTCGGTCGGCTTGCAGGCGGGGCTGCTGAGATTGGGGAAGTGCCCGCAGCCGGTGCTGAAGAGCAGTTCCCTGGCGGCGTCGGGATGGCCTGACTGGAAGAGTTCCTGGGCGCGCGCGAGGCTGGAGCCGGCTAGCTGCGACTTGATCGCGTCGGCCAGCCGGTTGGTGAGTGTGCCGGTGCTGGCTGGTCGGGCGGCAAGAGACGGCCCTCGCACGGAGACCTCGACGATGGCCGGACCCTGGTAACCGGAGTTCACTACGTTGTCCAGCTCCCGCGGACTGTGGGCGAGGCTGGTAGCCGTCGCGCTGAGGTGCGCGCTAGTGGCCAAGATCTGGGCATCCACGCGCTGGGCCAGCAGGTAGGTGCTGACGGTGCCCATGACGAGCAGGAGCACGGTGGTGACGCCGATCAGCATGACCAGCATCCGGGCTCGCAGCGACAGCCTCCGGGTGCGGCTCATTGCCGGGGGTCTCTCATCGGCGGCGTCCTCGGTGATCTGCGGTGCTGCCCCGTGGTGAGGGCTGGCATCTAGTGTGCGTCGTCATCGGGCTGGGTGCGGTGTCTTAAGCCTGGCCGCTTGGGTACTCCTGCCGTTCGGGTCTCAGGCTGTAACCGACGCCGCGCTGGGTGTGGATGAGCGGCGGTCCGAGCGGGTCTAGCTTGCGGCGCAGGTAACTAACGTAGGTCTCGACGATCTGCGACTCTCCGGAGTAATCCCAGCCCCAGACGCTCTCGAGCAGCTGTGCCCTGGTCAGGACCCGGCCCTGATGGCGTATGAGGTATGCCAGCAGCCTGAACTCGGTCGGTGACAACTCCACCGGAACCCCGGCCCGGTGTACGGTCCAGCGTTCCTCGTCCAGTTCGAGGTCGGCCACCCGAAGTGGCCCGGTTGCCTGGCCAGTCTGGTCAGTGACTGCGGTCCGCGATGTTCGCCTGAGGACGGCGCGAACCCTGGCGACCAGTGCCTCGACGGAGAACGGCTTGGTGACATAGTCGTCGCCGCCGATCACCAACCCGGTGACCGTATCCGATGATGTGTCGCGGGCGGTCAGGAAGATGATCGGAACCTCGTTGCCAGCGGCGCGCAGCCGCCGGCAGACCTCGAAGCCGTCAATGTCCGGCATCATGACATCGAGAACGATCAGGTCCGGCTTGGTCGCGTCGGCCTGCCGCAGCGCTTCCCTGCCGCTGGCAGCGGTTGTCACGGCGCAGCCGTGGAACTTCAGCGCGACTTGCACCAGCTCGCGGATGTTGGGCTCGTCGTCCACGACGAGTACCTGGGGAATGCGGTCGTTCTCTGCCATGACTTCCTCGGAGTTCACGCGCTGCCCGTGCCGAAGCTGCGCGACCTGGGGGCTGGCCGTGTCCGCGGGTCCGTGGAACGAGCCGTGACCGGGGAACCAGCCGTGACCGCGGATCGCAGCCGTGACCGCGGATCGCAGCCGTGACCGCGGATCGCAGCCGTGACCGCGGAACGCAGCCGTGACCGCGAACCCGGCTTGCTCCGCGCACCTTCGGCGCCACGAAGGCTACCTGGGAAATCAAACCCGGACAGCCCAGGCGACCCAGGCGCCCGAAATCGGCAGGGACGCCCGGATTGCCAGGTCGTCTGGACTTCCGGGTCTCGCGGGCTGCCGACCGCTGGCAGCCGCGGTAGCCGACCGGCTCCTGGCTGCCGATTCCCAGGGCCTAAGGCTTAGCTGGCCCCGCCGACGCGGATCAGCCTCGCGTCCTTAACGCCGCTGACAACCGGGCCGCCGACGAAGACTCGGTCTCCGGTGGCTGGCTTGACCGATCCGGCCGGCTGGTGCGCGGCCTGGACCAGAGTGCTCGCGGTCAGCTCCCAGGTCCATGTGGTGCCGTCTGGCGCCGTCACCGTCATTGTCGAGCCGTTCACCGACTTCACGGTGCCGCGCTCGAACGCGAGGGTCTTCTGGGCTGTCTTGCCGCTGAAGGTCACCTGGCCGTACTCGCCGCCGACGAGCGCGAGCCGTAGCAGCGGCACGGTGCACAGAGCGTGCAGGTGCATAGCCATGGCCGGATGGCCGGAGCTGCGGAGCTTGGCTGCGAGCAGCGCGCATTTCGCGGCCATCGCCGACGGAACGCCTGCTGCAGCCCCGTTGCCAGATGAGTTGCCCGACGTCGACGCGGCAGCGCCACCGGTGGCAGCTATGCCGATTGCCGCCCCGCTGCCCAGCAAAACCGCGGCGGCGGCGACGGTGACAGCGACACGCTTGGTCCGCCCGAACCGACGCGGAGCATCAGGCGTCGCTGCTGGCTCGGCCGGGCCGAGGTTGAGATTGTCCATGGGGGCCAGCCTGACTGATGATCATGGGTAAACGGGGTTTCGAATCTGGGAGCTTCCCGGGAACTGCCGGCAAAACCCTTCAGCTCGGGAACGCGCAGTTACATACGGTCGGGTACCGGAATACCCAGCAGTTGCAGGCCAGTGAGCAGGACCCGCAGGCTTAGCGCGCTCAGCGCGAGCCTGCTCTGCCTGGTCTGGCCCTCGGCGGCGAGAACTGGACACTGCTCGTAGAACGTGGTGAAGGCGCTTGCCGCCTCGAACAGGAAGCCTGCCAGCTTGTGTGGCTCGGCGGCAACTGCCACGTCGGTAACAGCCCGGCCGAGCCCGAGCAGCCGTAGTGCCAGCGCGCGCTCTGCGGCGGTGCCGAGGACGATGGGGCCGGTCATGTCCGCCGGGTCGAGCCCCGCCCTGGCGAAGATGGACCTGATCCGTGCAGCGGCGTACTGAAGGTAGGGACCGGTGTTCCCGGTCAGTGCGAGTAGCCGGTCGAAGTCCAGCACGTAACCGGAATCCCTGGCCACCGACAGGTCGCCGTATTTGAGCGCGCCGATTCCGACGGCCTCGGCGATCTGGCTCCGCTGCACCGGGTCGGAGTAGCGGTCAGCGATCACTGTCGCTGCCCGGTCGACGGCCTCGTCCATCAGGTCTGCGAGCTTTACCTGCTCGCCTGACCTGGTCCGCAGCCGCTGCCCGCCTGGCCCGGTCATCAGTCCGATCACCGCGTGCTCAGCAGTCGCGGGCGGCACCAGCCAGCCTGCCTGCCGGGCCAGCTCGAAGATCATTTGCAGGTGCTGGCTCTGCTCGGATCCCACGACGTAGATGATCCGGGTCACGCCGAGCTCGGTCAGCCGATACCTGATCGCTGCAGCGTCCGTGCTGTCATAGCCGTAGCCGCCATCGCTCTTGCGGAGCATGAGAGGTACGGGGTTCCCGTCCCGGCCCGTGAAGCCGGGCGGAAACGCGCATAGCGCCCCGTCGCTCATGACGGCGAGTCCCCGGCGCTCTAGCTCTTCGCACACGTCGCCAAGCATCGAGTTGTAAAAGCTCTCCGGTGCCATGTCCGCGTCGGTCAGCCTGATGTTGAGCCGGGCGTAGATCTTCCGGAGGTACTCCATCGAGTCGTCGACGAGTAGTTGCCAGAGCCGCATCGTGTCGGGCTCGCCAGCCTGAAGTTGTACGACGCGCTTCCGTGAGCGGTCCGCGAATACCGGATCACTGTCGAACTTGGCCCTGGCCGCCTGATAGAAGGCTGTGAACTCGCCAGAAGCGAGCTGGTCATAGGTGGCCTGCTCGCCGATGTCGATGGCGTGTTCGATCAGCTGGCCGAATGGCGTGCCCCAGTCGCCGAGGTGCGCGGCCCGGATGACGTCGTGGCCGAGGAACTCCAGTACCCGCACGATCGCGTCGCCGACCACCGTCGGCCGGAGGTGCCCGGCGTGCAACTCCTTGGCAACGTTCGGACCCGAGTAGTCGACCACCACCCGCTGCCGGGTCTCGGCCGGCACGCCCAGTCGCGGATCACCCAGTTGCTCGGTGGACTGGGCGGCAATCCAGTCGTCCGCCAAGGTGATGTTGATGAAGCCCTGGCCGCTAACCTCCGCGCTCGCGATAGCCGGGGATGCGTTGAGCTGGTCCGCAAGTGGCGCGGCGATCTCCCGCGGGCTGCGACCGAGCCGCTTGGAGAGCGACATCGCGGCGTTTGACTGGAAGTCGGCAAAACCCGACGGCCGGATCAGCGGGTCGGCGGCACCATACTCAGCGCCGAACTCGTCGGCCAGCGCTTGCTGCACCAGCGCACCGAGTGCTGATTCCGGATCTGTCATTTAACTAGCCTACCGGTCCGTCTAGCTGTTTTTTTGGCGGCTGGTGGCCTGGTAGCCGCTGGTTTGCCGGTACCGGCTGCCACGCTCGGTAGGCGCTGGTCGTTCGGCACGCGCCGGTGGCTTGGCAGCCGGTGGCTTGGCAGCCGGTGCTCGCTTGGCCGTCGCTGGCCGCTGGTCGCGCTGCCGGTGCTCGCTTGGCCGTCGCTGGCCGCTGGTCGCGCTGCCGGTGCTCGCTTGGCCGTCGCTGGCCGCTGGTCGCTGACGGTCGCCTGCCGCCACCGGTCGCGCCGCCGGCTGGCCGCTTATCGGGTGCTCTGCCCGAGGCCGCAGCCGGAGCGGCGACGTCAGGAACGTCGCAGAAAGTGCCCGGTCCGGCTCGGGCCAAGCCGCTCTCTGATCCGCTCGGTAATGTGCCGCTCGGTTAGCTCGGCTGCCAGTTTGCAGGCTGCGGCAGCGCCCCGCGCTGTCACGGCGCCGTGCGCGATAACGATCGTGGCCTCTAGGCCCAGCAATGCGGCTCCGCCGTAGGTTTCAGAATCGAAGCGCTGGGACAACTGGCGAAGAGCCCGGCGCTGGAAGACTGCTCCGATGCGGGCGGACGCGGAGCCCCGGATTGCCGCGCGGAACTGTGCGGCCGAGTAGCTGGCTGTCCCTTCCAGGGTCTTGAGTGCGACATTCCCCGTAAAGCCGTCGGTAACGATCACGTCGACCTTACCGGCCAGGAGGTCTGTCCCCTCCACGTTGCCGGCGAAGCTGATTGGCATGCCGCCGTGCGCTGCGTCTCCGTTGAGCAGTTCATGGCTGCGCCGGGCCAGCTTGTTCCCTTTGCTGGGTTCTGCGCCAATGGTCAGCAGCCCGACTCTCGGCTCGGCAACGCCATAGGCGATCTCGGCATAGGCAATGCCAAGCTGCGCGAACTGGACGAGCGCCTCAGGCTTGGGGTCTGCGATCGCGCCCGCGTCGATCAGCACGGTCGGATGCGGCCGGGTCGGCAGCGCTACCGCCAGCGCGGGCCGGTGCACGCCCGGCAGTGTGCGCAGCCGCATCTGAGCCGTGGCTACGACCGCGGCCGTTGAGCCGGCCGACACTGCCGCGGTCGCCTGGCCGCGGCGAACTAGCTGGCAGGCCACCGCGATACTCGAGCGGGGGCGACGCCAGCTAGCGAGCGCGCCTTCGTCCATCGCGATGGATTCCTCGGCGGCCTCAATGTAGACGTTCGGAGCCGGTCCGGCTCTTGCCAGTAGCGGCCGGATCAGGCCCGGTCTCCCGGTCAGGGCGATGCGGATGCCGAGTTCACGGCTTGCTGCTACGGCTCCGGCCACGATCTCATCCGGTGCATGGTCGCCGCCCATGGCGTCGACGGCGATCATCGGCGCCTGGCCGGGAGGCGGAGTCCGTTCCGGCGCGAGTTCGCTGCCGTTCTTACTGCTGTTCTCGCCGCCTGCCGGCTGCGCGCCAACGGCGGAAGCCTCAGCCGGGCGACTCAGCGCGCCACCCCCCGGTGTCCTGCATGCCGCCTAGCCTCTCACTGCCAGCGCTGATCTGGGTGACCGCCGCGCAGAACTCCTGGTCAACAGCTCTCCTGCCCCTCTTCTGCTGACGGCCAGCCGCAGATGGTGCGTTTGGGGTTAATGTCTCCGGGTAGACCCGAACCCCTGCGTGGGACCCGCGGGGGAAGAAGGTGGCGATGGGAAAGTGACTGGGCTGACAGGCAACCCTGAGCGGTCCCTGAGCGTTTCTTAATCGTTACTTCTTTAGCTGGCATGACGGTAACGCCGCAGTCGCTAACTGCGTCTGACATGGCGAGACCGGGCACAAAGAAGTGGTAACGGTACGTCCAACGGGCGGCATGACACGGGGAGATCATGCGCACAGCCAGGCGCTGCTGGTAGCGGCGGCCGGAGGGAGTTGCATGAGCATTCAGGATATTTCATCGGTTATGCCGACACAGGGCCGAGGATTCCGTGCCTATACCGCTAAGCACCTGGACAAGCTGACCGCGAGGGCCGGTCTCGGCGAGGCCGAACGGCTCGCCGTCCGGGCTGTGGCTACTGTGCTGCCCTTCCGAA
>Ga0335074_10016170_pt1 | contig 10503 bp, 8 predicted proteins | sample Lox_Sample_23_FD_206715 | JGI IMG/M metagenome (GOLD analysis project Ga0335074, IMG submission 206715) | Soil microbial communities from Loxahatchee National Wildlife Refuge, Florida, United States - Lox_Sample_2.3 | ecosystem: Environmental > Terrestrial > Soil > Wetlands | place: USA: Florida...
AAAGCCATGGGCTATACCCTGAATATCAAAGACGGTCATTGGTCCAACGGCGAGTGTATTGCGCTGGACCCCAGGACCGGCGAACTCGAAGCCGGACAGGACCATCGCAGTCATTACGGCAAAGCCGCTGGATACTGAACGATTATCTGGGTCTGCGTTCGTTATGCGCCGTGGTGCAGGGAAAGCGCGCCTGAAGCGGTTGGGCTGTTCTTGATCTCCCGCTCGCTGACGGTGCTTCCGCCGGTTCCGCCGCCCGCCTCCCGATCGCCGAACGGCAGAAAAACCGAGAATGCCGCGCCACTGGCTCCCGGTGCCTGCGAACTCCAGCTATGCACGCTGCCCTTGTGCCGCTCCACAAGTTGCGCCACAACCCACAGGCCGAGCCCAGTGCCCGTCTCCGGCTTCGTCGTGAAGAACGGTTCGAAGATTTCTTTCCTGATCTCGCGGCTGATGCCGGTGCCCGTGTCGCAGACGGTCACGCGCATTCCCCTGGCGCTTCGATCGCGCCAGTCGCGCGACGCATGAATCCGGATACGAAGTTTACCCTTGCGCTGCATGGAATCAATGGCGTTCGCGATGAGATTCGCAAAGATCTGATGCGTCTCACTGGTCATGCACGTGATGGGAATCTCTTCGTCAGCTTCCACCGCGACTGAAATCGCCGTGTTCTGCAGCCTGCCGCGGAACATGGTAAGCACAGAATCCATGACTTCAGAAAGCAATGTGACTCGAGGCGAACCCGACTCGCGGTGGAACTTCAGCGTCGATTGCGCCACCAGAGAGATCCGCATCAGCTCATCCAGGGCATCCAACGCCTGTGCCCGCACCCCTTCCAGGGCATCCGCAGTGGAGATCAGGTAGAGCATGTTCGCCACCGCTTCGAGGGGATTGTTGATTTCATGCGCAACTGACGCCGCCAGCCGTCCCGCCACTGCAAGTTTCTCGGCCCGAAGCAGAGCCTCATCCGCCTGCCTGCGTTTGCTTACGTCAGCCATCACCCCGACGATCCGCACCAGCCTTCCCTCGCTGTCCCGTTGGCATTTTGCCAGCGAATCGACCCAGTGCAGCGACCCGTCGGGCCAGCGCACCCGATACTGCAAGTGATAGTCGATACCCTCCGCCACCGCCTTATCTGATGCTTCCTGCAACGCCGGTATATCCTCAGCGTGCACAAACCTCAGCCATTCGTTGGGTTCCGATCCAAATTCGCCCGGTTCGCATCCGACCATGCGGTAGACCTCGTCCGAGCGATGCACTATGTCCTTCTCCAGATCCCAGACCCACAGCCCCGTGCCGCTTGCCCGCAGCGCCACCTGCAGCATGTCATCGCGATACCGCAGCTGCTCGCCGGCAGAGACGCGCTCCTCGGCCAGCCGCCGCTCTGCCTCTGCCAGCTGCAGTTTCTTTTCAAGCTCCTGCCGCGCGATCTCCGCCTTCTGCTCTGAGAGCCGCCGCACCGACCAGCTCAACAGCAGCGTGACCAGCAGAAACGTGGCCAGCCGCAGCATCTGTGAGGAGTTGCCGGTCAAAAACTGGAATTGAGCTCGGGTCAGAAAAGCATCCACCAGCGCGACGTCGGTCAGAGCGCACCCGGCGGCTCCCCACATCCCCAGAAACCACGCCGCCAGGATCACCGTCGGGAATGCCAGCAGCAGCGGGAATGCCCTGAGCGGGATGATGGCCGCGGTCAGTTCCACAGCCCCTCCTGCCAGCAGGCCGCCGAGCGCGAAGCGGACGTACCAGGGCCATCGCGCCATCGACTCGGAATTTGGAAAAGCCTGTGGCATGCGACCGCGGTTCTCCTGCTAGACAGGGCCTTACACGATCTCCGGCTCCGGCAAGGCTCTCCCTCATCCATCGCCAAAGCGCAAATCCGGCGCCCGCACCGGAAGCTGTCTTTGCGCCGATCCAGCGATTGCCTTATCCCAACCGCCTATTCAGGTTCGATGTGGTCAGCATAGGGAAAATGTGATCGGCTGTCCAGTTACCCCCATTCCGCATCGCGCCCCGTTCCGTGATGACTGAAAGAATCCCCCTCCGGCGCCATCCTGCCGGTAAGTCATTGGAGCAATGAGACAATAAAAGCGCGGGTCCAGTCGCTGTCACGAAGGCGTCTCATCATGCTGCCAGTTCTCTCTACCCATCTCTTTCTGAAGCAACGCTTGCATCCCGGCCTCCTGGAGCTGGCTGCGCGTTCCGGCGCTGAGGGTGTCGAACTCTTTGCTGCACGGCAGCACTTTGACTACACCAGTCGCGAACATGTCATGGAGCTCGCCGGCTGGTTTGCCTCCAATCCCCTGCAGCCGTTTTCCATGCACGCGCCCATCTTCCCTGACCGCGAAATGGGTCGCGCCGGCGCTCCCGCCGTGAATGTCATTCATCCGGAAAAGTCCCGCCGTATTGACGCCATGGATGAGATCAAGCGCGCCCTCGAAGCCGCCGAGCACATTCCCATCAAGAAGCTCGTAGTTCACGTCGGCGACCGGTACGATTCGTGGTCGCTGCGCACCATGGAGTTCGCCACCACCGCACTCGAACACTTAGGCGCCTTCGCCAAACCACTCGGGGTACGGGTTCTGGTTGAGAATCTGACCAGCGAAGCCACCACTCCCGAACACCTGATGACCATCCTGGAGATGGCCCACCTCGACCAGATCGATGTTTGCCTCGACCTTGGTCATGCGCACATCGCGCCCGGTATCGTCGAGGCCATCGGCATCCTCGGCAAACGCGTCGCCGAGATTCATGTGCACGACAACCACGGCCTCAAAGACGAACACCTCTGGCCCGGTGACGGCACCATCGATTGGCGCTCCACGGTGGATGCGCTCAAGCAACTGCCCTCCCAGCCGGCCGTCGTCCTCGAAATTGGCTGCGACTTCGAGAGCAATGCCGTCTCCGAAAAGATCAAACAATCGTTCGCCACGCTTGCTTAGCGCTCAGAGTTTTCTCAGGGCATTGCCTTCTCAGCCGGACAATTGTCGGAAATGAGTCACGGCGTCCAGCCCCCGGCGACGCTCTTCTTCCCGCCTTCGCCGTCGGCTAGTACTTCGCCTGGCGTTCCGGGAGCAGAGACCAGATGGCAGGATCTTCGGTCCCCAGTACCCACGAGCAAAAGCCCTGTAAATGGCGGTCTTGAACAAGCTGGTACCGGTCCTTGAATGTGCGCAGGTCGGTAAAGAAGATCCATTCCCGCATCTGATCGCGATAGAAATAGAAGAACGCGCTATGGTCGGCCTCGTCCCACTGGACTTTGCCGTCGTAAGCCGTGGCCAGTTGCAGCGCGTCGGGCTCTCCGATGTAATCGGCTTTGAGATCGGGCTTCTCTTCGCCGGTGAGCTTGTCCACGATCGGCGCACCCGTGTACCAGTGATAACCGTAAAGCGGAATCCCGAGTGAGAGCTTCTCGCGGGGAACAGACTGCAATGCGTAGTCGAGGTTCTCAACCGTCCATTGCCAGCCCGCCACGGGACCCGGCATGGTCCAGCGCGTCTGCTGGTCATAGGTCATCAGGCAGATCAGGTCGGCCGACTTGGAAAGCGCGGCCAGATCGTAAGCTCCGCGCCAATCGGTGTAGATCCACTTCGCGAATCCGCCCTTTCCTGGATATCCCGGCGCATTGGGAACTGTGGCGATGCTCAGTTGCAGCCCGGCTTGGTGCAGCACCGCGGCAGAACGGCTCACCACCGCACTCAGCCCGTCGCGATCCAGGTAATCGACATTCTCGAAATCAAACTGGAATCCGGCGTACCCGTTCTCCTTCGCTTCGCGGAGCATGGCCTCATTGAGCCGATCCTGCGCCGCCGTGTTCAACGCCAGCTGATGAAATTTCGCTTTGCCAAACAGAGCAACGATCGGCATCACCGGTAATGCGCCCTGGTGCGCTGCCTTCAGCACCGCGGGTTCAGGCCCGCCGGTGACCAGCCCTTCGCCGTCCACGCTGTACCAGGCGGGCACCAGAAGATCGATCTTGCTGGAGTGGGCGAAAAAGGAACGGATGGAGTCGGGACTGTCCGTCAGATAGAAAAGAGCCTTCGGTTGCGCATTCAAGGCAGCACAGCAACATACAAGAAAACTGAGCACGAGTGTCCGCATGGACGAGATCATACAGGACGGCGCGCGAACATTCCGCGTTGCCAACCGTTGCTGTGCGAGCCATCACTCCGCATGCATCGCCACCGGCGTAGGATGAATCGAAAATCGAGGAGGCCCTGAGATGTCCGCACGGGGAAAAGTGATTGCCCTCGGCGTGACCGTCGCCGTGGTTCAGTTTGGCATTGCCATCCTCGCCTTCGGCGGATGGTCCGCGTTCTTCAGCCACCGCGCCCTTCTGGCCCTCGTCATCGTCACCCTCGCCATGATGGCCGCCGCACCCTTCAGCAGCGGCAATCTGAGTTCAGGTCAGGAAGAAGATCGCGGCAATCGCTGGGTGCTGGGCGCCTTTGCAATCCTCGCGCTCCTCAGCGCGTTCGTGCCGCCGTATACCGATCGCATCGGCCTGTGGACGATTGATGGCGAGACCACCCGCTGGATCGGAGTGCTCGTTTATAGCCTCGGCGGCGCCTTGCGCTTATGGCCGGTATTCGTCCTCGGCAACCGGTTCAGCGGCCTGGTCGCGATTCAGCAGGGACACAAGCTTGAAACCCACGGCATCTACGGCCTGGTTCGAAATCCCAGCTATCTCGGCATGTTCGTGAACATGGTTGGATGGGCGCTTGTGTTCCGTGGATGGTCGGGTCTGCTGATTGCGATTCTGCTGCTGGTGCCGCTGGTAGCGCGAATCCGCGCTGAAGAGCATCTGCTTCGCGCGCATTTCGGCAAAGAGTACGAAGCCTATTGCGCCCGTACCTGGCGGCTGTTTCCCGGCATTTATTAATCCAGCCTTCCTCCGGATCCAAGCCACGGTTGCCGCCAGAGATTTCTACATCTTTTGTGGCAGTTTTGCGCGAAGAGCTGTTTACCCTTCGCTCAAATTGCCGATGAATGGGAAGAGACCAGTTGTTCTCTGACGGGGAACGTGTCGTTTAAAGGAATCCGTACGATGTCCATGGCGAAAACATGGCCTGGGGCTGCAATAGAGAGAGGTGCGGAGGAAAATCTGCCTGAGCACTTTGGCGAAGCTCTACCGTCCCCGACTGCACCAGCCTCACCTCTTCCGGGGTTCGAAAGAGCCATGCGCGCGCAGGCTGCGCCCCCGCAGCGGGCGAGCGAAGCGCTGTACCGGGCTTCCTTCGAACAGGCGGCCGTGGGTATTCTGCATACCTCCCTCGACGGACGAATTCTGGAATGCAACGAGTGCTTTGCGCGAATCGTGGGATATACACCACAAGAATTGGTGGGCTCCAGCTTTCAAGCCATCACGCCGCCCGAAGATCGAGGAAGAGGAAGTACCGCGCAGGTTCGGTTGCTGGACGGCACTTTACAGACGGCAAGCTTCGAAAAACGATATCTCCGCAAAGACGGCGCGCTAACGTGGGTAATGCTCACCATTTCGATCCAGCATGACGAGATGGGACAGCCGCTTTGTTTCCTGACACTGGTGCAGGACATCAATGATCGCAAAAAGGCAGAAGAGAAACTGGCCGAGGCCCGGGAGGCGTTGCGAGTCAGCGAAGAACGCTACCGGACGGCGTTTCAGATGTCGCTGGACTGCGTTAACCTCAATCGCCTGGCCGACGGTATGTTCGTGGACTGCAATAAGGCCTTTCTGGACCTGGCTGGAGTGACGCGTGAGGAGGTGATCGGGCACTCCTCCCTCGAGTTGAACATCTGGGCCGATCCGGAGGACCGGCGCAGAATGGTCGAGATGGTTATGCAGCATGGAGCCTGCCGGAATCTCGAGGCGCAATTTCGGAAAAAGAATGGAGAGCTGATCTGGGGGCTGATGTCGGCAGCCCTGATCGAGTTGGAAGGGACACCCTGCGTCGTCTCGATCACAAGAGACATCTCCGATGCGAAAAGTGTCGAGGACGAGATCCGACAATTGGCCTTCTATGATCCCCTGACGGACCTGGCAAACCGGCGGCTGCTGCTCGAACGCCTGCGGCAATCGGTGGCCGCGAGCCGCCGAAGCGGACGATGGCGGGCCCTGTTATTCATTGATCTGGATAATTTCAAAACTCTGAACGACACGTTGGGACACCACGTTGGCGATCTGCTCCTGAAAGAGGCGGGTCGGCGATTGAGCAATTGCATTCGCACTGCCGATACCGCGGCCAGAGTAGGCGGCGACGAGTTCGTGGTTATCCTCGAAGACATGAGCGCAAATGCTGAGCAGGCGGCCGCGCAAGCCAAGGCAGTGGGAGAGAAAATCCTCGCCAGTCTCAGCGAGCCATACGCTCTGGCCCGCCGGATGTGCTTGAGCACCGCCAGCATGGGCATCACGGTGTTTGGTCCTGGGAACAAGAGCACGGCCGAAATTCTCCAGCAGGCCGATATTGCAATGTATCGGGCGAAAGGGGATGGACGAGCGGCAATTCGCTTCTTTGCGCGCGAGTTGCAGTCGGCGGTCAATGCGCGCGCCGAGCTGGAAGGCGAGATGCGCGAGGGTATTCGTAACCGCGAGTTCGTGCTCTGGTATCAGCCGCAATTGGAGGGCGAGCGGGTTGTCGGCGTTGAGGCCCTGCTGCGATGGAACCATCCCCAGCGGGGTGTTCTTGCCCCCTCGGCCTTCATAGCACTGGCGGAGGAGACAGGACTGATTGTTCCACTGGGAATCCAGGCGCTGGAAGCGGCGTGTCGGCAGCTTGCCGATTGGGCTGGGGACCAGGCTAGTGCCGAACTGACCTTAGCCGTAAATGTGAGCGCGCGGCAGTTTCGACAGGCAGATTTTGTGCACCAGGCGCTCGATGCCCTGAATCGGGCCGGCGCCGATCCGAAGAAACTCAAGCTGGAGATCACCGAAAGTATGCTGATGGACAATCTCGAGCAGACGATTGACATCATGGCACAACTGAAGCAGCACGGCGTGCAGTTTTCCCTGGACGATTTCGGAACCGGCTATTCCTCCCTGGCGTACCTGAAGCGCCTTCCACTGGACCAGCTGAAAATCGACCGGGCCTTCGTCCGCGACATGCTGGCAGACGGGACCAGCAGCGCGATCGCCCAGGCCATCGTTTCGCTGAGCCGGGCGATGCACCTGTCCCTGCTTGCCGAAGGTGTGGAAACCGAGGAACAGCGGCTGCGTCTCGACGAACTTGGCTGCCACGCCTACCAGGGCTTTCTCTTTTCTCCTCCGGTGCCGCCCAGCCAGTTTGCATCGCTACTCAAAAAGTCGCGCTAAAGCGATCCAGGCACTCACGCAAACTGTTCCCGCTCGCCTTGCAGCGCCTCTTTGATTCGAGCGCGTTGCGGCCAAGTTGGCAGCAGGAGTAGCCAGGGAATCCCTCCCTCGGCCCTGCCTGCAGCTGGTTCAGCAGATCCGCGGCAATTGCTCGCCAATCTGCGTAGCGATCACGCGGTTCGCGCCCATCGCCGTGCGCGCCACCAGCATCCCGGGATGCTGTGCGGTCACCTGCCCGATGCGCGCGGCTTCACCTCCCAGCGGGTGTGAGCGCAGCACTTCCAGCGCGCGATCGGCCGCCTCCGGCGCGACAAAGAAAACCGCCTTGCCTTCGTTGGCAACATACACCGGATCGAGTCCCAGCAGTTCGCATGCCGACTGCACCTCGCCGCGCACCGGCAAGCTGCGCTCGTCGATCTCGATTCCAACATTGGAGGCGTTCGCAATTTCATTCAGCGTAGAAGCGAGGCCGCCGCGCGTGGGATCGCGCATCGCATGCACATCCCGCCCACATGCACTGAGCACATCGGCAATCATTCCATTCAACGCCGCGCAATCAGAACGGATCTGGCTCTCGAATTCGAGTCCCTCGCGCACGCTCATGATGGCCATGCCGTGGTCGCCGATGGTCCCTGAAACCAGCACCACATCGCCCGCCTGCGCTCGATGCGGCCCGACGTTGATTCCGGAGCGCAACACCCCCACCCCGGCGGTGTTGATGTAGCAACCATCGCCATGCCCGCGCTCGACAACCTTGGTGTCGCCGGTAACGATGCGAACTCCCGCAGTCGCCGCCGCACTGGCCATCGCGTTGACCACCGCCGCCAGCTGCGACAGCGGAAATCCCTCTTCAAGGATGAAGCTGGCGCTCAGAAACTTCGGCTCGGCTCCGGAGACGGCGAGATCATTGACAGTGCCGTTCACGGCCAGCGCCCCAATCGAACCGCCGGGAAAGAACAGCGGCTGTACTACAAACGAATCGGTGCTCATCGCCAGCTTCCCCGAGCCAAGGTCGAAGACCGCGGCGTCGCCCAAATCCTCCAGCGCCGGATTCCGGAACGCCGGCAGAAACAGGTGCTCGACCAGTTCGTTTCCCAGCTTGCCTCCGCCGCCGTGTCCCATCACGATCGTCGGGTAATCAGCCAGCGGCAGCGGGCAGCTCCAATTTGAAAAGTCGGGTGTTGCGATTTGCGTCGTGTCTGTCATGGATACCCCGCGAGCCCTCAGCTCTCAACCCCTCGGCTCCGTAACCCGCAGATCACGCATCTCGGCGAAGCTGAGGGCTGATGGCCGACGGCTTACTTCCCCGCACTCGCCAGCTGTTCCGCCGAAAGGAATCGACCGTAATTGAAATACGCGGCGCACGCGCCTTCGCTCGAGACCATGGTCGCGCCCAGCGGATGCCGCGGCGTACACTCCTTGCCGAAGGCTGGGCACTCCGCCGGCTTGATCGCCCCGCGCAGAACGTCACCGGAGTGGCAAAGCGGCGATTCCTCGGTGTGAATACCCGCGATCTGGAAACGCTCTTCGGCATCGAATACGCGGTAGTTTTCGTTCAGGCGCCAGCCGCTTTTGGGAATCACGCCGATGCCGCGCCACGCGCGGTCCGTCACCTCGAAGACCTCGGCCAAAAGCCGTTGCGCTTCGAGATTGCCGGCATACGTCACGATCCGCTCGTAGGCATTCTCGACCCGGTGCTCGCCCCTTTCAAGCTGGATAACGGCGCGCCGGATGCCGTCGAGCAGATCGAGCGGCTCAAACCCGGTGACCACGATCGGGATCCTGTACTTTTCAGCGACCGGCGGATACTCCCAGTAACCCATCACGCTGCACACGTGCCCGGCCGCCAGAAACGCCTGCACCTTGTTCTCCGGCGAGCTCATGATGGCCTCGATGGCCGGCGGCACCAGCACATGCGAAACCAGCAGCGAAAAATTCTTGAGCCCGCGCCGCCTGGCCACATGCACGCTCATCGCATTGGCCGGAGCGGTAGTCTCAAAGCCCACGCCGAAGAACACCACCTGCCGGTCAGGATTCTTAACCGCCAGCTCAACCGCATCCAGCGGCGAATAGACCACGCGCACATCGCCGCCGCGGCCCTTTACCTGGAACAGATCGCCGTCCGTACCGGGTACCCGCAACATATCACCGAACGAACAGAAGGTGACGCCGGGTTGCGTCGCAATCGCCAGAGCCTTGTCGATCAGCGACAGCGGCGTGACGCAGACCGGACAGCCGGGACCGTGAATCATCTCGATGCCCGCCGGCAGCATCTGGTCGATGCCGTTGCGAATAATGGAATGCGTCTGCCCGCCGCAAACTTCCATGATCTTCCAGGGACGCGTTGCGACCTGGTGGATCTCGCGAGCCACACGCTGGGCGATCTCGCCGTTGCGGAATTCGGTGAGGTACTTCATTTTGAGGCTTCTTTTCCGGCGCGCACATCTTTGCCGGTCACGTCACAGCTGCCATCGGGGCATGCCGACTGCGGCCGGTCGGCGGCCCGCGCAAACGCTTCGTCTTCGCTGGCCAGCTCTTCGTCGAGAGCGCCCATTTTGCGAAAGAGCTCCAGCGTTTCAAGGGCGCTCTGCTCATCGATCTTCGAGAGCGCAAACCCAACGTGAACAATGGTGTAGTCGCCGACACCAACCTCAGGCACGTAATCCAGGCAGACATTTTTGACCACGCCGCCGAAGTTGACGCGCCCCATGCGCAACTCGCCATCCGTAACGATCTGCTCCACTTTTCCGGGAATTGCCAGGCACATAGCATCTCCCTTATACCGTCGTGAGAATACACCCAGATGTGATTTAAATCACCTGTTCGCTACCCGATCCCTGATGTCATTCTCGGCGAGGCGGGCTTTGACCATCTTCTTCAGCAACCCTGCCGGAAGAGGTTTCTCCAGAGGAAAATGAAGCGTGCCCTTGGAAGTCCGATAGCTCGTCAGTTCGTCTGCCATTTCATCGATCAGCGACGCCTGGAGCGGAAACAGGCTGCAATGTTTCTTGAATGCGGCATAGGCGATAACATTCCGCCCGTTATGACGGAAGGTCGGGATGCCGTAGCTCAGAATCTCCGTTGCGTCCTTTGGAACTGCGGATCGAATGGTGGCGCGAACCTTCCCGAGGGTGCTGCGGGCCGGTTCCGGAACCGCGGCGAGGTAGGCATCGACGGCAGCGGAACCATCGGTGCCGGAAGTTGCGCGGGCAGAGGTGCTG
>Ga0335074_10016171_pt1 | contig 10503 bp, 10 predicted proteins | sample Lox_Sample_23_FD_206715 | JGI IMG/M metagenome (GOLD analysis project Ga0335074, IMG submission 206715) | Soil microbial communities from Loxahatchee National Wildlife Refuge, Florida, United States - Lox_Sample_2.3 | ecosystem: Environmental > Terrestrial > Soil > Wetlands | place: USA...
GGATCCCCGTGTTCTTGCGTGAAGGTGGCGCCCTCAAGACCCTTGCGCCCTAAGGCCAGCCGAGCGACCGGGGCCTGAGTGCTCTCGTCGACGCCTGAGGCCCTGTCGAGGCCTGTCGGGGCTTGATGGTACAGGCGGAAATGGCCGCGATGCGTTGCCGGTGCGCGCTTGTCCGGACATTTGTTAGGAGCCACGCGCTACCGGCGCTCCAAGCGGCGACCGCCGGCCCGGCGTACCTTGGGCGCTATGAACCCCCTCACGCCGCCTGTGCCGCTCGTAGGGGACGAGACGCTGGTGCCGTGCGCCGATGGTGAGCCACGGCGGTACCTGTCGTGCGACGCCGCGGCGTCAACGGCCCCGTTCCCGGCCGTGCTCGCAGCGGTCCAGGAGTTTATGCCTTGGTACTCGAGCGTCCACCGCGGTGCTGGCTACAAGTCGCAACGGGCGACCGAAGCATACGAGGGCGCCCGTGACAGTGCCCTACGCTTCGCCGGTCGCGAGGGGAAGGACGATGTCGCCGTGTTTTGCCGGAACACCACCGAAGCCGTCAACCACCTGGCATACCGCCTGGGCCTCCTTCCCGGCGACGTCGTGGTGACCACGGTCGTCGAGCACCACGCGAACATGCTGCCCTGGCTTCGGCTGGCTACCTGCAGGTTCGTCGAGTGCGGGCGGGACGGTACGTTCACGGCGGGCGACATCGAAACCGCGCTCGACGCGCGCCCCCGGCCCCGCCTGCTCGCCATCACCGGCGCTTCCAACATAACCGGGTGGGTGCCACCGCTGGACGAGGTCCTGCTCGCGGCGCGCGAGCGCGACATCGCGGTGCTGGTCGACGCGGCGCAGCTGGCGCCGCACCGGCCAGTGCCGAAAGAGGCGGACTTCCTCGTGTGGAGCGGGCACAAGATGTACGCGCCCTTCGGTGCCGGCGTTCTCATCGGGCCGCGCCGGACGTTCCTCGACGGAGAACCCTTCCTCGTCGGCGGCGGAGCGGTGGACCTGGTCACCCTGGACGAAGTTGTCTGGACCGCCCCGCCCGACCGCGAGGAGGCGGGCTCACCCAATGTCGTAGGAGCTATTGCCCTGCGGGCCGCCATCGAGCAGTTTGAACTGCTCGGTTGGCCAGCGCTGCGCGCCCATGACCGCGAACTGGCCACGGCATTGCGTAAGGGGATCGCGGCCATCGAAGGCGTAACCCTGTTGGGGCCGCCGCTTGGCACCGAGACGCTGCCGGTCGCCACCTTCACGGTCAAGGGCCTACCCCATGCCCTGGTCGCCGCCCGCCTGTCGGCCGAAGACGCCATCGGCGTGCGCCACGGCTGTTTTTGCGCACACCCTTACCTGTTACGCCTACTCGGCTTGGGCGCCGACGAGGTCGAACGCTATCGCGTCGCGGCAAGGGCGGGCGAGAGGGCGCAGCTGCCGGGTGCGGTCCGGGCCAGCCTCGGCGTGAACGGTTCCTTGGCCGATGTCGAGCGCCTGTGCCACGCCGTGGCGCGTCTCGCCTCGGGCGAACCTCCGCCGGTCCCTTACGAGCAGGACCCGAGGACCGGAGACTTCAGCCCGCCACACTCCTTCGCGCCATGGATGGCAGTGCCGAGGCGACACCCCTCGTCGTGCTCCCCGGGCTGAGCCCCAACCGGAACGGAACTTTCTGCCCTACCCCGCAAGGTATAGGCGGATGGGTTACCCGGCTGGGTAAGATGGGGCTACTTGCCGGCCTAGGAGGGCCAATGGAAATAGACGCAACGGCGCTGAACGATGTCGCCAAGAGGTTGCGGCGTGTACAGGGCCAGATTGGTGGCGTCATCCAGATGATCGAGGACGGCCGCCAGTGCGCGGACGTGCTCACCCAGATCGCCGCAGCGTCGCGGGCACTGGACCGCGCCGGGTTCAAGCTGGTGGCGAGCGGGCTGCGCCAGTGCCTCTCGGCTCAGGCTGACGGACGTGGGGACGTCCCGAGCGAGCACGAGCTCGAGCGGTTATTCATGTCGCTCGCCTGAAGGCCCGAGCGCGGTCTTGGCGCTGGTCCCGGCAGACCAAGTGCGGTAACCGCCGTCGAGGTTGGCCGCCTCGTAGCCCCACTGCGCGAGCAGCCGCGTTGCCGTATGCGCCCGCTGGCCCACCTGGCAGTAGACGATTATTTCGCGCCCCGTGCAGGCCAGCTGGGCGATTTCGTCACGCCGGGCACGGAGGTCGTCGAGGGGGAAGTTCAACGAGCCGGGGATGTGGCCCTCGGCGTGCTCCGCCGGTGTGCGAGCGTCGATCAAAAGGGCGCCGCCGGCCATGCGGGCAGACAGTTCGTGCCACTGGACCGAACGCTCGCTGCCGTTCAGGCGGTTCTCGACGACATAGCCAAGCAGGTTGACGGGGTCCTTGGCCGAGGCGAACTGGGGCGCGTAAGCAAGCTCGAGATCGACAAGGGACGGAGCAGGCAACCCGGCCCGCATGGCTGTAGCCAGCACATCGATCCGCTTGTCGACACCTTCCCCGCCTACGCCCTGCGCCCCGAGGATGGCGCCGGTGCCGGGGTCGACCAACAGCTTGAGCGCCATGGCCTCTGCGCCCGGGAAGTAGCCGGCATGCGAACCAGGGTGGGTATGCACCGCCAGGTAAGGCCGGCCGGTGGCTTGGAGCCTCTTTTCGTTCCAGCCGGTCACGGCAGCGACCTGGCCGAACACCTTGATGATGGCCGTGCCGCGCACCGGGCCGAATGGACGCGGCTTGCCCGCGATGTCGTCAGCCACCATACGGCCCTGGCGGTTGGCAAGGTTGGCCAGCGGGACCAGGACAGGTTCCTGGCTCAGTTGGTCCTCCTTCTCGACAGCATCGCCAACGGCGTAGATCCGGTCGTCCGAGGTCCGTAACCGCGCGTCCACCTTGATGCCGCCTCTCGGGCCGACCGCAAGCCCGGCGGCGCGGGCCAGGGACGCTTCAGGGCGCACGCCGATGGCCAACACAACGACGCCGGCGGGCAACTGCACGCCAGAGGTCAGCTCGACGGCGTCGGCGAGCACCTTTGCCAGTGCCGCGCCGAGGTGGACGCCGATGCCGTGGTCCCCCAGCTCGTTGGCCACCAGCTGCGCGAGCTCCGGGTCAAGGGGCGCGAGGACCTGGTCGGCGAGCTCTACCACGTCGACCGCCAACCCCGCATGGGAGAGGTTCTCGGCTGCTTCCAAGCCGATGAAGCCGGCACCGACCACCACCGCGCTGCGCACGTCGCCCTCCCGGATGGCCGAGGCTATGCGGTCCATGTCCTCGACGCTGCGTAGTGTCAGGGCGCGCTCGATACCGGGGACGTCGGGCACGAATGGCGCCGCTCCTGGGCTCAGCACGAGGCGGTCCCATCCGATCTCGTACCGCCGCCCGGTCGCCGCTTCCTCGACGACCACAACCTGGCGGGCGCGGTCGATCGAGATGACCTCGGTCCCTGTGCGCACGTCGAGTGCGAATCGCGCCGCCAGGCCCTCGGGCGTGTTGAGGATGAGGGCGCCGCGCTCCTCGATGACGCCCCCGAGGTAGTAGGGCAGGCCGCAGTTGGCGTACGAGACATGGCGACCGCGCTCGCAGACGATGATCTCGTGGTCCTCGTCCAGGCGACGCAAGCGCGTCGCCGCCGACATCCCGCCAGCTACACCCCCAACAATGACCGTTCGCACCGGCTCCTCTTCAGTTCCGTTGTCGCTGGCTCTGTTTCGGCGAGGGCCTGCGGAGCGCCGCACGCCGCCGACGTCCAGTCGAGCCCGACTGCCAACCGAAGCCATCGTATACCCCATGGGGTATTTAGGACAGCTCCACTTGTCACCCGTGCCAGGGCCAAAAGTCACCTAATCTGCCGCTGCCGCCCGAGGAGCGGGGCACCGTGCACGCACGGCCAGCCGCGCACCGTTCAGTCGCGCGCTTGACACCAGCGCCGGCTCCCAATACCCTAGGGGGTATGTGTAGAGCGACAACATGTAGGAAGTGCGGGCGTCCGTCGTGGGCAGGCTGCGGTGCCCATATCGAGCAGGTGCTGGGCCAGGTGCCCGAGGAACAACGCTGCAAATGCCGTGAGAGCAGGCAAGGACGCTCGGGTGGAGCGGCAGCTGGCGGCTTTTGGTCCCGGCTGCTGGGCCGTGAGCCCGCGCGCGGGCTCTGAACAATAAAGGCGTTGTGACCCGGCACCGTCCGCGGTGATGGCACTGTAAGCGCACCAGCCACCATCTGTAGTGGCCACGGCGGCTGCCGCTCTGGCTGCCTGCGGTCTCGTGGGCACAGCAACCTGGACGGGGCCTATGCTTCCCGGGTGGTCCGCTCAAATGCGTCTTCGGTCCCGGCAGAGCCCGCTTGCTTGCGGTGGCCCACGACGGGACCGAACGAGCCCTCCACGGGCCTGGTTGATGACCAGAGCGGAGCCGCAGTCGCCATCGAGGAGAGCGGAGCCGCTCCCGGCAGCACGCCCGTTAGGGCTTGGGCCTGGGCCGCTCGCCTAGGGCTCCGCAACCTGAGCAAGGGGAGCAACCGCGGCTCAGTCCCTCTCTTCGGCCGTGTGCGCAACAAGGGGCCTCGTCCCACCGGGCATTGGCGGACATGGGCCGCATCATTTGTAGTTATATGGCTTGTTGCAGCCGCCTGGAGCGTGGCGAGCCCCATTGGCTCGGGGCCTGATGAGCCCGCACACCTCATCCGAGCCGCTTCCCTGGTGCGCGGTGAGCTCCTGGGCAAGCCACTCAAGCACGTGACAACCTCGAACAAGGCTTATCTGGCAGTCGAGGCGCCGCAAGTGTTCGCGCGTGTCGCCAACGATGTTCAGTGTTTCCAAGTCAAGCCGTCGGTGCCCGCGAGCTGCCAGGGCTCCTTGGCAGGCTCACCGGCCGACGTGAACGTTTACACCTACGTGGGACGGTACCCTCCGCTTTATTACGCGCTCGTGGGCCTCCCCACTCTGGCCATGGTCTCACCGGGAGGCATTTACCTCGCTCGGTTCGTGAGCGCTGCCCTGTCGGCGGCAATGCTGGCACTCGCGGTCGTCTGCCTGCGCCGCTGTCGGCGTGCCCCGCTCCTCGCCGCGGGGATGGCTCTTGCGTTAACTCCGATGACTTTTTATCTCGCCGGTGTGATCAACCCAAGCGGTCTTGAAATCTCGAGCGCGATTAGCGCCTGGGTAGCTGCGATGGCCCTCGTTTCGGGCCCAAAAGACGCAGCGCCCGAACCCGTTGTGCTTGGTACGCTCGGCATTTCCTTTATCGTACTGCTGCTTGTCCGTGGGCTTTCCCCCATTTGGGCCGGGTGCATCGGGCTCGCTCTGCTCGCCCTGCTCGGCAGACGCGCACGAGCTCTCGGCCGGGTACGCGCCGTACGGGCTTGGCTCGCCGGCTGCGGCGTGGCGAGCATAGCCGCTGTGGTGTGGGACATTTATGCAGACCCGTTCCTTGTCGAACCGGGATCTCCGCTTCCCCACGGCGCGGCCACGTCGCAGATCTTCATGCTCGCCTTGGAGCGCCTGGACCTCCTCGTGACGTCGTCGATCGGCCAGTTCGGGTGGCTCGATACGGCGTCTCCTTTTGCTGTCATCGTAATGTGGCTTGGCCTTCTCGGTGCCGTCGTGCTGATCGGAGCGTGCCTTGCCCGCCGGCGCGAGGCGGTCGTAGTCGCCGCCGTGGTCGGCGCCTGGGTAGTAGTGCCATTGGTCTTGATACTCGCCGCGGCTCGGTCCGAGGGCATTATCGGGCAAGGACGCGATTTCATGGGCCTTGCCGTGGGGATCCCGTTGGTGCCGGCTGCGGCCGCTGGCGAGCGCTTCGTTTGTCGCGCCGCCTCTTTGCGCCTGGTCAAGGTGGTCCTTGTGGTGCTGGCTTTGTGCCAGGTAGCAGACTTCTACGGCGCCCTTCGGCGCAACACGGTCGGGATCACCGGTCCGGTCAATGCCTTTGCGACAACAGCCAACTCCTGGCAACCCCCGGTACCCGCGCTCGTAGTGTCCATTGTGTTCGTTGTCGCGATCACTGCTTGCGCTTTCCTCTTACGGCTGGCGGCCGGCAAAACGTCGGTCGCGGAAGTACCACATAGCGCTGCTCGTCCGGTGGCGCTTCAAATCCCTGCCGACGATCGGGCGATGAACGTCACGCCGCAGGCCGGCACAGTCTTGATCGGTGAGGTTGCCGGCCCGGGCTAAGTCGCACAGTGATTGTTGTCGGGCCTGGCATGTGGATATCCGCCTAACGCCACCGGCACAACCTTCCGGCTTCTGCTAGCGCGCCCGTTCCTCGCCGGTTGTGAGCCGGTTCACATTTGGGCCGACCGGCTCAAGCTAACTACCGGTGTGTCCGAGACATGAGGAACACAGGCTGCGCCCTCACCGATTGATATGCTCCGGCGAGAGGGTAGAAAGGACAACCAAAAATGAAGTTTACCAAGTTCAAGACCAAGGTCATCTTTACGCTCGGTATTTACTTCCTGGTCTGGCGCCACGCCGTTGTGAAGGCATTGCGCGACGACTTCGGCGCGCAGCTCGAGCCGGGCAAGGAACTGCTGCTGGCTTTTGTCCCCTTCATCAATATTCTCCGCTGGTGGGCGATCCTCAATGAGATCAAGGCTGTCGGCGAGCGGACCGGAGCAGCAGAAGTGCTGTCACCGGGGCACGGCATGTTCAGCACGATCTTTTGGTTCGCCGGCGGCCCGTACGTCAATAAGCACATGAACGCGCTGTACGGCGCGCGCGCCGGGACCTACGCCACCGCGTCGGTGCAGGCTCCGGTCGCGGCGACCTACTAGGTCTGGGACGATCTCGGCCTCCCGGTCGCTCACAGCCGGCAACCGCATTACCGGCCCATGGCACCGGTAATGAGCATCACGGCTTGGCCCAGTCGTATGGCGGCGTGGTGAACGCCGGCACCGCCGCCACACGCACGCCCGTTTGGCACCCCATTGTTGCGCAGGCCAAGGGGCACGGGAGCAAGCCCATAGATGTGGCAGACCCGCTGGTCAAGCGCCTTTTAGCGCGAAACGGGTATTGGCAGCCGCCCCGCTGGGCATAACAGGTCTCAACAGAACGAGACGCAGGGTAACGGCCCTGGTTTTAGTCCCAAAGGGAGTCCAAATACATGGCTGCTGTCCTTTTGATACTGCTACTGGCCATAATTCTCTTCGGCCTCGGGTTCACACTCCATTACTTGTGGGTCGCGGCCGCGATTGTGCTCATCTTCTGGCTGGCGGGGTTCGCCTTCCGTTCCGGTGCGGGTGGGGGCCGCCGCTGGTACTACTGGTAGATGCTCTTTTACGGCGAGATCCTCTCTTACGGCCCGAGCCGGGAAGTTAGCGTCCCCGGGACGGCACCGTGCCATAGCCCCTCAAGAGGCAGCCCATGGTCGCCAAGACCACTGGCGGGGTGGGCTGCCTCCTGAGCCCCCCACTGTCAATCGGCTAGCTTCCTGAACGACGGCGCGCCACCTCGAAGCACCCCACAGCCGCTGCCGCGGCCACATTGAGCGAACCGAGAGGACCGATCTGCGGCACCTTGACCAAGGCGTCGCAGCGTTGCCTGACAAGCGGCGACAGGCCTCTCCCTTCGGCGCCGAGGACCAAGGCCACCGGGCCATCCAGGACAGGAGCCTGCCAGATGGCCTCCCGGGCCGACGGGTCGAGGCCGATTGCCCATATCCCTGCCCGGCCGAGCTGGGCAATAGAGCCCGCAATGCCGGCCGCTTCGGCTATTGGGACCCATTCGACAGCGCCCGCCGCCGCTTTGACCGCCGCCGGCGTCAATGGCGCCGAGCGGTGCTTGCCGATCACCACTCCGGTCACCCCGGCACACGCGGCGCTGCGCAAGATGGCACCAAAGTTGCCCGGGTCGGTAACGCCATCGAGGACCACGAGGAACGGGGTGGTGGTCGGCTCCATGCCAAACAGTGAGCCGAGGGGCACCGCGGGGACCGGTTCGGCCCAAGCGATGACGCCTTGGTGGGCTCCGGTACGCGAGACCTCGTTGACGACCTCTGCCGGTTGACGAACTGCGCTCAATCCGCGGGTCGCGGCGGCTTGGGCCAAATGGGACACGTTGTGGCTCGAGCTCTCGCACACCCAAAGCTGACGTACCCGCCGGCGGCCGGCTACCAGTAGTTCATGGACGGCGTGATAGCCCTCCACCTGTTCTCCCCCGAGACCGCCTGGGGGGCGCGGCGCACGCGCTTTCTTGGTAGCGCTCACGCGGTGGCCAGCAGCACGACGGCCAAGCAGGCAATGCCTTCGTGCCGGCCCAGGGCGCCCAGGCCCTCACCTCGCTTAGCCTTGACCGATACGGGCGCGCGGAGGACCGCCGCCATGCGCCCGGCCATCAGCTCCTTGTAGGGCCCGAGCCGGGGTGCTTCGGCGATGATGGTGCAATCGGCGTTCAACACGTGCCATGGTTCCTCGATCCGCGCCCGCACCGTCGTCAAGAGGTGCACGCTGTCGGCACCGCGCCAGCGTTCGTCAGTGTCGGGGAACGCGGTGCCGATATCGCCCAACCCGGCCGCGCCCAAGAGTGCGTCGGCGATGGCGTGACAGACGACGTCGCCGTCGCTATGGCCCTGCAGCCCAGGGCCGTCCACTCGAACGCCGGCAAGCAGCAGCGGTCGTGCTGGGTCAGGGCTGAAGGGGTGGATGTCGAAGCCCTGGCCGACGCGCAGGTTCATGGCACGCTCCCCGCCCCTGGCCGCGGCTCTTCGCCCCTCGTGTTGTGCGGGCGCAGCAGCGAAAGGAGGGCTTCGGCCGCGGCGAGGTCGAGCGGGCCGGTGAGCTTCATGTTCGTCCCTTCCCCGGGGACGACGACAACGTGGCCACCGAGCGCTTCCACGAGCGCAGCATCATCGCTGGCCTCAGCATTCGAGGCGTGCGCGGCACGCAGCCGGGCGGCCTGAAAAGCCTGGGGCGTCTGGGCGAGGAGGAGGCGGGTGCGGTCCAGGGTGAGGAGCCGACCATCGTCCGAGCGTTGTTTGACAGTGTCGGTGACGGGCACGCAGGGTACGGCTGCTTCCGCCCCGTCCAGCACCGCGCTCACCACCGCATGCCAAAGGTGCTCGCTCGCCAGGGGGCGAGCGGCATCGTGCACCACGATCACGGCTGCGTCGCGCGGGACGGCGGCGATACCGGCCCTGACCGACGCCGGCCGGCTAACCCCACCGCATACAACGCGTTCGGCTCGCGTGCGATAAACCGGTAGGAGGCCTTCGGGGACCACGAGGACGACGCCATCGCAGCTCGTCGCCGCTACATCGAGCGACCAATCAGCTACTGAGCGGCCACCGAGCGGGGCGAACTGCTTGTAGCTACCAAAGCGGGTACCTTGGCCCCCGGCTACGATCACCGCCCAGGTCACGGCCTTGGCGGTCATTTGGGGCTCGATGGGCGGCACAGTAGCCCGGGTCGCGCCCACTCGCGCACCACGCGTAGGCACATGCCGACAATCCCAGCCGAGCGAGGGCCCGGGGCGGCGCTACGGCAGAGCTTCGTCGAGCTTCTTCTCGGCCTCGGCTTGCGAGACGCCGATGGCGAAGGTGAGCTCCGAAACCAAGATCTGGCGCGCCTTATTGAGCATGCGCTTCTCGCCCGCCGACAGTCCTTTGTCTTTGTCACGGTTGGACAGGTTACGGACGACCTCGGCCACCTGGTAGATGTCACCGGACTTGAGCTTTTCAACGTGGTTCTTGTAGCGCCGGGACCAGTTGGTCGGCATGCGCACGTCCTTCTTGCGCAGGACGGCGAAGACCTCTTCGACTTCCTCGTCGTTTATGACTTCCCGGATGCCGACATCCGCCATCGAATCCACCGGGACTTTGAGCGTCAGGTCCCCGTAAGCCACGCGCAAGACTAGGTACTCGCGCGGGTCGCCCAGATCGGCCAGCACTTCGCGCCTCTCGACGACCGCTGCTCCGTGGTGGGGATAGACGACCTTGTCCCCGACGTCAAACGACATGCAACTCCCAGCTCGAGATGGAGAGGGTGAAAGACTGCCCTCATCCAGGGTAGGCGTTTTTGCGGAGTTGGATCCAAACGAAGTGAGCGGGAAGTGCCCAGCGCGCGGACCGAGCAACACCGAGCGTTCGACCGTCCGGCGGCTCACACCACCCGCTGTCATGCGCTGCGCGCTTAGCGCGGCGGCCGTGCCGGGGGCGTCATTAGCCGAGGCGGTCGAGGATGCTCGTTTCTGCCAGCCGGGACAGGCCCTCTTTGACGAAATGAGCTCCGGCGACCTCTATGCCCTCAACCGTGTCGAGATCCTCCACGCTCGCCCTCAGTACCTGCTGCAGCCCTCCGTAGCGTTCGACGATATTGTGCACGACCTGCTCGGGAAGCCGAGGGATCTTGGACAGCAGGCGATAACCGTACGGCCGGATCGCGCTCTCGAGGTCGTGGCCGTTGGAGCCCAGGCGCAAGACGGTGGCTACGCGCGACAGGTCGAGCAGGCGTTCGGTCGACAGCAGGCTGAGCGCACCCAAGGCGTCGCCGACATCCCAGGTCGGGTCTGCCGGCAGGTAGTCGCGCAGG
>Ga0335074_10016172_pt1 | contig 10502 bp, 8 predicted proteins | sample Lox_Sample_23_FD_206715 | JGI IMG/M metagenome (GOLD analysis project Ga0335074, IMG submission 206715) | Soil microbial communities from Loxahatchee National Wildlife Refuge, Florida, United States - Lox_Sample_2.3 | ecosystem: Environmental > Terrestrial > Soil > Wetlands | place: USA: Florida...
CGTTCATCGTCTCGAGCTCCTCGTTGGTCGACTGGAGCTCCTCGTTGGTCGTCTCGAGCTCCTCGTTGGTCGACTGGAGCTCCTCGTTGGTCGTCTCGAGCTCCTCGACCGTCGACTGGAGCTCCTCGTAAGCCTGCTCGAGCTCGCGCTTGGAACCGGCCAGCTGCTCCTCGAGCCGCTGGGTCTCGGTGACGTCGAGGTAGGTGATGCTCGTGCCCATCGACACGCCGTCCGCGAGCAGCGGCATCAGGCGAATGTCGAGGACGCGATCCGTGTCGCCGGCCCGCCATTGCACCGCCTTTGCCTCGATCGGCCGCAGGTCCCGATCGAGCGTGTCGAGGTTGCTGCGCAGCTCGAGCGGACGGTAGGACAGCTCCAGGTCCTGAAGCGGGCGCCCGAAGTCGTTGAGCCCGAGGGCGAACAGCCGACGGGCAGAGTTGTTGGCCATGACCAGAGTGCGGTTGTGGTCGAGCACGACTTGGGCGGGACCCGTGATGTCGAATGCGGCCTCACGGAGGTTCTCCGCCTCGGTCGGCGCGGCGCTACGCGCCGTGTCGCCCGCCATCACCCGCACCCGGTCGCGGAGGGTGGGCTTGATCACCTTGCGGAACACGCGCCGCTTGAGCTCCACCGGCGAGAACAGGTCCGTATGGGTGATCAGCATCTCGGACTTGCCCAGCAGCAGATACCCGTCGTCGTCCAGCCCGAAGTGGAAGCGGCGCAGGATGTGCGCCTGCGTCTCGGCCGTGAAGTACATGAGCGTGTTGCGGCACACCAGCATGTCGATGCGCGAGATCGGGGCGTCCTGGACCAGATCGTTGCGACCGAAGATCACGCACCGCCGCAGGTCCTTACGGAACATGTAGCGCTGATCGGTGCGCTCGAAGAAGCGCTCGAGCGCGTCGTGCGGCACGTCCTCGATCTGGCGCGGGAGATAGGCGCCGTGGCGGGCGTAATCGAGCGCTTCCTCGTCGACGTCGGTGGCGTAGATCTTCACCCGCTCGCGGAAGGGCGCGTCCCCCATCACGCGCGCGAGCACCATCGCCACGGTGTAGGGCTCCTCGCCCGACGCGCAGCCGGCGCACCACACCCGGATCGGGTCCTCCGGCTCCCGCGCCGAGAGCAGTTGCGGGATGACCTCGCTCGCCACGTACTCCCACGTCTGCGGGTCGCGGAAGAAGCCAGTGGTGTTGATCAGCAGCGTGTTGAACAGCTCGGCGAACTCCTCGCCGTGGAGCTCGAGGTAATCGAGATAGTCGTCGTAGCGCTCGGCCCCGACCACGCCCATCCGCTTGGCGACGCGGCGCTGGATGGTCGTGCGCTTGTAGCCGGTGAAGTCGAACCCGCGCGTCTCCTTGATGAAGGTAAGGAGCGCCTCGAGCGTCATGTCCGCGCGCGGCGGATTCATGCCGCTCCCTCCTCACCGACGCCGTCGTCGTCGTCCTCCACCCGCCGGAGGGTCGTCTGGGCCGCGCCGGTGAGCGCGTTGCGGACGATCAGAGCCTGCTCGGCCGCCGCTTCGCTCTGGCGCCGGAACCGGCGTGTGGAACGCCTCTGACCGCGCTTCTCGGCCTCCTCGGCCATCCGCTCGAGCAGGATGGCCCGGTCGTTGAGGGCACGCACGGCGGCCCACAACGCCGATTCGACGCTGTCGGCTTGGGCCTCGACCAGTGTGTCGGGCGAGTAGCGATGGCCGACCCGGCACTCCCACTGAAGGACCCCCGCCTCGGGCCGCTCCGTCAGGACGCCGCCGCACTCGGGACAGATCGCGCTGACGGGCTCGCCCTCGAGCGGACCGCGCAGGCCCTTGGCCGGATTGGCTCCGGCCGTCGGCGGGTTCGGCTCCGCCGGGGGCGGGTCTGGGTCAGGAGGCTCGGATGACGCGCCCGGCGAAGGATCCTCTCCCTTCACCATTGCCGCGATCGTACTCGCCACGCGATCCGATTTCACGATCGCGTCGACCGCCACGTTCGCGATCGCGCTCGCCGGCATGCCACCGTACATCGCCTCCTCGGGATCCTGGACGATGGTGGCGCCGCCGCTGGCCTTGATCACCGCCAGACCCGCAGATCCGTCGTCGCGGGTCCCGGACAGGATGACCCCGACCACGCGGCTGTCGAGGGCCTCGGCGGCCGAGCGGAACAGGACGTCGATGGCAGGTCGATGGCCGTTCTCACGTGGCCCGACCGTCAGGCGCACGTGGCCGTCCTCAACCACCAGATGGTGATCAGGCGGCGCGACGAGGATCAGCCCCTCGCGCAGCCGGTCACCATCGCGCGCCGCCCGGCACGGCAAGCGGCCGGCCCGCCCGAGGATGTGAGCGAGCATGCTGGGGCTGCTTGGCGCGATGTGGAGCACGACACACACGGCGGCCCGCAGGTCGTCCGGCAAGTCCCTTACCACCCGGGTGAGGACCTCGACACCGCCCGCCGAGGCGCCGATCACCACCAGGTCGCGGCGACCGTCGGAGCTTTGGACGCTGCGATCAACGCTCATAAGTGCAGAGCCTACGCTCAGTGTGGCGACTGCACCACGTTCCACCGCCCGGCCTCCGCATCACCGCGCGGCCAGCGGCTCCTCCTCTTCCCAGTCGGCGAGCGCGCGCCGAACCGCCCGGTCGAACCGCAGCGGCGTGACGCCGAACAGCCTCGCCATCTCCTGCGCCGCGTCCGCTGAACGCGGCAGCACGTCTGCGTTCAAGCTCCCCATCAGAGCGCGCACGAGGGCGAGGTCGGAGCCGGCGATCGTTGACGCGACCGCCGCAAACGTGGGCGCTGTAAAAACCGGCAAATTGACCTCGGGCCGGTCCACCCCGAGCTCCGCCGCGATGCCGTGCAGCATCTCCGCGTAGGTCAGGACGTCCGGCCCGACGACGTCGATCGAGCGGCCTTCGGTGCGGTCGATCAACGGCGTGCGCACCAGGCACTCGATCACGTCGCGCTCGGCGACCGGCTGAGTGCGCCGGTGCCGCCACGGCGGGAGCGGAAGGACGGGCAGGCGCTCGATCAGACGGACCATGAGCCGGAACGACGGACTGTGGGCGCCGATCACGATCGACGCGCGCAAGCCGGTGGCGCGGGGCAGGTTCTCCATGAGAATCCGCTCGACCTCTAGTCGCGAACCCATATGCGGCGAGGGCCGGCCATTGGGCGCGATGCCGCCCAGGTACACGACGCGTTCGACGCCGGTCCGGCGGCAGGCGGCGGCGAAGTTGTTCGCGGCCTGCCGATCGCGGGCCTCGAAACTCGTGGTGCCGGCCTCCATCGAGTGCACCAGGTAGTACGCAACGTCACATCCCTGCAGCGCAGCATCGAGCCCGTTGTCCTGCAGCACATCGCCCCGCACCGTCTCAACCTGGGCCTCGTCCGAGACCGGGCGCGGGTGACGCGACAGCGCTCGCACCGGGCGGCCCTCGGCGACGAGCGCCTTGGTGAGGAGGGTGCCGACGTAGCCCGTCGCGCCGACAATCAGATCCACGCGGGCTGAGGATAGGGACGTACCCGTCCAGCGCGATAATCGAGGAGGTGGACGTCAGCCCCTTCCGGATCGAGCGCTACTACGCGCGCTACGAGTTCACCACCCGCTACATGCTCTCGAGCAGCGACTGCGAGTCGCGGACGATCGCGGAACTGCTCGAACTCGAGCCCGACGCCCAGCAGCGACTCCTCAACACCTGGTGCGGCTACACCGAGTCCCCCGGGCCGCGCGAGCTGCGCGAGGCGATCGCGGCGCTCTATGAGCGCATCGACCCCGACGAGGTAATCGTCACCTCGTGCGCGGAGGAAGGCATTCTGCTGCTCTACCAGGCGCGGCTCGGCGCGGGAGACCATGCGATCGTCGAGACCCCCTGCTACGAGTCAGCGCTCGAGCTCGCCCGCCACACCGGCGCCGAGGTGAGCCCGTGGCGGCGGCGCTACGCCTCAGGCTGGTCCCACGACCTCGACGCGCTCGAAGCGCTCCTGCGCCCCGAAACCCGGGTGATCTACGTCAACCAGCCGCACAACCCGACGGGCACGCTGATGGCCCGCGACACGTTCGAGCACGTGGCGGGGCTCGCGCGAGCCCACGGGCTCACCCTGTTCAGCGACGAGGTGTATCGCGAGCTCGAGCACGACCCGGCGACTCGCCTTCCCGCGGCGTGCGACATCGATGAACGGGCGGTGTCGCTCGGGAGCATCTCCAAGAGCTATGGGCTGCCGGGGCTGCGACTGGGCTGGCTCGTTGCGCGCGATCCAAGTCTCCGCGAGGCGATCATGCGCTGGAAGGACTACACGACGATCTGCTCGAGCGCGCCCAGCGAGGTGCTTACCGCGGTCGCGCTGCGCCACCGCGAGGTGCTGCTTGAGCGCAACCTCGGGATCGTCGCGCACAACCTGCCACTGCTCGAAGCACTGTTCTCGCGCCATCCGGAGACGTTCGAGTGGGTCCGGCCGGCGGCGGGGCCGATCGGGTTTCCGCGTGTGTCCGGCGTCGGCGACGTCGATCGCTTCTGCGAGCGCCTGGCGGATCTGGGGGTGCTGCTGCTCCCGGGGTCGGTGTATGACGAGCCCGGTCATGTCCGGGTCGGCTTCGGCCGGGCCAACCTGCCCGAGGCGCTGGACGTGTTCGAGGCAGGACTGGCGACGCCGGCGGCGGCTTGACCGCGTTCGCCGACGTCGTCGAGGCCTCGGGGCTCGTCACCGCCACGAGCTCGCGCTCGCGCAAGGTGGCGATCCTGGCCGAGCTGCTCCAGCGGCTCGAGCCCGACGAGATCCCGATCGTCGTCGGGTTCCTGTCCGGAGTCCCGCGCCAGGGCCGGATCGGGGTCGGCTACGCGGCCGTGTATCGAAGCGCGGCCGCGCCCGCCGTGGAGCCGTCGTTGACGGTGTGCGAGGTCGATTTGGGTATCTCCGAGATCGAAGCCGCTACCGGAAGCGGGTCGACTGCCGAGCGGCGGCAGCTTCTCGACGCGCTGCTGGCGCGCGCGACCGCGGAGGAGGCGGCTTTCCTCAGGCACCTGTTGACTGGGGAGCTGCGCCAGGGCGCGCTCGCGGGGATCATGGCCGACGCCGTGGCCAAGGCGGCCGGCGTGCCCGCGGGGTTGGCCCGGCGCGCGCTGATGCTCTCGGGCGATCTGACGCGGATGGCCCAGATCGCTCTGGTCAGCGGCGAGGCCGGGCTGCGTTCGGTCGGCTTTGAGATATTCCGTCCGATCCTCCCGATGCTCGCCTCGACCAGCGCCACCGTGGCCGAGGCGGTGGCCGGCTTCGAGCGGGCGTCGGTCGAGTGGAAGCTCGACGGGATCCGCATCCAGATCCACCGCCGCGGGTCGGAGGTCCACATCTACACCCGCAACCTGAACGAGATCACGGACGCGTTGCCCGGGGTCGCGGCCACGGTGCTGCGCCTGCCCGTCTGGCAGGCCGTGCTCGACGGCGAGGCGCTGTGGATGTCCGAGGACGGACCTGGATCGTTCCAGTACACAGTCTCCCAGATCGACTCCGGCGCCTTGCCCGAGGGGATCGTGACCTTTCTGTTCGATCTCCTGCACCTGGATGGCCGGGACCTGCTCGACGTGCCGCTGTACGAGCGCCTCGCGCTTTTGGAGGCGATCGCGCCGCAGCTGAAGATCCCGGGTGTCATCACCTCCGACGCCGAGGAGGCCGAGCGCGTGTCCGAGGAGTCGCTGAGCGCCGGCCACGAGGGCGTGGTGGTCAAGGACGCCGCCTCTGTATACGCCGCCGGTCGACGCGGCCAGGCGTGGCGCAAGGTCAAGCCAGTCCGGACCTTCGACCTGGTCGTGCTCGGCGCCGAATGGGGCCACGGCCGCCGCCGCGGCTGGCTCTCGAACCTCCACCTCGGCGCCCGCGACCCGAGCTCCGACTCGTTCGTGATGGTCGGCAAGTGCTTCAAGGGCCTGACCGACGAGCTCCTGCGCTGGCAGACGGACGAGCTGCTGGCGCGCGAGGTCGACCGGCGAGGGATCGCAGTCCTGGTCCGGCCCGAGCTGGTGGTCGAGATCGCGATCGACGGCGTCCAGGCCTCGACCCGCTACCCGGGCGGCGTCGCCCTGCGCTTCGCCCGGGTTAAGCGCTACCGCCCCGACAAGGACGCCGCCGAGGCCGACCTGATCGACGACCTGCGCGCCCTTCTGCCCACGGCGCCGGCGGCATCGAGCGAAGTGTCACCATAGCTCTCCGACTAAGCGGCCGCCGTAGGTCGCCTCGCTCGGCCGCCCCGCCGCGCTGGGCGGCCTGCATAGCATGACATTTCGTCGCCCCCGGGCCCGCCGCGCCACCACGCGCATATAGGTATACATATATAGATATCTGTATACCTATATATGTATGGGGCGCTAGCGGAGTACGGAGTCGGTGATGGTCGGCGGGTGGGCGCCGAGGAAGAAGATCCCGGGCAGGCCGGCGGTGTGGAAGCCGGCGTTGGGGTTATCCCGCAGCGTCGAGTCGGAGATCGTCATCGTGCCGGTGCGGTCGTCGCTCACGAAGAAGATCGCGCCGCCGCCCTCGTTGGCGTGGTTGCCGATGAACACGCTGCCGCGGATCGTCAGCGCCATCCGGTCGCCGTCGTTGTAGATCGCGCCGCCGCTGCCGCCACCCGGCGTGCCCGACCGGGCCGGATTGGCGCCCGCGCCGATGGCGCGATTGTCGATGAACCGGCTGTTCAGCACCGTCCAGGAGACGCCGATGCTCGAGAGCGCGGCGCCGTTGCTGCATGCGTTGTCGGTGAACCGGCTCCCCACCACGGACACGGGAAGGTCGTCGTACTGCGAGAGGGCCCGCACGGCACCGCCCCCCAGGTCGGGGCCGTAGTGGTCGCAGCGGTCGCCGGTGAACGTCGAGTCGATGATCTCCAGGCGCCCGCCCCGCGCGAAGATCGCGCCCCCGCCGCCGCCGTCGAAGTGCTGGCCGGTCGAGTTTCCGTCGATCAGCGCCAGGTTCTGGATCACCAGCCGCGGCGTCGCCTGATCCTGGCAGTGAGACGTGGTCCACACCTGTGCCGGATCACAGGTGTCCATGTAAAGGATCCGCCGCCGGCCCTGGCCGCTGAGGGTCACCAGGCCGCCGCCGTCGAGCACCACCCGCGCGCTCGTGTTCCTGACCTTGGCGGTCGCGTTCATCCGGATCGTGACCGGATGCGGCCCGCACGAGAAGCGGATGATTCCGCCGGCGCGGACCGCCGCGACCACGGCCGCCGACGTGCAGCTTGCGGGTGTTCCATGCCCCACCACGCGGTCCGGATGCGCGGTGTCGACCGGGTGGGGAGCGGCCGCGGTGGTCGACGGCGCGCTCGCGGCCAAGCACGCCGCCACAATCAAACTCGCAATCGCACTCGCCGCCAGGTGTCGCACCCCGCAAGGTTAGTCGCGAATTCGCCGGGCGACTCGGGCTCCTCCGGGACCGCCGCGGTCGCGTCCGGCATCTCAGCGCGCGTCCGGCATCTCAGCCCGCGTCCGGCATCGCAGCCCGCGTCCGGCAGATCAGCGCGCGTCCGGCATCCCAGCCCGCGTCCGCCATATCAGCGCGCGACGGCCACGATGGCCTGCAGGCGAGACGTCGCGATCGACCAGGCGAGCCCACCGACGATCGCGAGCGCCACGAGGGCGGACAAGATGAGGTTGAGGATGAAAAAGCCGGTCATATCTGTCTCCTCCGTGGAGTGACGCTGTTGTAACCGGCAGGATCGCGCGGTCCGGGTCGCGCGAACACGGCCCCTTGGGTGAGGCATCCACACCCCGCCGCCAGGGCCACGAGCGCTCGGCTCGTGGCCCTGGAACCTGGATTCGCGGCGGATCGTTTAGCTGACCGCGAGGCCGGCCGCCGTGGCGCCGGCCGGCAGCGGCACCGAGCCCTGCTCGGTGAGCTGGCCGCCGTTGACGGCGAATACGCCGACCGTGCCGGCGGCGGTCTCGTCAACGTAGAGCGTGCGACCGTCCGGGCTCAGCCGAGCGTCCACCGCCCCGACGCCGGCCTGTGCGCTGACCGGGGTGGACCCAAGCAGCGTCAAGGCGCCGTTCCCCGCGATCGAGTAGCTGGAGATGCTGCCCGACGCGGTGTTGACCGTGAACAGGAACCGCCCGTCGTGGCTGATCTCCACCCAGCACGGCGCCGTCTGGTCGTCGGCGAACGGCGAGCTCCCGATCGACGACAGCGCGCCGTCCGGCGCGGCATAGAACGCGGAAACCGTCCCGGTGCCCGCTCCCACGTTGTGCGCGTTCGAGACGAACAGCTGGTTGGGGTTGGTCGGGCGGAACTCGCTGCCGAACGGACCGAGCCCCTGGGCGGCGAACGGGGAGCCGGGCGCAGCGATCAGCCGCCCGTCGAACCCGACGCGGAAGCTGTCGATCTGCGAGCTGGCCACCAATGTCCCGGCCAGCTTCGTCCCGGTGGAGTTGAACAGCACGTCTCCGGGCTGGGCAGTGCCAGCCAGCGGCACGGTGGAGCCGGGCAGCGGCCGCAGCCGGCCATCCCAGCTCAGCGTGAAGCCCGTGAAGTTCGAGTCAGCGGCACCCGCGTTGGCCACGTAGACGAGCCCGTTGTGCTCGGTCACGCTAACCGGCTGCGCGCCGTCGGAGGACACGACGCCGCCGGGCACCGCCTCCAGCGCACCGCCGCGCCCGATCCGCAGGACCGAGATCTGGTTGCTTCCCGCGTCGACGGCGAGCACGAAGCGGCCGTCGCTCGAGACCTGGATGGCGCCCTGTGAGGCGAGGCCACTACCCAGGCCTGCGCCACCCGCGGCGAACGGCGAGCCCGGCACGGGCGTCAGGCTGCCGTCCGCGTGGCGGACGAAGGCGGCCACCGTGTTGGTGCCGGCCGTGTTGTCGTTCAGGTAGACGTAGCCGCGATTGTTCGAATAAGCGGCGCCGCCTCGGCTCCAATGAGCCGAGGCGACGGCCGGAGCGGCGACCGCTCCGGCTACCGCCAGCAGGGCAGCAAGGATCGTTCGAGGCCACCGCCTCGAGAGATAACGCATGGGGGTTCTCCTATGAGGGTTGATTGGCGGTCGGGCAAGGCAAGGCGCGTCCGTCGCCGCCTCTCCCTGGACTAATCAGTCCACCCGATTGGACCACCGCCCCCGTCACCTTTCAACCGCCGGAGGCTCGATGACACAGAATCGTTAGACCTATGAACTGCGCCGTTAATACCTATGAACTGTCGGTAAGCACCATGCAAAAGTCACCAAAGCCCCCCGGCCCCGAAACCGGCTTGGCGAGATAAGCATGGACCGAATGCTTATGTCGCCACGGCGGGTTCGGGGGTGGGAGCCTGGCAGGTTCTACATGGTCCTCAGGGCGCGCCGGCTCAGTTCACCGCCGAGCGCGTGAACACGCGGATCGAGATCGCGGTGAGGGCCACGGCCCACACGGCCACGACGGCCAGGCTGAGCCACGCCTCCAGCGTCACGCTGTGCATGCCCCAGATGTCGTGCAGGCCCTTGCCGTTCGGGTCGATGAACCCGTAGCGCATGAGCGCCAGCGCGTGGGTGAGCGGGAATACCTTGGCGATCGCCGTCAAAACGGCCGGCATCGCGCCGATCGGGTAGAGAGCCCCCGCGAAGAAGAACGGGAGGATGGCCAGCACCGGGGTGGCTCCGACGTAGTCCTCCTGCTTGCTCACCCGGCTGGCGAGCGTCTCGGCCACTCCGTACATGAACACCGTGAACAGCAGCGCGGCGGCGATGAACCAGGCGAGGCCGGACCCGGTGATGTGAAACGCGCCGCCCCGGAGCGCCGACAGGCCGATCAGGACGGCGACCTGCAGGGTGGCGAGCCCGACCGCGACGATCAGGTTGCCGAGCACCAGGTAGGCCCGGGGCACGGGCGCGGCCAGCAGCTCGCGTTGTGCGCCCGAGTGACGATCGACGAGCACGCTCAGACCGGCGAAGATGCAGCTCAGCGGAATCACCAGACCGACCGCGCCGACTCCGACGAACGAGGTGTAGTCGATGTGGGAGTGCAGGCCTCCGGTGGCGACCTTGAGCGCCGGCGCCACGACCAGGGCCAGCAGCGCCGGTCCGAGCAGCGGCACGAGGATCTGACGCGGCGTCTTTGAGGTGAGCGACGCCCGGCGCCTGGCGAGCGTGAGCAGCACGCTGGCCGGCCGGGGACGGCTGGGCGCGCGCAGCGGGATCGATGGGGCTTCTGCGATGGCGGACATGGGATGAGCTCCTTCCGGGGTGGTCAGGCCGCGGGTCGTCAGGCCGCGGGGCCTCAGGCGGCTTCGGCGATGCGAGCGCCGGTGAGTTGCAGGTAGACGTCGTCGAGCGTGGGGGTGCGGGTGGCGATCTCCGACACATGCAGGCGATCCGAGTCGATCACCGCCAGAGCCGAACTCGCGGCGTGCTCATGCAGGGGAACCGTGACGCGCGCACCGATCGCGAAGGAGTCGGCCCGGGCGATCCCCCGGTCGCGCAACGCCGCGAGCGCGGCGGGCGCGCTCCCGCTCACCCGGAACTCGAGGATCTCGCGCCCCAGCCCAGCCAGCAGCGCCTGGGGGCTGTCG
>Ga0335074_10016174_pt1 | contig 10501 bp, 7 predicted proteins | sample Lox_Sample_23_FD_206715 | JGI IMG/M metagenome (GOLD analysis project Ga0335074, IMG submission 206715) | Soil microbial communities from Loxahatchee National Wildlife Refuge, Florida, United States - Lox_Sample_2.3 | ecosystem: Environmental > Terrestrial > Soil > Wetlands | place: USA: Florida...
GGGGTTCGGATATGTGTCACGGGTAGAGAAGAGTGTGCATTATCATAACTATATATGTAGATTATATCTATATATTTCAAATCAAGTTATTAAATAGAGTCATACGGAAGCAAAGATATCTAAATATTCATTTCACTCCTGCTAAACATTAATACTCATAATCATGCCACCCATTCATCTACGCAGCATTCTCAGCCCCTTCATTCGCCAGCTCCGCTTCGGCATCCGGCATCTGCTCACTCCCCTCAGGACCAGGACCAGAGGTCGTCGGCAGTGGCGGCTCCCCCAGCACCAAGCCCTCCATTTCCTCCTCCAGCCCCTCCTCCCGGCACACCCCACCCTCACAAACCAGCACCTTAACCTTCCCCGCAGCCGGGAAGGTCACGTCCCGCAGCAGCGGATTGCGTTGCTTGAGCCACGCGCCCGTCGTCGGCGAGACCTTGAGGATGGTGCTTAGGCCGCCGCGAGGCGCTGTCGCGAACGAGGTCGCTATTTTATCGGCTGCTTCGCTGCTGACGCCAGACTCGTCCGCTGGGTCCAGCGCTGGGCCTTCGATGACCATGACCCCCTTGACGCCTAGCCGGCTAGCTACGATGCCAGGCATGAAACTCCCAAACCCCCAGGGGTATTGCAGGATCTCAGCCTCGAAAGCGACGATGGTCTCTTTCGCGCGCTCGCTATAGCCGCCTTCGCATTGGGCTTGTTGGTCTTCGGGGACGTCATCGCCGAGGAGGCTGGACAAGCGGAAGAGATTCGAGGCGCTGGTGCCGTTTGTGGAGGGCTCCGAGGTGTCCATGCCGTCTTTGAGGCGCAGGATGGTGTGCTTTGCGTTGGAGGGGGTGGCGAAGAAGCCGCCGCCGGGGGAGTTGGTGGAAAGGCCGGTGTCGAAGAAAAGGGCGCGCTGGGTTCCTGGTTGGGTGTTAGTCTAGCTATTGAAAGAGTTGGTGGAGTGATGGGAGGATGCATACTTTGTAAGTCGTTCGCCCACCGCAACCATTCCTCTTCGAATGTGGCTTCGTAAAGATCGAGCAGGCCTTCGATCAGGAAGGCGTAATCATCAGCAAAGGCTCCTGTATCGCCAGCCACGCCGCCCCGCCATACCCGCTTCAGCGTCATTTGGTGGGGATTATACATTGAGTGCTTAATGAACTCTCCTGCCTTCTTAGCAGATGAAATGTATCGCGCTGCACGTTCCGGATCAAACTTAGAGATGGCAGCTGATGTGCGTGCCAAGGCGCCAATAGCAATACCGTTCCAGCCAACGACAATCTTGTCATCGAGAGCAGGTCGCACACGCTCAGTATCTCGGTGTGCCTTCAGCTTACTTCTGCTTTCCTTGATAATTCTTACAACTTCCTGTTCAGACATGCCGAACTGGGTAGCGAGGCTCTTTGGGGTAGAGACAATAGATAGTACATTCTGGTTGATGAACTCGTCATGCACATCATTTTCTGGCGAGACATTCCCATGTGAGCAGATTCCCCAAAAAGCAGTGCAGATTTCCGCGGCTGGATTCCCGAGAATGGTGTCCACTTCCCTGCTCGTCCAGACATAAAATGCACCTTCACGCTTCTCGACATCACCCTTCCGATAAAAGCTATCTGCATCCTCAGAACTGTAGTAGCCTCCATCCTTTGCCGCCAGGGCATCGGTCGTCAAGTATTCTGCAAGATCATACATAACACCTAGAAATTCGGGATCCGAAGTGGCTAAGAAAGCATCAAGATAGACGTGTAAAAGTTGAGCATTATCATATAGCATTTTCTCAAAATGGGGCAGTGACCAGTCAGCCGTGACAGAATATCTTGCGAAGCCATGGCCGATGTGATCGTGGATACCGCCGCGGGCCATGGCTCGGAGAGTCGAAATGGCCATATGTTGTGCTTGGGCACACTCCTCCGCGCCTACGGTATCAATGTGAGAAATTCGAAGAAGAAAAGAGAGTTTAGTTGGCGTAGGGAACTTGGGTGCTGAGCCGAATCCAGAATTTTTGCGGTCGAAGGTAGAAGCAAAGTGTTCGTAAGCTTCCTCTAGAATTTCTAAATCGAGGCCGTCTGCTCCTTCGCCCAGTCGACCGCCAAATGTGCCTTCTGCAGCGAACTCCTTCAGCTGCTGCAGTATTTGCGCAGAATCTTGTCGGCAGCGATCTTCTTGCTCTTTCCATACGGAGCTCAATTTCTTTAGGATTCCCAAGAAATCAACTTGATCTTCGAGAGCAAGTTGCGGCGTATTGCTATGTGGTCCTGGCCAATATGTACCTCCGAAGACGGGCTCCAGAGTAGGTGTAACGAAGACATTCAGCGGCCAGCCACCTGATCCTGTTGTAGCTTGAACGAAGTTCATGTATATTCGGTCGATATCTGGGCGCTCCTCTCGATCGATTTTGATCGGTATGAAGTCGCTGTTTAAAATTTGTGCTACTTCTTCATTCTCGAAGGATTCTCGTTCCATTACATGACACCCTATTTGGTTAGCGTCATGTGACAGATGTGGAAAAGAGAACAAGGTATAGCTTACAATGACAAGCACTGTAGCCGATGCTCACAAATAATAACTTATTTTCACTTCGAGCCAACTCAATAGCTTCGTCACCCCATAATTGCCACGCAACAGGATTGTTCATATGTCCACGAACCTATTTATATGAGCGATCAGCACCAGTACTTTACTCCTACTCCGATGTTGTCCGCAACGTCCCGAAGTATAGGTGTTGAAAGTGTATTAGTGACAACTTACATAGGGACTTCTACTCTCCCCGGCCATATTAACAAGCTGAATCTTCTCTTTCTTTGCTTCCGGCTTCTCCATGGCTACTGGCTTCCTATCGCTCAGTACCTGTCCATCAGCCAAGCCTGACCCCAATCCACTGACTTGAGCGGGTACTTCCGAGCCTCTCGTTGCTGCTATTCCTTGCTTAGCCTCTCCATCTCCACCGCCCCCAAGTGTCAACACCATAGCTGTGCTTATCTTCTTCACTCAACACCCTCCCTCTCTGACATACAATACTCCAGGGCAAGATGTAATATATTCTAAACACCCGAACGCGTGATGAGTTGAATTTGTAGCTTTGTGACCCGGGTGGCGATTTCGCCAAGGGAAGGTTTCGTTAAGTCGTATAAAAGGGAGCCCGCCCGAAGGAAGATATGCGACTGGGAAGGCCTTGCCGTGACCTGTAGAGCGACCCTAAATTTGTACCTAACGATGGACTGCGTGACCCTGGACAATGTAGATCTGGAAAATCTAATCTGATTGTGAGTCAAGGCTTGCGATCGTCTCGTATTTGGAGCTGTTGTAATTCTGGAAGAAATTGTAGTCCGTGAGAAAGTTGGTAGATCTGCCTGCCTGCCTCGCTGACGACAAAGTAGCTTGAAACACGAAGCCTTCCACGAAGCTTATCCAAGTTGTACAAGACCTACACACTTGTATATACGCTATATCGCCGCGTCTATGAAAGGTATGTAATAGAAGTTGTAGTAATCACAAAGTTCGGCGTCAGGACGTAAAGCTTGTCGTTATCTCGGATCTTGCAGGCTAGGAAGCTCGAAGCTCTGGCACGCAAGGCTGTTAGCGAATCAAACGAGGCTGAAGGTAAGCCCCACATCGTTATATTTAGCGACAATAACCGAATCATAATTGCAATGGTCCGTAGGGAATTTACGCGTGTTGGAGAAGAGCTGATTCAACTGAGAGAAACTTGGAGCTGATGCAGGAATTCATGACTATTGTGGTGGGGTTCCGTGGTCCCCTACAAAATCACATGATTCTAGGCATTAGTTGTTCCTATGCCGAGAGCATTGATGTATTTAGCTAGTCCGAGGACCTCGTTCTCAGGGAGAGCCACGAATAATCCTTTGCGGCTCGGACAGGTTTTTACGGGTGCTTTTACAGTTTGTATCAGACTTCAGGAAGCTCAATGGAACGGATTCAGGACGGTTCAAGGAAATCGGGAAGGTCCCTTCTGTCGTCTGATCTGTCTAGTTGAATACAGTGGTATCTATACCCATCCTCCAGTCCTCCATCGGCTCATTCTCCAGTATCTAGAACCTTCTTGATGCCATTTTGACGAACCTTCGAGATACTGCGCATTGACCACCAATATCCTGACGCCAGGTTTCAGGTTGACACTATTCCCAATTCATCAGTTCGACAGTTTGTTTTACGGGTTTACGGTCGCAGATCAGTTTTGCGGCATGGAATACAGTCTTTTCTTTTGCGTGTTTTGAGCATTGCACTAAGCGTTACCTCGTATTGCCAGCTGTTCCGTGGCTTCGAGCTTGTACGCTGTCCTACCTGTTGTCCTAACGATCGCGCACTTCCCCGGCGCATCCATTCATTCCCTCCACACTATATAAGCAACCCTAAACCGTTATTCATCTTCTATATTATACATGGGAGTTTGAAGATTGTTGTGTCTCCAGGTGCAGAGGGTAGCACCAGTATGTCGGCACAGGCTGGATTACAATCTATTGTCGAATGAGGTGGAGTCATAAACACTGCTTCTGCTATTCAAATTTTCATAACAGTTGAGGCTCTGAGCGCTCTTGATTACTCAAAATTCTGTGAGAGAATACATGAGCTCAAATCATGGGCTCGAAGTCGTTGAGCTGCTTGGCCACATATAACGTGTGGATCAATATCTTCACTCCGCCATTATTTGTTTATCCATAAGAGAACCTAAAAGCCTCAAGTACTCAAACTAGGCTTCAAATCAAAATATCATGGGTCTCCTAACGGCTTGACCGCTTCAGGTAGCTCACTTCTGACGGAATCCACTTTTCTAGAACATAGCATGCATCCTGTTCTACTTGCTGATCACACCTCATTCATTTTACCTCAACTGTTATAAATCTGATTTATTACGAAAACTCTTTCGAGATAGCCTAGGAAGGCTGATACATAATCTCAACGCTTCGGCGCTGTTTCAAGTGATAACCAGACTAGCCAATTTGAGGCAGCTGCATGGCTAGCAATGGAGTATTTTAGAGTATTGATCTAAACTGGAATAATAAAATATTATTCTCGGTGGGCGGTAGCGAAGACATTAACTTTACAATCTAGGAGGTCAATAATCAAAGCGGCAAACCATAAAGCGACCTCAATCTAGCTCAAAATCACATCCTGTGATGAATGCGCGCCTAGTGAAGCAGACTGTGGCTATCTGTCAGCAATTCAGGAATTCGATCTCTAGGTCTGTAGGAGCAACTATTGCATGCTTCCAACACGTTTTTGACATCCTGCAAATGCTTTCGTTCCTGCTTCTGTGCGAAGAAATGATGCTTCGGCCGTTTGCTGACGAAGTAATAGATGTTATTTAACACTGCTCTAAGAGTGGTTGGCTCGTAAAGAAAGCAGCTTGATGTCGACGACAAAGCAGAACCAAATGCGCTAGCAGCGATTTAAATAGAGATTTATGATAAGTAGCTGATAAACTTTAATGGATCCTAAGCTTAGAAGACTGTAATCTTCTAGAAGAATTCCTCGCGAGATCTGTCCATGAAGGCACTAAGAACGTATCTTTGAGAGGAGTATGACCCAAGACTGCAATGGTCGGGAAGTCAAATCAACATCAAGCAAAGTATCAGGTAAGGCCTCTTAGTCAACTTTCATCCAATATCTAAAGTTCTTCGTAGAATTTTGTCTAATAAACGCTATCAAGGCTAATTCAGACCTAAATCGTAAGTCGTAGTTTTAGATAATTTCAAGTGCTGTTCAGACTAACTAGAGCGCCCCTAGATCAATGACAAATTCAATACTACGTGAGTCGACGACGATTCAACTATCTCCGCCGAAAAGGACCTACCGAGGAATTCACCAGATTGCTATTGCAAATTACATTTCTCCCATTCACAAGATCCAAATGCCAACAGCTAAAAGACTCCAAGCCAGACGCAAACTTCCCCTACTTATTCCAGCACGGCTTTTCGACGCAGTAGGAGAAACTGTACTCCCTGTGCTAGCAGTCCCCGTGCTAGCAGTCCCTGTGCTGGTACTCCCCGTGCTAGTAATTTGCCCTGTCGCAGCAACACTCCCATTCCACGTCACAGTTGCTGATATAGTGCCTGACACTAGGACATCCCCTATTATAGCTGCAGCATTCGCATTAAATGGCACCGGTGTAATCACACTGCTATATCCTACGATAGGAAATGACGGCGTAATTTCTAACGCTCCAATAGCCGTGAACGGATTGCCAGGAAAATTGTAGAATGGCTCATTCCCAGGCTCTCCCGGAGGAAGACTGAGAGGATTGGAAGTTATTGCCATAGAATGGGAAGCCATACTCCGTGATGTAGTTATCGTTTCCATCGTTGAGGATCGCGCACTTGTCAGGAGAGTTGCTGAGTTGTTGCTGTATTTTTGCTAGATCTGGAGGGAAATTGAAGTAAGATTAGCAGTCGGGCAGACGTTCAAAATGCTGGGAGGTGGTTAGTAGGAGGACGAGAGGGGAAGGAAAACGCACTTTGAACCACGGAAAGAGGCTTGATAACAATCGCATTCGTCGGTTATGGTCGAGGCAACGGTGAGTTATATGCTATTGTTGTTTATGTATGTTATTTTCCGATAAACGTATCCAAGATTGCATGCTAACACTTTATCAGCAGCTGATTTTGATTTGAGGGCAGGAACTTACAGCAAGCGCCGGAGGCATCATCAGGTGGTGGATAGTCGCAAGTGCCGACACATGAATTACTAGTATCGATTTGTGTCTTAAAGCACGAAAGGAAGCCTTGAGGATCTACACACCCCCCGCCGGTAGAGTTGAAGTTTGTTGTAGCTGCGAAGACGAAAGGGAGGTCGATCAGTGCAACAAGAGTGGCTGTCCGAAGTTTGAAATCATAATATAGAATATAATTTTGGAGATTTATTAGCTAGTAGGAAAATCAACAATGTCGGCCTTGGAGAATCAGCGTTTGCAGTTGGAATTGAGGTTGGTTCCAGGAAGAAATGTTCCTCACAACTCAGCCTCAGGCCCCGCCTTGATTGTTTCGATTCAGACATTCTGAGCGGCGTAGCTCCGTGAGGCTAGTTGCAGTTGACTAACATGTCACCTGTTTTTCAAAGATTCCTGAGATTTTATCACCAGGCGTAGTCTCATGGTGTAGTACAGAGCCCTGGTTCAAAAGTTATGAAACTCGCCTAAAATCATGCTAGTAAAGCAATAGTGAGTCGATCGCTAGGAAAAAGCAATTTCCACACGGCGTCTAATGCTGGCAACCGAATCACTAAATGCGCTACGGGAAGTCCCTAGAATCTCAAGTTTTAGCGATCTATATTGATAAAAAATTTTGATCGGTAGGGATGATCGCGAACCTTCAGGCTTCCATCGCTGAAGGTCACAAGTTTCAGTGTGCCCACGCTAGTCCCTAGTCCACTTTTAAGCGAGTTTTATAACTATTGACGTAGATCTTAATTCTAGATTAAAGGTAGATCATACGTGTAAAGAAAGCTGTAATATTAACGACTGAGATAATACTATACTAGTCAAGGCCCTACTTATGAACTAGCTGTCCTAGCCTACTTTACTGATAATCACGGCTTTACCTCTTTTAAGAGGCCTGTTTCTAGATCCAAAACATAGCCTAGAACCTCTATATCAGCGGGCAGCAAGGGCGAAGTCTTAAGCAACTTTATATCTTCAACCACACTTCCCTCCAAGTCGGTAATCTCTCCAAAGCTCATACTTTCGACCTCATCCGCCAGCTCAGGGCGACGTGTTCTTACGGCCTTCCTAACTTCCTCATCAAGAACGTGAGTCTGCCCGCAATCTGTCGCTACAGTCAGCATTAATATTGAATCATCCCCCCTCTCCCAACGGAAGGTTTCTATAGAATTGAGTAAGAACCATACCCGTGTGATGAACAATCATCACCGTTTCAATCGGAACAAGCGCATCCAGAACAATCAAAGAACGCACGGCATCTGCAGCTCGTCCGCCCGCATTTCGAATAATCCCAAACTCTGTTTCACTTCGAGATCAGCCAATTACATATCGGGAGTTGATCCTTGAAGGGGATACGAACCTCCAGGGGCGAGATTGAGATAGTCGGCTGGTACAACTCGGGGATCGCTGCAGGAAAGGATGATTACCGAGCGTCCATTCATTGCTCGAACCTTCTGACGCATTACGGTGAGAGGAACAGGCTTTTTGTATGTTGATGCATATTTGCTGATGAGTGTTAGTTGATGTGTGTTACCTCATATAAGGAATATTCTCACGCATTTCGAGATAGCAAGTCTTGCACTCTCTTTGCAGTCGACATTTTGCTGGCTGAAGATACCAGAAGCAATAGGAAAGTCTTACGGCAGAATTACGATGATGGTGAAAATATGACTGATTTGATGTTCTTTAATGCTGGATACAGTCTCCATTCCTCTCAGTGAATTTTATTTATAAGTCCATCTTCGGCGTAACTGAAAGCACCGCATGACGTCGATGATGATTTAGCTGCCTCGGCGTTAGGATCTATAAAGCACATCATAGAGATTTACGTACGTTAATATAAGTTTGATTATTCATTAATTGCTTCAGATTAGATGACGTTGAGAGATGCTGCCTGTTGGGTTGATTACTGCGTACACCTCTGTGGAGTGATTACTCATCGTTGAGATCGAGATTCCACTCTAGTTGCGCACGAGATGAATTGGACAGAATGACTGGTCTGTTTCTCTATGTTCGTCATAGATACATACAGAATACTACGAACCTCTCAGTGATTCCTGATCAAATTACCAACCAATAAATTTTTGATAGTTGACTACGTCTGCATGATTATGTTCCAGGATCATCAATACGTTGCGGAACATTTCCATATTGAGAGCTTCGTTCTGATCTATCAGATCTCGACATGCAGTGAAGGGTCCATCGAAGTCTGGCTATATGGAGATGGTCACAAAGATCCGGACACATTGAGCAGGACGATTTCGAGAGACAAAGAATCTGGATGACGGCCACCTGTTCAAATTATGGCGACAATTCATATTTACAATGATGGATCCACGTGACGATAATGGGTCAACATAACGATCCATGCTGTGAATAGCGGTGATCGTGACTGCTAAACGCCCACCGGAGTTCTACTCATTCATAGGTATTACTTTAAGCTTCATACGCAGCGTGGCTCGGCAGGGAATCTGGGATTCGGTATAAGACTGATTCAGATACTCACGCTCGCAGATAAGGTTAGTTTTCTCACTTACGTGTGTCACTGGATGACCCCGTGCCAACTAATATTGCATGTAGTGGCTGCCCATCACCATTCACTGCTCCTAGCGGGCTCATGGCAGGCCTGAGCGCCACACACTTTGTTTATATATTTGAGTTCTCTGTAGATAGTTCTTGCTCCGAGTAACGTCTTGCCTTGGTGCAACCATGACAGTGTGTTTGAAGCGGAATGGAGCTAATCTCCCCACACTTAGCGGGAATGCCGTGGATAATGCGGCGGTACCACATAAGAAAGCTTGACAAGCGAAAAGGGATATAAAATCTCTACAATATGTTAGGTAATAGAAACTTTAGATCTGCGTCATGCAAGAGCTGAATTCTAGATCATTAAACATATATTATTTGGTTTCATAATTCCGACGTTTGTCCTCTAAGTCATTTGGAATAGTACTCCTGCCATTACGGTGATGGCTCTCGTGGTGTGCATAAAATTCTGCTCACCGCCCGTTTGAACAATGTTCATCACGTTGTTAGCAAGAAGCCAAACTCTTCTTTGTGAAGAAGCAGGAACACACGCATTGGCGGGATTTCAGAAACGTGTTGGAGGCAAGCAATAGTTCCTTTTATAAAACCAGAAATCAAATCCCTGCACTGCCACCAGCATGTCCACCATGAGTGTTATGAGATAGTATTACTGAAATGAAGCTCAACTAGTCAGACTCTGGTTAGCAATCATTCCTCACCTGGAGTATCCAGGAAGAAGGCAACAGGAATTGCAACTCTAGCTTAATCTAGATATGTGAACGTAAATTGCTCTTAAATTGTTTGCAAGCTTTCATTAAAATGGATTCTGATTGCTCTTAGATAATTGAGTTTCAATTAGTCTTATGAGAATCTGGAATCGGACCTTCTAAGTAGCAGCTATCAGCGACGTGACACCAAAACTACATCACTTCGCGTCGTGGATGATTCCATTGTTTTGCTATGCTCCCTCATGAGGCGAATCCACAGTTTTACTATTCCGCTTTCTATATGCGCTCTATGCTACTCTACATATACAGAATTCTATAACTGGACTCTAACCGCGAATCATATTATCCTAATCACGTGAATCGATCATCGTGCTACATGTATGAAGAGGCCTATGACATCTTTCCGAGTATAATTCAAGGTTTTTCCTCCATCGTTCGAGTCAATTGCTGATCTTACATACCGATGACTGTTTCCCTCACACCGAGCTGGCTGACAAGCTGAGAACGGCATTCTCCAGACGCCTAGTTCAGCCTCAGATTGTGACAGCTTTTAGCTCGAAATTGCCTCACCTCTTAAGTTTGAACT
>Ga0335074_10016175_pt1 | contig 10501 bp, 9 predicted proteins | sample Lox_Sample_23_FD_206715 | JGI IMG/M metagenome (GOLD analysis project Ga0335074, IMG submission 206715) | Soil microbial communities from Loxahatchee National Wildlife Refuge, Florida, United States - Lox_Sample_2.3 | ecosystem: Environmental > Terrestrial > Soil > Wetlands | place: USA: Florida...
GCTGCGCCCCTACGGCGCCGGCGCACTGCTCGCGTCCACCGGCGCGGGGCCGGCCCACGAGGAATCTGGTTCGGAAAACTGCTGGTGGTTTTGATCGGCCTCGGGCTGCTTGGAAGCGCCTGCGTGCTGATGGTGTGCGATTGCAAGCTGCGGTGAGCCGTCCTCTCACCAGCCGCCGCGCCTCGCTAGAATAGGACGGTGCGGTTTTTGACCCTCCTGGTCCTGGCGCTACGGTTGGCCGGGGCACAGGACGCTGGCGAAGTCCGGGGCACGGTGGTCGACGGACGCGGCGGCGAGGCCCTCTCCGATGTGATCGTCCAACTGGTGGGCGGCGCCTATCGCACCACTTCCGATCGCACCGGCCACTTCCGCATCGAAGGGGTGGCCGCGGGCGATTACGTCCTCACCGTGTCCACCGTCGGCTACCACCTGGTCAAACGGCCGTTCCACCTGAACGCCGGCGAGACCCAGGATTTCGAGGTGGTGCTCAACTCCGATACCCTGCGCCAGACCACCACTGTGGATGTGCAGGCCAGTCCCTTCGAAACCGTCCGCCAGGATAGCCCCGACGCTCTCGTGCTGGCCGGCAATGACGCCAAGAACCTGGGCAGCGTGCTGGCCGACGACCCGCTCCGCGCGGTGCAAAACCTGCCCGGCGTCAGTTCCAACAACGACTTCGACGCCCGCTTTTCCCTCCGCGGCGCCAATTTCAGCCAGATCGGACTCTACCTGGATGGCGTCCTGCTGCATGCTCCATTCGATATGCTGCAGGGCGAGAATGCGCCGGCTTCGGTGACCGCCTTCAACGGCGACATGGTGGAGGAGATGGAACTCCACGAAAGCGCCTGGCCCGAGCGCTTCGAGGACCGCACTGCCGGAATTCTGGACGTCCATACCCGCGATGGCAACCGCGATAACATCAGCGTGCGCGCGTCTGCCAGCGCCTCCAACGCCAGCGTAATGGCCGAAGGTCCGCTGGGCAAGCACAAGCACGGCTCCTGGATTTTCAGCGTGCGCAAAAGCTATCTGCAATATATTTTCGAGCGCACCTTTCCCGACACCAGCATTATCTTCGGATTCGAGGACTTCCAGGGGCGTCTATCCTATGATCTGACTCCTCACCATAGCGTCACCTTGTATTTACTGGACAGCTACTCCACTCTGGACCGCTCCAATCGCTCGACCCTGGGAGTAAACTCGCTGGCCGGCGCCGCGTATCATTACACCCTGGCTAACCTGGGCTGGCGCTATTCGCCGGGAGAAAAGTTTTTGGTGTCCACGCATGCCGCCTGGATGCGCGAGAAGTACGACAATACCAATCCCACGAATAACCCTCTGGGCAGTGGATTCTATGGGGAATGGGTCGCCAACGGCACGGCCACGTGGTTTTGGAATTCGCGCCTGCCGCTCGATTTCGGCGCTTCCGTGCGGCAGATTCGCGAATCCGGGGATTCCTTCCAGTACAACAACGCAGTTACCAACTTACAGTTACTGGACCACTCCAACGGGGACGCGGCGCATAGCGGCGGTTTCGCGCAGCAATCCTGGACGGGATTGGAGGGCCACATCCACCTCGTGGCCGGCGCCCGCTGGGACCATCTTTCCATCGGCCAGACCACGCCGCTCTCGGCACAAGCCTCGGCGGCCTTCGTGCTGGGGGATTCCACGCGCGTGCAATTGGGCTGGGGCCAGTATGTGCAATACCAGGAACTGGCACTGCTCACCTCGCCATTGGGCGGCCGGGGGTTGCTGCCGGCGCGCTCGATCCATGCCATCGCCGCTTTGGAACAACGCCTCGGAGCGCGCACCCGCCTGCGCCTGGAATACTACAACCGGGCCGACCGCGACCTCACCTTTCAGCCGCTCGACTATCCGCGGCTGTTGTTGCCTGGCTTGACGGTCTTCGCTCCGCCGCTCAATCCGCCCTATGTCAATTCCGAACGCGGTTACTCGCGCGGCGCCGAGATCTTTCTCCAGCGCAGCAGCGCCAACCGCTTCACCGGATGGCTCTCTTATGCCTATGGCCACACCGAAATGACCGATGGAGTTACTCTATCCCACTTTCCGTCGGACTATGACCAGCGCCACACGGTGAATATCTACGGCGGTTATCGAATCAAGCCCACCGTGAATCTGAGCGTGCGCTCCAGTTACGGCAGCGGTTTCCCCATTCCCGGGTATTTGACTAAGGCAGGCAGCCTGTATTACCTCACCACTGTGCGCAACCAATTACGGATGCCGGCCTACTTTCGCACCGACCTGAGAATCAATAAATCGTGGACCGGGAATAAGTGGAAGCTGACGCTCTATGGCGAAGTGCTCAACGTGACCAACCGCACGAATTATATTTTCGACAGCTTCAACGGCTACAATGCCACCACCCACCAGGCCTACCTGACCCTGGATACCATGTTCCCCATCCTGCCTTCGGCCGGAATCGTGTTCGAGAAATAACCGCCGTTTCGCGGCGCCGGCAGCGTGGCTACGCCGCGCGAACCTCTTCCGCCAGCGAGCGGGTCACGCCGTCGATTCGGCGGAGCAGGATTCCGAAAGACCGCATCTGCGGCGGCAATTCCCGCGCTTCGCAGCCGCATGCCGCCAGAACCTGGTCCACGAATTGTTCGTCCCCATCGGGCTCCGGCATTGGCTCATTCATGCGGCCCTCCAGCCGGTCCGCCATTTCATCCAGCATGCGCGCGGAGCGTTCATTGTACTGCCGCAGCGTGCGGCGCCCGGCTTCCGGCAGTTCGAACCCCTGCAATCCCAGGCTGAATCTCAAAGAAGCGCGGCGCATCAGGAAGAGCGCGCGCAATCGGGGCTGCCAGCGCCGGACGCGGCTGCGCAGAGCCAGGCCGTAGGGCCGCGAAGGGCCGAATTCGAAGAGCACCCCATCGGCCAGGGATCTCACTTTATCCCACTGGGCGTTGAGCATTTCGCTCAGGACATGACTGCGCTTGATGGCTGCGCGGATTTCGCTCGATGACGGTTCCCGGGTAAGTTGGGCCAGGAGGCGAATGCCGGCAAGGAACGCCGTCTTCATCTCGACGGCCGCCGGGGCGGTCCAAAGATGATCGAAAACCAGCCACATCATAAACAGGCCCAAGAGGATGCCAACGAGGCGATCGCGCGCTACGGAAAGCGATAATTGCGGCGCGGATTCCTGCAGGTGGATGAGATAGAAACCAAGAGCCGCCTGCAAGCCCAGATAAGACAGGCGGGGGCCGGACGTCATGATCCAGGCCGAGAACAGGGTAACCGGCACGAAAACCACCATAAACCCGGCGATGGAATCGAGCGATGGCAAAACGAAGATCTGCACGCCGATGCCAAGAATGCCGCCGATCAGGAACCCCACGAGCCGTAGAAACTGTTTCTGGCGGGACGCGCCCATCGTGGAAAGGGCTGTCAACAGGCAGGTAGAGACCGAGGTGCTGAGGCCCGGCCAGTCGATCGCATGATAGATGACGTAAGCGCCGCCGGCCGCCAGGCAGCCTCGCAAAGCAAATCGATAGTTGGCTGGATTGGAGAATGCGCTCGCGCCAAATAGCATTGGCCGCGGCAGATCGTCGGCGCTCACCTCGTATTCATCGATCGCGTGCGAGCCGGCAAACGCTTGGGGAATCAGCGAGACCGAATCTTCCATTTCCCCTAAAAGGGAGGCTTCCGATGAAGTATCGCTATCGCCCTCGAACTGGACTGGTTGGGGAATCCGCTGCTGCAGCAGGTCGTCGCTGATGCGCCCAATGGACGCCGCCAGATTGCGCGCTCGGCTCGCGACCGCTCCGGAGGCTTGCCGTGGAATATCCGCGAGGGCAGCGGCAATGTCCACCAGCCTGCCCGTAAGGCCGGCGACACCGCTCATCTGGGCGCGATACAAGGGCGAATAGGTAGACCGATGCAAAAAGCGCCGCAGAAGGGAGGTGCCGAGCACGCGCTGCCGGACGATATCCACTTTGGCGGCGTGATTCCGAGCGCCGCCTTCCGCGCAGGCGGCCAGCACATTCCGCACGGCGGCCAGACGCCGCGCGATCGGGAGGACGATATCGTCGCCATGCCGGGTGCGCGCAAAGGCCAGTTCGATCGCCATCGATACGGAAACCCCGATGGCCCCCTCCAGAACGACCCAAAGCGTCAATTCGACATTCGTCTCCGCCGGCACGAGGCTGTCCCATAAAGGAATTCCAATCGCAACGAGGACGGCGAATATCACCGCTGCGGTGTAGTTGGTCAGCGCGGCAATTACAAAGAAGGCCAGGAACAAGGAGCAGATGTTCCAGAGGAAATGCAGCCACGGGATGTTGATCACGAACCACGCGCCGATCAAAACGTAAGCCGCGCCCATCCCCGTAACCAGAAAAATCGTGCCCGCCGACCGCACGGTGGCTTGCGGACTCTCCCTGGAAATAAGAAGCGTAAAGATCGTTCCCTGAAATGCGAATGGAATGCGAAAGATTTCGCAAATGAGCGCGACCAGAGTGGCGGCCAGCACCATGCGTCCCACGGTCGCCACCCGGCCGGGGTAGGGAGCCAGCTCCGCTTTGAGGAACTCCCAAAACCACCCTTCCGGCGGGGAGTCGCCCATGGCGCCCATACGTTGCGCGAGCGTGGCCATTTTCAGCGTCCTCGAATCGAGACGACCGCCGATTCGCTCACGCGCAACAAGTCCGGCGGGGCATTTTCGATGCGGACGCGAACCGGAAACCGCGAAGCCAGGTGTACCCAGCTCAGAGTGCGTTGCACGTCCGGCAATCCGGCAGGTTCCAAACGTCCGACCACATCGGCGTCCGGAGTCACACCGAAACCGATGCTGTCCACCACTCCCGAAAAGCGCACGTTCGGTTTCGACAGAACATAGACGTCGGCATGCATCCCCGGGGCGATGTGCTGTAGCTGGCTCTCCCGAAAGTTGCCGATGGCCCACCAGGTACGGGCGTCAATCAACGTGAAGATCTGCTGGCCGACGTGCGCGTAGGCGCCCTGGGAAATGATCAGGTTCGTTACGCGCGCATCGAAGGGCGCATAGACGCGGCAGTTATTCAGATTGTAACGGGCGGTTTCGATAGCCGAGGCTCTGGCCCCGCGCTGATTGACCAGGGGTTCCAGCGTGGTGACGGCATGCTGCGCCTGTTCGTGCCCGGCGATGGATTGTTGCAGCACGGCTTTGGAGCGCTGCTCCTGCGCCAGGGCGGATTGTAATCCCGCTTTGGCCAGCAGCAGTTGGGATTGGGCCTGCTTCAAAGCTTGTCCCAGTGCGAGCTCCGACGTTCTGGCACGGTCCACTTGATCGGCCGTGACGAACTGTTTCACCAGCAGCGGCTCAATGCGATGCAGGTTGTGATCCGCATAGCTCCACTCGGCTTGGGCGCGGCTTACGCCCTGCTCGGCATCGGCCACATCGGCGCGTGCCTGATCGACGGCCGCTGCCCAGCGAGCGATGTCGGCCGTGCTGGCCTGAATATTGGCCTCCGCCACAGATACGGCGCTCCCCTGGGCCGCGATTGTGCGGCGCTCGTCGACAATCTGGCCTTCGAGCGCCGCCTGTTCGGAGATGGCTCGCTCCAGGGCATAGCGGTACGGCCGGTCGTCAATTTCGAACAGCAGATCCCCTTGTTTGACGAACTGGTTATCGCGAACATTCAAGTGGAGTATCGGACCTTCCACCTGCGGAGCGATACCAATGAAGTTCGCGAATACCTCGCAGTCGTCGGTTCGCGGATAGCGATTCTGATCGTAGATCACCACCAGTCCAACGGCGATGGCGCCGGCCACAATCGCGCCGGTAAGGAACCGCCCAACGATTTTTCCTGTCTGCGGACTCACAGTGTTTTCCCCGCTATTGAAAGAAGGCCAGCCACAACATGCAGGCGAACAGCGCAGTGAGGCTGGGATAGGTCAGAACCGGGACTGCGATCACGATTCCGAGGCGCAACAGCAGCCAGCCCGCCGCGAAAGCGAGCACCACGCCCACGGCGAGACACAAGAGCCAGGCCGGAAAGAAGGATCCGAGAAGGTCGAACGAGGGGGCGCGGGCGCAGCCGGCTAACCAGATGGCTGCCAGGAAAACGGCGATCGGGCGGTAGCGACTGCCGCTCATGGGCTGGGTGTCCGCGTGTTGGCCTGGATCGAATCGGCGGCACGATAAGCCAGATCCGCCAGAGCAGTGAGTACCTGCGTTCGCGCCAGCACATCCGCCGATCGGGCCCCGGCCAGCACCTTTTGCGCGGCAGTTACATCCAATAAGTTCCGCACCCCATAGTTGTAGGATTCCAGAGAGGAGTTATAGGACTGGGTCGCCGCAGTCAAAAGCGCGGTTGCGGCTTCCCGCTGCCGAAACGCCGTGGTCAGGTTGGCGTAGGCCGTCCAAACCTCGTCTTCGATGCGGTCGGACACCGCGCCGGCCCGCGCCTCCGACTCGCGGATGTCCGCCTCCGCCTGCGCCAGGCGGCTTCTGCGCGCGCCTCCGTCGAATACCGTCCAGTTCAGGGCCAACGCCATTCGGCCGGTGATGTCGGCCGTGTGTCCCCACGGAAGAGTCTGCTGCTGAAAGTACAGCGACTCGGCGGTAGGTTCGGCTTGAAATTTCAAATCGGGAAAAAACGCCGAGCGCGCCTGCCGGCGCTCGGCATTGGCGGCGCGGACATTGGCTGCTTCCACCTGCAGGTCGGGCCGCTGCTCGAGCGCACGCTGGATCACCTGTTCGACCGTCTCGCCGATCGATTCGGCAGTTGGAATTTCGTCCAGAGGCTGAATGGGAATCATGGTGGCCGCGGGAAGGCCCAGAGCGGTGGCCAAATCGCCCCGGACGATTTGTTCCAGTCCCAGGATCGCCTGGAGGTCGTACTGCGCCTGGGCGGTGGCGCTGCGCGCTTCGAGAACGTCCGGTAGAGTGGCCAGGCCATTATGCAGGCGGGCTTCGGCGGCCTGCTGCACCTGCTCCGCGTTGGCCAGACTCGCCCGCGCGGCGGCTTCCTGGCCTGCGGCATTCAGCAGCCGGTAATAAGCCTGCTGCACCTGAAAGATCAGGTTGCGGTGAAGGTCATTGAAGGCGAAGTTGGCCGCCAGTAACCGCGCACGCTCCGCATCGATTCGGCCCCGGCGGGCCCCAAAATCGAAGATGGTGTAGCTGAGATCGAGCGAGGCGTCGAACGCAGGCACCGTATCCCGGTAGAACCGGCTCCCGAAAGGAATCTCGTCCCGCTGCACTCCGGAGGTGGCTACGGCGGATAACAGCGGAAAGAGTTCGCTACGGGCGATTCCCAGAGCTTCGCCTTGGGCAAGGGCGTTTTCCCAACTCACGCGTGTTTGCGGATTGTGGCTCTCGGCAAAATCGATCAGTTCCGTCAAGGAGTAGGCTTTCCCGGCCGGAGGAATCAACGCGGTTTGGTAGCGCCTCCCCTCTGCAGCGAGGGTTCGCTCGTCAGGCGAATGCCAGGGATGATTTGGCGAAGCCGGCGGACTCTGTGCGAAAAGAGGAGTGCACCAAAGGATCGCCACCACGAGAGACAGAAATGGCTGCCCCATAGCTGAGGGAGACTCGACCTTCAATTCACCGGCGGTGACAGCCGATCGGGTCATAACGTCTCCCCCGGGCCCGTCATGCAGACTTGACTTTCTGGACGGCCGACTCGCTCTTGGCCTGCTTTGATTTGACGAGGGCCGCCGAGGATGCTCCTTCGAGCGCCAGTCCGTAGCCAACTTCACGCACGAGGCGCTCCTTCAAAGGTTGAATGAAGTGGATGCGCGTATCGCGGCGCGTCACTTCGGGAGCCTGCAGGTATATCCCGGCCAATTCTTGCGCGCGGCCGAGCGCTTTACCGTTTGGCACTATTTCCGCGACCACTCCCCATTCATGGGCCGTGCGCGCCGGCAGCGGCTGTGGGTAGAGGAGGAACGCTTCGGCGCGTCCCGCTCCAGCGCGATAACTCCAGGTGGTAAAGATTCCGTCGCCGGGGACCACGCCGGCCGCGTAATGCCCCACGTCCTGAAAGGTCGCCCCCTCGGCCGCCACAATCACGTTGGCGAGCAAGGCGTAGTCTGAGTGAATATGCGCGCGTCCCTCAATCGCCGCGATGACCGGCACGCGAATGTTGGCGATGTTTTCCAAAACCTGAGTGCCTTCGTCGTGAATCTGACTCCAAACGCCTGGATCGGCGACGTCGCCGAAAGATGACCAATCAACCCCAATAATGAAGTCCCCGCCTGCGCCAGTCAGAATCACAATCTTGTTGGCTCGATCTTGCGCGATCCGGTGAAACGCATCGACAACCTCGGTGTGATGGAGCGCCGAGAAGGTACACGGCCCACCGTTGCTGTGAAACTCAACGACGAGCACACCCGCGGCGTCTCGCGTCAGCTTCAGAGTGCGGTAAGCGGTGAAGTAGTTATCTCGAATTGTTGGCATAAGGTTCTCCTCTCTATGTCTGCCTGTCGCAGCGGAGATCCCGCCGGGCTGGTCCTCAAGGACGCTCAGGGATAGAGATACCCTCTCGCAATAGTCAACGGAATACGCCGCCAGCCGCCCTCCCTCAGCGGGCTGCGGCTACTTCCAGCCGGCCGTGATCGTCGCAGTGCTGGCCATGGGGATGGTGCAGATGGCCGCTTACCAGGTAGTCCACGTGATCCCCGTGCGGCACCCCGGGATGGCCGCATTCCGGGCCGTGAACATGGGCGGGGTCGTGCGCGTCGCAGCGATGTGCGGGAGTGCACTTATCCGGATTCGCCCCGCCCGCCGAAAGCCTGTGCTCATCGACATGGCCGTCGTGGACGTGGTGCAGATGCCCATCGTGCAGATAGTCCGTGTGGCCGTCATGCTTTACGGCGGTATGGCCGCAGTCCGGTCCGTGGACATGTGCATGCCCTTCGTGTTTGGTGCACGTTTCGGTCATAATTGTTGCCTCTGAGGGCATGATCCGCCCGCCTGGGAGTGAAGTCAACGATCATGCCCAGCCAATCGTGCGAACGAATCCGCTGGCTTCAGTTATGGGCTTTTCCTCCGCATGGTGGATCACCAAACATGGCAGGGACGCTTTGGCAATGCCGGTTTCTGCCCGGCTTCCGTTGGGGATGGCTCCCGGAAGGTGGTGGTTTTGGCGATGATATCGAAGCGATCCGTATCCATCCCTGTCGGCGCGCATGCCACGGAAATCGGCGACGGTGGGTTGCACCTCAGCCACCTCGAACCCGGTCGGCGGTGGAAGGCGCTGGAGGAATGTGCACAGAGTCTTTGGCATCGGGCAGGTGTTCGCGGGCGCGCGGTTCACACGGCCTCGCCTCCGCGGCCCCGCGGCCTATGGGACCAATTGAAAGCAGCGCATGTGGCGCAGCAATTTACTCAGGTCGATGGGCTTCACCAGGTAAGCGTCGCAGAGTTCCATGTAGGACTGGGACACGTCCTTGACCCCGTCAAGCGCCGTCGTCATGATGATCTTCACGCCCCAGGTAGAGAGGACGCCATGACCTTCCTCGATGGCCCGCACCTGCTGCACGGCTGCGTGGCCATCCATTTCGGGCATCATGATGTCCATGCAGATCAGATCGTATCCCTGGCCGCGCTCCAGTGCGGAACGAAACGCCTCCACGGCCTCCCTGCCATTGACGGCGATATGACAATCCCCATAGCGGCTGAGGAAGGTCTGCAGGAAAAGACGGCTGGTAAAATCATCTTCCACCAGCAGCGTGCGCAAGCGATGCGGGCCTTGCCCCTGGCCGCGCAGGCTGTCTAACTCCGCCAGGATTCCGGCAATATCCTGCTGCCGGTCGTCGCGCGGGTCCTCCACCAGTTCGCACAGCCGGTCGGCCGTGCGCAGCAGAGTGTGCACCGCGTCCGGCGTGGGGACCAGCTCGCGCGAGCGCATGAGCGAAAGCACGTCCTCCGCCCGATGGGCCAACTCGGCGATCTTCACCAGGCCGAAAAAGCCGGCGCCGCCTTTGATCGAATGAATGGCGCGGAGGACACTGTGGATCCGTTCCTCATCGATATCCGCACCACGCTTTTCGATGGCCAGAAGGTCCGTTTCCACCTCCGCCAACTGCTCACGGCAGTTTTCCAGATATTCGTTGGCCAGCCCGCGTGCCAGATCAATCATCGTCTGATCCCCCTTTCGTCTCGTTCATCGCAGTACCTTGCGCTCCACGGCGCTCTTGAGCCGTTCGAATTCCTCCGCCGCGCGGGGCAGCAGCTCGCTGCACCGATCCAACCGTCCCGCCGCCCCGGCCCGCTCGATGGCCCGCGCCATAGCTTTCAGGCTGTCGGCCGCCACGGTCGCCGCCGCTCCCTGCAGCGCGTGCGCCTGGACTCGGGCGCCGGGAGCGTCGGCTTCCTCCACCCTCTGGCGCAGCCGGTCCAATTGCGACGGCGTATCCTTCAGAAACCCATCCAGAAGCTTGCCGGCCAGCTTGCGGTCTCCCATCAGCCGCCTCAGCAGGGCTGCTTCGTCGAACACGGCCACAGCGGCATCGCCAGCCGCTTCCCGGGCGGGCCGGCTGGACCCAGCTCCATTCC
>Ga0335074_10016176_pt1 | contig 10501 bp, 10 predicted proteins | sample Lox_Sample_23_FD_206715 | JGI IMG/M metagenome (GOLD analysis project Ga0335074, IMG submission 206715) | Soil microbial communities from Loxahatchee National Wildlife Refuge, Florida, United States - Lox_Sample_2.3 | ecosystem: Environmental > Terrestrial > Soil > Wetlands | place: USA...
ATCGGCGGCTCCCCTTGTCCGCCCGTGGCGTAGCCGCTTCCCTTGCCGCATGTCCATCGTCACCCGGTTCGCACCGAGCCCCACCGGTTACCTGCACCTGGGGCACGCCTATGCAGCGCTGGTTGCCTGGCGACGCGCACGCGAGGCGGGCGGGCGTTTTCTGCTGCGGCTGGAGGATATCGACTCGACCCGGTGCCGGCCGGCGTTCGCCGCCGCGATCCTGGAGGATCTCGCTTGGCTCGGCCTGGAGTGGGACGGGCCGGTGCGCGTGCAGTCGGAGCACCTGGCTGAATATCGTGCCGTGCTGGATGCGCTGGCGATGCGAGGCCTGACCTACCCATGCTTCTGCACCCGTGCGGAGGTGGCCCGGGAAGCCGCGAGATCGGCCTCGGCCCCCCATGCGCCCGACGGCACCCCGTGCTATCCGGGCACGTGCCGAGGGCTGACGGCGGACGAACGGGCGAGCCGGGTTACGACCGGACAGCCCTACGCGGTGCGGCTGGACATGGGCCGTGCGTTGGCGACGGTCGGCATTCCGCTTACCTTCGAGGAAGACGGCGAGGGAACCATCGCCTGCCAACCGGCATGGTTCGGGGATATCGTGCTGGCGCGGAAGGACACCCCGGCGAGTTACCATCTGTGCGTCACGAATGACGACGCTGCGCAGCGGGTGACCCTGGTCACTCGCGCGATCGACCTGAAGCCGGCGACTGATGTGCACCGGCTGATCCAGACGCTGATGGGCTGGCCGGCACCGCGCTATGCCCACCATAAGTTGCTGACGGATGCCGGAGGGCGACGGCTGGCAAAGCGCGACAAGGCCGCGACGCTGCGCGACCTGCGCGCCCAGGGCTATTCGGCGGAACAGGTGCGTAACTTCGTTACAACTTGACCGGTCGATGGTGACCCCTGGAACGCCGGATGGTCTGGTTACTTCTGGATGGCCTTCGATATGGCGCGACCAATGCGAACTTTGGGCAAAGTTCGGACTACAGTAATTATCAGACTATCTCGCTGACGGAAATGCGCACACCCGGAAACAAGAACGGTTGAAGCATCTCGCTGCGGCCCCGCGTCGCGACCTCCGCGTACGTCTGTTGCTCCGGTTTCCGATAAATCTCTACGGCGGCTGCGGCGAGATCCACAATCCATACCTCTGGGACTTGGTGCCTTGCGTAGAGCGCTCGTTTTACCTCTCGATCATACCGCAGGCTTGTATCCGAGACCTCGATGATGAGCAGCACGTCGGCAGCCGACGGTGGTGGGGGCTTGCGGTAACCGTCGGGCCGGGCTCGCAGCAACGCGAGATCGGGTTCGGGCTCGCTCCGGTCGCCCATTTGGATGGGGCTTTGGACGGATACGGTTACACCCTCCGGTGCTGCCCGGGTGAGCAGCCGGTTCAGCGCGAACACGGCCCCGATGTGTGCGCTTCCGGCCGGAGCCATTTCTACGATTTCTCCGTCGATCAGCTCGATGCGGTCGGCTGGGTGCAGGATTCCGGTCTCGCCCATCCGGTGATACGCATCCACGCTGAACCGGTGCCTGTTAGCCCAGTCAGGAAGGCCGTTAGCGTTTGCTGGCGTGCCTGGGGCATCCACTCGTACGCTCCATCGCTAAACCTGCGCTTCTTCATCGCCGCCTTGCGCTGGCGGCACTTCGGGTGTCCGCTGTTGGGCTGCGGCTATACCGCATCATCTGCTGGGGCGGAAACGCCAGGTGTCGCGGGGAGCCCACCCTGGACATGTTGCGCAACGAGGGCCTCCAGCATTCCTGTAAGCCGTTCGCAAAGCCCTTGCGACCCCACACTCTGAGCGGTGACACGGGCGCCTTCGCATAGCAGGAAAGCCTCGTCGGCGAGACGCTCGGGATCAACGAGCTCGGCGTCCCGGCACAGCCTGACAAGCCGTTCGCGCGAGGCGCTCTTGTACTCGCGGATGACGCGCCGCGCCGGGTGATCCTTGTCGGGCAGTTCGATCGCTGCGTTGGCGAGGCCGCATCCGCGCTCATCGTTCACCTTGAAGTGACTGATGTATCGCAGCCAGGCCAGAAGCTGTCCTTTCGGATCGCTCGGATGGGCGACCGCGCATTCATCCCACACGGCGTCCATTTCCCGCGTCAGCTCGCGCAGGCACTCCGCCACCAACAGGTCCTTCGACCCGAAGTGGCGGTACAGCGTCATCTTGTTGGTGCCGGCCGCCTCCGCGATCGCATCGACGCCTACGGCATGAATGCCGCGGCGATAGAACAGCTCGCGGGCGACCGCGAGTATGCGCTGGCGTGGCGGCCCGCCGCTGGTCGGCGGGTCGGCCACGGCTTTCGCGGCGGACGCATTCATGGACCCTTCTACCCTTGACATGTTACAGACCGGTCAGTATCTAGCGGGTGTTACCGCTCAGTGCCATCAATCTATAGCACGCGCGAGCCGATTTCCACCCCTTTTCGCGAAGGCCCAGCGATGCACTACCGTGAACTGACCCTGGCCGATCTGCTGGCCAGTCCCATGACCCGCGCCGTAATGGCCGCCGACCGGGTGGATCCGTCCGCACTGGAGGCAGCCTTGGATGCGCTTGCGCGCAAGCTCGGGGTTCCCCTGCCGGCTGAGCAAACGCCGCCCTGCACCGCGGAAACCGATCACCCATGGTGAACTTCTTCATCCACCGGCCGGTGTTCGCATCGGTCATTGCCGTCATCATGCTGTTGGCCGGCCTGATCGCTTACAGGCTGCTGCCGGTCGCTCAGTTTCCGGACATCACGCCGCCGCAGGTGGTGGTCACCGCGAGCTATCCGGGTGCCAGCTCGCAGGTGGTGGCGGATACCGTGACGACCCCGCTCGAGCAGCAGATCAATGGCGTGCCGGGGATGGCCTACATGTCGTCGGTCAGCGCCAATGACGGCAGCTCGACCATCACGGTCACCTTCAACGTCGGGTATCCGATCGACATCGCGGCGGTCGATGTGCAGAACCGCGTCTCGCAGGCGGCGGCGGAACTGCCCGCGATCGTCAATCAGGCCGGCATCATCATCACCAAGAAGAACCCCGACATCATGCTGGGGGTTAATATCTACTCGCCGGACGGCTCGATCGATCTGGCGGCGTTGAGCAACTATGCGTACTTGCAGATCGTCGATCCGTTGAAGCGGCTGCCGGGTGTCGGCGATGTCGTCATTTTCGGCGAACGGCGTTATTCCATGCGCGTCTGGCTGGACCCGGACAAGCTCGCCAAGCTTGGCATCACCGCGGTCGATGTCGAGAACGCCATCGCCGAGCAGAACATCCAGGTGGCCGCCGGCAAGCTGGGGCAGGCACCGGCGCCACCCGGCACGGAGTTCGAGTTCCAGGTCAATACGCTCGGTCGGCTCAGCAACCCGCAGCAGTTCGGCGACATTGTCGTCCGCGCTGGCACAGGCAGCGAGGCCGTGGTGCGGTTGCGCGATGTCGCCCGCATCGAGCTTGGCGCGCTGCAATACACTTCGAGTGCGAAGTTGAACGACACGCCGACGGTGTTCATCGCGGTCTATCAGACGCCCGGCTCCAATGCGCTGTCGGTCGATAAGGCGATCCGGACCCGGATGGCGGAGTTGTCGCGACGGTTCCCCAAGGGCCTCGCGTGGGGAATCGAATACGACACGACAACATTCGTCTCCGCCTCGATGCATGACGTGGTGATCACGCTTGCCGAGGCGCTGGCGCTGGTCATCGCCGTGGTGTTCCTGTTTCTGCAAAGTTGGCGCACCACCGTCATCCCGGCTATCGCCATTCCTGTCTCGCTGATCGCGACACTGGCGGTGATGCTGGCGCTGGGCTTTTCGCTCAACACCGTCAGTATGTTGGGCATGGTGCTGGCGATCGGCCTTGTTGTCGATGACGCCATTGTGGTGGTCGAGAATGTGGAGCGTCAGCTCGAACGCGGGCTGGCGCCGGTTGCCGCCGCCATCGCGGCTATGCGCGAGGTCACCGGCCCGATCATCGCCACCACCGCGGTGCTGCTGGCGGTGTTCGTGCCCGTCGCCTTCTTGCCAGGTGTCACCGGCCGTCTTTACAACCAATTCGCTCTCACAATCGCGATCTCGGTCGCCATCTCGGCGTTCAACTCGTTGACCTTGAGCCCGGCCTTGTGCGCCGTCCTGCTGCGCGAGCGGGCACCGTCGCGTTTCCTTCTGTTCCGCGCCTTCAACGCCGTGTTCACCCGCGCCGCCAACGGTTACGCAGGCGTCGTCCGACATATCATTGATGCGCGCTGGGGCGCGCTCGCTCTGTTCGCCGGCGGGCTGTTGCTGACCTGGGGGATTTATTCGCGCATCCCGGTCGGGTTCCTGCCGGTCGAGGACCAGGGTTACTTCTTCGCGGTAATCCAGCTTCCGGATGGCGCGTCGCTGCAACGGACCGAGCAGGTGGCTGAGAAGGTTCGCCACATCCTGGCCGCGCAGGACGGCGTGAAGGAGGTGATCCCGGTCACCGGTACGAACTTCCTGACCGGCGCCAACCAGTCGAACTCCGCAGTCGAGTTCGCGCTGCTCAAGCCGTGGAATGAGCGCGGCCGCGGACTGACCGCATCGCGCATCGTCGCTGCCGTCCGTCCTAAACTGCTGGCAATTCCGGAGGCGATCAGCCTCAGCTTCGATCCGCCCTCGATCCCGGGTATCGCAACCACCGGCGGCTTCGAGTTCGAGGTCGAGGACCTGACCGGCCGAGGTCCGCAGGCTTTGAACGATGCGACACAGGCGTTGCTTGCCGTGGCGCGGCGGCAGCCGGAGCTGAACCCGCAGCAGCTCTTCACCACGTTCAGCACATCGACGCCGGAGTACACGTACGACCTCGACCGGACCAAGGCCAAGCTGCTTGGCCTGCCACTGGCCGACGTGTTCAACACCCTGCAGATCGAGCTCGGCTCGCTTTACGTGAACGACTTCAACCTGTTCGGCCGGACCTTCCATGTGACGATGCAGGCCGAAACGGGCGCGCGGTCTAAGACCACCGACCTTTCGCGCCTTTATGTCCGCAATGCGAGCGGAGGGATGGTGCCGTTGAGCACGCTGGGGAAACTGCGACCCACGGTCGGTCCGGAGTTCGTATCGCATTACAACATCTATGGCTCGGCCCTGGTGAACGGGGTGCCGGCGCCGGGCTACAGCTCGGGCCAGGCCATCGCCGCGATGCAGCGGGCCGCGGCACAAGCCCTGCCGGCGGATTTTGGTTACGAGTGGACCGGAATCACCTATCAGCAACTCAAGGCAGGCTCGGTCGCCGGGATCGTGTTCGGGCTGGCGATGGTGTTCGTGTTCCTTTTCCTGGCCGCCCAATACGAGAGCTGGTCGATGCCCTTCATGGTCATCCTGGGGGTGCCGCTCGCGCTGCTGGGGGCCGTGACCGCGTTGTGGGCGCGCGGCATGGAGTTCGACGTGTTTTCCGAGATCGGCCTTGTCATGCTGATAGGACTGTCGGCGAAGAACGCGATCCTGATCGTCGAGTTTGCCAGACAGCGCCGCGAGCAAGGCCTGGATATCGTCGCCGCGGCGATGGAAGCGGGGCGTCTTCGTCTGCGCCCGATCCTGATGACCGCCTTTGCCTTCATCCTGGGCGTGATTCCGTTGATGCTCGCCTCCGGCGCCGGCGCGGCCAGCCGGCAATCGATCGGCACCACCGTGTTCGGCGGCATGCTGGCCGCGACCATCCTGGGCCTGGCGTTCGTGCCCGTGTTCTACGCGGTCATCGAGCGGCTGCGCGAAGGCAAAGCGGCATCGTCGGGCACCGCGCAGCCAGCCAGTCACCATGGGCTTGAGACAGCCCCAGGCGAATAATAATCGGAGCAAGCAAACAATGCGCTTCTCAGCAACTGCCGCGGGATTTGCGGTGACCGCCGTTGCCGCGGCGGCGATTGGCTTCGTCCTTCTTGCCGATGCCGGCCACACCGCACCAAATGCTGGCGCCGCCCGGCCGGCGGCCCTGGGTGGCGGCATGCCGGTGCCGGTCGTCGCCGTCACCAAAAGGACGGTTCCTGTTTATCTGGACTACGTCGGCACCACCGAGGCGATCCGCAGCGTCACGCTGCAAGCAAAGGTGACCGGCTATCTCGCCGAGCAAGCGGCCGAGGACGGGGCCGACGTGAAGCAAGGCCAACTGCTCTATCAGATCGACCCGCGCGACTACCGTGCAGCGCTTGAGCAGGTGAAAGCTCAGGCGCAGCGCGATGCCGCCGCGTTCGACTATTCGCGCGTATCGCAGGGCCGCAACGCGGCGCTGAGCAAGGATGGCTGGGTGACCAAGGACACCTTCGACCAGACCACCAGCACCCTGCATCAGTCTGAAGCGACGCTTGCGGCGGATGCGGCCGCAATCCAGACGGCGGATCTCAACCTCGGCTACACCCGGATCTGCGCTCCATTTGCCGGGCGCCTGAGCAGGAGCCAGGTGCACGAAGGCGCCTTGATCAGCGCTGACGGCACCGAGCTGAATACGCTGGTGCAGCTCGATCCGATCTATGCGACCTTCAACCCGAGCGAGACCGACCTTGCGGCCATCGAAAACTCCCGGTCGAAGGGCGCGATCCCGGTGGATGTGCAAACGTCGGATGATGCACAACGATCGTTCAGGGGCACGCTTACTTTTCTTGACAACACGGTCGATCGCACCACCGGGACGATCACCGCGCGCGCGACCATCGACAACCCCGACCACAGCCTGCTGCCCGGCGAGTTCGTCCACGTGCGCGTTCACGTCGCGGATCGGCCGAACGCGCTTCTGGTGCCGCAGGTGGCGTTGGGTTCGAGCCAGCTCGGCAAGTTCCTTTACCTCGTGGGTTCGGACGGCAAGGTGGAACAGCGCTTCGTTTCGCCTGGTGCCATATATGGTAGTCTGGTTGTCATAGATACAGGCGTGAAACAGGGAGACAAGGTGATCGTCGGCAATCTGCAGAAAATCCGCGCCGGGGTTCCGGTGCAGCCGCTGCCGGTGAAGGCCGGCACGACCTGACGAGGTCGGGACGGCTACCACCAGGGCGGCTTTTACCTCCCCAGGGCAGGTGTCGGCCCCCCGCTGATCGCCGGCTAACTCGGCCGCGGCGCCGGCGATCATAATGCGGCCGTGACATGGCCGAATTCTACGGAGGGGTTGGGGCGAATCGCTACGACGTCATTCTGTTGAACCCGCAGACTCATCCGCAGGCCAAGCAGGCTCCGGCGCGCAGTCTCGGGGATTGGCTCGCGTCGCCCGAAGGGCAGACGTCACCCGGAAACCGACCCGAAGCCATGAGCCTGTGATGCTGGCTGTTGCGATTTCGCCTCAGTGAGGCTTGCCGTTCGTCCAGGGCTCTATTTCAAAGAGACGGCGGGCTTCTTGTAGCCCTTCCGCAAACTCTGCGGAATGCCGCCGCGGCGTGGCTATCTCATAGAGGGTTTCGCTGCTGTCCGGCCGTGCAACCGCCACTGCGCAAAGTCGGTCATCCGAGTAGCGAATCGTAATTTCCACATCCATCCGACGCGCGCTTCGGCCGGTGTTTCGGGTATCTAAACCGCGGCCTTGGGTCATCACCGTGCTTGACACCGCGGCGATATCTCTATATCTCCAGAATGATGGAGAAGAAAGCTGCCCTCTCGGCCCTGGCCGCTCTCGCCCAGGAGTCCCGTCTCGATATCTACCGCCTGCTTGTTCAGGCCGGCCCCGGCGGCTTGCCCGCCGGCCAGATCGGCGAGCAGCTCGGTCTGCCGTCGGCGACGCTCGCTTTCCATCTCAAGGAGCTGAAAAACGCGGGCCTTGCCACATGCACGCGCAACGGCCGCTCGCTGATCTATGCGGCCGAATATTCAGCCATGAATGCGCTGCTGTTCTACCTCACCGAAAACTGCTGCGGCCGTCCAAACACCGGCTTCGTGCCGGTCTGCTTGCCTGAGGCAAACTGCCAGCCTGCATCATCAGCGAAAAGGAGCGCCTGAATCCATGTCGGATAAGCTCATTGACGAAACCGAGATTAAGGAGATGGTGCGTGCGCGCTATGGTGGGATTGCCGCCGGCATTGTCTCCGCCTGCTGCACGCCGGCCGCGCCGTCATGCTGCGATGTCACGTCAACGGTGGACGGCCAGGCACGAGAGATGGGCTATTCGGCCGAGGATCTCGCGGCCGTGCCTGAAGGTGCAAACCTCGGCCTGGGTTGCGGTAATCCGCCTGCTATCGCGGCGATGCAGGCCGGCGAGGTCGTTGTCGATCTTGGTAGCGGAGCCGGATTCGACTGCCTGCTTGCCGCGCGCCAGGTGGGCGCAACCGGCCGCGTGATCGGTGTCGATATGACGCATGAGATGCTGAAGAAGGCACGTGAGAACGCGGCCAAGGTTGGCGCGTCCAATGTCGAATTCCGCCTTGGCGAAATCGAGCATCTGCCGATCGCCGACAATACCGCGGACGTCATCCTCTCGAACTGCGTCATCAACCTGGTGCCAGACAAGGCCCAGGTATTCCGGGAGGCTTTCCGCGTGCTGAAGCCGGGCGGCCGGCTCGCAATATCTGACGTGGTGAACACTGCGCCACTGTCGCCCGAGCTTGCCGCCGATCGCACGCTCATCTGCGGGTGCGTCGTGGGGGCTGCCGCGGCACAGCAGATTGAAGAGTGGCTTGCAGATGCCGGCTTCACTGGAATCCGTGTGACCGTCAAACCGGAAAGCCGCGATATGATTGCGAGCTGGGCACCGGGGCGCGGCGTCGAGGATTACGTTGCGTCGGCCATCATCGAGGCCCGCAAGCCCGGCGCTGCGTGCTGCGCCCCAACCTGCTGCGAATGAGCGGGCAAACTTACAACGCCTTGTTTCTCTGCACCGGCAATTCAGCGCGGAGCATCCTCGCCGAGTGTCTTTTGCGCGGGCTGGGCAAGGGCCGCTTTCACGCTTTCAGCGCTGGGAGCTTTCCCAAGTGCGAGGTGCATCCGCTCGCGCTGCGGCTGGTGAAGGAACAGGGCTTTGCTGCCGAAGGCTTGCGGACGAAGTCCTGGAATGAGTTCGCGGCACCCGGCGCGCCGGTAATGGATTTCGTGTTCACGGTTTGCGATCAGGCGGCTGGCGAAGTGTGTCCGGTGTGGCCCGGTCACCCGGTGACGGCACATTGGGGCATTCCTGACCCCGCGGCTGTTGCGGATGACGGCGCAGGTGGCCAAATGCTCGCTTTCCGCGACGCTTTCCGCATGCTGGAACGGCGCATCAAGCTGTTCCTCGCACTGCCGATCGCCTCACTGGATCGCATGGCGCTTCAGCGCCAGGTCGATGCAATCGGCCGTGTCCGTTCTGATATTGTTGAGGGTCGCGCATCGTGAGCGAATCCGCTGTAGCCGCCGGCAGCGCCGCCACGCGGAAGCCGGCGATGAGCGTCTTCGAGCGTTTTCTGACATTGTGGGTGGCGCTCTGCATCATCGCTGGCATCGCTCTTGGGCAAATGATGCCGGGCCTGTTTCATGTTATCGGTGACGCGACGGTTGCACAGGTCAATCTGCCCGTCGCGGTGCTGGTCTGGCTCATGATCGTGCCGATGCTGCTCAAGATCGACCCGGCGGCGCTGCGTGAGGTCGGTCAGCACTGGCGCGGCATTGCCTCCACGGTCGGCGTCAACTGGCTGATCAAGCCATTTTCGATGGCTCTCCTTGCCTGGATCTTTGTCGCGCATCTGTTCCGTCCATGGCTGCCGGCGGAGCAGATCAGCAGCTACACTGCGGGGCTTATTCTACTCGCGGCGGCTCCTTGCACGGCCATGGTATTCGTGTGGTCGAACCTCGTTGACGGTGAGCCGCATTTCACGCTGTCGCAGGTCGCGCTCAACGACACGATCATGGTTTTTGCCTTCGCGCCGATTGTGGCACTGCTGCTGGGCCTGTCCTCGATTACGGTGCCATGGAACACGCTGATCCTGTCGGTTGTGCTCTATATCGCCGTGCCGGTAGTTGTGGCGCAACTTTGGCGGCGCATGCTGCTGATGCACGGGGGATCGGCGGCGCTCGTCCGCACGCTCCGGCGTCTCGGACCGCTCTCATTGTCGGCGTTGCTGCTCACTCTGGTTCTGCTGTTCGGTTTACAAGGCGAGCAAATCATGCGCCAGCCGGTTGTGATTGCGCTGCTGGCGGTGCCGATCGTCATACAAGTCTATTTCAATGCGGGCCTCGCCTACTGGCTGAACTGGAAGCTTGGCGTCGAATGGTGTGTGGCCGGGCCTTCGGCGCTGATCGGAGCAAGCAACTTCTTTGAGCTGGCGGTGGCAACAGCAATCGCGCTGTTCGGCTTTCAGTCCGGCGCGGCACTCTCAACGGTCGTCGGCGTGCTGGTCGAAGTGCCGGTCATGCTGTCGGTTGTTCACATCGTTCGCCGCTCGCGTTGGTGGTATGAGAAAGGCAGCCACCCCGCATGAGCTTCGTCGCCCGACCTGCTTGGCTTGAGGATGCCGCCGACATTGCGGCGATCTATAACGAAGGTAGCGAGCTTAACACTGATGGTCCGCGACTGTCGCGAAATTTTTGAACTACGCACCAGGCG
>Ga0335074_10016177_pt1 | contig 10501 bp, 10 predicted proteins | sample Lox_Sample_23_FD_206715 | JGI IMG/M metagenome (GOLD analysis project Ga0335074, IMG submission 206715) | Soil microbial communities from Loxahatchee National Wildlife Refuge, Florida, United States - Lox_Sample_2.3 | ecosystem: Environmental > Terrestrial > Soil > Wetlands | place: USA...
GTGCACTTGATCGGCGTACTGCCGATTATCACGAAGTGATCGACTTTCTCCGGGTAGTCAATCGCGAGCTTGATCGTTACCTGGCCGCCCATCGAGTTGCCGATAAAATGCGCCCGCTTCAGGTCAAGGCGATCCATGAACTCCTTCATGGTCCGCGCCACGAAGGCCAGCCAGTTGCTCGCCACGCGCGGCTTGTCGGAGCGGCCATAGTCGGGCATGTCCACCAGGATGGTACGATAATGCTTGCAATACTCGCCGTAGTTCGCCTTGAAATTGCTCCATGCCGAGGCGCCCGGACCACCGCCGTGCAGGCAGATCAGGGGGTAGCCGCTGCCGCCTTCCTGGTAATGGATCTTAACCTCGCCGGCCTGGACGAATTTGCTTTCGGGTACCTGCTCTTCCATTCTCATTCTCCCACAATCGCTGCGTTAAACTGGATATGGGTAGGCTATACAGGCTTTTGCTCAGGCGCAAATCCTCCGGCTATCAAGGCGATGCTAAGTGCGCGGAATCAGCTCAAAACTGCGGGCCAGCAGCTCGTAAGAATGCATCCGCGCGGCATGACTATGGACCACGGTGATCGCCATCAGTTCGTCGAGCTGTAACTGCTCCGCGATAGCCGTGAGCCGATCATGCACCCGATCAGGCGTGCCGACGACGTAGCGCGGCCATTCGCTCTGCACGACCGGATCGCGCGCCGTGCCAAGTTCGATCAAGGCCTCTTCGGGCGCGGCGATCCGCCGCAGATCGCCTTGCCTGATTCGCCGCCTGAACAAACGCGTGCTCGCGAATAGCCGCTCAGCCTCGGCGTCGCTGTCGGCGCAAATGACTCCCAGCGCCAGGATCGCGCGCGGCGTCGAGATGCGTCCCGAAACGAAATGTGATCGGTAATACTCCACGGCCGACCGGGTCGGTTCGGGATCGATGAAATGAGCAAACGCATACGGCAGCCCGAGCTGCGCCGCCACCGAGGCGCTCCACAGGCTCGAACCGAGCAGCCAAATCTCGGGCCCGCCAGGCATCTCGGGCGCGACCCGGATGCGGCTGAAAGGATGGTCAGGCGGAAAGCTGTGGTCGAGAAACGCAAACAACTCAAGGAGGCGTTGCGGAAAATCGTCGCTCGCTGATTCACGCGCGCGTTCGGCGCGAAGTGCGAAGGCGTCGAGCGGGGTCCCACCCGGCGCCCGTCCGATCCCAAGATCGATCCGGCCCGGATACAGAGCGTGGAGCATCCGGAATACCTCGGCGACCTTCAGGGCGCTGTAATGCGGCAGCAGGATTCCGCCGGAACCGACCCGGATGTGCGAAGTCGCGGCGGCCACCAGAGCGATAAGAATTTCCGGCGCCGGGCTTGCCAACGCTTCGATCGCATGATGCTCCGCGATCCAATAGCGCTCGTAACCGAGCCGATCGGCCAGGCCCGCGAGTTCGATCGTATTGTGGAGCGCCTGCGCCGGGGTGGAACCCGCCGGAACGGGCGCTTGATCGATAACTGAAAGTTTCACCGCTTTGGCCGCTCGCCCCGCATCGCAACCGTTACGATAGCGATGCGGAACGGTTCGGGCTATATAGACATCGCCGGCAACAAACTTAAGGAGGCAAAGCGCGCGATGAAACTATATGGATCCGCCATGTCCCGCTCGGCCCGCGCCTTGTGGGCGCTCGAGGAACTCGGTCTCAAGTACGAGCACGTACCGGTGGAAGTGCCGAAAGCCGGGGGTCCCGAGATTCTAAAACTCAACCCCAACGGCCGCATCCCGACGCTGGAGGATAACGGGTTCGTGGTATGGGAATCGATGGCGATTAACCTGTACCTCGCGGAGAAGTACGGGAAAGCTCCGTTCTGGCCGGCCACACCGGAAGGGCATGCCCTGGCCTCGCAGTGGAGCTATTGGGGGATGATCGATATCGAGCCGAGTCTAATTACCATCCTGCGCAACCGCATGTTCCTGCCGCCGGACCAGCGCGATCAGAAGGCGGAGCAGCAGGCGATCGACGCGCTTAACAACGGGCCGCTGAAGATCCTCGATGCTCATCTCAAGCGCAGCAGCTATCTGCTGGGTAATGATTTCACGGTCGCCGATCTCAACCTGGCGTCGATTCTCAGCCTGGCTACCATGGTGAAGCTGGATTTCCCCGGCACGCCAACCGCAAATGCGTGGTTGCAGAAATGCCTATCGCGCCCCGCGAACCAAAAGGTCCATGGCATGAAGTGATGTTCGAATGAGCGGACTGGAACGCCGGCCCTGAATGAGGCCGGCGTTCCAAGCTCTGCATCTCATTCGGGAGCGAGAAAAATTTCTTCCGGCCGAAGCATACGATGACAGGTCCCCTGTTCGTATGCGTAACGGAGGAAAGTTTCGAGGGTGGTTCGATTCGGCTCTACGCCGTACGGCCAGTAGTTTGATCCGAACAGCCGACTGGAGACCTCCATCGCGCCGGCTGAATCGATGATCGGCAGCAGCGATGCGTCGGCATCGCGCAGGCGTTCGAGGCTGCGCTGCTTGGCGGCCTCGAAGGCTTCGCAAAGGCTCCGCACGGCCCAGCGATGGTCGCGCGCGACCTCGGCTCTGATCGCAATTACGTGCATGATCGGAAAGACACCGGTTTCACACCAATAGCGTTCTTCCAGACGCATGAATTGCGGCAGCAATCGGATCACGGCGCCACTGCCATCCTCAAATCCTTGCGGTGGATGCGCTGACATTACTGCATCAAGCTCGCCCGCCAGCAGCATCGCATTTAAAGAACGATCGGCGACCCGCGTCAGCGACAGACCCTTGGGAAGCCGCAATTCCACCTTCTCTGCGCGGCCCGGCTGGTTCACGCCCGCCTGAAACCATGCAATCTCCTCGAGCCTCAGGGCTGCATGATGGGCGAGGTAGCCGCGCGAGTAGATCGCGGCGGTCTGCGCCCATTCCGGGATACCGACTCGCGCGCTCCTCAGTTCTTCAAGGCCGTTCAACTTTGAGTCGCGCCGTACGTAAATTGAGGAGAGCCGAAAGACCCGTGATGGAAAGACCGGGATCGCAACCAGCGAATCGTCGCCCTGCGATCTCATCGAGGAATACTTGCCGAAGGACATCTCGGAGACGTCCCATTCGCGGTAGCGCGTGAAGCGATGGAAAATCTCCTCGATGCCGAGTTCGAGACCGACCAGCCGGATGCCGTCGGGTTCGATCAGTCCGCGCGTCAGATCGCGGGTGTGATCGTAGTCGCTGATCGCGAGTGATAGTTGGATTTGATTCATCTAACAGGCGTCCGGCCGCCTCTATCAATGATCGGGTTCAGGCGGCGACCAGCGCGTCCCCGGCCTCCGCGATCCCGTTGAGGTAATGCTCCCACACAATCAGATTGGCCCGGCACGCTTCGATCACCTGATCGGCCATATGCAATTCGCCGGCGAACCTGGCGACCGCGTTCCACCCAAGATCCGAGTGTTCGATGTCGGCCTTCTCGTGCACGCCGAAGAAAATCAGCTCTTGATCGTTAAGGCTGAACAGCTTTGACCAGCGTGTGCGTTCGAAGCCGAACCATCCGAGCTGCCGGAATTGTCCCTCGCCATAGCCCGGGACGTTGATGCGCTCGGCGCAGGTGTTCGCAATCAGCCCCTCCAGCCAGTGGCGATTCGACATCAGTGAATCCCACGCAAGCCACGCCATCCTTGTACTGGGCAGAGGCTGTGCGTTGCTGATCCGTTCGCGATCAAGACCGATGCGCACGCCCAAGTCCTCGAGCAGCAGCCAGTGCGGCCGTCCGTCGCCGAATTCGTGGTCGGCGATCAGTTCCTGCGTGCAGGCTTTGATAATCGCGATGCGCGTTTCCCAGTCCGGGCAATTGGTTGCGACCCGCAGTTTGAGCACGGAGTTGCGCTGGCGCGTGTTGAGCCGATGTTGCAGCACGAACATCGTGGCCCGGCCGCGCGTCAATGGCTCGCGAAACAGCCGCGTTCGTAGCGCGAAGTCGTGCACCAGTTCGTCGAGATTTTTGACTACTTCACTGGACGCCATCGGGATCGCCTCGCATGAATCACGGCTCAAGCCGTTCAAATCTTGAAGAAGCTCTGCGCTTCGCGAGCGAACAATTCCTCGGGCTGCAGCAACCGCGCGGCGACGCCCTGCTCGTACGCGTATTGAAGAAAACCCTCGAGCGTCTTCCGATTCGGCTCGATTCCGTACGGCCAATATTCGTCCGGAAAGAATTTCCTGCTCTCCTCGGCCGCCGCAAAATGCCATACGATCGGCACGCGCGAGGCCGTGATCTCAAACATCCGGTGGATACTGCGGCGCTTGGCTGCTTCGAAAGCCTGATAGAGGTTCATCGCGATCCATGGGTTCTGCCGCAGGACCTCGCGCTTGATTGCCACCAGGTGCATCACCGGGATGATGCCGGTGGCGCGAAAGTAGTCTTCCTCCAGCGCGCGATGACCGGCGAAGCGCACCACGGCGGGATTATCGGTGCGGTAGATTGAGGGCTGGGTCGCAGTCAGGATCGCGTCGAGCTCGCCCGCCTGAAGCATCGCTTCAAGCGTCTGTCGTTCGAGGTGCGTGATCTTCACGCCCTGCGGCGGCTCATATTTCATTTTCTCAGTGCGGCCTGCCTCCCGCAGACCGCCTTGGAACCATTCGATGGCGCTCAATGGTACGCCGCAATGATGCGCGAGGAAGCCGCGCGCGTAGACGCCGGCGGTCTCGATCCATTCCGGCACCCCGACCCGCTTGCCGTGGAGCTCGTGGGGGGTCCGGATGCCGCCGTCGCCGCGCAGGTAAAAGGCCGAGGTCCGAAAGACCCGCGAGGGAAAGACCGGGATAGCGGTGATGGTCTCGTCGCCGCGGGTAATCAGCGCGACGTAATTGGCGAACGACATCTCCGAGACATCCCACTCGCGGCTCCGCGAGAAGCGCCAGAAGATTTCCTCGACGGTAAAGTTGAGCCGCACCAGTTCGATACCCTCCGCCTGCACGATACCGTCGGTGAGGTCGCGAACGTGGTCGTAGTCGCTAATCGCGATCGAAACTCGAACTCGGTTCACTCACTTCCTCCAACCCGATCGGCGGGATTTGCGAACTGTGGCAGGCGTAATCAGATTCCCGGATCGATTACCGGCTTCAACTCGCGCATCGCGGCCATTGATTGAACAGCCTCGGTGGCGCGCCCCAGCGAATAGATGTTCGAGATCAGGCGTTCGAACGGATACTTCTCAAGGTTCGATTCCAGGAACTTCAGCGCGCGGTAGTAATGCGGAAAATATCCCGAAATCACACCGGTCACTCTGAGATGCTTGGTTGCGATCGCGCCGGCGCCGATCGTCACCGGCGTGCCGTTGGCGGCCAGTCCCATAATCAAGACCCGGCCCCCGCGTCGCACCAGATCGATCGCCTCGGGCAACGCGGATGGCACGCCAGCAGCTTCGATCACCACGTCGGCGCCGCGGCCCTGGGTCCATTGCATGACCATCTGCAGGCGATCGGATGCCGAGGGAACCGCTTCGATATCAATGGTCCGCGAGGCGCCCCATTGCGTCGCCAGCTCGAGCCGCGAGACCGGCGCGCCGATCGTAATGACCTGCCCGGCGCCCGCCTCCTTGGCCATCACCGTCGACCACAGGCCGACCGGACCCGCGCCTTGCACGACTACCGCATCCTGGGTGGTAATTCCGCCGATTCGTTCGAAGCCGTGTACTGCAGTGCGCAGCGAACACGAGGAGGCTGCCGCGAGGCTGCTCGGAATCGCGTCGGGGACCTTGACCACATCGCATTCGGGCAATACGTAAGCGTATTCGGAATAGCCACCCATCAGGTGTGGGAAATCGTCACAGCTAAGCCATCCGTACATTCGGCGCCGGATACACAGCGTGGGTTCGCGCGCGACCCTGCAGAAATAACAATTGTTGCAGAACGCGTACGTCCACGAGATCCGATCGCCCTCGACCAGACGATTGCCGACCGTGTCTTGCTCGCGGCCCCGGCCGAGCGCGACCACCCGCGCAACGATTTCATGACCCTGGATGATCGGCGGCTTGGTCAGCGAGGCATAGTCGCCGCGCCATTGATGCACGTCGGTGCCGCAGACGGTGGTGTTTTCGACCTTGACCAGGATCGCGTTGGGCAACAGATCCGGGATCGTCAGTTCGCGGATTTCATGAGGCTGTTTATATGCGACCAGGACTGCGGCGCGTGATTTTTTTGGCAGGCTCAAGCTGGCACACCGTCCCTCGTAATATGTTTCGCTCTAGAGTTTAAAAAATGCGCGCGCGTTGCCACCCATTATCGCGGCCTTTTCCTCGCGCGAGAGCTCGGTGCTTTCCAGCGTCTCCTCGATCTCATGGGTCACGTCATTGAGATCAGCTTCATGCGGATAGTCGCTGGAGAACGCCAAGGTCTTCACACCTATGGTCTTCGACAAATAGGGCACGATCGAATCGTTGCCTTCGCATCCGATCAGTATGTTGCCCTCCTCCAGGATCTGGCGCAGACGCCTATGACCCGCCGTATCGTAATGGCCCTCAAAGGTTGAATCGCGGTGAATGCGGTCAAGGACAAAAGCGACCCATCCGCAGCCGCCCTCCAGGAAAGCGATTCGCAAGCCGGGAAATCGATCGAAGACGCGATCGAACACCAGCGAGACGAACGCGATCATCAGCGGCATCGAGTGATGCAGGATGTGTGACGCGGTCAGGCTGGAGAAGCTGTCGAGACCGATCCCCCTGTTCGAACCGCCATGAAACGCCAACACGCAGCCGAGGTCGGCGGCCTCGCGATAGATCGGCCAGTAGTATTCCTGCGCTACGTGCATCTGCAGCCCGGTGGACGGGAGCATCGCGCCGAGCAGACCAAGCTCCTTGACCGCGCGTCGCAGCTCCGCCGCGCCGTCCTCCGGATATTGCATCGGAATCAGGGCGAGCGGGTGCTGCCGGTGGTCGAACCTGGCGAATCTTTCGCTCACGTAGTCGTTATAGGCGCGGCAGATCAGCCGCAGGTAATCGCGATTTCTGAGCTGTCCGATGCCGAGTCCGTCGCTGGTGACCATCACCGTCTGCTCGAGCCCGGTCTTGTCGAGCAAGGCCTTCCAATCGGCCGGCGAGCCGGGCCGATGCGAACTCGCGTGCACGCGCTCACGATTCTTCGGGATCATGCCGCCCTCTGCGTAGCGCGTCAGATTGTGCACCCCGTCGAGCATCGGGAAAGCTCCCACGCAGGAAGCGAACGGGCGCTCCTTGCTCACCACCCAGCGGATCGATGGGTCCATGAAGGTCGCCAGATCGGAGAGGTCTTCCACGATATGACCATCGGCATCCATCAGCCGAATTGAGTTATCAACCGTCATCTACACTCCGTACATCGGTGATTTCGTCCGCGCGCCCCGGCTCCCCTCGCGGTGAACATCAAAATGGTAGCACTTCGTCGGGCGATCGACGATCGCACTCGAGCTCATCCGGCCTGCCGCCGCCCGGCGACGCTGGGGCCATGGGCGCTGCCGGCTTCGATCATCTGGCGCATGCGCACCGAGGCGGCATCAAGATTGATATTGATGGTCGCGGCAGCGGGATTCTCCAGCATCGCAGATTGCTGGGCCTCGATGATGATCTTGTCCTCATCGAAAATCCGGCGCGAAGTGGTTAGCAACTCCGCCGACAGCTGTTCATCCTCATGCAGAAAATTGCGGGTGAATGACCAGAAGTACCAGCACGAGTTTGCGGTCGCAGGCGTAATCGAATTGAGCTGCATCGCACTTACCCCCTTGCTGAGGTCACCGCCGGTCGCGCCGCTGTTGGCCTCGGCCACACCGATATGCAACACGACGTTGCAGGGCGGAACGAACCTGACGATCTGCCATCGATCGCAGCGGCCCTCGTAAGCTCGCGTGCGTTTCATCAGATAGCGCCAGAAGGGGGCGGGTTCATGATCGAGGATCCAGCGCGAAACCATCACACTCTCGCCGTCCGCAACAGTTTCGATCGGGCAGCTCGGGATCAGGGAGTGACCGATAGTCGTTTGATGAACCCAGGTTTCGTGGGTCAGGTCGAGCAGGTTGTCGATCACCAACCGGTAGTCGCACGCCATCGGCAGCAGGTCGCCGGTGAAAGTCCAGCCCGGATCGTCGTTCCAGTGCAGATCGGGAACCAGGGCCGAATCAGCGCGCGCCGGATCTCCGACCCAGATCCAGATCAGACGATGGCGTTCGATCACCGGATAGCTGCGGACGCGCGCCTGGCGGCCGGGAGCCTTCTGGCTGGGAATGCGGACGCACTGGCCGGATTTGTCGAACGTGAGCCCGTGATATCCGCACACCAGCAGGTCGCCTTCGAGCCGGCCGAAAGACAATGGCAACATGCGATGACAACACAGGTCTTCCAACGCGGCCGGGGTTCCGTCTTCGATTCGGTACAAGACCACCGGCCGGCCGCAGATGCGCCGGCTGATCAGCGCTCGCGACAGTTCGTGACTCCAGGCGGCAGCGTACCAGGCATTATCCATGAACTGCGGACTGTTCTTCGCCGACGCGTCCTCGATCGGCGAATTATTATCGTGCTGCATATTGCGACAAGATAGCCAGAGCAGCATCATTCGGCAATCAAAAAGTAAATCGGATTACACTTTCAAGACATTCTATATATCGAAATGCATATGCTCAGCCGAACGTGGAAGTCCTTGAACCGCAATCGCAAACCGTCTAACGATAGAAAGCAGTAGATGTTGCTCAACCAGAGTTCGCAAATCGAAACGAATGGCCGTCGGCCGCGAAGGAGAGATGCTCATTATGAAAACAGGAATAGGATCCAAAGCCGTGCTCGCAGGTATCGTGCTCACGCTTGGAACCGCCGGAATCGGCTTTGCGCAGTCCGCGAGCCAATCGATGCATAATGCCGGGGAAGATACCGAGAATGCGGCGGTGAACGTCTATCACGGCACCAAAACCGCCGTCAAAGACACTGACGTCACGACCAAGGTCAAGCTAGCCTTGCACGACGACGCGCTCACCAAGGACAAAGGTATTCATGTCAAGACTGTCGCGGGTATCGTGACGCTGCGTGGCAGGGTCGCGTCCAATGCGATTTCAGAGCGCGCCGAAAAAGTCGCCCGCGACACCACCGGCGTCAAGGGCGTCAGGAATGATTTGAGGGTCTCGACCGTCCACGCCTCCGCGCAGTAATCGCGTTTCACGCGCTCGCGCAAGCGAGAACTAGGAGTGCTTGAGAAAACCGCCGCCTGCGGCCAGCAAGGCGGCGGTTTTCATGGCCGCGAGCATGCTCAGATGCTGCGCCTTGCCTTGGCCTGCGATATCCATCGCAGTACCATGCGGCACGCTCAAGCGCACGAAATGCAGGCCCATGTAGATCGTACAGGCGCCCTCGAAGGCGGCCGACTTGAGCGCGATCTGTCCTTGGTCGTGGTACATCGAAACGATTGCGTCGAAGTGGCCGTCGAGGCCCTGGCGGAAAATCGAATCCGGTGAAATCGGTCCCTTGCAGTTGATGCCGCTCTGCTGCGCATCGCTGACTGCCGGCGCAATCCGTTCCGCGTCTTCTTCGAACATCGCATGCGGGTTGAGACCCGCGACCCCGATGCGCGGCTCGGCTATTCCCCAGCGGCGCAGAGTTTCATCGACCAGCCGAATCAGATCGAACACCGCCGCTCGGGTCACGGTTCCCGGCACGTCGCGGAGCCGGATATGCTCGGTGATCGGTACCACCCGCAGTGGTCCGCTGATCCGGAACATCCAGGTTCCGGGCGGCTGAAGATCATCGATACTTTCGATTTCGTTCGCGAGCTTGAGTGAGGTCGAATCGACCGGGCCCATGATCCAGCCGTCGATTGCATGCGCCTGCGCCAGTTGATCAGCCAACCGAATCCATCGCACGACGGCCCGCCCGCCGGCCGCTGAAGGCTGGCCGGTAACATACTCGCCCGGCCGGAGATCGCCGGGATCGAGCACTACCGCGGCGCGTTCGTCGAAGCGCGCTTCTTCGAGCGTGCGGACCACCTGCAGCCCGAGGCTCAGCGCCGATCGCTCGATCGCGCTTGCGATCGCGCGCGCATCGCCGATCAGCACCGGGCGGCAGAGTTTCTGCGGTTCGCCGGTGGCAACCGCCTTGGCGCACACTTCGGGCCCGATACCAGCCGGATCGCCGATCATCGCGGCAATTATCGGCCGGTGCTGTTTGGCGGTCGTCATCGAATCGGCAGCTAGATGAGAAAGGTCAGATTGCCCATCGGGCTATCATTATTCAGCAGCACGACTTTTTTTTCGCGAATCCTGAACCCGTCCGCCTGGCGCAGCAGCGTATGGAAGCTGCGCCCCATCCAGACGGTCTGGCGATCGAGCCGCACCTCGCCGAGCACGAAGTTCGAGCTGACGTTTACCCGTTCCGAATCCGCGTTCGTGATCCGCACGTTCGATATCACCCGCATCAGCCGCGACTTTGGTTTCTGCGCATGGGCGTGGCGGCCCTTGAGACGGAACAGCCGATCCTCGATCTGCTCGCGATGCTCAAAGACCA
>Ga0335074_10016178_pt1 | contig 10500 bp, 13 predicted proteins | sample Lox_Sample_23_FD_206715 | JGI IMG/M metagenome (GOLD analysis project Ga0335074, IMG submission 206715) | Soil microbial communities from Loxahatchee National Wildlife Refuge, Florida, United States - Lox_Sample_2.3 | ecosystem: Environmental > Terrestrial > Soil > Wetlands | place: USA...
CGAGGCCAATCAGGAGTACCTGGCCACGGCCAGGGCGTGCCTGGCCTGGGTGGCCTGGCAGGACCGTTGCCCGGCGGAGGTGATCAAGCTGTCCGGCCAGATCGCGTCGGCTAACGCCCCCAGCATCTACCACAGATGGGTGTACCTGTTCCCTCTCATCGCCGTGCATCTGGACACCGGACAGGTCGCGCCGGCCGTCGCGGCCAGCCGGCAGCTCCTCGACGTGGCACAGCAGGCGCTGCCCGCGGAGCTTGAGTCCGCGCTGGCGGACTCGGCCGACGCATGGGAACACGGCGACCTTGAGCGTAGCCAGGACAGGCTGGTGACCGGGCTCGCGCTGGCACGTGATCTCGGTTACTGCTAACTCCAGGCCGATCTCCATGGCAGGCCGCGTGAGCATCGCCGTGTAACTGCGGGCTTGAGATCAGTTGAACGCGCGGATGCCATGATCGTGCCTCCCGGTGCATCATGACCATGGCGTCTGCGTCTCATGCCGTGTCGCGGCCGGTCAGGCATGGACCGTGAAACGGGCGGACCGAACCTCCGTCTAAGACACAGAAAGGCGACTGTGGCTCATTCATATATACCTGCCTGGCCGACCCGCGCGTGGGATCACGACACCATCGTCCGCGACAAGGTATACACGCCCAGTACCTGTGTGCCTGACTACCAACGCTACTTGCGGCACTACGCCGAACGATCCGCTCGCGCACGCGCCATGCTTCCCTGGCGGGCGTACTCATACGGCCCTGATCCTGCCGAGAGCCTGCATTTCTTCCCGGCCAGGCGGGCAGACTCGCCGCTGTGCGTCTTTGTCCACGGAGGCTACTGGAAGGAACTCAGCGAGGCGGAATCCTCCTTCCCCGCACTGGAACTGGTGCCACGCGGGACGGCGTTCGCTGCTCTGGGCTACGGCCTCGCGCCGCGACACAGGCTTACGGCCATCGTCGCGATGGTCCGGCGCGGAATCCTATGGCTCTACCGCAACGCGAGCGTGCTGGGCTTCCGCGCTGACAGGATTTACCTCAGCGGCAGCTCGGCGGGTGCGCACCTGGTCGCCATGTGTTTGCTCGAGGGATGGCTGCCGACCCCGCTGCGCCCCTCGGACGTCGTACGCGCGGCGACATTGCTCAGCGGTATCTATGAGCTGACACCGCTGTGTGACACCAGCATCGGCGCTGACATCATGCTCACCGGGGAAGAAGCGGAACGGCTGAGCCCGGTTAGGTACCTGCACGATGGCCTGCCGCCGCTGCTGGTCGCCCGGGGCGACATCGAGACCCCGGCATTCGCGGACCAGCAGGATTACCTGGTCGCCGCGGCACGCCAGGTGGGCGTTACGGCTGAGGATCTCGTCGTCATGAACCGCAACCACTTTGACCTGCCGTTCGGCCTGGGTGATCCCGGCGACGCGCTGGGCCGTGCCCAGCTCGCCTTGATGGGGCTGGTTCAGGTCGGGGAGTCTGCATGACGACGCCGGCTGGATACCGCGGGCCCGCGGATCGGCGCAACATCCTCGTCACCGGCGGGTCACGCGGGATCGGCCGTGCCATTGTGGAGCACTTCTGCCAGAACGGGGAGCAGGTCTGGCTGACCTACCATTCGGCCGTCAACGAGGCTCGCGCCCTAGTGCGAGAGCTTGCCGCGGCTGGCGCCGCGGTTGAAGCATTCCAGTTCGAGCAGGGCGAGTGGACCAGCCACCTCAGCCTGCTGCAGCGGCTGCCTGGTCCCGTTGACGTCCTGGTGAACAACGCCGCGGTTGGCACGAAAACCGTCGAACACTATGTCCAGGGATCCGCCCAGGAGCGCGATGCCGCAACGTTGCAGATCAACAGCGCCGGGCCGCTGTGGCTGATAGGGCAGGTCCTGCCGGGGATGATCGAGCGTGGCTACGGCAAGATCATCAACATCGCCAGCGTCGGCGGTGGCGTGGCCGTCTTTCCCGGCTTCGGCATCGCCGATGGCATGAGCAAGGCGGCGATCGCCTACCTCACCAGGCACCTGGCCGCGGATCTGGCCCAGCACCCGGTCGCCGTATACGCCGTGTGTCCCGGCGCGGTCGACACCGACATGCTGCGAGCCAGCACACTCAGTGCGCAGGACCCCGGCCAGCGTAAAGCGTTGATCACCAGACTGCCGCAGCAGCGCCTGATCTGCCCAGAAGAGATCGCGGAGATCGTGTGGTGGCTCAGCACCGACCGGGCCTGCGTACTCAGCGGCGCGGTCATTGACGCGTCCATGGGCCTCGGCGTCCACCCGGGGCTGCTCACGGAGCCCACCGCCCGCCGGGGCGGTGCCGCGTCCGGGGGGCAGGCATGAGCGTGTCCCGCCAGGCGGGCCGACTGGTCGCTAGTTCCCCTGTCATCGCCGACGCTCACTTCCTGGCCGAGGCCGACCCCTATCATCCCGAACGGAACCCGAACGGATACATCAACCTCGGCACGGCGGAAAACCGGCTGGCGTGGGACCTGCTGGCGCCGCAACTGCACGCGCCGCGCCGGGTCACGGCGGAAGACACCCGTTACGCTCCACTGCATGGCACTGCGGCGCTACTCGAAGTGATCGCCAGGCTCCTGTCGCGATGCTGGCATACGGACGTGGATCCGGAACACCTGGTCGTGGTCAGCGGCGCGACAGCGGCGCTCGACGTTATCGCAAGCGTTCTGTGCGACCCCGGCGAGGCGATCGTCGTACCCGCACCTTATTACGCGGCCTTTGAGACCGATCTGTGCGGACGCTCAGGAGCGTGCCTCATTCCCGTCCCGTCTGCCTCCTGCGATGGCTTCCGGCTCGATCCGGCCGCGGTCGATCGCGTGCTGAGCGATGCCCGGCGCGACGGCCGGGTCGTCCGGGCCATAACCATCACATCACCCGGCAATCCGGTAGGGCATGTGTACGCGCCTGATACGCTCCGGGCGCTGGCCGAGGTGGCACGGCGCCATGGCGTCGATCTCATCAGTGACGAGGTTTACGCTCATTCCGTCTTCGGCCCTGATCGGTTCGTCAGCATCCGCCATCCGCTGGTGCAGTCCGCCCACTCAAGCCAGACGCACGTCGTCTGGGGTTTCGCCAAGGACTTCGCGCTGCCCGGGCTGAAGGCCGGCGTGCTCCACGCGGGCAATCCGGAGGTCAGCGCGGCCGTCCGGACCCTAGCATATTTCGCTCCGCTGTCGACCGATACCCAGTTTCTCCTGCATGCCCTGCTGACCGATACGGGCTGGGCGGACAGTTTCATAGCGGAGAACCGTCGCCGGCTCCGGATGTCTCACACGAGTGCGTCACGGCGGCTCGCGGAGCAGGGTATCCCGCATATCGCCGTCGGCGCGGGTTTCTCGCTATGGATCGACCTAACCGGGTGGCTGCCGACGCGCACGTTCTCGGCGGAGGAGGCTCTGCGGCGGAGCATACTCCAGGACGCGCGAGTCAACATCCTGCCCGGTATGGCCTTCGGCTGCGCGGAGCCCGGCTGGTTCCGCCTTTGCCATACCACCGACTCAGCCCTCGTGCAGGAAGGGATTGCCCGCATAGGGCGGTTGCTCGCCGCCCGCGGCGAAGGGAACCGTAATGGTTGACCGATCTGCGCAGCCCGGCTACGCGGACCCGTTGGCTTCGTGGTATCAGACGGCGGGCGTTCGGACCGGAGTCCGGCGGCTACTGCGAGCCGAAATGGAACAGGGCAAGGTCTTCTTCCCGGCTCGCCTGGTTCCGTATCTCGCCCACGAGGAGGTACGGTCGCTGCCGCCTGAACGCCTGCGCGAACTGACCATACGGCATCTTTACCAGTTCCTGCTGTCTACCACGCACCTGGAAACGCGAATAGTCAACCGTGCGGCCGAGCTGATCGCGACCGGCCAGTCCGGGCTTGATCTTTGCGAGCGGGTCAGGCTCGACGCCTTCAAGGTCTACTGTGACGAGGGCTACCACGCGCTCTACAGCTTGGACCTCGCCGAACAAGTGTCCGCGGCGACCGGGATTCCGGTGCCGCCCTGTGATTACGGCGCCCTGGTCAGCCGGATCATGGAACTCGGACATCGCCTGCTGCCCGGTGAGCCGCGGCTTGCCGCCCTGCTCCAGGTCGTGGTGTTCGAAACGCTCATTACGGCCGTAATCAATGAAGTACCCGCCGACCCCTCAGTCGTCGGAACGGTGCGTGAGATGATGCGTGACCACGCCAGGGACGAGGGACGCCACCACCGGTTTTTCGGTGCGTTCCTGCACGAGCTGTGGGCGCAGTTGGATACCTCGCTGCGCACGCCGGCCGCGCTCGCGATGCCCGCGCTGATGACCGGCTGCCTGAGCTGGGATGTCGAGCCGGTGCGTGGGTCACTCCGGCTGGCCGGGCTCGACGAGCAGGCGATCGAGCGGGTAGTACGCGACTGTTACCTGGACCCGCAAGCCGATGATCGGAAGAGGCAGATCTGTCACGCGACCGTACGGCTGTGCGCCTCGGCGGGATTGCTAGCCGTCCCGGGAGCGGAAGAGGAATTCGCCGTACATGGCCTACTGGAAGACGGCACCTGGCACGCGAGCTGAGGGGTAGACAATCCATGCTCACTTATTCGACGTACCTGAGGCTGACGGATCTGCTCGCTCAGCAGCGCCCCCGGTCATCCCCGGCCGCGCACGACGAGCTGATGTTTATCACCGTGCATCAGGCGTCCGAACTCTGGTTCAAGCTGCTGCTCTTCGAACTCGGTGACGCCAGGGACCTGATGCTGGCCGGGCATATCGCCGAACCACGCGACAGGCTGCGACGCTGCCGCGTGATAGTCCGTCTGCTGGCCGATCAGTTCGATGTCCTCGACACCATGGCACCCGCCGACTTCAAGCGTTTCCGCCATGGGCTCGGGAGGGCCAGCGGAGTCCAGTCCGCCCAGTTCGCCGAGATCGAGCGCCTGTCCGGACTGCGAGATTCCGGACCGCTCAAAGCCCTTGACCGGTTCTCCGGCACCGAACTCGCACGGTTGCGGCGCAGGTTGACGGAGCCGACCGTCTGGGACGGGTTCATCAACGTACTCGCCAAGGCAGGGTTTGACGTGTCGTCTGCCGGATGCCGGTCCGCGGCGTACGTGAAGATCGCGGAGAACCCCGGACAGTACACCGTCCTGTGGGACCTGATGGAGGCCCTGCTGGATCACGACCAGACGTGGTCGATGTGGCGGACCAGGCACCTGATGGCCGTGGCACGTCAGATCGGCGCCAGGCAAGGCACCAGCGGCACAGCCGGTTTCGCGTACCTGGCCGACCACCAGCAGCGGCGTTTCTACCCGGAACTGTGGGAACTCGGAACGCGCCTAATGCCGGAAAGGCCGGGAAATTGAGCTCATCCTCCGACAGCCGGTCATCGTCGTCGCGGGCCAAGATCAGCCTGCCGAGCAGATCGCCGGCCGGCATCTGCCGCCGCCGGGCGATCAGGCCGGCGATGTAAGCGGCCTGCTTGGCCAGGCCTTCGGCGCGTTTGTCCCTGCTTACGCCGACCGACGTGGCGTCATTGACCCATCCCGCGAATTCGCCCTGGTCGTCATAGGGCATGCCGAGCAGTTCGCAGATCACGGTCATCGGCAGGCGGCGCGCGAACATTTCCACCAGGTCCGCTGGCGGGCCCGCGTCGATCATTGCCGTGATCAGTTCGGCAGCGATCTGTTCCGCGCGTGGCCGGAGGACTTCCACGCTGCCGGTGGTGAACGCCTTTGCGACCAGCCGCCGCAGCCGGGTGTGCTCGGGCGGGTCCATGTCAAGCAGTCCGAGCGGAAGAGCATCTGGCGTCACCCGAGGCTGGTCGTGACGGATGGCCTCGGCCCTGCTGAACCTTGGATCGCCGAGCACGGCCTTCACGTCGTCGTACCTGGTGACCAGCAAGGCGACCGTGCCATACGGCATGCGGACCAGGCTCAGCGGCTCGTGCTCCCGCAGGTGCCGGTACAGCGATGCAGGTCAAGTCGCACATTCGCGCCAAATGGATATCGTCTCGGTCCGTTATGGGCTTCCGACGGCAATTCCGATGACATCGTCGTGCTCTCCATTCGCCGGTTTTCACCGCATGGCCGGAACAGCCCGCACCATCTACTGCCGTTTCCCTTTGAGCGGGATCTGTCGGCCCGACAGCGCCCCGGAACTGGCCATACTCCGGGCCGAAGGCCCGGTGGCGCGGTTCAGCCGGCTGGCGGCAACGTTGCCGGGCGCGCCAGGCGTCGTTCCGCCACCTCTGCCCCGGGCTTGCTGCTCGGCCTGGACCCGCCAGAACACACCAGAGTGCGACGGCTGGTGTCCAAGGCCTTCTCGGCCCGGACCGTGGACCGCATGCGCCCGCAGACCCAGGCGATCATCGACGAACTGCTCAGCGAGGCAGAGACGCACGGCTCCCCCGCCGACCTGATCCCCGCGTTCACCCGCCCGCTTCCGCTGCGGGTCATCACGGCGATACTTGGCGTCCCGTATGCCGACCGCGACCAGTTTCAGCACCTCGTCACCGTCACCACCGCCGCGACGGCCAGCTCACCCGGCCAGGTGAAGGCAGCACTAGCCGACCTGACCGGCTACCTTGCCCAGCTCATCGCCCGCAAGCGCGCCGAGCCAGCCGACGATCTGCTCAGCGCGCTGATCGCCGCGCGCGACGAGGGAAACCAGCTGTCCGAGCAGGAACTGCTGATGAACGCGCACCTGATCCTGGTCGCCGGCCACGACACCACCGCCAACCACCTGGCCAACTCCCTAGTGGCGTTGTTCCGGCATCCCGGTCAGCTCACTATGCTGCGCGAGCGCCCTGACATCCTGCCCTCGGCCGTGGAGGAACTGCTGCGGTACGTCCAGCTGGAGACCACCGGCAACGTCCGGATCGCAACCCAGGACGTGGAGCTGAGCGGCGTCACAATCCCGGCCGGCGACGCCCGAGCCGCGGGCCCCCGCACATGGCCTTCGGCAGCGGCCCGCACCACTGTCCCGGTGCCGCTCTGGCCCGGATGGAACTTGAGCTCGCCCTCGGCTCACTGCTGGCACGCCTGCCCGGCCTCCGGCTCGCCGTAACCGCCGACCGCCTGAGCTGGCGTCCAGGCATGGTCATGCGCAACCTCACAGCACTACCCGTCACCTGGGACCGCCCTCGACGCATCGAGTGAGCGGTCATGGGACGTATTTCTGGCCCCAAAGATCCCGTACCGCTCCGGAACCTGCACCGCCAGAGACCGGCGGCCTGGGCCCTGCCGCCCCGCGGGAGCTGCCGGCCCGGGGGCGGCACTTCACCGGCCGGGCGGTCGAACTAGCGGCGCTGAACCAGCTGCTGTACCAGGCCGGTGCGGAGACACCAGGGACGTTGGTGATTAGCACGATCGGCGGGACCGCCGGGGTGGGCAAGACGAATCCCGGAGCAAATACATAAGATCGTCACCGACTTGTGACATAGCGCTCGCCTGCCTCGGGAGGACTATCGAGCCCGTCCGGCCAGGTCAGAGCAGAGGGACTGTCCGCCCAAATGGACCAGATGCCGAAGGGGCGTCGTCTTGCCGATACCGTCGCGCATCCCGTGCCGTCTGACCAGCGGAAACCGGCAGCCATGCCGCACGGCAGGCGCAACCAGGCCTAGAGCGCGTGTCAGGCGGCGGGGTTGGCGGGCATCTTGAGCAGGTGGCCGCCGATGTCCGCGATCAGTTCAAGCTTGCCGCCGAGCGCCGCGATGTAGCTGGCGAGGGCTTCGACGGTCGAGACCTCGCCGTGCTCGATCTGGGAGACCCGGCCCGGGGTCACGCCCATGATCTCCGCCAGCCCGGCCTGGGTGAAGCCGAGTCGCTTGCGCTGCTCAGCGAGCTGGTAGCCCCACTGCTCGGCCATGATCGCGCCGCGGCGGCGGGCGGCCTCCTCCTGGCCGACGCGCGCGCGATAGGCGTCCCGGTCCCATTTCGAGAAGCTAGTCACGGCCCTCCTCCTCTGCCTTCCGCTCCTCCAGGTAGAGCGCAAACAGTTGCTCCGCCTGCGGGATAGCCTCTTCATACCATTTATGCCATTGGCCCGTCTTGTCCCCGGCGACCAGCAAGATGGCCGACCGCCACGGATCGAAGACGAACAAGAGTAATCCGGACCCTGGAGCGGCGGCAGCGCGAGTCCTTACCCGAAGGCACGGTCCGTGCGTGACGCTCACGATCAGACAGGTCACGACGAGCGCGGCGATCAAGCCGACCTCGCAGATGATGCCGGCCTGGAGCCTGCTCTTCGGCGGGCAGCTGCGGCGGGCGGTAGCCCGAGGGAGCGTCGTTCAAACGCGGCAGGCCTACGCCAGGTAGACGGCGGTGCTGGTGATCGTTGGCCGGTTTCGGGTCGCGGGCATCGCCTTCCGAAGCAGGTCCCGGATACGCGATGTATCGTCGCGAACTCGTTCGGCCGCATACGATCTGAACCGTGGTGGCACACCCTGACGTCATCCAGGCACTGGCGTCACGCCTGCTTGACCTAGACGACCTTGGTGACCTTGGCGAGCTGGTCATCGAGTTCCGCGCGAACCGCAACGGCGGAACGCATGCGGCTGGCTGCAGCAGCCTCCGGGCGCATGCGACGGAGCTGCGGTCCGTCACCCTCGCCGAGTACCGCGCGGCCGAGCCTGAACTTCACCCGTGCACGCGCTGCGACGGCGGCTTCCCGGAAATCACCGACGACCGGGCCTAGCGTGCGGCTGGCCTGGTCGTCAACTGGAAGGCCAGGCTTGCCGAGGAACGCGAGAAGATCGCTGCCGCGCGCCTCGCGGCCGAAGAAAGACAGCGGGCAGACGCTGTCGATGAACGCGCTCACGAGATCCTGCTGGGCCTGGGATGGCTGCGGGCGAAGGATCGAGAAGCCGCCGCCAATTATTCAGATCAAGCCGTCACGGCCACCGCCCTGCTGTGTATGCGGAGCATCCGCGACGATCACCTTCGTACCCCGGGCAGCGATGGTGACCTTCGCCTCCCCAGCAGACACAGAACACGGCTACAGGCGCTTCGATGAGGAGAACGACCCAGTGCCCGTGTGGGTGCGCGGGGAAGGTGACTACATCGCACGAGGCTTGGTGGCGCCAGTGCTCGCGGGCGACGATGGTTCGTGGGAGCGAACGTACGGAACCCGGGCGGTGGACTACCAGGCACGACCGCAGCCCTGGCTGCGTTTGACGCGGCGAACCCGGAACCTATGCGGCTGGTACCGAACGTTCGCTGCGGTTACTGCGGGGAGCGGATGACCCCGCATCCAGCCGTCGACCGAAGCTACGCACCCAGGATCGAGGCCCGCTATGTCTGCCAGGCAGACCACGACGACCATCGCACCCGGCAACGGACCCGGCATGACGTGGACGAGGTGATCGACCGGTTCCTGGCCCGAACTCTAAGCCAGCATCCATCCTGGGCTGGCGCACCTGAACTTGAGCCGACCCCGGAACTCTTGGCTCGGTACGCCGAGTACCTGACCGCCCGTGCTGCGGTCTACGACGAGCACATCGGCGAGGCCAGCGCGGACGTGTCTGCGGTTGAACATGGCGTGCGTGCGCCGAGCCCGACCTTCGCCCAGGCGTGCGACGCTGCTACTGGCGCACCTAATACGTTTGCGCGCTGGCAGGTGCAGGTCGTTCAGGAGTCCTATCCCGCCTTCTTCGCCCCGGTGGTCGAGTTCGAGCGCTCAGCGGCGCGTATTCATAGCTGGGACCTTGGCGCGGTCCCGGGATTGCTCCAGACCGAGGCGTATGCGCGGGCTGTCATCCGTGCAGGCCGTCCGGCCGCCAGCGACGCTGCGGTGGAGCGCACCGTTGAGGCACGGATAGGACGGCAAGACATCCCTGTCGGCTGAGACCCCGCCAATGCTGTGGTACGTGATCCATGAGGGTGTGCTATGGCATGTGATCGGAAGCCCTGACGTAATGGCAGAGCAGATAGACAAGCTCCTGGCCAGTGCCGAGCGACCTGGGATCATGGTGCAGGTCTTGCCGTTCACCGCTTACGATCACGCCGGGGTTGAGGGTTCCATAGCCGTCTACGATTTCGATGCCACGCCAGCGGTAGGGTACACCGAGTGTCACAGGGGTGGGAGGATCGTAGAAGCCCAGACCGAGGTAGCGGACCTGATGACGGTACTGTCTATGCTCCGCGCAGCGGCACTGCCGGTACGTGAGTCCGCCGCCTTGATACGCAACGTCAGGAGTGAACTGCGATGAGCGATAGCTTGAAATGGGTGAGGGCAAAGAGGAGTGGTTCTTCGGGCGGGAATTGCGTCGAAGTGGCCACCCTGCCCGATTCCACGCGGCTGGTCCGCGACTCCAAGAACCCCGCAGGACCCCGGCTGACCGTGTCCGCCGCCGAGTGGAGCGCGTTCACCGACGCGATTAAGCACGGACGCGAACCGAGGTAACGGGGGGCCAGGCAACCAGGAGAGCCCCCCGTACGCGGGCTGCGTGCGGGGGTTCTTCTCATTCCCGGCGGCTCCTGCTGCCCTGGCTGGTTCAGCCCGCTGCCAGCTCGCGGTGGTTGTCCGGCATGCTGTCGGGCAGTT
>Ga0335074_10016179_pt1 | contig 10500 bp, 8 predicted proteins | sample Lox_Sample_23_FD_206715 | JGI IMG/M metagenome (GOLD analysis project Ga0335074, IMG submission 206715) | Soil microbial communities from Loxahatchee National Wildlife Refuge, Florida, United States - Lox_Sample_2.3 | ecosystem: Environmental > Terrestrial > Soil > Wetlands | place: USA: Florida...
CAGGCAGGACGGCAATTGCGTCATTCATGCACGATACGAGGTTGCCGGTTCCCTCGCTGCACCGCGCAATGAGTACGTCGCGCAGGTCTTCACTGATGTCGTCGGGCAGCAGCTTGTCGATAAAGCTGATCACGGCGCCGGTGATCAGGTCGGCGCGCATTGATCCCGGTGCGACATGACGAAGCTGGCCCGGCGCCACGCCGCCATTCCTGCCAACGCCGCTGGCCGCAATTGTTGCAGCGAGTGCAATTGTCAACGGCGCTGCTGCGAACTGCCAAACGACCGCACCATCTGCGCACCACTGAATCAGGGCCGGCCCCGCAGCTTTCGTGCGACCAAAGACGCGATGGCCATCCGCCAGAACACTGACGCTTTGCGCTGGAAGTTCTGGCGGCATCTGCCCGAACCAGCCGATACCATCAGCCCCGTGCACCAGGGTCGCGGCATCGATCTGATGACGCACTGCCGCCTTCAGGCGATGCATGGCGCTACCGGTGAAGGTCACGGCCGAGAGAGGATCGGGGGCAAGTACGCCTTCCGGCCTACGCAGGACCACAGCTCCTCCAGGAAGCAATGCAACATCCGACCGCGTCGGCAACATCAGCGGCAGAACGATCGCCCGGTCATGAAACCATGCCGCTCGCGACGCTGCCGTAAGATCGGGCCAGACGGCGTCGAGATCCCGCAGGATTGCCATGTCCCGCGGTCTGCCCAACACGATGTGCTCCATGCCATCCCGGCCCTCGGGCCCCGGCGCAGCCGGCGTGTCGGCGCCGCCGAGACAGTCAGGCCGTGACGGACTGGAAAACAACCACTCCGGCACCTGGCGAATCACGGCTGTCGGAAGGGCAGAGGAGACAGACCCCGGCATCAACGTTCTCTTGGATCGTCGCCGCCGATTTCTTCCAGGTTCAGCCCTTGGAGGGATGCCAGGGATGATATCAGGCCGAATTCCAATGACGGCCGCTGTATTGTCTTCAGGGAAGTATCGGTCCGGTGCAGGAAGCCGCCAGGTTGGTGCCACTTGGAAACGTCCTCCATGATTCTGGCGACCGACAAGGCGCAGGGTACACCACTAACGGCACAGACTATCCAACTGAAGAGACTTCCGACAATTTGGTAAGACTACGTACATCAAATCTGCGTCTTCAGCATCTGCATATCTTCCACCAAGCGGTGTACTGCCGGGCATATATCGACTATTGCAAAGGTATCGGCATGCCTGAATGGCCGCGAGACTTGGCAATACGATCCCAATAAAAATGATAAATCACCAATCCGGTTGGATCTTTGCATCAATCGCCTGATACGTCCAGGGATGCAGCCATTCCGCAATGACAAGAGACATTTCGGCACGGCCAATCCCCTGACGCCGCCAGGATAGTTACGGAGCTTGCCCGAAGGCTCACGAGTTGGCAATTTCGAGAGACGAACCGGAGTCCGCCACGATCGTGGCCGCGCGCATGATCGCCTCGACACGGTTTCGAGCGCCCAGCGTGGCATAGGCACGGGATACATGGACCTTCACCGTGCCGATGCCGAGACCCAATGTGCGCGCGATATCCTTGACCGACCGGCCTTCGGCCAGAAGTTGCATCACGTCACGTTGCCGGGCCGACAGCGGCGAGCGCCTCGATATCGATTCCGGTGGACCAGGAATGAGAGAGTCGTGTCTGCCCGACATCGCGGATGCCCCCGCCGTACGGTCGAGCGCCGGCTGAATCGATGTGACGCGAATCGAATCCGGGCTCGTCCAGGCTGGGGCGGCGGCCTGCCCCGTCCAGAACGCATGCCATGACGGGATCGCGCGGACCGGCATTGGCGGTCCGATCAACTGGCCCTGAATCGCATCGATCCCCATCGATCCCAGCAGTGACTCGACTTGCTCGGTTTCGACCCCTTCAGCCACGCTCGTCATCCCAAGATTCTTTGCCAGGTCGATGACGGACTGGACAATCACCCGCGATTCATACGACCGCGGCATGTCGCCAACGAAGGAACGATCGATCTTGATTTCGGAAAATGGAAGTTGCCGCAGCAACTGCAGGGACGAATGGCCGGAACCGAAATCGTCAAGCGAGAGCGGCATGCCGTGCAGCCGCAAACGCGTGAGAAGTTGCGTGACACCGGTGATGTTGCTGAAGCGTGAGCGTTCGCTGATCTCCAGACACAAATGCTCGGCTGGCATGCCAGCCGCATGCAAGCTTGCAGCGATCATGTCGGGCAGACCGGGTTCCAGCAGATTTTGTGCCGACAGGTTGATCGCGATAGGAAGCTGGATGCCCGTTTCACGAAGGATTTGATAGGACTCGATTGCCTTGTTCACCACCCAGGTGGTCATGGCCCGAATCACGTCGGGTCTGGTTTCGGCCACCGCGACGAAGTCGGCCGGAGGCAGCAATCCATCCGCGGGATGGTCCCAGCGGATCAAAGCCTCAAGCCGCTTCACGACCTTTCGCCCGTGGCTCACGATCGGCCGAAAATCCAGCCGCATTTCGCCGCGATCGATGGCGGCCAACAGACGATCGGGAGATGCCGGCGGGCATGCCGCGCGCACTCCGCGCAGAACGTCTTCCAGTGCCTTTGCTGCAACCGGCTTGACGAACGTCGCGACGACCCAAAGCCCAAGGCCTTCTGCAAGAGTCCGTGCCGCGTCGAGCACTGGCTGATCACAGTGTCCGGTCAGGATCAGGGCGCCGCTATATTGCTGCCTGGCCAACAGATGGAGTTGCCGGACGCTTTCTATGCCACTGTCCAGGAGATCGAGGACGATCACCTGCGGGGCATCACGTGCCAAAGCGGCGATGATGTCGGTGCCTTCGGCCAGATAAAGCGGCTTCAGCCCGACTTCGGAAGCGATATCTGCGGCTCGGTGAGCTGCGCCAGCATCGCGATCCATGATCACCGCGCGCATCACGACGCCTGACCGGCGTCACGCGCCGTCCGCGCCAATAGTATCCCGGCCGGCGGTAATTCCCGCGCGCCGCTTCCAGCAAAATGTATCATTCTGATACCGCTTCCTAAAATCGCAGACGTCTTTCTCGAACGCGATAGCGGCAGACTACATCACGGATTTGTGACATGCAATGAGAAAGTTGTAACTATAGTCGATGATTCTCTGCAAGCCAGGCAAACGCGCCTGGCGCGACCGCGCGACAGGCAGTCAGACGACTCGAACCTGCTACATCCATCATTTCACCGTCAACGTACTGCACTTTACGCCAACCCCGGCATTTACTGGCGTCACCCTGCGTAACGATACAGTCCCGGGCAACCAGGGACAGGCGCGAACGCAGTGGTGACGCCCATGGTCGTTTCCGCCGCGCCGAGCAACAGGAAGCCGCCAGGCCGCAACCGCCGGCCGATCGCCGCCAGCACACGCGCCTTCGTATCAACATCAAAATAGATCAGCACATTGCGACAAAACACGACATTGAACGACCCGAGCAGGGCCGGCAGACTCAGTAGATTGATCACACGGAATGAGATGTTGCTGCGCAGCTCATCCCGGACTCTCCAGTCGGCCCCCACCTGATCGAAATGACGGACCAGCCGGTGGATCGTCAGGCCACGCTGGACTTCAAACTGCGAATAGACACCGGCGCGTGCACGTGTGACCGCCGGCTCGGAGATATCCGACCCCAGGATGGAGGTGTTCCAGCCGGCCAGCCGGGCCGCCTCATCGCGCAGCGCCATGCCGATCGAATAGACCTCCTGGCCGGTGGAACAGGCGGCCGACCAGATCGCCAAGGTCCGATCATTGGCCTGCCGCACCAGGATCTCCGGCAGCACGACCTTGGACAGCATTTCGAACGGCTTGCCATCACGAAACCATAGCGTCTCGTTGATGGTCAGTGCGGCAACCACTTCGTTCGCCAGCGTACAACTCGGCTGCTGGCGCAATCGTGCCGCCAGGCTGTCGAGGCTCGACACCCCCCAGCCACGCAACTGCGGTTCCAGGCGAGCGACAATGAGGTAGTCCTTATCCGCCCCCATATTGATGCCAGCGCGATCGCGCACGAAGCTGCGCAACGCGTCGGTCGCGCCACTCATGCGGTTGCTCCGCCCAGGGCAAGTATTTCATCGCCGATCCGGTTCAGCGGCAGCACTGCCCGGCATAGTCCAGCTTGTGCGACGGCGCCGGGCATGCCCCAGACAACCGACGTTGCCTCATCCTGTGCCAGCACGATTCCCCCGGCTGCGTTCAAAGCCTGACACCCCTGCAGCCCGTCATGACCCATGCCGGTCAGGATCACGGCCATCGCCTTGCCGCCGGTGGCGGCGACCAGCGAGCGCAACATCGGATCCACCGCCGGCTTGCAGAAATTCTCCGGCGGACCGTCGTCCAATTGGCACGTCATCTTGTCGCCCTGCCGCTGAACCAGCAGGTGGCGTCCTCCCGGCGCCAGATAGGCACGCCCCGGCTGCAACAGCATGCCGTCGGCGGCTTGCACGGTCTCCAGTCCCGTGCGCCGGGTCACATGTTCAGCTAGCATCGTAGTGAACGTTGCCGGCATATGCTGGGTGATCACCACTGGCTGACGCACGCGCCCAGCGAGACGCTGCAAAACTTCCGGCAAGGCCTGCGGGCCGCCGGTAGAGCTGCCGATCGCGATCAGCAACGGGCGCGATGTTACCACGTGACGAACCAGCGGAACCTGTGCCGCATGTGCCGGCACAGCGGTGCCGCTTCCCAGGCTCCGCAGTTTTATCAGCAATGCCTTGCCGAACACCGAACCAGGAAGTTCCGCCTCCATGGTTGCCGGACGCGCGAGTGTGGGGAATCGCTCTCCCTGGATCAGGACGGGTGAGTCACCGGTCAGCACCAGAACAGGCAGACGCAGCCGTGCCGCCGCTGATGCGACCGCCATCGCTGTGGCCCGGTCATCGGCCGCATCGGCCAGGACGATACTCGCGCCGGTACGTTGAACCGCCTCTTCTACCGAAGCGCCTGCCCGCACATGCCCAACAATTTCCAGATCCGGGCTGCCGGACAACAGTCGGCGCAAATGCAGCCGCGAACGGGACTCCGCTCCGGCAAGCAGCACACGAATCATGGGCAATGCCTGCACCGCCTGCATAAGGGGCATTCCAACCTTGTATGAGACGTTCAGGAAACCAGACCGACGTCGCGCAATTTCAGCTCGATAATCTCGCGATCAAACGGCTTCATCACGTATTCATCGGCGCCGGCCCCGAGTGCCTTCTCGATGTGTGCCATATCGTTGTGCGTCGTGCAGAACAGAATCTTTGGGATGGCACCATCGGGTTGCGCACGAAGCGCGGTGGCGAATGCCAGGCCATCGAGTACCGGCATTTCCCAATCCAGCACGATCAGCGTCGGCATGTAGTCCTGACAGATCGTCAGGGCCTGGGCGCCATCCGCCGCCTCACAGCAGGCAAATCCCAGACCCTCCATCACGGAACGCACGAAGCGGCGGATGGTCGCGCTGTCGTCCACAATCAGCGCCGTCTTCATTGCGTCAGCCCCACGCCGTTTGCAACGACGGCCGCACTGAGCAATGCCGCCGGCACAAGTACCAGCACCAGGTCCTGCTCCAGCTTAACGACACCTTCGCTGATTGTGCGCCAAACCGCCCCGATCGTGTTCGGCAATGGCTCCACGGCCGCGCGCGGCACGGACAGAACGTCGCCCACCTGATCGACCAGCAGGGAATAGAGTTCCCCATTGTAATCGATCACGACGTTCATCGCCCTTTCTGGTTCCAGCGTCCGGCCACGACCCAGTGCGACCTGCAGATCAATCACAGTCACAATGCGGCCGCGCAGATTGAGCGAGCCGGCGATTGCCCCGGGCGCCAGCGGAATGCGGGATATCCCCTGGTTGCCCAGCACGTCGCGAACAAATTCCACGGGAATTCCAAACGGCTGGCCGGCCACCTGCATGGTGACCAGTTCGCGGCTCTTGTCCGAATGAGAGAGCGTTGCCGACATGCTCATGACGCCGTCGCCTCAGCGTGCTGGTGTGACACTGCTTCGCTACCAGGGGAGAACCACCGGCCATCCGCGCGCTGCAAATGATAGGCGACGTTCAGGACCTCGGTCGGTTCATCCGCGATGATGGCAGACCCGACAATGTCGGGACGGCTGGAATCGATCTCCACCGCGACGTCGCTTTCCACGATGTCAATGATCTCATCGACCAGCAGGCCGATCTGCCGCGGCCGGCGGTCGAGATGCGAGCCATCATCGGCCTGCGGCACCTTGCCTTCGGTGAACACCAGCACCGGCTGGCGGCCGGCTTCGCGCATCGCCAGGTCGCCGGTCGCGGGAACCAACGGCATCAGGCTGTCGCGGTACATGACCAACAGCCGGCCGTCGTCCGCGCGGCGTATCTCGCCAATATCGATATCCTCCAGGCGGGCAATCATTTCCAGCGGAATGGCCTTGCGCAGCCCAATGCCGGCCTTCACCAGCAACATACGCTGGCGGTGTGCGCCGGATCTCTGTCCCTTCGACCGGCTGTCGGCAGCGGCGACATCAGGCGCGACATCGACCCGACCCACGCGCGCGACAATCCCATTAGGATCGATGATCATGCAGACGGAACCATCGCCCAGGATGGTATTGCCGGAATAGACCCCCAGCCCCTTCAGCAGCGGCGCCACCGGTTTCACGACGATTTCTTCCGTATCGTAAACATGATCGACGATGATGCCGAAGTGCGAGGCGCCAACCTGGGTCACAATGATCAGGCGCTCCGCCGCGGTGCGGTCACCATCGTTCCGCGCACCGAGTCCCAGCAGGGACTGCAAATCGACCAACGGCAGCAGCTTCTCGCGCAAACGCAGCACCGCGGCGTCGCTGATGCGCTCGATCCGATGCTCGCCGCTGCCAGAGGCGCGGACCAGTTCGATCACCGAAATCTGCGGCACAGCGAAGCGTTCGCCGGCACAGCCCACGATCAGTGCCGGCACGATGGCGAGGGTCAGCGGGATCTTAATGGTGAACGTCGCGCCGCGGCCCGGCTGCGAGGCGATGTCGATGGTGCCGCCGATGCGTTCGATGTTCGCCCGCACCACGTCCATGCCGACACCACGCCCGGATACCGCAGTGACGGTAGCGGCCGTGGAAAAGCCAGCGCGCATGATGAAGCGGAACACGCTGGCGTCGGACATCGCCGCCACTTCGTCTTCCGAGGCGAGAGCGCTTTGCACCGCCTTGCGGCGAATCCGGTCGGCATCCAGGCCGCGTCCATCGTCGCTGACCTGAATGATGATATGGCCGCCCTCGTGGCACGCGACCAGGCGGATGTGTCCGGTTTCCGGCTTGCCGGCAGCCAGCCGCTCAGCGCTTGGTTCCAGGCCGTGGTCCGCCGAGTTGCGCACCATGTGAGTCAGTGGATCCTTGATCAGCTCCAGCACCTGGCGATCGAGCTCGGTTTCGGCGCCTTCCATCACCAGCTCGATCTTCTTGCCGAGTTCACGCGTCAGGTCGCGCACGATCCGCGGCAAAGTGGACCAGGCATTGCCGATCGGCTGCATGCGCGTCTTCATGACGCTTTCCTGCAGTTCCGAGGTGATCATCGACAGCCGCTGCAGTGGCGCGGCAAACGGACTGTCCTTCTCGGCGCGCAGCAACTGCAGCAACTGGTTACGGCTCAGCACGAGTTCGGAGACCGTGGTCATCAGGTTTTCCAGCAGCTCGATGCCGACGCGAATCGTCTGATTGGCGAGGCTGGCTTCACGCTGCGGCTGGGCTATGGCGGATTTGACTGCGGACGCCGTGGGGTCGGCGGTGACGGCTGCCGCCGTGGCAGGGGCAGTGCTCGCCTTGGTCGCGGCCTCCCGTCGCTCAATCGGTGCAGCCGGCAGGGCAGGCTTGGCCTTAACCGCCTCGGGACCCGGCGTGGCATCGAACAACGCTTGCAACTCGTCGGAATCGCCATACGCCGGCGGCTCCGGTTGTGCCTGTGGCTGTGGCTGTGGCAGCGGGGCTGGCGTGGCGGACGGCGGACTGCCGCGAAACACCGCATCCAGCTCGGCAATCAGCCCGGTATAGTCATCGGTCCCTTCGCCGCCGGTCATCTCGATCGTGGCGACGATGACTTTGATCACGTCCACGCAGCGCAGGACCACGCTGACGGTTTCCGGCGTCGCGACCAAGGTGCCGTCACGCATGCGGCCAAGCACGTTTTCCCCGGCATGGGCGACATGTCCCAGCTTGGTCAGGCCCAGGAAGCCGCAGGTACCCTTGACTGTGTGCAGCGTGCGAAAAATGCTGCTGATAAGCTGGCTGTCCCCAGGATCCGATTCGAGCCGGACCAGATCATTGTCCAGCATGGCCAGGGCTTCAGCGGTCTCGACCAGGAAATCCTTGATATAGTCTTCCATTGGAATAGCTGTGCCACCAAAAACGTCGTGCGAAAATCTGTCCCTGGTCAGTGCAGTAACACGGCCGGGTCGTGAAGTGAACAGAATTTTTTGCTTGCGAAACCTGATGGATATGTTAATGGGGCGCCATTAGCTAACCGGCGGGCGCATGGCCCGCGCCTGGCCGACCTATTGGAGACACTCTATGAAAATCCTCGTCGTTGACGATTTTCCGAGCATGCGCCGCATTTTGCGAAATCTTCTCAATAAGATCGGGATCGTTGACGTCGACGAGGCAAGCGACGGCGCCGAAGCCTTCGCGAAAATACAGGCAACAAAATTCGACCTGGTGATCTCCGACTGGAACATGGAGCCGGTTACCGGCCTCGACCTGCTCCGCCGGGTGCGGGGCGAAGCCACCACCAGCGCGCTGCCGTTCATCATGGTCACTGCCGAGAGCAAGACCGAGAACGTCATCGAAGCCAAGAAGGCGGGCGTCAACAACTACATCGTCAAGCCGTTCACGGCCGAGGTGCTGAAGGCCAAGATTTCCGCGGTCATGGGCTGAGGCAGGGCGATCATGGCCAGCAGAATGACGGCGGAGCCGGCGGCACACGACACGGCTGCACGGGTGGCTTTCCGGCTGGAGCAAATCACCGACCGGTTGCATGGCGAAGTGCTGCGGTTGGCCGGCATGCAAGCCGTTGCCGAGCCCGATGCAGAGCTCTCCTCCTTGCGACACGAGCTGCAGGGCATGGCGGACCTCATCGCGGAAACGCGGGCGGAAGTCGCCGGACTGCTGCCGATTCCGCATTCCCGGTTGACGTCCGCCTCGGATGAACTGGATGCGGTGGTGGAAGCGACCGAACGCGCCGCCGTCGAAATCATGACTGCGGCCGAGCGGGCACAGGAAGCCGCTCAGACGCTGCGGACAGCCCCAGGACTGGATGCCGAGGCCGTCGCCAATGTCGATGCGATCGAAGCGGCGATGCTTGACGTCTTCATCGCGTGCTCTTTCCAGGACCTGACGGGCCAGCGCATCCGCAAAGTGGTCCAGGCGCTGACCTACATCGAAAAGCGTGTGCTGTCCTTGACCACGCTGTGGGAAGACAATGTGGGGCTCAGCGGCGCCGAAGCGCCGGCGATGGATGACCGAGCCGACTCCCACCTGCTGAACGGTCCGAGCGCGAGCGGTTTGCAACAAGACGATATCGACACGATCCTGCATGGCGAGCCCGCGTCCGAGCCCGCCTCGCAAAGCGACATCGACGCCTTGTTCGCATGATGTCCCTCGTCCACCCGTAACCACACGCGGATTTCGACCAGAATGGCGACCGCTATACCTGCATCGGTGTTGTTCAGCAGCCAGGCCGGGCTCCAGAGCCGCGCGTCCACGAGCGGCGGCCAGACCGACCTGGGATTCGCGGGCATGCTCGACACGGTTACCGGTGGAGATCCGCCCGGATCGGAACCCGGCGCCAACGGCAACGCCACGTCCGGTACCACCACACCCAATGGCGCCACAGCATCCGCGTCGGCCGACACTCGTGCCGTTGCCGCCAAGGGCCAGCCAAACGCGCCGTCGCTTGCCGCAACGCCCGTTCCGGCCACGGGATGGATATCGAAGCAATCCACATCGCAGCCCGCCACCCCGACGACGAGTACAGCACTGCCGGCAGCACCCGGTTCCACCGCCATCGCAGCCGCGGCATCGCAGCTACCTGCCCGCGACCTTGGTTCCGGCGCTGCCCTGGGATCCGCCGCGGCGACAGCCAAACTCGATCGGGCGCCGAATTCGGCGCGGCCGAACTGGCTGTTACCGGCACAGCACGGCGATTCCGCCGGCAGCGCTTCGGCTGGCGCGACGTCAGCGCCAGCCAACCCACCGGCGCAACCGGCTTCAGCACAGCGCTCCGCAATTCCGGCCAGCGCGTCGCAGCCTGTTGTGGCCGCGATGCAGGCATCTGCAGCGCCCGACACGACCCAGCCACCCGGAAAAACCGCGCAAACACCGCCTGCATCACAAGCACAAGCCGAAAAGCCACGTGACAAGCATCCGATAAACGCGGCGGGCTCGACAACAACAGCCGCCGATACCCAAGCCGCAGCGACACAGGCCGTGCAAGCCGCCGACTCAGCGGCCGCCATCGCTACGGCTTTCAATACC
>Ga0335074_10016180_pt1 | contig 10500 bp, 10 predicted proteins | sample Lox_Sample_23_FD_206715 | JGI IMG/M metagenome (GOLD analysis project Ga0335074, IMG submission 206715) | Soil microbial communities from Loxahatchee National Wildlife Refuge, Florida, United States - Lox_Sample_2.3 | ecosystem: Environmental > Terrestrial > Soil > Wetlands | place: USA...
GTGATGCGCCTCGATCAACTCAAGACCCTTGTTCATCAGCGTAGCGGAATCGACGGAGATCTTGGCGCCCATACGCCAGGTCGGGTGGGCGACCGCCTCCGCCGGCGTCGCATTCCGCATGCTCTCATAGCTGCGCTGGCGGAACGGGCCGCCGCTGCAGGTCAACGTGATCTTCTCGATGCCGTCGACGCGGTCGAAATCGAAGCACTGCCAGATCGCGTTGTGCTCGCTGTCGACGGGCAGCAGCGTCGCGCCATGCGCCGCCACTTCGCGCATGAACAGCGCGCCGGCCGAGACCAGCACCTCCTTGTTGGCAAACGCAACGATGCGGCCGCAGCGCACCGCGGCCAGCGTCGGCTCCAGCCCGGCAGCGCCGACAATCCCCGCCATCAGCCAATCGGCCGGCCGCTCGGCCGCTTCGACCAAAGCGGCGCGACCGCTGGCGGCCTCGATGCCGGTGCCGGCGAGCGCTTCCTTCAGGGCCGGGTAATCGGCCGGGTCGGCGACCGCCGCAAACCGCGCGCCCAACTCCTTCGCCTGTTCGGCGAGCAGTGCGGCGTTGTGGTTGGCGGTCAACGCTTCGACGGCGAAATCGTCGCGGTGGCGCTGCAACAAGTCGATCGTGCTCCGCCCGACCGAGCCGGTCGAACCGAGGATCGACACGCGGCGCGGAGGATCGCTCATCGCCACGCCAGCACGCGACCGCCATCGATTATCGACAACAGCGCCACCGCCGGCACCACGGCCAAGAGGCCATCGAGCCGGTCGAGCAGGCCGCCATGCCCGGGGATGAGGCCGCTCGAGTCCTTCACGCCGAACCTGCGCTTGGCCATCGACTCCGCAAGATCGCCGAACTGCTCGACAAGCGCAAGTCCCGCGCTGACCAGCACCAGAGGTAGCACCGATGAGAGGTTCAACAGCCCGGCCGCGGCCCAGCCGGCGAGCGCCGCGCACAGCGCGCCGCCGATCAGCCCGGCCCATGTCTTGTGCGGACTCCAGCGCGGCGCAAGGCGCGGTCCGCCGATCGCGCGGCCGACCGCGTAAGCGCCGATGTCGGTGGCCCAGACAACGGCAAAGATCCACAAGACGACCGGCCGCCCGCCGCCCGCCGCGCGCGCCAGCCAAAGTAAGAGCAGGCACGGCACGGCAAGCCACAGCGCCCCGGCGGCCAACCAGCGCGGATCGCCGCCGCGCTCGCGCAGCGCGACGACGAACACCGCCGCAGCGCCGACGACGGCCAGCGCCAACGCGCTTGCAGCTCCCGCCGCGGCCGCCGCCGCGATCGCCGCGAGCACCGCGCCGATCAACACGATGCCGCTTGCGCCGACCGCGCCACCACGGCACAGCCGGGCCCATTCCCAGGCCATGCCGCCGCCGGCCAGCGCAGTGACAATCGGCAACCACGGCCAGCCGAACCACGCGGCGGCGATCGCCAACGGCGCCATGACGGCCGCCGAGGCGATGCGCAACGCCAGGGTGCCGGGCGACCGCAGCGGCGCCGGTTCAACGCGAGCCGACGGTCGCTCCATAACGCCGCTCGCGGCCGCCGTACTCGGCAATCGCCTGTTCGAGATCCTGCCGCCCGAAATCGGGCCACATGGTCTTTGCGAAAACCAGTTCGGCGTAGGCGCATTGCCACAGCAGGAAATTGCTGATGCGCTGCTCGCCGCTGGTGCGGATCAGAAGGTCGGGGTCGGGCAGGTCGGCCGTGAACAGGTGGCGGGCGAACAACTCTTCGTCGATTGCCTCGACCGCGATGCTGCCCGCGGCGATTTCGGCAGCGATCGCCCGCACCGCGGCGACGATCTCGGCGCGGCCGCCGTAAGACAGCGCGACGGTCAAGTTGACGCCGCCATTGCCGCGGGTCAGCGTTTCGGCGTTGTCGATCATCGCGACGATGTCGTCGGAGAGGCGGCGTCGGTCGCCGATGACCCGCAGCCGCACCGCGTTTTTGTGCAGTTCGGCAATCTCGCCGCGCAGGTAATGGCGCAACAGCCCCATCAAATCATCGATCTCGTCAAGCGGCCGCCGCCAATTCTCCGACGAGAACCCGAACAGCGTCAGATACGGGATGCCGAGTTCGCCGGCGGCCACCAGCGTGCGGCGCACCGCCTCCGCGCCGCGGCGGTGGCCGGCGATCCGGGGCAGACCGCGGGCCTTCGCCCAGCGGCCGTTGCCGTCCATGATGATCGCGACGTGGCGCGGCCGCGCGCTCTGCGGGCTCATCAGACTTGCAGGATTTCCTTATCCTTTTGCGCCAGCGTCTCGTCGATGCGCTTGATGTGGTCGTCGGTCAGGTGCTGGATGTCGCCCTGCAATTTGTGCTGTTCGTCCTGTGAGAGACCGCCGTCTTTTTCGAGACGACGCAGCGTTTCAATGCCGTGCTGACGCACCTTGCGCACGGCGACCCGCGCCTCCTCGGCATATTTGGCGGCGACGCGGGTCAATTCGCGCCGCCGCTCCTGGTTGAGTTCGGGGATCGGCACGCGGATCGTCTGGCCTTCGGTCTGCGGGTTGAGGCCGAGCCCAGCCTCGCGGATCGCCTTGTCCACCGCCTTGACAACGCCGCGGTCCCAGACCTGCACCGTGATCAGGCGCGGCTCCGGCACGTTGACGCTGGCGACCTGATTGAGCGGCACCGTGCTGCCATAGGCCGGGACCTGGACCGGTTCGAGCAGACCGGCCGAGGCCCGCCCGGTGCGCAACCCGCCAAATTCCTTTCTCAGCACGTCGATCGCGCCGTCCATGCGACGCTGTACATCCTTCAGCAATTCGTCTTGCGCCATCACTGCCTCGTCCGCCCTAAGCAGAATCCGCGATGATTGTATAGCGCCCGTCGCCGCGCACGACCTGCGCAAAGCCGCCCGGCTCGATAATCGAGAATACCAGGATCGGTATGCGGTTCTCCCGTGCCAGCGAAATCGCCGAGGCGTCCATGACCTGCAGGTCGCGGGTCAACACCTCGTGATAGCCGAGCCGTTCAAAGCGGCGCGCCCCGGCGACGCGATACGGGTCGGCATCGTAGACGCCATCGACCTTGGTTGCCTTCAACAGCGCGTCGCAGCCCATCTCCGAAGCGCGCAAGGCTGCCGCCGTATCGGTCGAGAAGAACGGGTTGCCGGTGCCGGCGCCGAAGATGACGACGCGTCCCTTTTCCAGATGGCGCAGCGCGCGCCGCCGGATGTAGGGCTCGCACACGGCCTGCATCGTGATCGCCGACTGCACCCTGGTGGCAACCCCGCGGCGTTCCAATTCGTTCTGCATTGCCAGCGAATTGATCACCGTCGCCAGCATCCCCATGTAGTCGCCCGAGGCGCGCTCCATGCCGACGGCCGCGCCGGAGACGCCGCGGAAAATGTTGCCGCCGCCGATCACCAGGCACAATTCGACGCCGAGCGCGTGCACCCCGGTGATTTCGTCGGCGATGCGGGCAACCATGGCCGGATCGAGGCCGTAGTCGCGCTCGCCCATCAGGGCCTCGCCGGAAAGCTTCAGCAGGACGCGACGATACTTGAGATCGGCTGGCATTGCTCGTCAACCCGGCAAAGGGGCGCCGTCCCGCGCGAACGGGCGGCAACACTACACCAAACGCCCGCCGAGGCGCATGCGATTCGCTCAAAAATGCATCGCTCGCGCCTGGATCACATTGGGCAGCGCGCGCACCGTTTCGATCAGTCGCGGCGGCAGCTTCTGGTCGACCTCGATCAGCGCGATCGCATCCTCGCCCGGCCCGGTGCGTCCGAGGTGAAACGTCGCGATATTGATGTCGGCGGCCGCCAGCGCCTGGCCGAGCGCGCCGATGAAGCCCGGCTTGTCAAAATTGCGCACGAACAGCACGTGGCGGCCGAGTTCGGCTTCGAGCGGAATGCCTTCGACATCGACGAGGCGCGGCTTGTTGCCGGCAAACACGGTGCCGGCGACGCCGCGTTCGCCGGGCTCGCCGGCTGCGGCGGCCCGCAAAACACTGCCGTCATGACCCGCCGGCCGCGCACGCTTGCGGCGCTCGGCCGTGACGGTAACGCGCAGCAGGTTCTGGTAGTCGCCGGCTTCGGGGCGGCGCGTCTCGCTGACGCGAATGTCGCGCTGCCGGCAGACGAGCGGCGCGTTGACGATATTGATCGCCGCCAGCTGCGGCGCCAGCAGCGCCGCCAGGATCGTCGCCGTCAAGGGCTTTGTATTGAGTTCGGCGACGGCGCCTTCGTATTCGATCGCGACGGCGCGGATGCCGGTGTCGGTCAGCTGCCCGGCAAAGCTGCCGAGCTGCCCCGCCAACGTCATGTAGGGCTTCAGCCGCGCCGCCTCCTCGGCGGTCAGGGACGGCATGTTGACCGCATTCGACACCGCGCCCGTCAACAGGAAATCCGCCATCTGCTCGGCGATCTGCAACGCGACATTCTCTTGCGCCTCGCTGGTCGCCGCCCCCAGATGCGGCGTCGCGACCAGCGCGTCATGGCCGAACAGCGGGTTGCGGGTCGCCGGCTCCTCGACGAAGACGTCGATCGCGGCGCCGCCGATGCGGCCCTCCTCGAGTGCGGCAGCGAGATCGGCTTCGACGACGAGGCCGCCGCGGGCGCAATTGATCAGCCGCGCGTCGGGCTTCATTTTCGCGATCGCCGCCTTGTCGATGATGTTGCGCGTCGCCTCCGTCAGCGGCGTATGCAACGTAATGAAATCGGCGCGCCCCAGCAGTTCGTCGAGCGGCACCCGCTCGACGCCCAGTTCTAACGCCCGCTCCGGCGACAGGAACGGGTCATAGGCGATCACCTTCATCTTGAGCCCCAGCGCGCGGTCGGCGACGATCGCGCCGATGTTGCCGCAGCCGATGATGCCGAGCGTTTTGCCGAAAAGCTCGACGCCCATGAAGCGCGACTTCTCCCATCTGCCGGCCTGCGTCGAGCGGTCGGCCGCCGGGATCTGGCGAGCCAGCGCGAACATCATCGCGACCGTGTGCTCGGCGGCGGTAATCGAATTGCCGTAAGGCGTGTTCATGACGACGATGCCGCGCTCGCTCGCCGCATCGACATCGATATTGTCGACGCCGATGCCGGCGCGGCCGACCACCTTCAGCCCCTCGGCGGCCGCCAGCAATTCGGCAGTGACCTTGGTCGCCGAGCGCACGGCGAGGCCGTCGTAATTGGCGATGCGGTCTCGCAGTTCGTCGGGTTTGAGGCCGATCGCGACATCGGCCGCGACGCCGCGCGCCCGGAAAACTTCGACCGCGCGCGGGCTCAGCGCATCGGCAATCAACACTTTTGCCATGTCGGCCTCTGCTCAGAATTCAGGTGATGCAGTGTACGCAAAGGCCGCGCCATGAGCGATGAACGGCGTCATCCTCGGCGTCCGCGCCCGCATGCGTACTCCGCCTGGCTTTTATGCAGCTTTTTCGGCGTCGCGCTCCGCGGCCCAGGCCCAGTCGAGCCACGGCAGCAGCGCTTCGACATCACCGCGCTCGACCGTCGCGCCGGCCCAGATGCGGATGCCGGGCGGCGAGTCGCGATGGCTGGCGAGATCATAACCGGCGCCTTCGGCTTCGATCCGCGCCGTCATCGAGCGCACCGTTTTGAAGCGCAACTCGGGTGACAGGCCGACAAACCACGGGTCGGTGATCGCCAGTTGGACCGACGTGCACGAGCGTGTCGCCGGGTCTTCCGCGAGAAATTCGAGCCACGGCGTCCGTTCGACCCAGGCGGCCACGCATGCGAGATTGCCCTCGGCGCGGGCGATCAACGCATCGAGCCCGCCCACCGCCTCGGCCCACTTCAACGAATCGAGCGCATCCTCGACGCACAGCATCGACGGCGTATTGATCGTCTCGCCGCGGAAAATGCCTTCCATCAGCTTGCCGCCGGAGGTCATGCGAAAGATTTTCGGCAGCGGCCACGGCGGCGTGTAGGTTTCGAGCCGCGCGACCGCGCGCGGGCTGAGCGCCAGCATGCCGTGCGCCGCTTCGCCGCCCAGCGCCTTCTGCCACGACCAGGTGACGACGTCGAGCTTGTCCCACGGCAGGTCCATTGCAAACGCCGCCGAGGTCGCATCGCAGATCGTCAGGCCCTTGCGGTCGGACGCGATCCAATCGCCGTGCGGCAGTCGGACGCCGGCGGTCGTGCCGTTCCACACAAACACCGTGTCGCGGTCGGGATCGACCGCGGCGAGATCCGGGAGCTTGCCATAGGGCGCCTTGAGCAGCCGCAGATCGGCGAGTTTCAGCTGCCGGGTCAGGTCGGTGACCCAGCCTTCACCGAAACTTTCCCAGCTCAGCACATCGACGCCGCGCGCGCCGAGCAGCGACCACAGCGCCATCTCGACCGCGCCGGTATCGGACGCGGGCACGATGCCGAGGCGGAAATCCGCCGGCATCCGGAGGAGGGCGCGCGAGCGTTCAATGATCTCGACGAGCTTCGCAAGACCGGGGCGCGAGCGGTGCGAGCGGCCGTTCAGCGCGCCGTCCAATACGCCCGGCGACCACCCCGGCCGCTTGGCGCAAGGCCCGGACGAAAAACACGGATTGGCCGGACGCCGTGTCGGCTTCATATTCCCGTCCCCTCGTTGCGGCAACCGTATGCCGGCAGCCCGGCATCGGGACGCGAGCCTTAGCGCCACCGCCGGCGCGGGTCAATGCCGCGGCATGCCGAGTGCCGCTCGGGCGGACGGGAAAAAAGCGCGAGGGCTAGAACATTGCAAGGCCAATGGGGCCGGGGCGCCACGCCTTGCGGACCTGATCCTCGACCGCCAACCCGGTGGTTGTGAAGGCGGAATGCATCGTGCCGGCAACAGCTTTCGGCGAGACGTCGACGATGCGGGCGACATGGTCGATCGTCGCCTTTTCACGTCGGTGCCACAATCTGATAAGGTGCCGGGATGAGCGGAGTTGTTTCATCGATTCCTCCCGGTTCGGGCCGCGTCAACGCGTCGCGGTTTGTAAAACTGCGATACAGATAGGACATCGATTGCAACTCGGCAAGCATCTGTTTACGCGATTGCGAGCCTCGCGCGCGCAACTCTTACAAACGCAATAACTAGCGTGGGAGAAGGCGCAGATGCACTATGGATTGTTCACGATGCCTTCGCATCCGCCGGAGCGGCCGCTTTACGAGGGCCATCGCTGGGATCTCGACACGCTGCGCTGGGCCGATGAGCTGGGGTTTTCCGAAGCCTGGATCGGCGAGCATCACACCGCGCCGTGGGAGCCGCATCCGGCGCCCGATCTGTTGATCGCCCAGGCGCTGATGGAAACCCGTCGGATCCGCCTGGCGCCCGGCGGTTTCCTCCTGCCCTATCATCACCCGGCGGAACTCGCGCATCGCGTCGCGATGCTCGACCACATGGCGCAGGGGCGGCTCAATTTCGGCGTCGCGGCGAGCGGCCTGCCGAGCGATTGGGCGATGTTCAACGTCGACGGCAATGCCGGCCAGCACCGCGAGATGACGCGCGAGGCGCTCGCGATCATCCTGAAATTGTGGACCGCGGAAGAGCCGTTCGATTATGCCGGCAAGTACTGGCACGTCAGCCGCACGGGACGGATTTACGGCAGCTTGATCCCGCATATCCGGCCTTACCAGAAACCCTACCCGCCGATCGGCGTCGCCGGTGTCAGCAAGGGATCAGACACGCTGAAACTGGCAGGCGAACACGGCTTTCTGCCGATGAGCCTGAACCTCAACCAGACCTATGTCGCAAGCCACTGGGAATCGGTCGAGGAAGGGGCGCGCCGCAGCGGCAGGACGCCGAGCCGCGCCGACTGGCGCCTGGTGCGCGAAATCTTTGTCGCCGACAGCGACGAAGAGGCATGGCGGCTGTCGGTCGGCGCCCAGATGGGGCGCATGATGCGCGAATATTTCCTGCCGCTTCTGAAGGATGTCGGCGTCATCCAGTTTTTGAAACACGACGACAGCATCGCCGACAGCGACGTGACGCCGGAATATTGCGCCAGGCAAAACTGGCTGATCGGATCGCCCGCAACGGTCGTGGAGAAGATCGAGCGGATGTACGAGGAGGTCGGCGGCTTCGGCCACCTGCTGCTGTTCTGCTTTGATTACAGCGACAACCCGGCGCCATGGCGGCATTCGATGGAATTGCTGGCGAGCGAGGTCATGCCGAAGGTCGCACACCTGTCGCCGCTGCGCCCCGCCTCCTGAGCGCGCCGCTCAGCGCTTCGGGCCTTCGAGCAACCGCGCGCCGCGCGTCTTGATGCGGCCTGCGACCGTCCTGGCAACGAGGTGCAGGAGCCGCGGCAGCATAAATTCGATGCGGACGCAGTCGTCGCAGACGTCGAGCCGTCCGGCGATCGTCTGCATCAGCACGACGGCACGAAAGTCGAGGCGGTAACCCTCCCAGCGATAGTCGAGCGACTTCACGTACCGCATGACTTCGGCACGGATCGCATCGAGAGCGCGCTCGATGCGGCGCCTGGCCTCGTCGCGGCCGAGGCGGTGGGCAATCGTCACGGAAACGGGTTCGCCGGCGCCGATCATCGCCAAACAAACACCGGCCCGGCCGCCTCGCTCCGCCCCCCGTCAGGCGCCGCCGTAAACCGGGATGACGGCGCCGCGGGTGACCTTGTTGTCGGGCGAGGCGAGGAACGTGATGACCTCGGCGACCGCGCTTGGCGCCACCCAGCTGGCATAGTCGGCCTCGGGCATCGCCTTGCGGTTGGCCGGCGTGTCAAGCACCGACGGCGCCACCGCGTTGACCCAGATTTCTTCGCCCGCGGTCTCCTGCGCCAGCGCCTGCGTCATCGCCGCGACGGCGGCCTTGGCCGTCGCGTATGCCACCATGCCCGAGCCGAGCCGCGGCTCGATGCCGGGGCGGGCGGCAACATTGACGATGCGGCCGCCCTTGGCGCCGCCCGGCCCCGGCGCGCTGCGGGCGCGGATCGCCCTGACCGCCGCGGCCGAGCACAGGAAGGCCGACATCGCATTCATCTGAAACTGATCGGCAAAGGCGGCCGCCGAAGTCTCGGCCGCCGGCGCCATCGCAAATCCGCCGGCGAGGTGGATCGATGCCCACAGCGGCGGCAGCCCTGCGTAGAACCGGCGCACCGCGGCCTCGCCGGCAAGATCGACGCCGGTCGTCACATGCACGGCCGGATCGTCGCGGTGCGGCCACGTCGCCAGTTCGGCGGCGACGATGTTCGTGACGTGACACACCGCACCGGCGGCGCGCAGGGCGGTGACAACCGCGGTGCCGAGAGCGCCGGTGCCGCCGGTGACGACAACGTTGGCGCCGAGAAATGCGACCATGCCATGCCTCCCAGCTTGAGGCGCCGCGCAAGCGGCGTACCGCAAGCGGTCATATCACGCCCGGGCGGGCAGCCGCATCAGCCGAGCGCGCCCGGCGCCGCGATGTCACCGCCGCGGAAGGCCGCCACCGTCGAGGACGATCATATCGACGCCGCGAACAACAGGGCGGAGGAAGGCCACCGCCGCGTCGAAGGGGACCCGCGCGGCGCCGTTTGCGACGGCGGATCGGCGGGTCGCCGGCAGGCCGGCCGGACTTTCCCAGCGGCTATCCCGGATTGCTGCTGCCGACACCGCCGCCGACCGACAGGCCGACGAACTCGTTGACCCCCTTGCGATTGAGCAGCAGCAGGATGTTGCCCTTCGCGGACGCCTGCTGCAGCTCCTTGGCGGCCTGTTGCGGCGTCGTCGTCGGCGCCTGGTCGATCGACTGGATCACGTCGCCGGGCTGCATGCCGAGCGCGCCGGCCGGGCTGGCGGTGGCGACGCGGGTCACGACGACGCCCTCAACCTGCTTCGGGATGCTGAATTGGCTGCGTAGTTGCGGTGTCAGCGCCGACAATTCGAGGCCGAGGCTGCTGACCGTCTGCGGCCCCTCGGCGAGCGCGACCTGCGGGTTGCGCGGCATCTCGCCGACCGTCGCGGTGAGCTGCTCCTGCTTGCCGCTGCGCAGCACCGTCAAAGGAAGCTTGTGGCCGGGCGCGGTGTTGGCGACGACCAGCGGCAGGTCGTGCACGCTTTTGATCGGATGCCCGCCGGCGTCGAGGATCACATCGCCCTGCTTGATGCCGGCCTTGGCCGCGGGGCTGCCCGGGTTGACTGAGGCGACGAGCGCGCCGTGCGGATGCTCGGGGTTGACGCCGAGGCTCTTGGCGATCGCCGGTGTGACACCCTGGATCGCGACGCCGAGCCAGCCGCGGGTAACATAGCCCTTTGTCTTCAGCTGCTCGATGACGTCTTTCGCCGTGTTCGACGGGATCGCAAAGCCGATGCCGACCGAACCGCCCGACGGGGAGTAGATCGCGGTGTTGATGCCGATCACCTGGCCGTGCAGGTTGAAGGTCGGGCCGCCGGAGTTGCCGCGGTTGATCGGCGCATCGATCTGGATGAAATCGTCGTAGGGGCCTTCATCGATGTCGCGGCCGAGCGCGGAGACGATGCCGGCGGTCACCGTGCCGCCAAGGCCGAACGGGTTGCCGACCGCAACGACCCAATCGCCCACTTCCGCCTTGTTGCTGTCGCCCCAGCTGACAAACGGCAGCTT
>Ga0335074_10016181_pt1 | contig 10500 bp, 7 predicted proteins | sample Lox_Sample_23_FD_206715 | JGI IMG/M metagenome (GOLD analysis project Ga0335074, IMG submission 206715) | Soil microbial communities from Loxahatchee National Wildlife Refuge, Florida, United States - Lox_Sample_2.3 | ecosystem: Environmental > Terrestrial > Soil > Wetlands | place: USA: Florida...
CTCGTCTCAATCAGGATGACATCGTGGAAATCGAGGGCACCTTCTTCTGCCCGGCAAAGAACGCGGCAACCGCTTAAGCGCGGTCACGCCGCGCAGACGGCGATGAGAAGCTTTTCCATTTCGCTGGTGAGACGGCCTCCCTCCTGCGACAAGGACTTCGCCGAAGCTAAAATCTGCGTCGAAGCCGACGTGATGCCGCCGGCACGGTCATTGACCTCGGCGATGTTGGCGGCGACATGGGCGGTGCTGCCGGTCGCTGCCTGCACATTGGTTGCGATCTGGCGGGTAGTCTCTTCCTGGCCTTCAACAGCCGCGGTGATGGCGGCGGCGATCTCGGCGATGCGACCGATCGTGTCGCCGATCTCTTTGATGCTGACGACCGAATCCTGGGTCGCCGCCTGCACGCTGGCGATCTGCATGCCGATCTCGCCGGTCGCCTTCGCGGTTTGTGCGGCCAGCGCCTTAACCTCCTGCGCCACAATGCCGAAGCCCTTGCCGGACTCTCCGGCGCGCGCCGCTTCGATGGTGGCGTTGAGCGCCAAAAGGTTGGTCTGTTCGGCGATGTCGGTGATGAGCTTGACCACGTCGGTGATGCGAGCCGCCGCGCGGGTCAGCTCGGCGATACGGCCGTCCGTTTTGCCGGCCTGGGCAACCGCCTCGCGCGCGATCCGGGTCGATTCACGGACCTGGCGGCCGATCTCCCCAACCGAAACGATGAGACGCTCGGTCTCCAGCGAAACGGATTCCACATTGTCGGCCGCTCGAGTTGAAGCGGACAACACTTTGCCGGACAAATCGCGCGTTGCTTCCGCCATCTCGCCCAGCGCCTCGGCGGCCGCTTCGAGTTGCGTCGACGACGACGACACCGAGCGCACGACGCTGGCGACCGTTGTCTCGAACGTGCCGGCAACATGATTGATATCGGCGCGACGCTGTTCGGACATGCGCCGCGCGGTTTCCTTTTCCGCAATTTCCAGTTGCTCGATACGGACCAGCTTTTCCTTGAATGTCTGCGCCGCCCGCGCCGTGTCGCCGACTTCGTCGGCGCGGTCGATATAGGGAACCTTGACGTCCTTGTCGCCATGCGCGATCTCGAACAAGACATCGCCGATGCGGCGGATCGGTGCGATGATAGCGAAGACGCCGAACAGCGCCGCGCCGCCGAGCACACCGATAACGAACAGGCCGATGCCAAGATCGACCCGGCCGCTATGTTCACCTTCCGCGCTCGCCTGAAGTTCGCGCTGTTTCGCCGCGCCGATCAAATCCTCGGTCGCTTTTTCGATCAGCGCGTTCATCGCGTTACCGATGGTGCCGGCCTGCTGGACCAGCGATACGGTATCGCCGTAGTCGCGGGCCGCGGCGGCAAGCTTGACGCCCACTGCAACATAGTCGGTCGCTAGCGCGTCCAGCTTTTGCAGCTGCTCCTTGTCCGCAGGCGCTTCGCTCAGTGCGATCGCAAATTTGATGTGGGTCCGGGCAGCAGCGGCGGCGACCCGCAGCCGATCAAGCGCGCCATCGACCTCGTGTGGCGAGAGCGCCAAGCGCATTTCCCGTAATTCGAGGCGCATACTGCCGAGGTCTTTGGCAGCGCGCAGCGCCTCGACCGCGGTGAGCTGTTTACTTTCGGCAAGTTCGCGCAAATTTGCCGCGGAGCGGTCGCCGATTTGCTGCTCGGCAAGCATCCCCGCGACCAGCAGCACGCCCAGGGCCGCCCAGATCGCGAGCTTCGCACGTATCGACAGTTCGAAGTGCGCCATCGTCGGACCATTCGCGATGGCGACAGCATTAAACTCCTTGGTTAATACCGGGTAAAATTACGTCGGCGTTATGCCGGATTGACCGCAACCATCGCGAGCAATTACTCGTTGCGGGATCCCGATTATCGGTTCCGTGAACGCCTAGGCGCGTCCGAACTGCTTGCGAAGTTCGAGCTTGGCGCGCTCCAATCTGTTGCGCTTTACATCCGAAAGATTTTTGCCGGCGCGATTGATGTAAAACGTCAGCATCGACAGCGCCGAACGATAGGGATCGGACTTGCGCCGCCGGCTGCGTTCCGCCGAACGCTTCAAGGAAGCGGCAATCTTCTTCGGATCGCGGCCGGTGAATACGCCACGCTTGAGATCGAGCGCATCGCTCTCGCGCGTGACCCGCGCCGACCAGCGGCGGCCGGTTCGGCCGGTTTGGGCGGCGGATTTCCGACGGGCGGATTTGCGCCGCCCCGCTCTGTTGGTGGATGCCTTGGCCATGACTTTGCCATTCAAGAAATCAGCATAAGGGGAATGACGGGATCGCGGAGATGTTCCGCCACCAAGCCGGCATTCGCGCCGCAGGCCTACTCGGCCGCAATTCCGTAGTTCGGCTGCGCTTGAATGTCGGCGAGGCACTTTGCCAAGGCTTCGCCCTCGGGATCGAGCAGGGCTGCGGTGCGAGCATTGGCGATCGCTTCGGCCGCCTGGCGGGGCGGCAGCACCGCCGCCAGCGCCGGCCGCATCAATTCCCTTTCAATGAGCCGGTAATTGCCGGTGCCGCGTTTGTGCGTATCGCCGTAGCCTTTGATGAGGCGCGCGCATTCGGCAATCTCGCTGGCAAGCTCGGCTGAAAGCGGCGCCGCTTGGACAATCGACTGCAGCCACGCCTCGATCGCGCGCCGCTCTTCCTGGAAGCGAAAGGTCATGCGCCGCAGACGGCGCATTTTGGCGAGAACGAAAAAGCGCAAGTAACCCGAGACCGACGCGGTATTGACCGCCATGCCCCAATGCGCGCGGCTCAAGCCCGGATGCCGATCGGCCAGCCGGAGAAGAGGCCGCGCCAGCCATGGCGGCATGACCGAGCAAAATTCCTCAATCCCGGGCTTGAGGAATTCGGTGACGATGATGGTTTGCTCCGGCTTGACGCCGAGCTCGCGCCTGATGCGGTCAACGCGGGCCGGATCGATCTTGGCCTGCGCCACGCGGATGACGTCCTCGTACGACATCCGCACGGCGAGATGCCGGGCCGTCGCCGCAAGAAGGCCGCCGCCGGCGCCGGCTTTGCCGTCAGCGTCCTGAATCGGTTTGAGGCGGTCGAGATAAAGCCGCGCGTAATCGAGATCCTGATAAGCCGCCAACCGGCGAAGGCCTTGCGCCGCGACGGCGCGCGCCGGCTCCGGCATGGCCGCGATTTCGCTTTCGAGGGCGGCAAGCGAACCTGACTGCACCTGCTCCCGCTTTGGCGGCTCTGTCGGCGCCCGCGAACCGGCGCGGGCGGCAGCAAAGCCGGCCTGGAAGCCGCGCAGATTTGCGTCGACCGCCTTGCCGTCCGCACGGATCGCCGCCTCGAAGGCTTTGGCCGGGATCGGCAGCGCGCCGGCGCCGGCAATGGCGCCGAGCATCACCGCGTTGATCATGGCGCCGCTCTCGCGTGCGATGGTCTCGAGATCGAGGAGCAGCGCATTTTTGGAATTCTTCTCCACCGCGGCCATGAGCCGATCCGGGTCGTAGCGGCCGTCGCCCATGGCCATTTTCTCGGTCGTCAGATAGGAGCGGCTTGTCGAGGCGATGGTCGTGGTGCGGTCCGGCGTGACAAAGCCCCCGGCAATGGCGCGGCCGGCTTCCAAAAGTTCGCTGGCAACGACCAGATCGACGTCACCGATGCCGGGCGCCAGCGCCAATACTGGATGCGGCGCGCCCGCCGCTTGCGGCGCCGGAACCATTTCGACGTGATAGGTGGTTGCGCCGGTGCGCTGCGCGACCCCCGGAATCGATGTCGATTGCACCGGGTAGCCCTGGCCTGCCGCCGCGGCAACGATCCAATCGGTGAGCACGCCACCGCCTTCGCCGCCAAGCGCCGCGATCAGAAGCGTGAGCGGACGACCCGTCTTTCGATCATAAGCCTCCGGCTCTTCTCTCCCCCCATCCGGACCGCCCTCGCGCGTGCCCGCCGGCAAGCTTGAAAGGGAAGGATCAGGGAGGCCAGTCATGGCTTGTGCTTGCGAGCGGTCACCCGCGCTCGCAGCCGGCGTACCGCTTATCCAAGCGATCGCCTTCGCCCTCATATTGCTCAGCGTGCGATCCCACCAGTTCGGATTGCTGACGACGTCGGCGCGATAGAACGACGGACAAAGAACCGCCGCATGGGCGACCTCGCCGCACAGTCCGCAGCCCACACAGCTCTCGACCACCGTCGCCACGGGATCGCTGCGCAGCGGATCGGGATTGGGCTTGACGGTGAGCGATGGACAGCCGGACAGCCGGATACAAGAGTGGTCGCCGGTACAGATTTCGTCGTCGACGCCGTAGCGGGCCTTCGCCACCCGTTCGCCGCGCTTAAGCTTTTCGGCGTCCGCGGCACGGATGCGGCGCTGACGCGCCAGCATGCACTCGCCGTCGGCGATGATCACCTTGAGCCCGCGCTCCGCCGTGCGCATCGCTTCTTTCAGGGTCGCGACCATTTTCGAAACGCTGTAGGTGCGCACCGTACGCAGCCAAGTGACGCCGAGCGCGCGCAACGCTTTCTCGATGGTAATGCCGGTCGGCGAGCCTGAGCGGTTCGCGGCGCTCGACGGCAGATATTGTTGGCCGGTGGCGGAGGCGTAGCCGTTCTGCATCACGATCAGGACGCCGTCGCCCTTGTTGAACATGTTCGAGGCGACGCCGGTGATGAGCCCGTTATGCCAAAAGCCGCCGTCGCCCATGATTGCGATCGGCCGCTTTTCCATATTCGGCGTCACCGCGGCGGCGCTCGCCAGCGACATGCCATAGCCGAGGATCGAATTGCCGAGCGAAAACGGCGCGAACGTCGCAAACGAATGGCAGCCGATATCGGCGCTGATATGGGTGGGCCCGAGTTCGCGCTGCGCAAGCTTTATCGCCGCGAACACCGGCCGTTCCGGACAGCCGGTGCAAAAATTCGGCGGTCGCGGCGGGATATCGCCGAGGCCGGCGACGGCGCCGGATTTGCGGGCAAGGATGTCATTGACTCGTGCAATCGCGGCGTCGGCATCGATTCCGCGCGGACGCGTCTGCGATAGGAAATCGGCAATACCGCGCAAAAATATTTCCGAAGTGTAATCGCCGCTCTTGGGCAGGCAGCCCTTGCCGAGCAGGCGCGTCGAGGTGTCCGCGCCGCGAAGAATGACGTTTATCTGCTGCTCGACGTAATCGGGCGAGCCTTCCTCGACCACGAGCACCGCGCGCTTTCCCGCGCAGAAATCCTTCACCTCTTCCGGCACCAGCGGATAAGCGACGTTGAGGACATAGATTGGAATGCGCGACCGGCCGAACAGATCGGCGAGATCAAGCCGCGCCAGGGCGCGCAGCAGCCCGTTGGTGAGGCCGCCAAGCACGATAATCCCGACCTCGTCGATTTCGCCGGGGATCAGCTCGTTGAGATTTTGCTCATGCGTGAATTTTTGCGCCGCCGGCAAGCGTTGCTCGATCTTTAAGCGCTCTTGCGTGAAGATGACCGGAGGATGCGCCAACCGGCCGTATTCGAACCGCGGCGGCCCGGCGAGCCGGTGTTGCCCGCTATGGACGCCGCGCCGATTGTCCTTGGCGACGAACTCGCCGGTGACGTGGCAGGCGCGCACACGCAGGTCCAGCATCACCGGAGCATGGCTTGCCTCGGACAGCTCGAATCCCTTCTCGACCATCCGCACAATGGTCGGCAGATCGGGGCGCGGATCGAGCAGCCACATCGAGGATTTCATGGCGTAGGCGTAAGAGCGTTCCTGAATGACGCTTGCGCCTTCGCCGTAATCCTCGCCGAGCACGATGAGCGCGCCGCCGACGACGCCCGGCGAGGCGAGATTCGACAGTGCATCGGCCGCGACATTGGTGCCGACGATCGATTTCCAGGTGACCGCGCCGCGCAGCGGGTAATTGATCGAGGCGCCAAGCATGGCCGCGGCGGCGGCTTCGTTGGTGCAGGTTTCGACATGCACGCCGAGATCCGCCAACAGATCCTCGGCGTCCACCATGACGTCGAGTAAATGCGAGACCGGTGCGCCCTGATAGCCGCCGACGTAGCTCACACCCGATTGCAGCAAAGCCTTGGTGACGGCGAGGATGCCTTCCCCGCGAAAAACTTCACCGGCGCCAAGGCGCAGTGCGTCGACTTCTTTCTTGAACGAGCGTTCCATCCGATGATCCGGGCTTCGCCTGTGCAGGCCACATATATCTGCTTTTGCCAAATCCTGCCAAACGCGCGGTCCTGTCGCGCCAAAATCGGGCGGACAGCCCTTGGTGCCGCGCTTGAGGACGGATATAGGGTGCGGAAGAAACGGCGCCAAAAGGGGAGGCGTCCGGGGAACGCGTCAGTGTCAATGGATGGCCAAGGCCAGATCGTCATCGAGCGGGTGAACCACACCTATCGGCCGCCGCGCGGACGGACCGTGCTCGCTCTCTCGGACGTATCGCTTGAGGTGCGGCCACGCGAGTTCTTGGCGATTCTCGGCCCTTCGGGTTGCGGAAAATCGACCCTGCTGTACCTCGTCGGCGGGTTTTTGCCGACCGAGGCCGGCCGTATCATGGTCGAAGGCAAACCCGTCACCGCGCCGGGGCCCGACCGCGGCATTGTATTCCAGCATTTCGCTTTGTTTCCTTGGAAGACGGTGCGCACCAATATCCTTTACGGTCTGGAGCGCCAGGGCTTGCCGCGTGCCGAGCGCGAGAAGCGCGCGCAGGCCTTCATCGATATGGTGGGATTGCGCGGCTTCGAGGAAAGCTATCCGTCGCAACTGTCCGGCGGCATGAAACAGCGCACGGCGATCGCCCGTACGCTCGCCTTCGATCCCAGCATTTTATTGATGGATGAACCGTTCGGTGCGCTCGATGCGCAGACGCGTTCGCTGATGCAAACCGAACTCCTCAACATCTGGAAGCGCACGCCCAAGACCGTGATCTTCGTCACCCACGACGTCCAGGAGGCGGTCTATCTTGCCGATCGGGTGGCGGTGATGTCGGCCCGACCGGGGCAGATCAAAAAGATCGTCGAGACCAAATTCGCCAACCGCGATCCCAGCGTCCTGCGCAGCAAGGAATTCGTGGAAAAGACCGACGAAATATGGAATCTGGTCCGTGACGAGGCGATCAAGGCGCAGGAATCGAAAGTCGATTGATTTTCGACCAAGCGGATCGTCGAACCAAGGGCTGTTGATGCAGGGGATCGCGCAAGCCAGTTTCCGTTATCTCCCGCTCGCCATCCTGGCGCTCGCCTGGGAGGTCACCGCTCGCCTCAATCTCATCGACAGTCAGGCCCTGCCGCCGCTGACCCATATTGCCGCCGCATGGGTCGATCTCGTTCGCGACGGCGAACTCGTCGACAACGGCGCGGCATCCCTCTACCGCGCCTCTATGGGTCTTTTCCTGGCCGTGGCGTTCGGCGGCAGCCTGGGACTATTGATGGCGCGCTGGCGCCTTCTCGAAGTCTTTATCAATCCGCTCGTCGAGCTGTTCTATCCGCTACCGAAATCAGCCTTGATCCCGGTGACCGTGCTATGGCTCGGCTTCGGCGACGGCTCCAAAATTCTGCTCATCTTTCTCGGCTGCATGATCCCGGTCACCATCGGGGCCTATAACGGCGCGCGCGGCAGCGATCAGGCCCTGGTGTGGTCGGCGCGCAGCATGGGGGCCGGCCGCTTCCGTCTATTGTGGGACGTGATCCTGCCGAGCGCGCTGCCGGAGTTGCTCAACGGCATTCGTACCGCGCTGGCGCTTGCATTCATCCTGTTGGTGAGCTCCGAGCTGATCGTCGCCCAGCAAGGGTTCGGCTATCTGATCGGCTATCTCGGCTCCACCGGCGCTTACGAAGGCATGTATGCGGTCGTGCTGACGGTTGCGTTTCTCGGTTTCGCCGCGGACCGGCTCTATCAACTTCTCATGCAATGGCTGTTGCGATGGCGCGAATAGAGGACGCAGCGTCGCTGTCGGCGGCGGAAGCCGATGTCACGCACGACGCGGCGCGGCGCCTCGACGTCGTGTTTCGCGGCGGAGCCGGCATTTTCTCGGTATTGGTGGTGCTGATCGCGTGGGAGCTTTTTGCCCGCAGCGGCAGAGTAACGCCGTTCATGCTGCCGCCGTTTTCCGCGGTCGCCGAGCGCATCTATACCGACGCCGTCAGTGGCGATCTATGGATCAATCTCGGCCTGACGGTGTTCCGGGCCATGACCGGCTTTGCGATCGCGACGGTCGGCGGCGTCGTGCTTGGCACCCTGATGTCGCGCAGCCGGATCGTTCATTGGTTTTTCGATCCGATCATCTCGGTTGGTTTTCCGATGCCGAAGATCGCGTTCTTGCCGATCATCATCCTGTGGCTGGGCGTCTATGACGTTTCGAAAATCTCCATCGTGGTTTTCGACGCGATCTTTCCCGTCGTCACCGCCACTCTCACCGGCATCGCGGCCGTCGACAAAGTGCTGATCTGGTCGGCGCGCAATATGGGCGCGACCGAACGCGAGGTGATGTGGCAGATCAAGCTGCCGGCGGCCTTGCCGCAGATCCTCACCGGACTGCAGGTGGCGCTGCCGATCTCGCTCATTGTCGCGATCATCGGCGAGATGGTGATGGGCGGCTACGGCCTCGGCGGCGCCATGATGACCGCCTCGCGCTTCGCCGATTCCCGCGGCGTCTTCGCCGGCATCGTCGAGATCGCAGTCGTCGGCTACGCCTTGATCAAAGCCATGGCAGTGATCCGCCGCCGTCTCCTGGTCTGGCATCAAGAGACGGCCGAGCGCTCCTGACCCGCGCCGGCACGTAGTGCGGCAAGGAGCGGCATATCGCGGGCTTGCGCCGGATCGCGCTTTGCCTCCACAATCCCATCCGCCCGGCATGGCCGGAGCTTTTAAGGATAATTTCGCGGGTTTTGAGGAGACGAACGGGAATGCGTGGAAAAATTGGATTGGCAAGCCTTGTGCTGCTGCTCAGTGTGGGTCTGGCGCAAGCCGATCCGCTGCAAATTCGCGGCGCTTGGGTGGCCCCGGTCGCCAACTGGTTTTCAATCTGGCTGCAGAAGAAGGACCTCGCCAAGCATTTCGGCCAGTCCTATACGTTCGAGGCGACCCATTTCGCCGGAACGCCGCCGATGATCACCGCCATCGCCAATAACGAACTGGAAATCGGCGATCTCGCCTATTCCACTTTGCCGATCGCGATCTCAAATGCCGGGATGGACGACATCCGCGTCATCGCCGACGAATTCCAGGACGGCGTTCCCGGCTATCGCGACGACGCCTACGAGGTGCTGGCCGACGGCCCGATCAAGAAAATCGAGGACTTGAAGGGCAAGATCGTGGCCACGAACGCCATGGGCAGCGGCGTCGACGTCGCCATGCGCGCCATGCTGCGCAAGCACGGGCTTGAGGCCAACCGCGACTACACGATTGTCGAAGCGCCGTTCCCGGCCATGAAGTCGATGCTCGCGGAAAAGAAGGTCGATCTGATTCCCACCGTGCTGCCGTTTGCGCTCGATCCGGAACTGAAGAAGATCGCGCGACCCTTGTTTACGGTCCACGACGCTATGGGCGTATCGCAATTCATCGCCTGGACCGCGCGCAAGCCGTTCATCGATGCGCACCGGGCCGCCTTGGTGGATTTCATGGAGGACTCCATGCGCATCGAGCGCTGGTATCTCGATCCGAAAAATCACGACGCGGCGGCACAGATCGCTTCGCAGCTGACCAAGCAGCCGCCGGAGCGCTTCGGCTGGCTGTTCACCAAGGCCGACTATTACCGCGATCCGAATATGAAGCCGAACCTCGAGGCGCTGCAGAAGAACGTCGACATGACGAAGGAACTCGGCTTCGTCCATTCGAGCTTCGACGTCAAAGCGCATTCCGATTTGAGCTTGATCGAAGAGGCGGCCAAGCGCCTGCAGTAAGAGTTTTCAAAAACGAGGCGCCGGCCAAACGGCGCCCACCATCACCTCGGGAGGGAATGATGCGCGCCACCGCACGTGCAATGTCGCTTGCGTGGGCCGGGCTGTGCGGCCTGGCCATTGCTTTGACAACCGCCGGATCGGCTGACGCCGACCCCATCCATATCCGCGAAGCCTGGGTTGCGCCCGGCAATTGGGCGTCGATCTGGCTGCAGAAGAAGGACCTCGCCAAGCATTTCGGCCAGTCCTATGTGCTCGATCCGGTGCATTACGTCGGCACGCCGCCGATGATCACGGCGCTGGCCAATAATCAAGTCGAGGTCACCAACCTCGCTTATTCGACGCTCGGCATTGCCATCGAGAACGCCGGGCTCGACGATCTGCGCGTCATCTCCGACGAATTCCAGGACGGCGTGCCGGGATATTATTCGCAGGAATACATGGTTCTCAAGGACGGCCCGATCCATAAAGTCGAGGATCTCAAAGGCAAGGTCGTCGCCACCAATGCCGAAGGCAGCGCCGTCGACGTGGCGATGAAGGCGATGCTGCACAAGCACGGCCTTGAGCCCAATCGCGACTACACCGTGGTCGAGGCGCCGCTCCCGGCCATGAAGTCGATGCTGGCGGAAAAGAAGGTCGACATTATTC